>OGMW01000010.1_pt1 | contig 164814 bp, 128 predicted proteins | sample 1573281 | NCBI WGS metagenome assembly OGMW01 (sample SAMEA2581907, study PRJEB24529) | metagenome | biome: Human gut stool | place: China | collected 2011 | reverse complement strand
ACGGGATAAACGCTGAAGGCATCTAAGCGTGAAGCCCCCCTCAAGATGAGATATCCCATCGCAAGAGTAAGACCCCTTGAAGACGACGAGGTAGATAGGTCAGAGGTGGAAGTGCAGCAATGCATGGAGCTGACTGATACTAATCGGTCGAGGGCTTGACCAGAAGGTTTAGGGAAAACGGTTGTGGCTTGGTTGTTCAGTATGTGGTTTTGAAGGTATGTATGAATGAGTGTGAGACCGCCTGAAAGGGCGGTTTTTTCGTGTGTAAAAACATATAGACAGAAAATGCTCCTTGATGAAATAAGGCGTTGAGTGATATAATTGTTACTGCTGAAAATGAAATTTATGGAGGAAATAAATGGAGAAAAAGAAACGATCTTTTCAGATGCCACACACCTATATTATTATTTTTGGGGTGATTCTTGTGGCGGCAATTTTGACGCTTTTTATCCCTTTGGGACAGTATGACACAAAGGCGATTACCTACACTGTGAATGGGGAGGAAAAGACCCGAACAGTAGTGGATCCGGACAGCTTCCGTTATGTACTGGATGAAAACGGAGATAAAGTCACCCAGGCAGCACCTCTTTTTGGCACAGAGAGTGTAGGAGGCCGGGGAGGTATCCTGAACTATGTTTTTGAAGGTCTTACCACAGGAGATAAGAGTTCCGGCGCTGTGGGAATCATCGCATTTATCCTGGTGGTAGGAGGAGCCTTTGGCGTTGTTCTGCGGACGGGTGCCATTGAAAGCGGCATTATGCGTGTGATCGATCTGACGAATGGAAAAGAAATTCTTCTGATTCCGATTCTGATTACCCTGTTTTCACTGGGAGGAGCAGTTTTTGGAATGGGAGAAGAGGCAATTCCCTTTGTAATGATCCTGGTTCCCATGTTTATTGCTATGGGATATGATGCGATCGTAGGCATCATGTGCAGCTATGTGGCAACTCAGATTGGCTTTGGCAGCTCCTGGCAGAATCCATTTGGTCTGGCTGTGGCACAGGGAATTGCCGGAGTTCCGGTTATGTCCGGAGCATGGTTTCGTATCCCGCTGTGGATCTTTTTTACAGTCCTTACAATTGTATTTACCATGCGGTACGCGGCAAGGATAAAGAAAAATCCGAAATTATCTGCAGCCTATGAGTCCGATCAGGAGTATCGCGAGGAATTTGCAAAACGGGGCAGAGATGAGCTTCCCTTTACTTTGGGGCACAAGCTGGTCATCCTGGATGTATTTTTGTGTATCATCTGGACCATCTGGGGCGTAGTGGAAAAGGGGTATTATATTCCGGAGATAGCCTCCCAGTTTTTTGTAATGGGCCTTGCGGCAGGCATCATTGGCGTTGCATTTCACTTAAATGATATGAGGCTGAATGATATTCCAAGAGCCTTTGACCATGGAGCGGCAGATCTTCTGGGAGCGGCTCTCTGTGTAGGTATGGCGCAGGGGATCATTATCATTCTGGGTGGTACAGATCCGTCTCAGGGAACCGTTCTCAATACTATTCTTCATACGCTCAGTGATGGGATGAAGAATTTCCCGCCAGTGATTTCTGCCTGGTTTATGTATCTGTTTCAGTCGGTGTTCAACTTCTTTGTTGTTTCCGGTTCCGGGCAGGCAGCGCTCACTATGCCGATCATGGCGCCATTAGCAGATCTGGTAGGCGTGGAGCGTCAGGTGGCAGTCGTTGCTTTCCAGCTGGGCGATGCCTTTACGAATTTTATTGTTCCGACATCGGGCTGTCTGTTGGGAGCCCTTGCCGCAGCCAGGCTGGAATGGGGCCAGTGGGCGAAATTTCAGATCCGTTTTCAGGCGTTGCTTGCAGCCTGCGGTTCTGCAGCTGTGATTCTTGGTGTGCTTACAGGTCTGTCATAAGACAGGGAAAGGAGAGCGGGTATGGAGCTTTTGATCATTATTGTTCAGGAATTGGATTTTCCCAGGCTGTCCAGTGCATTTATCCACAATCATGTACTGGCAACTAAATTCTGTACAGAAGGACTGTATCTGAATAAACGAAATATTACTTTGATGGTATGTATTCCAAAAGAAAGAGAAGAGGAAATACTGGGCTATATCCGCAGTAGCTGTACCGAGCGGGAAGAGGAGCGCCTGGTCAGTGAATTTAACGGTATGACAATGGTGGATGTGACAAAAGGAGTAAAGGTGGGTGGAGCTACCGTATTTTTTATAGATATTGACCGGATGCAGAAGTTTTAATCTCCGTGCCTTTACATCATATGCAGGTCGTGATAAGATGAAACTGAAATGTGTAAAAGGATGGAACTTACATGGATCTTTCATTCGCCTTTTTCTGGAAACAGGTTCTTGGAAGTCCGGCTTTAATGATCACTGTTTTTCTGACCCTGTGTGTGATCTTCGTAAATGGGTGGACGGATGCCCCCAATGCCATTGCGACCTGTGTTTCTACGCGATCTATGGATGTGGAGCTGGCGATCATCATGGCAGCTGTCTGCAATTTTGCCGGAGTAATGGTGATGACTATGGTAAATTCTACCGTGGCCATGACCATTACAAATATGGTAAATTTTGGGGGAGATAATCATCGGGCTCTCATAGCTCTCTGCGCGGCTCTGTTTGCCATTGTGGCATGGGCGGTGCTGGCCTGGTATTTCGGCATTCCTACCAGTGAGAGCCACGCTTTGATCGCAGGGTTCTCAGGCGCTGCCATTGCAATGCAGGGTGGCATTTGGGGCATCAATGGCAGTGAATGGATCAAGGTCATCTACGGACTGGGACTTTCGACGGTTTTGGGGTTTGTTCTGGGCTTTTTTGTCTGCAAGCTGGTATCCGTTTTGTGCGGGAGATTCGACCGGAGAAGGACAGACGGTTTTTTTAAGGGAGCTCAGATCGGAGGAGCGGCAGCTATGGCTTTTATGCATGGCGCTCAAGATGGGCAGAAGTTTCTGGGGGTACTGCTTCTTGGAATCTGTCTGTCCGGAGGAAATGACAATGCAGCAGGGATCCGGCTTCCTGTATGGATGATGCTCCTCTGTTCTCTGATCATGGGGACAGGAACCTCGATTGGGGGAAAAAAGATTATTAAATCAGTAGGGATGGATATGGTAAAGCTGGAAAAATATCAGGGATTTTCTGCTGATCTGGCTGGAGCGCTGTGCCTGCTTTTATCCTCTGTGTTTGGGATTCCTGTGAGTACCACTCATACAAAGACAACGGCTGTCATGGGCGTGGGAGCGGTAAAGCGGCTGTCGGCTGTCAATTTTCAGGTCGTAAGGGAAATGATGCTGACGTGGGTACTGACCTTTCCAGGCTGCGGAGTGATCGGGTTTCTGATGGCGAAGCTTTTTATGGTACTGTTTTAGGAAAAGCAGAATGCTTGGGAGGGAAAATGTCAAAAAAAAGCGACAATTATTATTTTAAGAATTTCGTGATCTGTGCAGAGTACGGGGAGGAGGCTGCCCGTATGCTGGAACGGAATTTAAAAGAGTTTGACGTGACCCATTTATCAGAAAGGCTGGATGAAATCCATGGAATCGAACATGCCGCAGATCAGAAAAAGCATGAGATGCTGGCGGCCCTGGTAAAGGAATTTATCACACCGATCGAACGGGAGGATATTATCCTGCTCAGTGAGGCAATCGATGAGGTGACCGATACGATTGAGGATGTGATGATCCGGCTTTATATCAACCATATCCGTACGATCCGTCCGGATGCGGAAGCATTTGCCCATTTGATCACACGCTGCTGCAAAACCTTAAGCAGGCTTATGGAGGAATTTAAAAACTTTAAAAAGTCAAAAAAGCTTTATGGACTTATGGTGGAACTCCATACACTGGAAGGAGAGGGAGACCGCCTTTTTATACAGGCTATGCGCAGGCTGCATACAGAGGGTTCGGATCCTCTGGAGGTAATTGTCTGGAGAGAAATCTATATTTATCTGGAAAAATGCTGTGATGCCTGTGAACATACGGCAAATGCGGCAGAACGTGTCATACTGAAGAACACCTGATACACGGCAGAAAGAGCAGAAGCGGAAGTTTGGTAAAATTTACTTAAGAGAGAGAAATATTTGGTAAACGGATTTGAACGGAGGAAAAAATGCCTGCCGGTCAGATCCGTTTTTTGCTGCTATATATTGGAAAAGCGTAGAAAATAGTCGGATTTTTGAAATGACCGCGGGGATAACAAAAGAAGGTAAACACAAAACCTGGAAGATGAGTGGTAAACCAATAGGGAGAAATTAGGTAAACAATAGAGGCGCGTGTAAGAGAAACGAGAGTTGCATAAATATGGTGATTCGTACAATGTGTACAAAAACATTATATATAAATTGTGTAAAATATTAGAATATAAGAAAATAAATAAAAAAGTATTGACAGGAATTATCAAAAACACTATACTCAAGCCATAGGTAAACCAATTTACCAAAGACAACAGATACAGCTGTACGGGATATCACAAAGTAAAAAAGAAATACGAATGGTAAACAAAAGTAAACCTGTTCGGGGAGGACAGGGTGACTGTTCGCAGATTAAGGATTGACAGATCTGTGACAGATTCAGAAAGGATGAGGGAAAAATGACAGGGATTATCATAACAGGACATGGCCATTTTCCAACCGGGCTTTTAAGCGCGGTAAGTCTGGTGGCAGGTAAGCCTGAAAAGGTAGAAGCCGTTGATTTTACAGAGGGGATGAGCTCCGAAGAACTGAAAGGGCAGTTAAAGGAGGCAGCAGACCGTCTGGAGGAACAGGAGATTCTGATTTTAGCAGATCTTACCGGAGGAACGCCTTTCAATATGGCAGCCGCTGTTAAGATGGAAGAGACAGAGAAGCATTTTGCAGTAGTTTCTGGTGTCAATATGCCTGCGCTTGTGGAAGGTGTATTTTCAAGAGTGATGTACGGTTCTTTAGAAGAGCTGGCAGCAGGTGTGATGAAGGCGGGAAAAGAGGGACTTTGCAGTCTGGAAGCTCTGGCAGACGAGGAAGAAGAGGAAGCGCCTGAGTTTGAGGACGGCCTGTAAGATACCGGGGCAAAAGCCGGAAGATAAGGAGGAGGACGAAGTGATAAAGACGATTCAGGTTGAACCGATTAAGAATCGGGAGCATTTTTTGAATATGCCCTTCCTTACAAAGGAAGAGGTAAAAACAGCCATGGACCGGGTAGTGAAGCAGACAGAGCTGAATATGGAGTATTTCGGCACACGCTTCCCATGGCCAGCTGCAAAACAGGGTACATATGAGATCATTGACAACATCGAATGGACAGACGGCTTCTGGACCGGTCTTTTATGGCTCTGCTACGAGTACACCAAGGATGAGAAGTTCAGGAAACGTGCTGAGGAAAATATGGCTTCTTTCTTAAATCGAGTGGAGAAGCGTATTGAACTGGATCACCATGATCTGGGATTTCTTTACATTCCTTCCTGTGTGGCAGGATATAAACTGACCGGTTCTGAGACAGGAAAGCGGGCTGGAATTCTGGCGGCAGACAAGCTGATGGAGCGTTTTCAGGAAAAGGGAGGCTTCATTCAGGCGTGGGGAGCACTGGGAGCCAGAGATAATTACCGTCTCATTATTGACTGTCTTTTGAATATCCCTCTGCTTTACTGGGCAACGGAGACAACAGGAGATAAGAAGTATGCAGACGCGGCAAAGCGCCACTATGAAACAGCCTGCAACTATGTAATCAGAGACGATGCTTCCGCTTATCATACATTTTACTTTGACCCGGAGACAGGGGCTCCTTTAAAGGGTGTAACACGTCAGGGCTACAGTGATGATTCTGCATGGGCAAGAGGACAGGCCTGGGGTATCAGCGGTATTCCATTTAATTACCGCTACACAAAGGACGAAAGCGCATTTAACTTGTTTGAGGGCATGACGAATTATTTCTTAAACCGTCTTCCAGCCGATGATGTGTGCTACTGGGATCTGATCTTCGGAGACGGCTCCGGACAGTCCAGAGATTCCTCAGCAGCGGCTGTGGCTGTGTGCGGTATGCATGAGATGATGAAGTATCTGCCTGAGACGGATGAAGAGAAGGAAACCTACCGGAGAGCCATGCACGGCATCCTGCGTTCTCTGATTCAGGGATATGTAAATCCGGATATGCATCCGGGAGCACCTATCCTGCTTCATGGCGTTTACTCCTGGCATTCCGGTAAAGGTGTGGATGAGGGAAATATCTGGGGAGATTATTTCTATATGGAAGCTTTACTGCGGTTTTATAAAGATTGGCAGTTATACTGGTAAAAAATGGAGGATTTAAAAATGGCAGAACCAAATATTGTAGCATTTCGTATTGATGAGCGTCTGATCCACGGACAGGGACAGCTCTGGATCAAGGCTTTAGGCGCAAACACGGTAATCGTTGCAGACGACGGGGCAAGTGAGGATCCCATGCAGCAGATGTTAATGAAGGCAGTTGTTCCAAAGACCATTGCCATGCGTTTCTTCTCTGTTCAGCATACCTGCGACGTGATCATGAAGGCTTCTCCCAAGCAGACCATTTTCATTGTCTGCAAGACACCGGAGGATGCCCTGCGTCTGGTAAAAGGCGGCGTTCCCGTAAAGGAGATCAATGTGGGAAATATCCACCGCGCTCCGGGAAAAGAAGAGATCAGCAAGTACATCGCTCTGGGCGAGGAAGATAAGGCTGCTTTAAGAGAGCTTCGCGATTCCTATGGAATTACATTCAATACAAGAGCAACAGCATCCGGAGATGACGGTTCCGGAAAGGTTGATCTGAATAAGTATTTATAAAATCGAATTCAGGAGGGAAAAAAGGTGACTATTTCAATTACGCAGTGTGTTTTGATCGGTCTGTGGACCGCATTCTGTCTGGCAGGTATGCTGTTCGGTATTTATACGAACCGGTGTCTGATTATGTCTGCAGGCGTAGGTCTGATCCTGGGAGATCTTCCTACAGGACTTGCAATGGGAGCTGTCGGTGAGCTTGCATTTATGGGATTTGGCGTATCTCAGGGCGGATCCGTTCCGCCAAACCCAATGGGACCTGGTATCGTAGGAACCATTATGGCAATTACCATGAAGGATTCCGGCATTGATACAGGCTCTGCCCTGGCATTATCCTTCCCGTTTGCAGTCGCATTCCAGTTCGTGATCACAGCTACTTATACATTTGCAACGACTCTGACCGGTCTTGCATACAAGGCATTAGACCGCAAGGATTTCAGAGGCTTCCGTCTGGCAGCCAACGCTACCGTATGTATTTTCGCTCTGGTAGGCTTTATCATCGGCTTTGGAGGAGCATTCAGTGCAGAGGGACTTCAGAAGGTTATCTCCCTGATTCCTGCATGGCTGAGCACCGGCCTGGGAATGGCTGGAAAGATGCTTCCTGCCATCGGTTTTGCCATGATCTTAAACGTAATGGCAAAGAAGGAGCTGATCCCGTTCGTGCTTTTAGGCTACATTGCAATTGCGTATATGAAGCTTCCTGTAATGGGCGTGGCAATCCTGGGAACAGCAATCGCGCTGCTGGTATTTTTCAATGCCGGCAGAAAGGGTGAAGATTCAGTAGAAGAAGTGGAGGTTGAGTTTGAAGATGGCATCTAATCGTTTGGAAAAGAAAGATTATTTAAAAACGTCTCTGCGCGCCTTTTTCCTGCAGAACGGATTTAACTATGGAAACTATCAGGGCCTTGGCTATGCCAATGTAATGTATCCGGCTCTTCGCAAGCTGTACAAGGATGACGATGATAAGCTTCAGGAAGCATTAAGAGAAAATATTGAGTTTTTCAATACCAATATCCATTTCCTTCCATTTATTACCAGTCTTCATCTGGTTATGCTGGAAAATAAGACTCCTTCCAAGGAAATCCGTAACATCAAGATGGCTCTTATGGGACCGCTGGCCGGTATCGGCGATTCTCTGGCTCAGTTCTGTCTGGCGCCCCTCTTTGCAACCATCGGCGCATCCCTGGCACAGGAAGGCCTGATCATGGGACCGATCCTGTTCTTCCTGGGAATGAACCTGGTGCTGTTAGCCTTAAAGATCGCTACCGGTATGTGGGGATATAAGGTAGGAACCAGCATTATCGAAAGCCTGAGCACCCGTATGGAGCAGATTTCCAGCGTGGCAAGCATGATCGGCGTAACCGTTATTTCCGGACTGGCTGTAAACTTTGTAAAGATTACAACGCCAATCCAGTATGTGGCGCAGATGCCTGATAACCAGCAGAAGATCGTTGCAATTCAGGACATGATTGACGCTATTGCGCCAAATCTGCTGCCTGTATTATTTACAGGTCTGATCTTCTACCTGATCAAGGTAAAGAAGTGGACCACTTACAAGTTAGTTGTTTTAACGATCATCATCGGCGTGGTACTGTCCTGCCTTCATGTGATCGCATAAAAAAGGATTCCAAAAGGGGAGATTTACCCAGGGGAGACGCATTTCGGCGGCTCCCCTGTTGGTGCATTAAAAGGAGAAAAAATGACAGAGGAAAGAAAGAAGATTCTCGCCGCCGTGACAGAACGGGCAGAGAATTTTGTAAAAGGATTTGATCCGGAGTTTGCAGCTGGTTATATGAAAAAATGGGAGGAAGCAGAGGCGGAAGAGCTTCTTATACGGGCCGGGGAGCTGATGGATCAGACCTTTGTGTTCGCAGATAAATGGGATATGGAGCCATGCAGAGAGCCCTATACCCTGACAGAGATGGAGTGGCAGAGGACGCCAAACGGGGATCCGGAGTGGATATTTATGTTAAACCGCCATGATTACCTTCATAAGCTTATGATGGCCTATTACCTGACAGGAAACGAGGCTTATACAGATAAGCTGAAATGGTATCTGTTTCACTGGATGTGTCATAATCCCATACTGCCTGAAGGCTCTGACAGCACCCGTACCATAGATACGGGAATCCGCTGTATGAACTGGGAAGATCTGATCCTCCATCTGGCAGGAAACGGGATGCTCACGCAGGAGGAGCTGGATGAGCTTCTCTTAAAGCTGGATGAGCAGTTTGAAAATTTAAGACAGCGTTACATCGGGAAATATACCTTAAGCAACTGGGGGCTTCTTCAGACAACAGCGATCTGCGAGGGTTATCTGCTGTTCGGAGACAGTCTTTGTCATCCTGATACGGGAAAATGGGCCTGGCAGGAGTTAAAGCGCCAGCTTGATTTGCAGGTTATGGATGACGGTTCCCACTGGGAGCAGTCTGTCATGTACCATATGGAGGTACTTTTGGCCTCCATGCGGCTGATGAAATGGAAAGAACTGGAAGAAAATAATCTGTGTCCAGAGAGATACAGAAGCGATTTTCCGGAGGAATGGGATTGGCTGAAAGCCCTTGTAGAGAAAATGAGCCTCTATGTGCTTTATTGTGCCGGTCCAGATCACAGGCAGCCGGCCCAGTGTGACAGTGACCGGACTGATGTAAGGGACATTATGGTAAAGGCGTCTGTTCTTACTGGAAATAGCGTATTCCGGTTTGGCGGATATGAGGCTCTGGATCTGGAAAGCCTGTGGCTTTTTGGACGAAAGGGAGCGGAGCGGTATGAAGCAGCTGTATCCCGGGAGCTGGAGCGCCTGGACTATCATGCCCAGGATACAGGTAATATCTATATACGGAGCAGCTGGAAAGAGGACGCAAACTACACATACCTTTCCTGCGGCCCTCAGGGAAGCGGTCATGGTCATGGGGATCTGACGCACATTTCCCTGTACTATCAGGGAAAACCATTTTTGATTGACAGCGGCCGGTATTCCTACCGGGAGGATGAACCGCTGAGGATGGAGTTTAAAATGCTTCAGGCCCACAATGTCTGTGTGATTGACGACGGTTCTTTGATCCGTCCGGACGGTTCATGGAGCTTTCATTCCTACGGGGATTGTTTTAAGACATATTACCGGGAAAAGGAAGGAATCTCCTACTGCGAGATGGCTTACCGCGGAAGGCTTGCAAACGGAGAAGGCTGTCTGGTTACGAGGAAGGTTATGACAGCCAGAGAGGGGCTGTGGCTGATTGTCAATGATATCTGGTGTGAGGGAAAGCATACGGTAAGAGAATATTACCATCTTGATCCAGATGCAGAAGCAAGGGCGGCAGAAGATGAGATTCTCCTTACAAACGGATCTGTACAGTTAAAGGCGCTGGGAGAGCAGCAGGAGCATGGGCCATGGACCCAGCCGGTTCCGATTCCATTTCAGCTGGAAAGCTGTAAGGTTTCACTGGAGTACAACCGACTTTCGGATAGTATGTGTCTGGTAAAAGAAGGAAGCTTTTCAGACTCTTTTGTAAGCAGCAGTGCCTTCTGTGGGGCCGGAGTACAGGTTTCGGCTCCTGAAGTATATCAATTTGGGGCCGGGGAGCCGGTATCAGACGGCCGTGTCACTGCCAAAACTTTCCATCTGTCAGAGGAAGAATCCTGGACCTTTTTAGTATGGAACCGTGAGACCTTCCGGGGTGGAAAGATGTATGAGTGCAGCGGAGTCCCTGTTTATGGAAAGGCGGGAGCTATCCACAGACTTGGAGGAGAACAGACCTGGATTCGGCTCAGAAATTAAAAAGAGCACCGGGAAAGCATTTCCCAACCCGTTTTTTTGTGGTATAGTAAAGTATAAGTTTGGTAGAAGATTGGAAGAACAGAGCATGAAAAAACTGACGATAAATGAAATTGCGGAAAAAGCAGGCGTGTCCAAGACAACCGTGTCTTTTTACCTCAATGGAAAAGCCAATAAGATGTCTGAGGAAACCCAGCAGCGGATTCAGCAGATTATTGATGAAACAGGGTATGAGCCCAGCGCGGCGGCCAGAGCCATGAAGGCCAAAAGCAGCGGTCTCATTGGCGTGATCTTAAAGGATGCGGCAGATCCCTACTGTGCCAGAGCCTTAAAGGGAATGGGAGAGGCAGCCGGTGAGACGGAGTATCAGATTCTTATTGGAAGCAGCGGCTATACCTTTAAAAACGAGCGGGAGCATGTGGAACGGATGTTAAAAGCAGGGGCAGAGGGATTTATCATTCAGGCCACCTACCGGTTTGGAATGCTGGCTGGCGAACTGGAAAAAAAGCGCAAGCCCATTATCTATCTGGAGGCCAAGCCCTATGATTTTAAAGGCAGGTATGTGAAGGGAAATAATTATGACTGCGTCTATCAGGTGATTACAGAATGTATCAAAAAGGGATATGGAGACTTTCTGATGATTTCTGATGGTGAGAGTTCTATGGGAACTGCCTTCGAGAATACAGCCGGTTACAGAGATGCCTTACAGGATGCAGGACTGGAGGGGAGAACCCTGTACGTTCAGTCCGGCGCACGGTCGGCTCAGATTTTTGAGGCCTTAAAGGATGAATTGGATTTAAGTCTCCATACCCTGATCTATGTAGCGGCTCCAGAACTTTTAAAGGCTGTTTTTCAGGCGCTGCGTTCCCTTCCGGATTATGAACGCCTTTTTCCTGAGCATCTGGGGCTCATTGGCTTTGACCCCGAAGGCTGGACGCGGATGACCAGCCCGCCGGTTTCCGCTATTATCCCCCCGGCGCAGGAAGAGGGAAAACGTGCCATGACGGAGCTTTTAGAGCTGCTGGACGGAAAAAAGAAGGATACAGAGGTTGTGTTTAAGAATATTGTGAAATGGAGAGGGACTACGGTCTGAGCGCCATAAAAATGAGGGTATCGCCCAATCATTATCAAATCAGATGATTGGGCGGTACCCTCGTTTTATACATTTATACATGAAAAAATTCAGAGAAACTCTGTTGGCAGCCAGCTTATCCTGCAGGGAATTACAGAGTACCTTTCTGAAGGATGATACATCCGTAGAGTGCAGTTTCACCAGTAGCTACTACAGCATAAGCATGTTCTGCAGCCTTATAGAAATCAAAACGTTCAATCATACCGATACAGTCATCACCACGGGGGTCATGGCGCCGGACGATCTGGCGGTATTCTTCCCAAATGGGGGTGGGTATGTCTTTGTCACATTCCTGTTTGTCCATGATCAGAACTGGAGCTTTTACAGGAGCGTCCAGAGGGAAAAAATGCAGAATCGCGTCTAAAAGTTCTGTAGCCCGTACTCCATCAGCTCTCACCAGCATACTGTGGCGGGCGCTGGAGGCGGAGGGATAAAACGCGTCTCCAATGACCAGAGTATCTCCATGACCCATTTCTGCAAGGACTTTTAAAAGATCAGGGGAAAGACAGTTTGGAATTCCTCTTAACATAATGTGTACCTCCGTAATCGTTATTTTAACTGCCGGTATCATTTGCAGGCAGCAGTTTGATGATAAAAGTGGTTATTTCTGTCTCTGACTACAAAATAGCACAGCCGTTAAAAAAAGCAAAAACAAATTATGAAACAGAATGAAACAGAATGGAAAAACGGCTGATTTTCAACACAATATCCAACAAGATAGATAAAAGAATGTGAAAAGTGTACATTTTAGTATCATGACGTTATGATTTTTTTACAATAGTTTTTCCAAAATCTGATAGTAAATTTTACATTTCTTTTTTTATACTTATATTCATCCGATCCGGTGGGCTGAAATCTAAAAAAGGGTATATCTTTGTAATGTTTATTTTAACAGCCGGCATGGTTTGCAAGCGGCAGTCAAATGATAAAAGGCAAAAGAATTTATGTAACAGAATGAAACAGAATGAAAAAACGGCTGATTTTCGACACAATATCCAACAAGACAGATAAAAGAATGTGAAAAGTGTACATTTGCTTTGTGCAAAATGTGTGATTACATAGAAATATAAAGAAGAAATGGAACGAAATGACCAAAAATAGGCGGATGAAACAGAACCCGCAGAAAGGGAAGCGGATGGCCGTAAACGTAAGAGAAATTGCAAAAAAAGCTAATGTTTCTGCTGCAACTGTTTCAAGAGTGTTACATCAATCGGAGCAGGTAAAGCCGGAAACCAGAAAAAAAGTGGAAGAAGCGATGAGACAGCTTCAGGTAACAGCAGGGGAACTGGTACGCAGTGCCAGGATGGATACCAGAATTGTGGGAATTCTGGTGCCAGATCTGTCCAATTCTTTTTTTTCAGAGTGCATTTTGGGAATCGAAGAATATGCCAGGGAAGCGGGACTGACCACCATTATTTGCCATACGAAGGAGTCCGACCAGGAAGAAGTGAGGTATCTTCGGATGTTAAAGGAAATGCATGTATGCGGGATCATTATGACTCCCACATCCGATGATAATGACTATATGAACAATGAGTATTTAAATCTTTTGATCGACATGAAAATTCCGGTAGTTTTACTGGACAGGGATGTGAAATACTCTCAGCTGGACGGTGTATTTATTGATAATGAAAATGGGGCCTTTAATGCAGTGAAGCTTCTTTTAGAAAACGGGCATCGCAATATTGCCATGATTTCTGGCCCTTTAAATACGGTGCCGGGGCGTGGAAGAGAAGAAGGCTACCGCAATGCATTTGAATTTATGAATGTACCCTTAAGGGAGGAATTGATCTATGAGGGGCATTTTAGTATTCAGGGAGGCAGAGAGGCCACGGAAATGATATTAAGGGAACATCCGGAGGTAACGGCTATTTTTTCTTCTAACAACCATATGACGATCGGCTGTCTTTCCCGCCTTTTTGAGGAAGGGCTTAAAATACCGGAGGATATGGCGGTGATAGGATTCGATGACATTCCGATCCTGAATCAGCTTGGCTATGAAATTACGGTGGTAGGCAGGCCCACCAAAGAGATGGGACATCAGGCTGTTAAAATTCTGGCTAAAATGATGAACGGAAAACGCACTGATATGACGCGGAGAATCATTCTGATTCCCAAGCTAATTATCCGCGGTTCGGAACGGCTGTGCAGGCCGGCAGATTAAACAGGAAAAGGAGAATGACAGGTTATGAAAAAAGTGGCGGTGATTGGAAGCTTTATTGTGGATCTTATGGCCAGGACGCCTCATCTTCCAGAGCCGGGAGAAACGGTGATGGGAAACTTTTTTAAGGCTGGACCGGGAGGTAAAGGAGGGAATCAGGCAGTGGCTGCCAAGCGGGCAGGAAGCAATCTGGTATACTCCACAAAGATTGGTAAGGACAGCTTTGCAGAGATTGCCAGGGCCTCCTTTGCGGAAAACGGGATTTCCATGGATTATGTGTTTGAGACGGAGAAGGCTGCCACAGGAGCGGCACTGATTTCTGTGGATGAAGTTACCTCCCAGAATGAAATTATCGTGATTTTAGGAGCCAGCGCCACTTATGAGGAGGAGGATCTGGAAAAGCTTAAGGAGGCACTTTCAGGCTGTGAATACCTGCTTCTTCAGATGGAGATCAATCGGGAGGCTACAGAAAGATTGATTTCCATGGCCTACGATATGGGGATTCGTGTGATTTTAAATCCGGCGCCGGTACAGCAGCTTTCAGAAGAGTTATATTCTAAGCTGTATCTGGTAACGCCTAATGAGGTGGAAGCCAGAATCCTTACAGAAATTGCCTGCGATGACATAGAAGGGTGCAGGCAGGCGGCCAGGGCATTTATGGAAAAAGGCGTGGAGCGGGTGATCATCACCATCGGCAAGCGGGGCGTGTATTATTATGACGGAGAGACCGAGGAAATCATTGGAAATTATAATGTGAAAGTGCTTGATACCACCGGAGCAGGAGATGCGTTTAACGGAGGACTTTTAGCAGGGCTCAGTCAGGGAATGGAGCTTCTTTCTGCAGCTCGATATGGAAACGTGGTATCGAATCTTGCGGTGACGAAGCTGGGAACGGCCCCTGCTATGCCAACAAAGCAAGAAATAGACGTTTTTATTGAAAAAGAACAGATTAAATTTTAAGGAGGGGAATAGAGCATGAGTTCAATCACATTGAAGAACATTCATAAGGCTTACGGAAAGGACGTGATCATTCCGGATCTTAATTTTACCATTGAAGACGGTTCCTTTACTGTATTGGTAGGACCTTCCGGCTGCGGAAAATCAACCACCTTACGGATGATCGCGGGACTGGAAAAACCCACATCAGGAGAAATTTTTATTGATGATGAAAACGTAGTGGATGTAGATCCGGGCAAGCGGGGCATCGCTATGGTATTCCAAAATTATGCATTATACCCCACCATGTCCGTGCGGGACAACATCGAATTTGGATTGAAGAATAAAAAAGTGCCGAAGGAAGAGAGAAATAAACTGATTGCCGATGTGAGCGAGGTTGTTGGCCTGACGCCGTATCTGAGCAGAAAGCCATCTGAACTGTCCGGCGGACAGAGACAGCGTGTGGCATTGGCCAGAGCCATGGTAAAAAATCCCAAGGTATTTTTGATGGACGAGCCTCTGTCCAACCTGGATGCCAAGCTGCGTCAGCAGATGCGTGTGGAGCTGATTGAACTGCACAAGCGTTTGGGAACTACATTCATTTATGTGACCCATGATCAGGTTGAGGCTATGAGTATGGGAGATAATATTATCCTTATGGATAAGGGCATTATTATGCAGCGCTCTACGCCTAAGGAAATGTATCACAATCCCCAGAATGTCTACACAGCCCAGTTTATTGGTACGCCGCCCATGAATATTGTGAGCAATATGGTGAAAGGGATCCAGGTGGGATTTAGGCCGGAAAAGACTTCCCTCATTGATCCGGGAGACGCTGTCCTTTCCATTCAGGGACGGATCATTACCAAGGAACAGCTGGGAGCTGAGATGAACTATTCGATTGAAACGACCTTTGGAAAGGTGATGGTAAAGACGGAGGATGATATTGAAGGGCAAGAATGCCGTCTGTACATCCGGGAAAAGAATGTCTTTGCCTTTGGGGAGGACGGAAACCGCATTCCTGTGACAGAGGAGATTAAAAAGGCTTTGGAACAGGTGGAGAAAGGGGTGTAGAGTATGGAGGATAAAAAAGGTTCTGTAAAACAGAAGGGGAACTTTTGGAATCATGACCGCAAGGATGCCTTAAAAGGCTATCTTCTGATTTTTCCATCCATTCTGCTTCTGGGGATTTTTACGATTTACCCTATTTTTTACCTGCTGGACTCCAGCCTTCGGGATGGAAGCCTTTTAAGTAAAAAGAGGGAGTTTGTAGGCCTGGAAAACTTTATCACTCTGTTCAAAAGTGTGGATTTTCACACGACTCTGAAAAATACGTTTATTTATTCCGTTGGTCTGGTGGCAATCCTTATGGTGCTGGCTACTTTGCTTGCTGTGTGGGTGAATGGAAAAGCTCAGAAGCGTTTAAACAGTGTGACATTAGCAGCAGTGTTTACCCCTCATATTATTTCTCTGGTTTCTGTATCTACGGTATTTTTATGGATCATGGATCCCCAGATTGGAGCAATCAATTATGTGTTGCGCACACTGGGCTTAAAGCCCTTCCCATTTTTAGCCAGCAGTAAAACTGCATTGGCATCTCTGGTAGGCATGATGGTGTGGAAAAGCCTGGGATATTATTCACTCTTAATTCTGGCGGCTCTGCAGGGAGTACCAAAGGACATTTATGAGGCTGCCGAGATTGATGATACACCCAAAATCCGTACATTCTTTCGGATTACCCTGCCTATGATCAGTCCTACTCTGTTTTTCACTACGATTGTGGCTACCATCAGTTCCTTTCAGGTGTTTGAGACGGTAAATCTGATGACTCAGGGAGGCCCGGTGAACTCCACCAACACGTTGGTATACCAGATCTATTCGGATGCTTTTAAGTACTTAAAGCTGGGACCGGCGACGGCAGAGGCAGTAGTGCTTTTGACTATGGTAGGAATTTTAACCTTCCTGTATTTCTTCTTCCTGGGCAAGAAGGTACATTATCAATAAAAAGGAGGCTGCGACGTGAAAAAGACAGTTATGAAAAAAAAGGGACGCATTCTGGGAGGAGCGTTGAATGCGGCATTAAAGCTTCTTTTAATCTTTCTGATCGCGTATCCTTTTATCTGGATGGTATTTACATCTTTTAAACCGTATAAGGAGACAACGATTTATCCGCCTACCCTGCTCCCTACCCACTGGACAACAGAAGGGTATGTAAAGGCGTTGGAAATGGTGGATGTGGCAACGTTTCTTAAGAATTCCCTGATTGTAAGCCTGACTGTTCTGGTACTTCAGTATCTGGTGATTGTACCGGCGGCTTATGCCTTTGCCAGATGTAAATTCCGTTTTAAGGGATTTTTCTTTGGTATCGTACTGCTTGGTTTTATGATTCCTCAGCAGGTTACCTTTATTCCTATTTATCTGATGTTCAGCAAGGCAGGGCTGCTCCAGAGCCTGATTCCCCAAATTCTTCCGTTTATCTCCAACGCGTTTGGAATCTTCCTGCTCCGGCAGTATTTTATGCAGATCCCGGAGGAGATTATTGAGGCGGCCAGACTGGATGATGCGGGAGAGTTAAAAATCATTTTGAGGATTATGATCCCCATGGCAAGGCCGGCTATTTTTACGATTGGACTTCTCAGCTTTATTTCCAGCTGGAATTCCTATTTCTGGCCGCTTATCATGACGACTAAGGATGCTTACCGCACACTGCCGATCGGTGTGGCTATGTTGAACAGCCAGGAGGGCGGAAGGCTCTGGAATGTCCTGATGGCTGGAAATATGTTTCTGGTGGTTCCGATCCTGATCGTTTATCTGTTTGCAAATAAACAGATTCGCAAGGCATTTGCTTATTCTGGAATTAAATAAAAACGGAGGCTGCACATGAAAAAGAAATTAGTTGTACTGTCGGTGGACTCGCTGTTTGACGAGGACATGGAATTTTTAAAAACTCTTCCTAATTTTAAGAAGATACTGGATCAAGGCTGTTACGCGGAAGGCGGGATGAGGAGTGTCTATCCTTCTTTCACATATCCCGCCCATGCATCCATTATCACGGGAACCTGGCCGGAGTTCCATGGAATTTACCATAACGAGAAGTTAGATGTGGGAAATCCTTCGCCGGATTGGTATTGGTACCATAAGGATCTAAAGGTGGATACCATTTTGGATGTGGCTCACCGGCAGGGGCTTACGACTGCGTGCGTGGGCTGGCCCTGTATGGGAGCAGATCCCAATGTGGACTGGCTGGTGGCAGAGATTTGGCCTGAGAATGATAAAGTGGATCCCAGACCTATTTTAAAGACAGGATGCAGTGAAAACATGTTTGAGGCGGGGGGAGTTATGGAGCGCCATTGGCACAAGCTGAGAAAAACCACCCAGCCCTTTATGGATCAGATGATGGTAGGTGCATCCTGCGATATCATACGCCGTTATCAGCCGGATATACTGTTTATTCATCTGGCCCATCTGGATCATACCCGACATGCCAATGGGATTCATGGGCCGGCTGTGAACCAGGCGATCATTGCCAATGATGACTGGCTTGGCCGCCTGATGGAGGCTGCTATGGATGCAGGGGTTTATGAAGATACAAATTTTGCAGTGATCAGCGATCATGGCCATTTGCCAGTGAAGCAGATGTTCAATCCCAATGTTCTTTTAGCAGAAGAAGGCTTCATCCGGTTGGATGAAAATGGAAGGATTGCCAGCTGGGATGCTTATTGTAATTCAACCTCGCTGTCCTGTCAGGTGGTGTTAAAAGATCCGGCAGACAAAGAGGTGAGGGATAAGCTGGAAGCGCTGCTGTACCAGATGAGGAAGAATCCTGCCTATGGTGTGGAATGTGTATATAATAAGGAAGAGGTGGAGAAAGAGCAGCATCTTACCGGAGATTTTGAGTATGTGCTGGAAGGAATGGCAGGGACAAGCTTTGGAGCTGCCTGCACCGGGGAAGTTTTAGTGAAGCCGGATAATTCCGATTATAAATTCTCGGTAGCGTCTCACGGCCATCTGCCCCACAAGGGCCCACAGCCTGTATTTATGATAGCCGGACCGGACGTGAAGAAAGGGGCAGTGATCCCCAGACAGCGGATCATCGACGAGGCACCTACGTTTGCAAAGATTTTCGGGTTCGATCTGCCAGATGCAAAAGGTACGGTTTTAAAAGAAATTTTAAAATAAATTCCTACAAGGAGGAGAAAGGAAGGTACGTTTTATGAAAAGAAGAGGAGCTTTGGTAATGAGCGCATTGCTGATGACCTCGCTGCTGTCCGGATGCGGAGGCGGCCAGGCGGACGCTGAAAAGACTCAGGAGGCGGCGCAGACGCAAGCTCAGGGAGAAAACCAGTCTCAGGCAGAGGCTGGGGAGACATCTGCTGTGAATCCCGATGCTACGGAAGTTCTGTTCTGGATCAGTTTAAGTGGCGGTATGGGTGAGACGATTGAAGAGATTGTAAATAATTATAATGCCAGCCAGGACAAGGTTCATGTGACGGTAGAATTCCAGGGAAACTATTATGATATGGCAGCCAAGCTGCAGACAGCAGTTACTTCCGGCGAGATGCCTCATGTAGCACAGTTGGAAATGGGCCGTACAAAAATGTTTGCAGATTATGGCGTTCTTCAGGATATGACAGAACTGGCTCAGGAGGCAGGGCTGGATACCAGTATGTTTTTTGAAGGCCTTATGAGCAGCTGTGACTGGGGAGAGGGATTATATGCGCTTCCCTTTAACCGCAGCACTCCTATGTTCTACTACAATAAAGATATGTTTGAAGAAGTGGGATTGGATCCGGAAGCTCCGCCTCAGACCTGGGATGAACTGAAAGAATATGCTGCAAAGCTTTCTATTCCCGACGAGCGATGGGGATTTGAGATGCCCATTGACGCCTGGTTCTACGAAGCATTTATTATGCAGTCGGATGGACGGATTTTGAATGAGGATGAGACAGACATAGGCTTTAACAACGAGACGGGAACAGAACCTCTGGCTATGTGGAAGAGCATGATCAGTGAAGGCATCATGAAGGCGCCTCCAGGAAAAGAGTACAATTCCTATGAAGCAGCCCGCTCAGATTTCTCCGCAGGTATCACTGGCATGATTGTGACATCTTCCGGTGATCTGGGTACTCTGAACAGCTCCTGTGATTTTGAAGTAGGGACTGCATTCCTTCCTAAAAATACCCGGTTTGGTGTTCCTACCGGAGGAGCGAATGTGGTAATGATGGCTGGTTTGGAAGAAGATTCGGCAGCTACCATGGATTTCCTGAAATACTTAACCAGCCCTGAGGTTGCAGCATATTGGGCTACAAAGACTGGTTATGTACCTTCCAGCCAGGCTGCAGCAGATACAGATGTATATCAGGAGTATATCAGTGCTAATGGCAATGCCAAGACTGCCCTGGAGCAGATGCAGTACACGGATATTCCAAGACCCATCAATGAGGATTATCCACAGATCCACTCTGAGATCATGATGACAGAGATTCAGCGCTGCATTGAGGAGCCTTCTTATACACCGGAGCAGGCTGTAACAGCAATCTCCGAGCAGACGAAAGCTCTTTTAGCTAAATAAACAAAGCAAGTATCATAACGTATGGAAGCACAGGAATCAAACCTGTGCTTCCTGCATCAAAGGGAAAATGCATAAACATGGAGGAAAAAATGGAATTGAACAAGTATATTGACCATACATATTTAAAGCCTTTTGCAATGGAATCGGATATTATCAGAATCTGTGACGAAGCAAAGAAATATCATTTCGCGTCGGTGTGCGTGAACCCCTGTAATGTTCCGCTGGTAGCAAAGGAGCTGGCAGGAAGCGATGTGGCTGTCTGCAGCGTAGTAGGCTTCCCTTTTGGTACTCATACTACTAAGACGAAGCTGTTTGAGACCAGAGAAGCTCTGGACAATGGAGCAGATGAAATCGATATGGTAATCAATGTAGGACGTCTGATCCAGGGAGATGAGGCGTACGTGGAACAGGAGGTAGCCGCTTTGGTACAGCTGTGCCATGAGAGAGGAAAAATTCTCAAGGTTATTATTGAAACCTGCTATCTCAATGAGGAGCAGATTAAAGCCATGTGCAGCATTGTGGAAAGTACCCATGCGGATTTTATTAAAACATCCACAGGCTATGGTTCCAGAGGTGCAAATTTTGAAGATATTGAGCTGTTTAAGAAATACTTGAAGATACCGGCAAAGATGAAGGCCTCCGGCGGTATCCGTACTACGGAAGATGCGAAACGATACGTGGAATCAGGGTGCAGCCGTCTTGGAACGAGCAACGGTGTGTCCATTATGGAAGGAACAAAAGCACAGGAAGAATATTAAAGAATCCGGGGGATTATTTGTGTTGAGATAGCGGTTTTGAAGCTGCGGGAAAGGGAGAAGGAGGAGAAGATTGAGATGGTGAGGGATATGATCGCCATGCTTTCCGATGTGAATCTGTTTTCAACGGTCATGCGCCTTGGGCTGGCTCTTCTTCTGGGGGGAGTTTTAGGCATTGAACGCGGGAGAAGGAGACGTCCTGCCGGTCTGCGCACATACATGATCGTGTGTATGGCCAGTGCATTGGTGATGCTTACCGGCCAGTTTCTGTTTGAAACATTTCATACAGGAGATCCTTCCCGACTGGGAGCCCAGGTCATAAGCGGCATCGGTTTTCTCGGCGCTGGAACCATCATTATCACTTCTAAACAGGTGAAGGGACTTACAACGGCTGCCGGTCTGTGGGCTTCTGCCTGTCTGGGGCTGGCAGTGGGAGCCGGTTTTTATGCCGGAGCTATCACATGCGGAATTTTTTTGCTTTTAGTATTTTCGTGTATGTCAAAGCTGGATACCCGTCTTCGCAAAAATGCAAAGCAAATCAGTTTTTTTGCAGAATTTAAGTCCATGAAAGCTCTGGGAGAATTTATCCATATGATGAGGGATAAAAATTACAAGATTTATGATGTAGAGATCAATCGGAGCAAGGATACAGTGGGAGATCTGGTGGGAGCTGTATTCTGGGTGGATTTAAATGCTCCTGCCGATCATGTTCAGGTCATTGCAGATTTTTCCAGTTTTCAGGAGGTCCGGTATGTTGAAGAACTGGAGGTATTGTAGAGCCGGGCTTTAAGCTGTTGTTTTTCTAAAAAGGAGATGAAACGTTTCATATGCATGGCGTTCATCTCCTTTTTTGATACAGCGGATAAGCGGCCTAACAAAATATGAAATAAAAATGGCGGAGTGCTTATCGTAACACTCCGTCGAAAGCCTCGCCGGATTGCGCATGAAAAATCAGAGGCGTGGTGGGTTCTGTTGCTATCATTATACAACGTTTATTGCGGCTGTCAAGATTCATTTTCTTTTTGAGTTTCCGCAAACTGTAACTGTAATTAATTGTAACTTAATTGTTTCAAACATTCTGTTAAAATCTTTCTAATATGAGGAATTCAATGAAACAGGGGCATTGCAAAACGGAAAGCTTCCATAGGAACTTCGTTTTACAATGCCCTTCTCTTTGTTTTATAAAATATTTAGTTACTATTCTTCTCCGCCTTCATCTCAGCCATCTTCATCGCACGAACCTTTAATGGCAGGCCGAACAGGGTGATAAATCCGTCTGCGTCATGGTGGTCATAGAGGTCGCCGGTGGTGAAGGAAGCCAGGGACTCGCTGTATAAGGAGTAAGGAGAGGTGGTTCCGGCCTTGATGATGTTGCCCTTGTAGAGCTTGAACTTAACCTCGCCGGTTACATATTCCTGAGTAGACTCTACGAATGCCTGAACAGCCTCGCGCAGAGGAGTAAACCATTTTCCTTCATATACGATCTGAGCCATACGGTTGCTCATATCCTTCTTTACATCCATAGTAGCGCGGTCCAGAACCAGCTCCTCTAACTGCTTGTGAGCCTCCATCAGGATGGTTCCGCCGGGAGTCTCATAAACGCCTCTGGACTTCATTCCTACTACACGGTTTTCTACAATATCTACAATACCGATACCATGCTTTCCGCCCAGCTCATTTAACTTGCGGATCACATCGGAAACCTTCATCTGTACGCCGTTTACGCTGGTGGGAACGCCCTTTTCAAAGGTCATGGTTACATATTCGCCTTGATCGGGAGCTTCCTCAGGAGTAACGCCAAGTACCAGCATATTTGCAAAGTTTGGCTCTAAGGAAGGATCCTCAAGCTCCAGTCCCTCATGACTGATGTGCCAGATATTGCAGTCGCGGCTGTAGCTGTGGCTGTGATCGAAGGGAAGATCGATGCCGTGCTGCTTGCAGTATTCAATCTCATCCTCACGGGACTGCATTTTCCATACATCGGTCATACGCCAGGGAGCGATGATCTTGATGTCGGGAGCCAGAGCCTTGATGGATAATTCAAAACGGATCTGGTCATTTCCCTTGCCGGTAGCACCGTGGCAGATGGCAACTGCACCTTCCTTGCGGGCGATGTCAACCAGGCGTTTTGCGATGGCAGGACGGGCCATAGAGGTACCTAACAGGTATTTATTCTCATAAATAGCATCTGCCTTTACGCAGGGCATAATGTAGTTATCACAGAAATCATCTACCAGGTCTTCAATATATAATTTGGAAGCGCCGGAAAGCTTTGCTCTCTCTTCCAGACCTTCCAACTCTTTGCCCTGTCCGCAGTCGATGCAGCAGCAGATTACGTCATATCTAAAATTTTCCTTTAACCACGGAATAACAGCAGTGGTGTCCAGACCGCCGGAATAAGCTAAAACAACTTTTTCTTTCATCGTTATATCCTCCAAAAATCATATTCAACAATCTTTCATAAATATACACCACAATTCGGGAAAATGCAAGTATAAAATAAAAAAATAAAAAAATGTTGCATATTATGCATCTTGGATGTATAATTATGAAATCAAAACTCCAGAGGGAGAGATTCAGGGAAAAAGAACGGCTCATTTTCCCTCAAAAAATCTCAATTAGCGGGATGTTTAAATATGAATGGTTTCTTATATAAAGGAGAGTATGAATGATGATTAAGGCAGGAATTATCGGATCCACAGGATATGCAGGAGGAGAGCTGGCAAGGCTTTTGCTTCAGAGAGAAGATGTGGAGATCAAATGGTACGGTTCCAGAAGCTACATTGACCAGAAATATGCATCTGTTTATCAGAATATGTTTAAACTGGTGGATGCAGAGTGTATGGATGACAATATGAAGGAACTGGCAGAGCAGGTGGATGTGGTATTTACCGCTACTCCCCAGGGCTTATGCTCCACTCTGGTAAATGAGGATGTTCTTTCCAAAGTAAAGATCATTGACCTCAGCGCAGATTTCCGTATTAAGGATGTGGAAATTTATAAACAGTGGTATAAGCTGGAGCATGGTTCACCGGAATATATTAAGGAAGCTGTTTACGGACTGCCGGAGATTAACCGGGACAAGATTAAGGATGCAAGGCTGATTGCCAATCCGGGCTGCTTTCCTACCTGTTCCTTTTTATCCACGTATCCTTTAGTGAAAGAAGGAATCATTGATCCCAATACACTGATCATTGACGCCAAGTCCGGCACCTCAGGGGCAGGAAGAGGCGCAAAGGTAGACAGCCTGTACTGTGAGGTAAATGAAAATATCAAGGCATACGGGGTAGGCGTCCACCGCCATACGCCTGAGATTGAGGAGCAGCTGTCCTATGCGGCAGGAAAACCCGTTACTATCAGTTTCACCCCGCACCTGGTTCCCATGAACCGGGGCATTCTGGTAACAGCCTACGCATCTCTTGCAAAAGATGTAACGGAAGAAGAGATCAGAGCCGCCTATGAGAAATATTATAAGAATGAATATTTTGTCCGCCTCTTAGAACCGGGAGTGGTTCCCCAGACAAGATGGGTTGAGGGAAGCAATTTTGCAGACGTAAACTTCAAGCTTGATCCCAGAACTAAGAGGGTCGTGATGATGGGAGCCATTGACAATATGGTAAAGGGCGCAGCCGGACAGGCAGTCCAGAATATGAACCTGATGTTTGGCCTTCCGGAAAACACAGGCTTAAAGCAGGTGCCGTTATTCCCGTGATACAGGGGCTGAAAGCCGTTTGACACATCATTTTTCAAAAGAGACAGGAGGGAGCAGTACCAATGTCAGGAACAATGGAGATTCTGATCCGTGAAATGACCATAGAGGATTATGAAGCGGTATATCATCTGTGGACAGAGATCCGGGGCTTTGGAATCCGGAGTATAGATGATTCAAAAGAGGGAGTGGAGCGATTTCTGAAACGCAATCCCACCACCAGCGTAGTGGCAGTTCAGAATGGACGGATTGTGGGAAATATTCTCTGCGGCCATGACGGGCGCACGGGCTGCTTCTATCATGTCTGTGTAGATCCGGATTACCGCAAGCACGGGATTGGTTACCGGATGGTAAGAGCCGCCATTCACGCCCTGCAGAAAGAGGGTGTCAGCAAGATCAGCCTCATTGCCTTTAAGAGCAATGAGATTGGAAATGCCTTCTGGCAGGGCATTGGCTGGACGGAACGGGAAGATATCAACAGCTATGAATTTATATTGAATGAGGAAAATATCACACGGTTTGTAAAATAGGAGGAAATGTATTATGTATGAAGTGATTCAGGGCGGCGTTACAGCCGCAAAGGGATTTATGGCAGCATTTACGGCAGCAGGAATTAAATATAAGAACCGTCCCGATATGGCTATGATCTACAGTCAGGTTCCCTGTGAGTCCGCAGGAACCTTTACCACCAATCTTGTAAAGGCGGCTCCTGTCAAATGGGATAAGGCCCAGGTGACAAGCGGCGCGAAAGCCCAGGCAGTGATCGTAAATGCAGGAATCGCCAATGCCTGTACGGGAAAAGAGGGAATGGACTACTGCGCTCAGACTGCCAAGGCTGCAGCAGAAGCATTAAATATTAAGGAAGACAGCGTCCTTGTGGCCTCCACCGGAGTGATCGGAATGCAGCTCCCCATGGAACGCATTGAAGCAGGGATCCGGGCCATGGCCCCTGAATTGGGGGATAGCTTAGAGAGCGGAACTGAGGCTTCAAAGGCTATTATGACAACGGATACGAAGAATAAGGAAGTGGCTGTCAAAGTAGTTCTTGGGGGCGTACCTGTTACCATCGGCGGCATGTGTAAGGGATCCGGCATGATCCACCCCAATATGTGCACCATGTTAAGCTTTGTCACAACAGACGCAGCCATTTCCAAGGAACTTCTGCAGGAGGCATTAAGCGAGGATATCAAGGATACCTACAACATGATTTCCGTAGACGGGGACACTTCTACCAATGATACGGTGCTTCTTCTGGCAAACGGCCTTGCAGGAAATCCTGAGATCACAGAGAAAAATGAGGATTACAAAGCCTTCTGCGAGGCATTAAATTATATCAATGAAACACTTGCAAAGAAGATGGCAGGAGACGGAGAAGGCTGTACGGCTCTTTTTGAGGTAAAGATCAAGGGAGCGCAGACAAAGGAGCAGGCAAAGATTCTGGCAAAATCCGTGATCACTTCCAGCCTTACAAAGGCGGCGATTTTCGGTCATGACGCCAACTGGGGCCGCATCCTCTGCGCCATGGGCTATTCCGGCGCGGAGTTTGATCCGGAGCAGGTGGACTTGTATTTTGAGAGCGCTGCAGGCAGCATGCAGATCATAAAGGATGGCGTGGCTGTGGACTACAGCGAGGAGCAGGCCACAAAGATCCTTTCCGAACCGGAGGTTACAGCCATCGCAGATATTAAGATGGGAACCGAAGAGGCGGCAGCCTGGGGCTGTGACCTTACCTTTGATTATGTAAAGATCAACGCAGACTACCGGTCATAAGATGGCGGCAGGAAACAGGGAATATAGAATATGAATTCAGGGAGGAAATGAGAAATGAATCTGGAACCAATGCAGAAGGCGGCTGTTTTAATTGAGGCCCTTCCATATATTCAGCGTTTTAACCGCAAAATTGTAGTGGTAAAATACGGCGGCAGCGCCATGGTAGATGAAGAGTTAAAGAAAAAGGTCATTCAGGATGTAGTTCTTTTAAAACTGGTAGGCTTTAAGCCCATTATCGTCCACGGCGGAGGAAAGGAAATCAGCCGCTGGGTCGGAAAGGTAGGCATGGAACCCCATTTTATCAACGGCCTGCGCGTTACCGACGAGCCTACCATGGAGATTGCGGAAATGGTATTAAATAAAGTAAATAAGAGCCTGGTACAGCTGGTAAATGAGCTTGGCATCAAGGCAGTGGGCATCAGCGGAAAAGACGGCATGATGTTAAAATGCCATAAAAAGCTTTCAGCCGGTCAGGATATCGGCTATGTGGGAGAGATTGATTCCGTAGATCCGGAAATTATCCATGACCTTTTGGAAAAGGATTTCCTGCCGATTATCTGCCCCATTGGCTATGACGAGCACTTCCAGAGCTACAATATCAATGCAGATGATGCAGCCTGCGCCATCGCAAGGGCGGTTCAGGCGGAAAAGCTGGCCTTTCTTACAGATGTAGAAGGCGTATATAAAGATTTTGAAGATAAGGATTCCCTGATTTCTGAAATGGAAGTGGATGAGGCACAGGCCTTTGTAGACAGCGGAAGCCTGGGAGGCGGTATGCTTCCAAAGCTTCAAAACTGCATTGACGCCATTAAAAACGGCGTTTCCAGAGTTCATATTCTGGATGGACGGATTCCACACTGCCTGCTGCTTGAAATCTTTACAGATAAGGGTATCGGAACTGCCATCTATAATTCAAAAGAGGATGAGAGGTATTACCATGGCTGATGAAAAAATGATCAATCGGGCTGAACAGGTTCTGTATAAAACATACAATCGCTTCCCGGTGGTGTTTGACCACGGAAAAGGAGTAACTCTCTGGGACAGCGAGGGGCAGGAATATCTGGACTTCGGCGCAGGAATTGCGGTTATGGGTCTGGGATACGCAGATGAGGAATACACCCAGGCGGTAAAGGCCCAGCTGGATAAATTGACCCATATTTCCAACCTGTTTTACAATGAACCTTCAATCACAGCAGGAGAGAAGCTGTTAAAAGTCTCCGGCATGGACAAGGTGTTTTTTACCAACAGCGGCACCGAGGCGGTTGAAGGAGCGTTAAAGATCGCAAAGAGATATCATTATAATAAGCTTCATGAAACAATGGGGGACGGCTTTGACGGCTGCGAGGAAAAGGAAATCGACATGACAGGAGAGATCATTGCCATGAACCATTCCTTTCACGGCCGCAGCCTGGGCGCTTTGTCCGTAACGGGAAATGCCCACTATCAGGCGCCCTTTGCTCCGCTGATCCCGGGAATCCGTTTTGCGGATTTTAACGATCTGGACAGTGTGAAATCACAGATTACAGACAAGACCTGCGCCATTATCATGGAAACCATCCAGGGAGAGGGAGGAATTTACCCGGCAGAGGAAGCCTTTTTAAAGGGCGTCCGGGCGCTGTGCGATGAGCACGATATCCTGCTGATCCTGGATGAGATCCAGTGCGGAATGGGACGCACCGGAGAGATGTTCGCCTGGCAGCATTACGGCGTAAAGCCAGATGTGATGACCGTGGCAAAGGCCCTTGGAAACGGCGTTCCCATCGGAGCCTTCCTGGCCTGCGGAAAGGCAGCCACAGCTATGGTTCCGGGAGACCACGGCACCACCTACGGTGGAAATCCCTTGGTGACAGCGGCAGCGGGAGCAGTTCTTGATATTTTTGAAAAGAGACAGATCACAGACCATGTCAAAGAGGTGGGAGCTTACCTTTATGAAAAACTGGAGGAGCTTACCAAAAAATACGATATCATCTGCGGACACAGAGGTCGGGGACTGATCCAGGGGCTGGAGTTTACCGTTCCTGCAGGCCCTATTGTATCAAAAGCTCTTTTAGAGGAGAAGCTGGTTTTGATCAGTGCAGGCAGCCATATTATCCGGTTTGTGCCGCCGCTTATTATTCAGAAGACAGATGTAGATGAAATGGCGGCGAGATTGGAAAAAGTGCTGAAAAATATGAAATAAGGTTTAGAAAATCAGACAAAATAACTTAAAATGCAGTTTTTTGCCCTCCTGTTTTTTGTTATACTGGATATATCAGAAGTGTATCTGGGTGTGTATATAAAAGACAGGAGGGTTATTATTATGAAGAAAAAACTGGCATTACTTTTAGCCTGTACCATGGCACTGGGTTATTCAGAGTGTAGTTTTAAACTTTTTGCATTGAAATTCATTATGAGTTCAGACTGCAATACTTCCTTTCCTGCAAAGATATCTCCACACTTAGTAACTACATTGTCAATTATAGATTGCATTTCTTTCGTAACAGTATTTGGCCGATATAGGGCATATGAAAATATCCTGTAAGTATTGTGGCGGCTTTTTATTCTGTAATAATTAACGTGATCACTGTTATAATTAACTAACCAGTATGGTACGATTGTTGAGCCGGTTCCTTTTTCTACAAAAGCATGTGCTATATCCCAATTTTTTGCAACAAATATTACATTGGTAGCCATACCTGTTTCTTCAAAAATTGGACGTAAAAATTCAGTATATGCTTTGGCTGGACCGGAGATAAAAGGTAGACCGCCAAGATCTGATATGCTCACATAGCCGTTATTGCTATTTGATTGTGCAATCAAATCATATTCACTATTTTTTGGAATAGCTAAAAAAAATTCTTCATGACAGATTGTGTGGTACACAATATCAGGATGGTAATAAACAGCAGGTATGAACAGAATATCCAGTTCTTTTCTTAACAATTTATTTATTAAATGTTCAACAGAATCCTCTATCATATGTATTTGTTTTCTTGTTGATTCGATACCGTAAAGAAAGTCACTAAACCATGGTACAGAATATCCTGTCGGGCAGCCAAAATAAACAGTTTTTATCCCTGTATTTACAGTAGATTCCATTTTTTTTAACATTTTTTCGTATTGTTCAAGCAACATGGTTCCTTCGTCTAATAATATCCTTCCGGCGTCAGTTAAAGTACATTTTCCGTTTGAACGTTCATATAAATTAAAAGATAACTCTTTTTCGATTCTTTTGATATACTGGCTCAGTGCCGGCTGGCTGAGATACAATACATCGGCAGCTTTCTGAAAACTCCCTTCTTCTTCGATTGCCTTAATAATTTGTATTGTTTTTAATTCGATCATTTTTTGCTGGTCTCCTTTTGGTTTATGTCTTTTATGTAATTGCGAAATACTGAAAGCTGTATAAACACTGGATTTTTGAGCTTGTCTTTTGTAACTCTTTTTGCTGAAAATTAGAAATTTTATATCTATCTCTGAATAATTGTTTCAATAAAAATGTTGAGTTTGAGAATAATTTTGTCATTATGGCACAAAAAATAATATTTTTATGTTTATATTATAGCAGTTCTACATATCGGTTACAACAAAAATAGTCAAAATCCTGTCATTCATGTAAAAACAAGTTGTTGACAGTATTTTTATAAATATGAGGGGTATATATTACAAAGATATACGGATAAAGCCTGCACTCAAAAGAGAAGTGCAGGCTTTGAAATAGTATTATAGATATGAAATTAATCAGATTTTGATGAAAGGCTTTTCAGGCGTCCATTTGTACGAAGGTTTTGATCTTCAATATATTCAACGATTTTTCCGAGAGTAGGACAAATAGTAACACCAGCAGATTCCAAGGCGTTTATTTTAGATTTTACAGTTCCCATATCGCCGCTCACAATCGCTCCAGCATGTCCCATTTTTTTGTTTTCAGGGGCGTACATACCGGCAATATAAGCATAAACGGGTTTTTTTAATCCGAGTTCTTTGATTTTTTCAGCGGCCATTTCTTCGCTTGTTCCACCGATTTCACCAATAATAACAATAGCATCGGTATCGTCATCTTCAGAGAAAAGCTCAATAATATCGGCATGATTCATACCAATAATTGAATCTCCTCCAATTCCGACGCAGGTAGAAAGACCATAACCTTTGAATGTTAAATTGGAAGCAGTTTCATGAGTAAGCGTTCCGCTTCTTGAAATAATGCCAATGTGACCTTTACCATAAATATAATCTGGCATAATACCGATTTTGGCTTGTCCTGGAGAAATTATGCCTATTGTATTGGGGCCGATGATTCTTGCGCCTAACTTTTTAGCTTCTCTAACAATATGTAATGTATCCATAACCGGAACAAATTCAGTTACAATTACTAATAATTTAATACCACTGTGAAGAGCGTCAATAGCAGCATCGCGCACAAATTGCTTGGGAACAATCAGGAGGGCTGATTCAATTTCTGGAAATTTTTTCCGTGCATCAGCAACTGTATTGAATACAGGAATTCCGTTTACTTTTTCACCGGCTTTACCGGGAGCAACGCCTGCTTTTAGTTTGGTACCGCTTTCAAGTGTACGTTGACAATGGATACGACCCTGTTTTCCGGTTATTCCAATTATTAACATTTCAGTATCTTTATTAATCAGAATGCTCATTTTACTATGCCTCCTCAACATCTAACAAAAGTTGCACTGCCTCGTCAGTAGTACCATATTTGATTTGAGAAAATCCCAATCTATCATAAATTTCCCATCCTTGTTCCTGGTTGAAGCCACGACTTTTTACGACAACTTTTTTATTATTTCCGAATTCTTTGTATGCACGAGAGATTCCCTCAGCCATATCTGCACAATTATTGATACCGCCGAATACATTTACAAGAATCAGATCAGTGGCTTTGTTTTGGAGAAGAATGCGCATCGCATGGTAAGTTTTTTCGGAGGTTACACCGCCGCCTAAATCAAGAAAATTGTTTACTTTTCCGCCATAATGGCGGATAGTATCCATCGTAGCCATACCGATTCCGGCACCGCCTGCCATTGTACCAATATTTCCGTTAGGATCTAATTCAACATATGTAAGATCATATTTAGCGGCATCCAGTTCCTGAGGTGATTTTTTCATGGAAACACGGGGAAGTATGGTATAGTCGCTTTGACGATAGAGGCTATTGTCATCAATTACCAATTTTGCATCGATTGCAACAATATTTCCATCCTCCAATACTGCTAGGGGATTAATCTCGATGGTAGTGCTATCCAGTGCAAAACATGCAGTTGACAGCTTTTTTGCAATATCTATAATCTTATCCAAACGCTCTTTCGGTAATTCAAACGTTTTTGATAATTCAAGAAACGCATTTTCGTCGAATCCTTCTGTACAATCCAAACGAATTATTTTTTCAGGGGAGGTTGCAGCTAATTCTTCAATGTCCATTCCGCCGAATGGAGTGAAAAGCATAATGAGAGATCGATTTTTTACATCTAAAGTCATACCCATGTAGTATTCTTCAATAATTGGAAGAAAACCACATGCGATAATGCCTTCCATAGTTTTCCCGTTAATGGTAATGTTACTTATATGTTTTGCTGCTTCTTTTAACTCTTCTTCAGAGTTGACAACGCGTACAGCTCCGGCTTTCCCTCGTTTCCCGGAAAGAATCTGCCCTTTAAGTACACAGGGGTATGAAATGGCAGTCAAATCTGTGGTTTCTGTTAAAAGAATGCTATCATTAACCGGGATACCAAACCGTTTCAATTGTTTTTTTCCTTCTATTTCTAAATAGTCCATAATAAGTTTTCCTTCTTTCTTATTAAAATAATAGTTTATTGGATTAATTCCATGCCATTTCAGGATCTGGGAGATATGATTCGTTAAAGGGATAACTAACGCGTGTAATATTCATCAAATGGATATGGCTGAAGTTGCCGCTAAAGCTGTTGTTTCCCCAGGAACCGCATCCTAATGTAGTTGTAGGAGTAAAGCCGTTTGTTGGGCTTCCACCGCCGGTTGTTCCGGAAGCCTGATTTACTACTACACGGGAAACAGAACACTGAATTGCAGCATATTCAACATGTTCTGGAGTATTCGAATGAATAGAAATACTATGACCTTTTCCCTCGAACTCAAGGTTTTCTACCATATAACTCACGCCCTCTTCGAATGTATTATATGGAAGAATTGTAAGAACAGGGCATAGTTTTTCGCGGCAAAGCTGTTCAGAAGAACCGGCTGTATCTGCTTTAACAACGATAACGCGAGTACCTTCTGGAATATCTACACCAATCACTTTTCCGATTTCAAAGGCATTTAAGCCAACAATATCTCGATTGAGCGGTCCGCATTCCGGAAAGATACCATCTCTGATTTTTTGTACCTGTTCGGGATCTTCCACATAGAAACCGCCATGTTTTTTTATTTCTTCAACAAATGCATTATATTTTGTGCGGGGAACAAATACAGTTTGTTCTCCGAGGCAGATGAGACCGTTATCAAAACTTCGGCCGAGTATGATTTTTTCAGCAGCATCAGCTAAATCAGTATCATCATCAACGATACACTGAACATTCCCTTGTCCGACCCCCAGAGATGGTTTGCCGCTAGAATAAGCCGCTTTTACCATTCCGGGTCCACCGGTAGCCACAACAATATCTGCAGAACTCATCAATTTTGAACTTTCTTCAACAGAGATGTTTTCAAGACTGAGAACAAGATCTTTTGGTAAATTTAATTTTTCCAGTTCTTTCTGAAACATTGATACAAGTAATTGCGTGCATTTTACAGCTCTGGGGTGTGGAGCAAAAATAACAGAATTCCTTGTTTTCAAAGCGAATGCAGCGTTGCACATAGGCGTAACAACGGGATTTGTTGATGGGATAATAGCGGCCACTACTCCCATTGGTTTTGCAATTTCAATAATATTAAGATCTTCGTGTTTTGCAATAACGCCTACAGTTTTCTTGTTTTTAATACTCTGCCAGATTAGGGAGGATTTCATGCGGCATTTTGTGATTTTGTCATTTGTGTCCCCCATTCGGGTTTCTACAGCTGCCATAGAACCAAGCATTTCGGCATTATCATAAACGATTTTACATATTGCACGGGCAGCGGCGTCTGCCTGTTCTTGTGATGCAAATTCAATTAGAGATTGAGCCTCTTTAGAACGTCTTACTAATTCTTCAACGGTTATTAATGTGTTTTCCATAAGTTTCTGACTCCTTTGCTGAAATATTGGTTGATTGATATATAAAAAGTATCATAAGAATAGCGTGGGTGTGAAATAGAATTATGCAATACATACATATAATAAAAAGTTATTAGTGCAGTAAAAATGCAAGCGTATAGTAAAAAATAGCCAAGATTACGCTGTAAAATATAGAATAAATATCGTATTTATGTAAAAATATCAGAAACATAATATTTTGTTATGTGAAAGTATCACATATTGATATTTCAAATTTGACTGTCAGATATGTTAATATTGTAACAAGAAAAAAAGGAGGTTTTTTATGAAAGTTCAACACACCAACGCAAGCGGGATTCACCCGTATGATTACTCTTACTGTCTTGGATATCAGGTAAACCATGAGGATTGGTCACCTTTTCCGCGAGTAAATCGTCTGAGAAAAAAATTTTTGGAAAGACCATACGATATTGATATAGACAGGATGAGACTTGTAACAGAATCTTATAAAGAGCATGAGGATGCAAGTCGAAAAATGCAGTGTGCCTATGCGTTTGATAAAATTCTGACAAACATTCCATTGTATATTTATGACGAAGATCTTATTGTAGGTGAAATTGCAGCTCCTGCAAAAGCGGCTCCGGTTTATCCGGAATTTTCAGTTGAATGGATTATTGATGAAGTTTTGCATTTTCCATTCGAAGAACGTGCGCATGATCAGTTTTATATTAGAAATGAAAAGGATCGTAAGGAGATTGTGGAACTTGCTGAATACTGGAGAGGAAAAACAGTTGATGATTTAATCAATTCAAGATTGACGAAAGATCAGTTAAAAGGTTCGGAAGCAGGGGCAAAAGTTTATGTCACAAATGATTATCACTATGCGGGAGTGGGCCATACAGAAGTAGATTATGAGATGTTAATGAAACTTGGATATGATGGTATCCAGGCAAAAGCAAAACAAGCTCTGGCAGAGTTGACTGAAAATGATAATGACTATGCGGAAAGAAAAGAATTTCTTACTGCTATGATTATGATGCTTGATTCAGTAAAGAAATACATTAAGCGATACGCAGTACTTGCTGAGGAAATGGCAGAGAAAACATTAGATGAGAAAAGGAAAAAGGAGCTTGAAATGATGGCAATGAATTGCCGTCAGATTGCAGGCGGTGCGCCACAGACATTTTGGCAGGCAATACAGCTGTTTAATTTGGCGACGACATTAATTCAGATTGAGGGGAATGGACATTCTATTTCCTATGGACGTATGGATCAATGGTTATATCCGTTTTATGAGAAAGACATGAAGAATCAGGTGATTTCTAAAGAGTTTGCACTTGAACTGATTGAGGTTCAATATGTCAAAATGAATAATCCAACGAAATTGAAGGATAAGAGCACAGTTGTTGTTCGCAATGGTCGTGGATTTGGTGGAGAGAGTCTGGTCGTTGGAGGAGTTGATCGCGAAGGAAATGATGCGACAAATGATTTAACCATGATGATGATCGAGGCTTCTGCGCATACGCGTATGATGAATCCATGGCTTTGCGTACGTATGCATGAAAATACACCATATGAATTGAAAGTAAAAACAATAGAATGTATTCGTGCTGGATTTGGACATCCGAAGATTTTCAATGATAGACCGGCTATTAAAGCAATGCTTAATAAGGGGCATACCTTGGAAGAAGCAAGGGACTATAGCGTTGTTGGATGCGTAGAACCTAATCTTCCGGGTAAGGAAAACGGATGGCATGGCGCTGGATATATTAACTCAGCAAAGATTCTTGAACTGGCATTGAATAATGGTCGGCTTATGCATATAGAAGAACAGCTTGGGCCGGATTATGGAAGTCTGCGTACATACAAAACTTTTGATGAAGTACTTGAAGCAGTTGATAAGCAGTTTGCTTATTGGTGTGAACAGATCCGGGGAAGCAATGATGTAATTGATGTAGCTCATCGTGAGTGTAAGCCGCTTCCATATATTTCGTCTCTGTTTGAAGACTGCATTGAAAGGGGAAAATGTATTACAGAAGGTGGAGCAAAATATAACTTTACAGCACCACAGGCAGCGGGTATTGCAACATGTGCAGATTCACTTGCTACAATTAAACAGCTGATGTTTGAAGATAAGTGTGTTACCGGCGATGAACTTCTGCAGGCAATTTATGATAACTGGGAAGGACATGAACAATTATATGCATTAGTAAACAGTACAAAAGTTCATCATTATGGTAATGATGATGATTATGCAGATGAATTGTTCCGTTTTATTTATGAGAGTTTCTGCAGAAATCTGAATGTTGGACAGAACCCACGAGGCGGCTCCTATATTCCGGGCGTGTATACGGTAAATGCAAACGTGGGACTTGGACTTGCAACTAACGCTTCGCTAGATGGGCGTAAGAAGGGTGAGCCATTGTCAGATAATATGGGACCAGTACATACAGTTGGAGGTTCACATGATGTATCGGGACCAACAGCTCTGATCAGTTCTGTTTCAAAGGTTGATCATAGTCTGGCAATGAATGGAACTTTATTAAATGTACGTTTTCCGGAAGAAGCAGTATCTGGTATTGAGGGAAGAGATAACCTTGTGAGTTTTGTGGATGAATACATTGATAAGGCGGGGATGCATGTGCAGTTTAACATTATGAGTGCAGATAAGATGAGAAAAGCACAGAAAAATCCGGAAAATTATAAAGATATGCTTGTTCGTGTTGCAGGATATAGTGCATATTTTGTAGAATTAGGGACACCTCTTCAGAATGATTTGATTGATCGTACAGAGTTCCATTTTTAAATTCTGATTAAGTGAATTCAGGAGCCCGAATTCAGGCTCCTGAATTCAATAAAACAAAAGAATGAGAAGGAGAAAAATAATGGTATTCGAAACAGGTTTTATAATATTAGGAATAATTCAGATCTTTGGTTTTTTTGTTGAAGGAAGTGCAGGATTTGGATGTACAGTTATTTCGGCTCCATTTGCGACCAGTATCCTGGGGATTGAAACAGGAGTTCCGTTTGGGACGCTTATGTCGACATTTTTTGTTGTGGGTTTAACTTTGAAATCTTTGAAGAATATTTCATGGAAAGATCTTGGAAAGATTTTAGTTGCATGTCTTCCTGGACTGTTTTTGGGGCAGTATCTGTTTTATATCATTGATCCGAATGCTGCGAAGATAGGTATAGGATTAGCCGTTACTTTAATTGCGGCATTTAAAATATATCAGAATATCATATGTCCTCTGGTTTTAAAAAAAGTGTCTGATGAGGGGAATGAAGATTCGCTTACTAAAAAGGTTTTTCGATATTCATGTCTGATTGTTGGTGGAATTGTACATGGTGCATTTAATATTGGAGGACCATTAATTACTGTGTATACACTTGAAGCGGTAAAGGATAAAATAAAATTCCGAAATACGATGATTGCCTTATGGGCAACATTAGATATTTTGAATACAATTAACCAGTATCGTAATGGTGCATGGACTCCGTATTTGTGGAGTGCAGTTTTGGTTTGTATTCCATTTGCGGCAGTTGGTTTTATTTTAGGAATAAAGTTTTTGGATAAAATTAACAGAGAACAGTTTTTACGTTTTGTATATGTTGTACTTTTGGCTGTTGGATTAAATACATTAATTCGCAGTATTCTGGTATTTGTATAATGTCATAGTAGGGAGAGGGATGTTATGGTAGATGGAATTGTATTTAATATTCAGCGGTTTACCATTCATGATGGTCCAGGCATTCGAACGGAATTATTTTTAAAGGGATGTCCCTTGAGATGCGAGTGGTGTAGCAATCCTGAAAGCTGGCATCGGGATATAGAAGCAGGGATTTACGCAAGTAAATGCATTTCTAAAGAAAAATGCGGAATTTGTGAAAATGTGTGTCCTGTGAATGCAATTAAGTTTAAAGAAGGAGTAATTGAGTCAATTGACAGAGATACATGTACAAAGTGTATGAAATGTTATAACAGTTGTCCTTCAGAAGCAATTAAGTCATGGGGAATGAGGATGACAGTAGACGAATGCATGGATATTATCAGAAAGGACAAAGGATTTTATGAGAAATCAGGAGGAGGAGTGACGGTTTCCGGAGGAGATCCTCTTGTTCAGAGTGATTTTGTTGTGGAGTTATTTAAGGCATGCAGACGGGAAAATATTCAGACGTGTATTGAATCAACGTTTCATGCAAAATGGGAAAAGATAGAAAACATATTACCATACACAGATCTCATTATTTCGGATATAAAGCATATGAATTCGGAAACACATAAGAAATATACAGGCGTAGATAATCATTTAATTTTAGAAAATCTTCAGAAACTTGCAGAAGCTGGAAGAGAAATGATTTTAAGAATACCTGTTATACCAAATGTAAATGATGATATGGAAAATATAAAAAGTACAGCAGATTTTATTATTGATAATTTGAAAAATACTGTCAGAACATTGCAGCTTTTAAGCTTTATGAGATTGGGTGAAGAAAAATACAAGTCATTGGGGATTGCATATGGAATGGAAAATCTGAAAATAGATAGAAAGATATTTCAAGACCATGTAAATCATATTGCACGTTACTTTATCGATCGTGGAATTCATTGTCAGGTAGGCACAAAAGAAAAACAGTAGAGGAAAGGTTAAGGCAGTGAAAAATTTTATTTTTAAAATACCTCAGAATATAGAATTTGGCCAGGGAAGCCTAAAAACTCTTCCTGAGAAGATTCGAAAAATTAAATCAGAACATGTACTTCTTGTATCAGACCGTGGTTTGGAAGCAGTTGGAGTAGTACATAAAATCAGCAGTATTATAGAAGCGCAGGGGATTGTATGCACACCATTTTTGGATGTTATAGCTAACCCTACAGTGGATATAGTAAATGAAGCAACAAAAGTATATAAAGAATCTGGTGCAACAGCAATTGTTGCGCTAGGGGGTGGAAGCTCAATGGATGTTGCAAAAGCGGTAGGGGTTCTGGCTGTTTATGGAGGAACGATTACACAGTATGAGGGCTTTGATAATATTCCAGGAGAAATAATTCCGATCATTGCCATTCCGACAACTGCTGGAACTGGAAGTGAGGTAACGGCTTCGACTGTTATTGCAGATGAGGAAAAGAACTATAAACTGTCTGTTATCAGCTATGAACTTTTGCCTAAATATGCTATACTTGATCCTGAATTGATAATGAGTTTACCGGCCTCTGTTGCTGCTTCGACAGGTATAGATGCTTTAATTCATGCAATTGAGGCGTATTTATCTACAGACGCCTCTCCGTTTTCGGATGCCATGGCAGAGAAGGCAATGGAGTTAATAGGCAAGAATATTAGACGATTTGTGGCAAACAGACAGGATGCTGAAGCAGCAAGTGCAATGATGATAGGTTGTACATTTGCCGGAATTTCGTTTGCATGGGCAAAGTTGGGGAATATTCATGCAATGAGTCATCCGGTCAGTGCATATTATCATGTAGCGCATGGCATTGCCAATTCTATCTTGCTTCCAGTTGTTCTTGAATTTAATGCACTGGCAGATAATGGCCGTTATGAAAAAATTTATAATTATTTGCGTGAAGAAGATGAAGGAGTGATGCCGTTTAAGACGGAACTATTGGTTGAAGAAGTGAAAAAATTAACAGTTCAGTTGAATATTCCGCAATCGTTGTCGGAGGTAGGAGTAACTGGAGAATTCATTCAGAAAATGGCGGAAGATGCATTAAAAAGTGGGAATGTATTAGTGAATCCGAGACCAACAACGTTAAAAGATTTAGTTGAACTTTATAAAAAAGCCTTGTAATGTACCGTAGGGCAAAATGGTGAAAGTGGGATGATGCAAAATGAAGAAAGAAGAAAAACTTGAAAAAAAGTTTTCTCCATTAAGCGTGTGGGCGCTTGCTTTTGGATGTATTATAGGTTGGGGTGCATTTGTAATGCCGGGTGAAACCTTTCTTAGAAATGCAGGTCCGATGGGAACCATTCTTGGAATGGGTATATCCATAGTCATTATGGGAATAATCGCACTTAATTACAACTATATGGTTAACAGGTATCCTTTGGCTGGAGGAGAGTTCAAGTATACCCAAATAGTATTTGGACGTATGCATGCATATATATGTGCCTGGTTTTTAGCATTGGCATATATTTTGCCTATTTCAATGAACTCTACGGCATTGGCACTTATCGGAAGGAATTTATTAAATAATATATTTCAGGTTGGATTTCATTATAATGTTGCAGGATATGAAGTATATTTTGGTGAAGTGTTGTTAGCTGTATTTGCGGTGTGTATATTCGGATATTTATGCATAAGAGGTGTAGAGTTTGCCGGAATGTTTCAGGTAATACTGACAGTTATGCTAGTATTGGGAGTTGCTGTCATTGGAATAGGGGCGGTCGTAAGTCCGAGAGCCTCATTCGAGAATTTGCAGCCATTATTTCCCAATACAACGAAAATATCTGTATTATCCAGTATTTTTTCAATAATTATTATATCCCCATGGGCTTTTTTTGGATTTGATACGATTCCTCAGGTTGCAGAAGAATTTAAATTTTCACCCGGAAAAACAAAAATGATAATGTTGTTTTCAATAGTTTTTGGCGGTTCTGTATACATTATCTTAAATACAGTGACAGCTTCTGTTATACCGGATAACTATGGAACATGGGTTGAGTACATAGACGAAGCAAGCCGTTTAGAGGGTTTGATATCACTGCCAACATTTTATGCTGCTCATGAATTGCTTGGAAAAGCAGGTTTGCTTTTTATAGGGATAGCTGTTCTGGCCGCTGTTTTGTCGGGGATTGTTGGTTTTTATATTGCAACAAGCCGTCTGCTCTTCTCAATGTCACGAGACGGTGTGATTCCGAAATGGTTTGGTGAATTGCATACGAAGTATAATACTCCAGGAAATGCAATTATATTTTTGATAGCAATTTCAATTGTAGCACCGTTTTTTGGAAGAAATGCGTTAGGATGGCTGGTAGACATGTCATCTTTGGGTGCTTTGATTGGATATGGTTATACCTCAGCGGCAACTGTTAAATGCGCAAAAGAAGATGGCTCAACTATATATATTGTAATGGGGGGAATAGGGGTCTGTCTGGCAGTCTTTTTTACAATATTATTATTGATTCCTCTTCCGGGATTAAATTGTGTTCTTGGAAAAGAATCATATATATGTCTGATCGCATGGACTGTTTTAGGATTGTTTTTTTATATACAAAGAAAGAAAACAGAGAATTCTTAGTTGTAAAAAATAAGAGAATTCGGTTTTGGGTGAGATTGATTTGTAAAAATTGCTGTAAGCCTGGTGCCTGCAGCAATTTTTGTTTAGGAACTTTTTATAGGCGCTATTCCTATTTTTTTCTGGCTTTTTTTGCATTTTTAAGGCTCTTTTTTGAGGCCTTTTTGGTCTTGGAGCCTTTTTTTGTTTTTTCTGCTTTGGAAGTGGCCTCAGGCGGCTGTTCCTTCCGGGAAACGGTCTGTCCGGCCGTAATGTCCGCCGGAGTCTGAGCAGTCGAAATATCTGTATGAATCCGGGGATCAGAGGGGGCAGAATCCTGACATATGGTATTTTTCAAAACAGCCGTTGGTTCATCTGCCGCATACTCTACAATATCCTCAATACGGCAGTCTAAAAGGCGGCAGAGTGTTTCAAGCGTGTGAGTAGAAACGTGCATATTTTTTTTCAGGCGTCCGATCTGTCCGGCGCTGAAGCCATGAAATTTGATTAGTTTATACTGGGTCATACCGCGGTTTGTCATGGTATCCCATAAACGGTCATATCGAATCATTGACCATTCCTCCTAAATAATATATTATCAGTAAACGGATTATATCATAAGATGGATATGGATACAAGAGGGACTGAAAAAATAACGAATGACAAACCTACAGCACAATGATATAATTTACTGAGCATCGTATAGTATGAGGAGATTGTATGCTGGATTACAGGATAGCGGCAGTCTGCGGAGCTGCCCTGGGGGCTGCTCTGGCAGCCCGTTCAAAATATGAGAGAAAATCGCTGTCTGTGGAGGAAACAGAGGTGTTTTCGGATCGTCTTACCAGAGACTGGATCTTTGTATTTCTTTCCGATCTCCATGAAAATGAATTTGGGCCGGAAAATGAACAGCTGATAGCAGCCATTGACCGCATAAAGCCGGATGGGATTTTAATTGGAGGCGATCTGATCGTCACGAAAAAGGGACAGGCAAGAACAAGAGTATCGGAGACCCTTCTGGCCGCGCTGGCTTCCCGTTATCCCATATACTGCGGAAACGGCAATCACGAAAGCCGCATGAGATGGCGGAAGGAAGAATACAAAGATGGCTATGAACAATACAGCGCATATCTTAAGAAGCTGGGAATCTGCCTTTTAGAAGATCAGTCTGTATGGATTGGAGACGAGATACGGGTTTCCGGGCTGGAACTGGATCCCTGTTTTTATAAAAAGGCATATTCCAAAAAACTGGCATTGATGGATCAAGCTTATATAGAGAAAAAGCTGGGGCCTGCCAGCAGGGATCATTTTCAGATCCTTCTGGCCCATTCGCCGCTCTTTTTTGAGGCATACAGGAAGTGGGGAGCCGATTTGACGCTGTCCGGCCATTTTCATGGAGGCACCATACGGCTTCCGGTTTTGGGAGGCGTGATGACGCCCCAGTATCAGTTTTTTCTGCCGGAATGTGCCGGAACCCATGAAAAGGGCGGGAAATATATGGCGGTGAGCAGAGGCCTTGGAACTCATTCCATCAATATCCGGTTAAATAACCGGCCTCAGCTTTTAGTCGTCCGGTTAAAGAGGAAAATAACGTAATTATGGAAACAATTACCTATAAACTGGAGCATTTTGAAGGCCCTCTGGATCTTCTGCTCCATTTGATCGAAAAGAACAAGATTGATATCTATGATATTCCCATTGTGGAAATTACGGCCCAATATCTGGCCTATGTGCGCCAGATGGAACGGGAAGACTTAAATATAGTCAGCGACTTTCTTGTCATGGCTGCAACCCTTCTGGATATCAAGGCCAAGATGCTTCTTCCGAAGGAAGTAAATGAGGAAGGGGAGGAAATAGACCCCAGGGCAGAGCTTGTGAGCCGTCTGCTGGAATACAAGCGTTATAAACTTTTGGCAGAAGAACTGGCAGAGCGGGAGGAGGGAGCGCTGATGCATTTTTATAAGGCGTCTACCCTTCCGCCTGAGGTTGCAAAATACCAGCCGCCGGTAGATCTGGATGAGCTTTTGGATGGAATGACGCTTGCAAAGCTGAAACGGATTTTTGAGCAGGTGATGAAACGCCAGGAAAATAAGGTGGATCCTATCCGCAGTAAATTTGGAACGATCCGGAGAGAGCCGGTAAGTCTTGAAACAAAGATAGGTTCTGTACTGGCTTATGCGAGAAAAAAACGGCGTTTCAGTTTTCGCCAGCTTTTAGAGCGCCAGTCCGATAAGCTGGAGATCGTAGTAACCTTTCTGGCAGTGCTGGAGCTGATGAAAATTGGAAAGATCCATCTGACCCAGGAGGAAACCTTTGGAGATATGGATATTGAAGCTCTGGAACCGGAGGGCATGGATGAAGAGCCGGATCTTGCAGAACTGAGTGATTTTGAGGAATAGGAAATGGAAAACAGCAGTATCAATGTAAATTTTGAGCCTGTGGAAAATGAAAAGGATCAGGAGGCCGTTATTGAGGCAGTGCTTTTTACCATAGGCGGGGCCGTGGAGCTGCGCCAGCTGGCAGCGGCCATTGGACAGGATAAGGAAACGGCCAAAAGGGCGGTAGAGCGGCTGGCAAAGCGTTACCGGGAAGAAACAAGGGGAATGGAGATTAAACAGTTAGAGGACAGCTATCAGATGTGTACCCGCTCTGAATATTATGAAAACCTCATCCGCGTGGCGGCAGCGCCTAAAAAGCAGGTGCTGTCCGATGTGGTTCTGGAAACACTGTCTATTATTGCTTACCGGCAGCCGGTGACAAAGATGGAGATTGAGAAGATCCGCGGGGTAAAGTCGGATCATGCGGTAAACCGTCTGGTGGAGTATGATCTGGTCTATGAGGCGGGCCGTCTGGATGCACCGGGCCGTCCCGCCCTGTTTGCCACTACAGAGGAATTTATGCGCCGGTTCGGTGTGGATTCTCTGGGAGAGCTTCCGGATGTGGATCCGGAACAGGAGGCTCTCATCCGGGCAGAGGTAGAGGAGGAGCTGCAGCTGAGCGTGGAGGAGCTTCAGAAAGATATGGAGGAATAGCCGGAGAAAAGAATCAGGTGCCGGAAACTGATGCCGCAGTCCGTCACCTCAGGGGACAAATGGGAATATGCTAGGGTAACCCGTTTGAAGAGGAGCGGTTTTGTGTTTCAGAGTTTTATTCTGGTGCTGGCGCTGTGTGCCGACACCTTTGGGGCAGGTCTTGCCTATGGGACAAATCGAATACGGGTCGGTTTTGGAAAGGTGCTGTTTTTAAATGGAATCTGCAGCGTCTGCCTGGGACTGGCTATGACAGCAGGCTTTTTTGCCGCAGAGAGGCTTTCGGGGATCAATCTTCGCACTCTCTGCGGAGGAAGCCTTATTTTTATGGGATTGTTTCGTCTCACGGACTTTTCTCTGCGAAGATGGATCCGGATGCATTGGGAGAATGGACGCAGTTTCTGCTTTTCTCGTTCCGGTATTCATGTGCTTATACGGATCTGGAGTGATCCCATGGAAGCAGATGCAGATGGCTCTCACAGTCTGGAATGGAAGGAAACATTTATTTTAAGCCTTGCAATGTCCTTAGACAGTCTGGCTGCCGGAGCTGCAGCAGCCCTTTCAGAGGGAAGAATTGCTCTTACAGTGCTTTTGTCTCTTTTGGTGGGAACTGCGGTCACAGAAGCCGGGCTTATGGCCGGCCGCTTTGCCGCTGAGAAAGGGCAGAGAGACCTGGGATGGCTCAGCGGTCTGCTTTTGATAGCGGTGGGGATTGGGAAGTTGTAGGGGGGCGGAAGCTCTTGGTAAAAAATGTACACATAAAAAAACTTGCAACCTCTTTGATTGTATGATACATTACTCTGGTAAAGTGAAGAAGTGTATTTACAATGCAAAGGGAGGACAGGAAGATGCTGCAATTTTTGAATACTGCGTTAAAGGCCATTGATGATCTTGTATGGGGAGTTCCGCTGATTGTGCTGATTTTGGCAACAGGGATTTATCTGACGGTACGTCTGAAGGGGATGCAGATCCGAAAACTTCCCGCTGCTCTGCGCTACATGGTTCAGAATGAAGAAGAGGGAAGCGGAGAGGTTACCAGCTTTGGAGCTCTTTGTACTGCCATGTCAGCAACGATCGGAACGGGAAATATTGTAGGTGTAGCGACCGCCATTGTGGCTGGTGGACCGGGCGCTTTATTCTGGATGTGGATTGCCGCTTTATTTGGAATGGCAACCAAATATGCAGAGGGTGTTCTGGCAATCTGCTATCGAAGTGTAGACAAAGAAACCGGTCATGTTTTGGGAGGTCCCTTTTACTATATCGAAAACGGAATGGGAAAGAAATGGAGATGGCTGGGAAAAATATTTGCTTTTTTTGGCGCCGGTGTCGGTCTTCTGGGAATCGGAACCTTTACTCAGGTTAATGGCATTACTTCTGCAGTAGGAGATTTTTTTGATAGTCAGAAAGCCTGTACGGTGGCGCTGTTTGGAAGAGAGTATACGGTGGCCGTGCTGATCGCCGGACTGATTTTGACAATTTGTGTTGCACTGGTGGTTTTAGGGGGATTGGAGCGTATTGCTACCGTTTCCCAGATTATCGTGCCGTTTATGGCTGTCTTTTATGTGGCTGCATGCATCACGATTTTATGTGTAAATGCACAAAAGGTTCCTATAGCATTTAAGATGATACTGGAAAGCGCCTTTGGACTTCGGCCGGCAGCAGGAGGCGCTTTGGGAAGCATTCTTCTTGCAATGCAGAAGGGAATCGCAAGAGGCATTTTTTCAAATGAGGCAGGATTGGGAAGCGCTCCCATTGCTGCTGCAGCAGCCCGTACCAGAGAACCGGTTCGTCAGGGACTGGTTTCGATGACGGGAACCTTTATAGATACGATTATAATCTGTACCATGACAGGTCTTTCAATTGTGCTGACCGGAGCCTATGAGACAGGTCTGGAGGGGGTTGCAGTAACCACTTATGCCTTTAATCACGGGCTTCCTCTGCCCGCCTGGGCCAGTTCCTTTCTTCTGATGGCGTGCCTGATTTTCTTTGCATTTACAACTATTATAGGATGGAATTATTATGGGGAACGCTGTCTGGAGTATTTGTCAGGAGGAAGCAGACGTGCAGTAATGACGTATCGTTTCTTATATATCCTTGCTATTTTTATCGGGCCGTTTATGACGGTTGAGGCGGTCTGGACGATTGCCGATATCTTTAATGCGCTGATGGCAATTCCCAATCTGATTGCGGTACTTGCCCTCAGCGGAGTTGTTGCAGCAGAAACGGGAGATTACTGGAAACGAATGAAAAAATAAGATAGAAGTCTGATTTTAATACGCCTATTGACGGAGCCTTGTATCCATGGTAAGATAGCATCACCAATTAAGACACAATACATAGTGTGCTGACAAAAAAGATAAGACACAATATATAGTATATAATGTAATCGTTCTATTGAGAGGTGACGTATGGATCTAACCAGAGTAAAGGTAGTAAAAAAAGACGGAACAAAAGAGGATTTTAACGTTCAGAAGGTGATTTCCGCCATCAGCAAGTCCGCTGAGAGGGCCATGATCACATTTTCAAAGGCAGAACTGAATTTTATCTGCGAATTTGTAGAAGAGAAGGTTCAGGAGCTGGATCAGGAGCTGATCCCAATTCCCCAGATGCACAATATTGTAGAAGGCGCTCTTGAAAAGGTAAATCCTCTGGTGGCAAAGAGCTATCGGGATTACAGAAACTATAAGCAGGATTTTGTCCGGATGCTGGATGATGTGTATAAGAAGAGCCAGTCTATTATGTACATCGGTGATAAGGAGAACAGCAATACGGACAGCGCCCTGGTATCTACGAAGCGCAGCCTGATTTTTAATGAATTAAATAAATCCCTGTATCAGAAGTTTTTTATGACCGTGGAGGAGCTTCAGGCCTGCCGAGAGGGGTATATTTACATCCATGATATGTCTGCCAGACGCGACACCATGAACTGCTGTCTGTTTGATGTAAAGGCGGTTCTGACCGGGGGCTTTGAGATGGGAAATCTCTGGTATAACGAGCCGAAAACGTTGGATGTGGCCTTTGATGTGATCGGGGATATTGTCTTAAGTGCGGCCAGCCAGCAGTACGGAGGTTTTACGGTTCCCAGCGTGGAGGAGATCCTGGCGCCCTATGCGGAAAAATCTTATGAAAAGTACATTGAAAAATATCTGGATCTGGGTCTTGCAGCGGACAAGGCCAAAGAGGTGGCCTGGAAGGATGTACAGAGGGATATGGAGCAGGGCTTTCAGGGATGGGAGTACAAGTTTAACTCCGTTTCTTCCAGCCGGGGAGATTACCCCTTTATCACCATGACAGCAGGCACGGGAACGAGCCGTTTTGCCAAGATGGCGACTATGACCATGCTCAATGTGCGCAAGGGCGGACAGGGAAAGAAGGATCATAAAAAGCCTGTGCTTTTCCCGAAGATCGTATTCCTTTATGATGAGGCTCTTCACGGGCCGGGAGGCGAGCTGGAGGATGTGTTTGAGGCAGGGATCGACTGCTCCAGCAAGACCATGTATCCCGACTGGCTGTCCCTGACGGGAAAGGGGTATATCGCCAGTATGTATAAGCGCTATGGCAAAATCATTTCCCCTATGGGCTGCCGTGCCTTTTTATCCCCCTGGTATGAGCGGGGCGGAATGTATCCGGCAGATGATAAGGACTCTCCCGTATTTGTGGGACGGTTTAATATCGGCGTAGTCAGCCTTCACCTTCCTATGATCCTTGCAAAGGCAAGACAGGAGAGCCGGGATTTCTACGAGGTGCTGGACTACTATCTGGAGCTGATCCGCAAGATCCATATCCGCACCTACGCTTACCTGGGCGAGCTGAAGGCATCTACCAATCCGCTGGCCTACTGTGAAGGCGGTTTTTACGGCGGTCATCTGGGCCTGCATGATAAGATCAAGCCCCTTCTTAAAACTGCCACAGCATCCTTTGGCATCACAGCCTTTAATGAGCTTCAGCAGCTGTATAACAAAAAGTCTCTGGTAGAAGATGGACAGTTTGCGCTGGAGGTTCTGGAGCATATCAATAAAAAGATTGAGGAATTTAAGGAAGAGGATGGCAATCTGTATGCCATTTATGCGACTCCGGCGGAAAATCTCTGCGGCCTTCAGGTAAAGCAGTTCCGTGAAAAGTACGGCATCATTGAAAATGTGTCGGACAGGGAGTATGTGAGCAACGGCTTCCATTGTCATGTGACAGAGGACATTACGCCGATTGAAAAGCAGGATCTGGAGTACCGTTTCTGGGAACTGAGCAACGGAGGAAAAATCCAGTATGTGAAATACCCCATCAGCTACAATAAAGAAGCCATCCGTACTCTGGTGCGCCGGGCGATGAAGATGGGCTTTTATGAGGGAGTAAATCTGTCGCTGGCTTACTGTGACGACTGCGGCCATGAGGAACTGGAGATGGATGTGTGTCCTGTCTGCGGCAGCCGCAACCTGACAAAGATTGACCGTATGAACGGTTACCTGAGTTATTCGAGAGTAAAGGGAGATACCCGTTTGAATGAAGCCAAGATGGCTGAAATAGCAGAGAGAAAGAGCATGTAAGAGAAATGAGCAAAAAGGCCGTCGGTATCTGATGCGTTCATCAGACCGGCGGCCTTTTATGGCTCAGACTGGGATTTAGCCAGTAATCCTTCTATATATCCTTCTGCCTTTTTCTTATCTCCCGGACTTAACCGGTCAAACAGTTCCAGAAAGGCCTTTTGCTGCTCTGTGATTGTAGCGGCGGAGCCGTCCGTACTGTAAAACTGGGAAATGGTAATGCCCATGGCCTCGCAGATATGGCGTATGGTGGGGACACTGGGGATGGAAGTGCGGCGGAAAAGATTTCCTATGCTGTTTGGGGAAACGTCCATTTCCTTTGCAAGGCGGTAATGGCTCCAGCCTCTGATGCGGCAGAGTTCTTCAATACGTTCCAGCTCAAAACTCATTGTAGTCATATCAGAAGAGACATCCTTAGAGGATCATCTGCTTCTGCCTCCTGTCGTGCTGTCATTTTCGTGCTTTGTATTATTGTATCCCACAGTTATAAAAAACATCAGGCTGAAATAGAGTGCATGATTTATGCACGAAATAGTGTACAAATGAATAAAAATTACCTTATGCGCAGAAATATACAGTTAGAATCTGCGGATGAAAGGATCTTTAAGCGCTTCTTCTTTGGGAGAGTCGGGGCGGTAGCCAAGGAGGCTGTTTGGGTCTGTTTCAAAGAATTCACACAGGCCTTTCAGTTCAATGTCAGTCACCAGACGTTTGCCGAGCTCGATCCGCAGAATGGTCAGCTTGGAAAAATTGTAGCCATTGACCTGCAGTCTGGCGGCCAGTTCATCCTGAGTCAGCTTTCGAGCCATCCGCAGCTGGCGGATCCGGCTGCCAATGATATTTTTCTGCTCACTGGTGGTTATCTTTCGCATAAAAACTCCTGAATTAATGGTGTACACAAGGCACACCTGTAAAATAATGGTTATGTACTAACTGATTGTAATGAAGAAAATCGAAAAAAAGGTTCCAATAATGAAATTTGGGAAAATAAATTTTGTGGAGGAGGGGGCTTGGGATACTGTGAGGAAGGAAGTATGCACTTCCATGAATTTCCCTGAGGGAAAATCAGGTGGAAAAAAAAGCGGGTTTATGTTAGACTGGTAGGTAGTACAAAAGAAAGGCTGGCGTATATGAAAAAGTTTATTGAAGAGTTTAAGGCATTTGCACTGAAGGGCAATATGGTCGATCTGGCAGTTGGTATGATTATCGGCAGTGCGTTTACCAGTATTGTTAATTCGCTGGTGAATGATATTTTTATGCCTGTGCTGAGTATTTTTACGGGAAAAATCGATTTTTCCAATATGTTTATTGCTCTGGATGGGAATAAATATCCTACCTTGGAGGCGGCTAAAGAAGTGACGGCTACCATTAACTATGGTTCTTTTATTACTCAGACCATCAATTTTCTGTTAATGGCTCTGGTGGTATTTCTGGCAGTAAAGGCCATCAGTCGTCTGGAAAAAATAGGAAAACAGCCGGAAGCGCCTAAAGCTCCTACGGAGAAAAAATGCCCCTACTGCAGCACCATGATCCCGTTGAGTGCTGTGCGGTGCCCTCACTGCACCTCTAATCTGGATGAACAGGAAAAATAAAGCAGGAGAATAAATAAGATGCGGTATCACAATATTACAAAGGATGATATGCTGAACGGAGAAGGGCTGCGGACTGTGCTGTGGGTGGCAGGATGCAGCCATAACTGTCCCGGCTGCCACAATCCCGTGACCTGGGATGTGAGGGGCGGACTACCGTTTGATGAGGCGGCAAAAGAGGAGCTGTTTGCTGAACTGGAGAAGGATTATATTTCAGGTGTGACCTTCAGCGGAGGAGATCCCCTTCATCCGGCCAACAGAGAGGACATAGCCCGTCTGGCAGAGGAGATCCGCGGGCGTTATCCCAATAAGACCATATGGCTGTATACAGGCTATGACTGGGAGCAGATCTGTGAATTTGCGCTGCTTAAAAATATAGATGTAGTGGTGGATGGAGAATTCATAGAAGCATATAAGGACGGCAGCCTTCACTGGAAGGGAAGCTCCAATCAGAGAGTGATCGATGTGCAGAGATCCCTTCTTATGGGGGAAGCGGTTCTGTATGAGGAGCCGGACACATGAGGCAGAGCCCTTTGGCAGAAAACCGGCGAAAAGGGATAAAATAAGAGATTGAGAACAAAATACAGGAGAACAGAAAAACGATGATCAGCCGTATTGCAAAATTTCATAAAGTAAGCTTTGAACAATTTAAAGGAGACTGGGAGGATACCTTTGGAAAGCAGGAGGATATACGCAGTATTTATGAGGATATCCGTCTTCCAGAGCGTGCTACTTCAGGCTCTGCAGGATACGATTTTTTTGCTCCAAAAGCATTTGTCATTCAGCCGGGGGAAACGATAAAGATCCCTACAGGCATCCGGGCAGAAATTGATGAGGGCTGGGTGCTGGCTTTATTTCCAAGAAGCAGCCTGGGATTTAAGTACCGCCTGCAGCTTAATAATACGGTAGGTATTATTGACAGCGATTATTTTTACTCAGATAATGAAGGCCATATGTTTATTAAGATAACGAATGATTCCAATGAAGATAAAACGCTGGAACTGCCAAAGGGCGCAGGCGTTGTCCAGGGGATTTTCCTGCCTTTCGGCATCACCTTAGATGACGCCAGCAGCGGACAGAGAAATGGCGGCTTTGGAAGCACAGATAAAGGAAGGAACTGATCATGGAAGGCAGCAGGAGAAGAAGCTCCTATCCAGGGGGGAGCCGTCCGCTGGGAGCAGGCCGTCCCGGTGATGCAGGCCGGCGGCCGGTAAGGGCCGGCTCTTCATCCGGCCGGAGAAATGGGGGAAACCGCAGGCGGAGAAGGAGAAAGCGCCTGATGAAACGGATTCTCACAGCAGCGTTCTGCCTTATTCTCACAGGAGGAATCGCCTTTGGCGTAAGCCGTCTGGCAGGCTCCTTTCATTTTTCAAAGAAAAAGAAGCTCAGAGCTCAGGGTATTGAGCTTTTAAGGGGAGGAGATGCAGGCGGCGCCGTTTCTGCGTTTGATGAGGCCTTAGCAGCGGCGGGAGATAAAAGCAAAACCTTTAATATCGACGTTCTTTCTTATCGGGCCGAGGCAGAGATGATGCTGGATGATTTTGAGGCAGCAAAACACAGCTGGGATCTGATCCTGGAACAGGGAGGAGATCCCATTTCCGGGCGGTATATGAAGAGCTTTTGCGAGAGCCGTCTGGGGAATAAGGATCAGGCAGTGGCTTTATACAGAGAGGCTCTGGAGATGGAAGAAAAAGGAAAAACATCCCCTGGTTATGAACAGGCTCTTTTGGCAGCAGGAGAAGCCTGTATGGAGGCAGGAGACCATGAGGGCGCCAAGGTATTATATGAAGAGGCCTTAAGAACGACAGGAGGAGATGGGAGATTTGAAAGCAGGGTTCGCTGCCAGATGGGCTTATACCAGATGGCTGAAGAGGACTACGAAGGAGCTGCTGATTCGTTTTATCAGGGATATGACCGGCTGATCACCAGTTATAAGGCAGGTACGGGAGCCAGCCTGGATCAGGCAGCGGCAGCAATCACAGAGGAAAATCAGGCAGACTGGCAGCTTCTTAAGAAGCTGGCGTTTTACCAGGCGGCTGTCTGTGAGTATATGCAGAACTATGAAGAGGCCAAAAGCCGTTTTGAAACATATATCCAGGTATTTGGGCCGGATGAGGCGGCGCAGCATGAGATTGACTTTTTAAATACCAGGATACGGTAGGGAGATATATGGCAGAACTGATTGATTTAAAGGAACTGGAGGAGCGGGTGATCCTGATCGCTGTAAATGTGGGCGATGAGAGGGAGACGTCAGCTTCTCTGGATGAACTGGAAGAACTGGCTCAGACTGCGGGAGCAGTCCCCATTGTAAGGGTCGTTCAGAACCGTGAAGCTGTTCATCCTGGGACCTATCTGGGAAAAGGAAAGATTTTAGAGGTTCGAGAGCTACTGGCTGACACGGGGGCAACGGGTGTCATCTGTGATGATGAGCTTTCCCCGGCCCAGCTGCGCAATCTGGAAGATGCGCTGGATACAAAGGTCATGGACCGCACCATGGTGATCCTGGATATTTTTGCTTCCAGGGCTCATACAAGAGAAGGAAAGATCCAGGTGGAACTGGCGCAGCTGCGTTACCGGGCCATCCGTCTGGTAGGCATGAGAAATTCTCTTTCACGTCTGGGCGGCGGTATCGGAACCAGGGGACCGGGAGAGAAAAAGCTGGAGACAGACCGCCGTCTGATCCACCAGCGGATCGGCCAGTTAAAGCGGGAGCTGGAGGATGTAAAGCGCCATAGAGAGGTCACAAGGCAGCACAGGGAGAAAAATTACAGCCTGACAGCAGCCATTGTGGGATATACCAATGCGGGAAAATCCACTCTGTTAAACCGGCTGACAGGAGCAGGGATCCTGGCGGAAAACAAACTTTTTGCTACTCTGGATCCCACTACAAGGGCCTTTGTAATGGCAGATGGACAGCAGATCCTTTTGACGGATACGGTAGGATTTATCCGTAAGCTGCCCCATCATCTGATCGATGCCTTTAAGAGTACCCTGGAGGAGGCCCGCTACAGCGATGTGATCCTCCATGTGGTGGACTGCTCCAATCCCCAGATGGATATGCAGATGCATGTGGTAAAGGAAACCTTAAGAGAACTTGAGATTGTGGATAAGACCGTGGTGACGGTGTTTAATAAGATTGACCGTTTGGAGGGAAAGGAGACGGAGCTGCTTCCCAGAGATTTTTCTTCAGACTATCAGGTGAGGATTTCCGCTAAGACAGGAGACGGGTTAAAGGATCTGGAGCAGATTCTTGGGGGCATTATCCGCAGCAGCCGGGTTTATCTGGAAAAGGTATATCCCTACAGCGGTGCGGGAAAGATCCAGACCATACGCGCCTACGGACAGCTTTTGTCCGAGGAGTATACGGAGCAGGGCATTGCAGTAAAGGCCTATGTGCCCGCAGAGCTTTTTGAAGGGCTGTACCGGGATTAAACATACCATCAGTGGCAGTATTAGAAAATATAATAAAACACAACATCTTGTTTAATATATAACATATGGCATAGATGTTGTGTTTTTTGCGTTCCTCTGCTATAATGAAAAATACATTTCGGTTTAAGTGTGGTAGCTTGTATTTGGAATGTTGAAAGGAGTTTTGAGGTATGATCCAGGTGGTAAAGAGGGATGGGGAAACCGCTGAGTTTTGTCTGAAAAAGATAACGGAGGCAATTAAAAAGGCATTTAGGGCAACGGGGAATGAGTTTAATGATGAGATTTTAGAACTGCTTTCCCTGCGCGTGACGGCTGATTTTCGGCCCAGGATGAAGGATGGAAGCATTTCTGTGGAGGAGATCCAGGACAGCGTGGAGCATGTGCTGGAGCAGACCGGCTACACGGATGTAGCAAAGGCTTATATTCTTTACAGGAAGCAGCGGGAGAAGATCCGCAGCATGAACAGCGCTCTGCTGAACTATAAGGACGTGGTAAACAGCTATGTAAAGGTGGAGGACTGGCGTGTAAAGGAAAATTCCACAGTGACCTATTCCGTAGGCGGCCTGATCCTGAGTAATTCCGGCGCGGTGACGGCAAACTACTGGCTCAGCGAGATCTATGATCAGGAGATTGCAGATGCCCACAGAAATGCGGATATCCATATCCATGATCTTTCCATGCTCACAGGCTACTGTGCCGGCTGGTCTTTAAAGCAGCTTCTGATGGAGGGACTGGGGGGGATTCCGGGAAAGATCACCTCGGCTCCTGCAAAGCATTTGTCCGTTCTGTGCAACCAGATGGTAAATTTTTTGGGAATCATGCAGAACGAGTGGGCAGGCGCTCAGGCGTTTTCCTCCTTTGATACCTATCTGGCTCCCTTTGTAAAAGCAGACCATCTGTCCTATGGGGAGGTAAAAAAGTGTATTGAATCCTTTATTTACGGAGTAAATACCCCCAGCCGCTGGGGAACGCAGGCGCCTTTTTCCAACATCACTCTGGACTGGACCGTTCCCGATGATATGGCAGAGATGAATGCCATTGTAGGCGGCCGGGAGATGGATTTTAAATATAAGGACTGTAAGGCAGAGATGGACATGGTAAACCGGGCCTTTATTGAAACCATGATTGAGGGAGATGCCAATGGACGGGGCTTCCAGTATCCTATTCCCACCTATTCCATTACAAAGGATTTTGACTGGTCTGATACGGAGAACAACCGCCTGCTTTTTGAGATGACTTCCAAATACGGAACTCCATATTTTTCCAATTACATTAACAGTGATATGCAGCCGAGCGATGTGCGCAGTATGTGCTGCCGTCTGCGTCTGGATCTGAGGGAGCTGCGGCGCAAGACGGGAGGATTTTTCGGCTCAGGAGAAAGCACAGGTTCTGTGGGTGTGGTGACGATCAATATTCCGAGAATTGCGTATCTGGCAGAAGATGAGGCGGATTTTTACCGCCGTCTGGACCGGATGATGGATATCAGCGCAAGATCCTTAAAGACCAAGCGGGAAGTGATCACAAAGCTTCTGGAGCAGGGATTGTACCCCTATACGAAACGGTATCTTGGCACTTTTGAAAATCATTTTTCCACCATCGGCCTCATCGGCATGAATGAAGCAGGGCTGAATGCACGCTGGATCCGGAAGGATATGACCCAGCCGGAGTGCCAGAGGTTTACCAGAGAGGTTCTGGATCATATGAGAGAGCGGCTGTCGGACTATCAGGAGGAGTATGGCGACCTCTACAATCTGGAGGCTACTCCTGCAGAGTCTACCACTTACCGTCTGGCAAAGCATGATAAGGAGCGCTATCCCGATATTATCACCGCGGGAAAGGAAGGGGAAACGCCCTATTATACCAACAGCTCTCACCTTCCTGTAGGCTATACAGAGGATATTTTCGATGCGCTGGATATCCAGGACGAGCTTCAGACCCGCTATACCTCAGGTACGGTGTTCCATGCCTTTCTGGGAGAAAAGCTGCCGGACTGGAAGGCAGCGGCCAGTCTGGTGCGTACGATCGCGCAGAATTATAAGCTTCCATATTATACCCTGTCTCCCACCTATTCCATCTGTAAAAGTCACGGCTATCTGGCAGGAGAGCACTTTACCTGTCCGATCTGTAAGCAGAAGGCAGAGGTTTACAGCCGCATCACAGGGTATTACCGTCCTGTACAGAACTGGAATGAGGGAAAACTTCAGGAATATAAGGATCGTGTAACATATGATACAGGAAAATCCGTCCTGAAAAAAGAGCCGGTTTCCATGAGGCCGGTGGAACGTGTGGAAGCGGAATCTCAGAATGAGAGCGGGGAGGGTTTAAAAAAGAAGCCCCAGCTGTATCTGTTTGCAACCAGAACCTGTCCAAACTGCCGCACAGCCAAAGAATTTTTAAAGGGCGTGGATTATCAGATCATTGACGCCGAGGAGCATCCGGAGCTGGCAGAGAAGTTTGGGATCATGCAGGCCCCTACTCTTGTTCTGGTGCGGGACGGCATGGTGCAGAAATTTGCCAATGCGTCCAATATCCGCAGATTTGCGGAAGAAGTAAAAGCCTGAAGCCGGGCAGCGAACATTGCATGCCAGACCGGGCATACGGCAAAGTGTAAAACGTATGATACACAGGGGTTAAAACGTCCCCCGGACTGCGGTCGAAAAGACTTGCGGCCCGGGGGTTTTTGGGTGATAATGAGTAAGAGTCAGGGCTTTGCTTTGCCAAGAGCCGTATTTACGGCCTGTAAAAGAGCCAGGGAGGTGTAGCGGGAGGAGTCAGGGTATGTAAGATTCTCCGTTGATTGGGTGTTCACGATTTGCTCTGCCAGGCCTTCCATGGTGGGCTGCATCAGGGGATACATGGTGGCGACAGCTTCGCTTAGGGGCACCAGGGTCACGGCACGGATCTGATCCTTATCAACCGTTACCTCTACATTTACCTGTTCGTTTCCAAGGGTCAGGGAGGTGCTGTAGACGCCGGGAACATAGGCGGTCTGCTGTGCCTTTGCGGCATCTGTTTCGGAAGTATTTTCATCTCCATGGCGGAACATGATGAAACAGAGGGTGATAAGGAGAATGGCCAGTCCGGCGAAAATGGCTGTGTAGATGATCTCCTTCATCCGCAGCACCACGATTTTGGTTTTGGAACTCATAGTGTCAGGACCTCTGAGAGAATTTGTTACAGCATATGAGACGGGAGGATAAAATATGTCATTGCAGTTTGTTATGGGAGGCGCAGGTTCGGGAAAAACACGGTATCTGTATGAAACAGCCATAAAACAGGCCGTGGAGCAGCCGGACCGGCTGTTCCTGTTTGTTGTACCGGAGCAGTATACCATGCAGACACAAAAGGAATTGGTGCGCCTTCACCCCAGAAAGGGCCTGATGAACATGGACGTTTTAAGCTTTAAGCGTCTGGCCTACCGGGTATTTGAGGATCTGGGAGTGCAGGTTCCGGCTGTGCTGGATGATATGGGAAAATCCATGGTACTCAGAAAGGTAGCCGGAATGGTAAGGCGGGATCTGGGGCTTTACGGCAGCCATTTAGAGCAGCCAGGCTTTATCAGTCAGCTGAAATCACAGATTTCAGAGCTGGGCCAGTACGGCATCCGCCCGGAGGATTTAAAACAGGTAGAGGCAGAAACAGATCATCCTCTTTTAAGGGACAAGCTTAAGGATCTGGGAGTGATCTATAAGAGCTTTCGGGACTATATTGAGGATCACTATATTACGGCAGAGGAAATTCTGGATATCCTTTGCAGGGAACTTCCAAGATGGGAAAAGCTGAAAAACAGCGTGATCTATCTGGACGGCTATACAGGCTTTACTCCGGTACAGTACCGGCTGGCGGAGCTGTTTATGCTCCATGCCAGAGAGGTAGTATGTACGGTGACCGTGGATCTGCGGGAAAATCCCTATGAGAAATGCGGGATCCAGCATTTGTTTTACATGGGACGTCATACCGTATGCCGGTTAAAGGAGCTGGCAGACCGCCATCATGTGGAAATAAAACAGGAAATCCGCTGTGACAGGCGTCCGAGCTGGCGGTTTAAAGACAGCGAAAGCCTGGATTTTCTGGAACAGAATCTGTACCGGTATACGGGAAAGGTATGGGCAGGGAAAAAGCCTGATATCCGGCTGTGCCAGGGAAAGACTCCGGCAGAGGAGGCTGCTTATATCTGCACCATGGTAAACCGGCTGGTGCGGGAAGACGGCCTTCGATACAGGGAGATTGCTGTGATTACGGGAGATCCTGTTTCCTATGGCAGAGAGCTTATACATCCCTTTGAGGAAGCAGGGATTCCCTATTTTATGGATCAGAAGAAAAGCATTCTGGAAAATCCTATGGTAGAGCTTATACGGGCAGCACTGGAAACGGTCCGGGACTGCTCCTATGAGAGCGTGTTCCGTTATCTGAAAACAGGACTGGTATATGACAGAGAAACGGGGAATTCAGAGGAAAATGAAGATACTCCTGTATTTTCCAGGGAAAATGTGTCTGTTCTTACCGATCGACTGGAAAATTATGTAAGAGCTCTGGGAATCCGGGGATGGAAGAAATGGGATCAGGAGTGGACCAGGCCTTCTCGGGGCGGAGAACGGCTCAATTTAAAGGAATTAAATCAGTACCGCCAGTGGGTTTTAGCCCCTCTTAAGGAGCTGCGGGAAGCATTTTCACAGGAAGGAGCCTCTATTTCTACAGTGACATCCGCCGTAAGAAGCTTTTTAGAGAAGATGGAACTTAAGGAAAAGCTGGAGGAATATGCAGAGTTTTTTGAAATGAGGCATTGCCGGGGAGATGAGAATCTGGCAAAGGAGTATGGTCAGGTCTATGAACGTGTGGAGGAGCTGCTTTTGCGTCTGGAGGGGCTGTTGGGCGAGGAAAAGGCAGACCGGAAAAATTATATCCAGATACTGGAAGCTGGATTTGAGGAAATCCGGGTGGGCGTGATCCCTGCTACGGCAGATCAGGTGATGATCGGAGATCTGACCCGAAGCCGTCTGGAATCGGTGAAGGTCCTATTTTTTGCCGGATTAAACGAAGGCCTTGTACCTCAGAGAAAATCAGGAGGAAGTCTTTTGACAGATACAGACCGGGAAATCTTCCGTTCCTTTGATATGGAGCTGGCGCCTACGGCCAGAGAGGACAGCTGTATTCAGAAATTTTATCTGTATTTAATGCTGTGCAAGCCCTCACGCAAATTGATCCTTACCTGGGCTGCCTCTTCGGGAGACGGAAAGAGTATGCGCCCCTCCAGCCTGATCGGAGAGGTAAAAAAGCTGTTTGGGGAGCTTCGGGAGGAAATCTGCTTTGAAGAGGGATATCCCATCCAGACGATCTGGGACGGAAGACAACGGCTTATAGGGATGCTGCGTGAGGCCAGGGAAAGTCAGGAAAAGAAGCCGGCATTTTTAGAGCTGTACCGCTATTTTTACAGTGAGGAGGCGTACAGGGAACAGGTAAAACAGCTGGTGAATGCGGCCTTTTTTACCTATGAGGACCGCGGGATCGGACGGGCTGCAGCCAGAGCGCTTTACGGAAGGACTCTGGAGGGAAGCGTTACCCGGCTGGAGCAGTTCGCTTCCTGTGCCTATGCCCATTTTCTGAAATTCGGCCTGGAGCTCATGGAGCGGCAGGAATACCGGCTGGAGGCAGTGGATATGGGAAATCTGTTCCACCAGTCCATTGACCTGTGCTTTCAGGCGATCCAGAGCAGGAAGCTGGACTGGAAAGGGATTACGGAGGCTGAGAGAAAGGCTCTGGTAAGGGAATGTGTGGAGCAGGTGACAGGCCAGTATGGGAATACCATTATGGAAAGCTCTGCCCGCAATGCCTATCTGGCCCGCCGGGTGGAACGGATCACAGACCGTACCATCTGGGCTCTGGCAGAGCAGGTGAAAAAGGGAGATTTTGTACCGGCAGGTTTCGAGGTGTCCTTTTCCGCCATTGATGATCTGAAGGCCATGCGGATCCGGCTGTCCGAGGACGAAAAGCTCCAGCTGAAGGGGCGGATTGACCGGCTGGATCTGTGCGAGGATGAGGAGCATATCTATGTGAAAATCATTGACTACAAATCAGGGAGCACCTCCTTTGACCTGGCGGCCCTTTATTACGGCCTTCAGCTTCAGCTGGTGGTGTACATGGATGCTGCATTAGAGATGCAGGAGCGGAAGAATCCGGGAAAGGAGGCCGTACCTGCGGGGATTTTCTATTACAACATTAAGGATCCGGTAGTGGACAAGGATGGGGAAATGAGCCCGGAGTTTATTGAGAAGCAGATTTTAAAGCAGCTTCGGATGAATGGGCTGGTAAACAGCGACCTGGATGTGATCCATCATCTGGATCGTGAGATGGTGAAGAATTCGGATGTGATCCCGGTTGTATTCGGAAAGGACGGAGGCGTGCAGGAATCACGTTCCAGCGTGGCAAAGGCGGTGCAGTTTGAAACCCTTCGCGCCTTTGTGGGACGGAAACTGAAAGCTTCGGGAAAACAGATCCTTAACGGCGATACGGCGCTTCGTCCTTATAAGCAGGGAAGCCGTACTGCCTGTGATTACTGTCCGTATCATGCAGTCTGCGGCTTTGATACCAAGACAGCAGGCTATGGCTTCAGGCAGCTTTGTTCCATGAGCCCGAACGCAGTATGGGAGGCCATCGAGAGAGAGGAGGAAGAAAATGGCAGTGAACTGGACTGATGAACAAAAACAGGTCATTAACAGCCGGAACAGCAGTCTTTTAGTCTCTGCTGCAGCAGGCAGCGGAAAGACGGCCGTACTGGTAGAAAGGATCATTTCCATGATCAGCGAGGGGGATCATCCGTTAAATATTGACCAGCTTCTGGTAATGACCTTTACCAATGCGGCGGCGGCTGAGATGCGTGAGAGGATTGGCGCGGCAGTAGAAAAAAAGCTGCGGGAGCATCCCCTAGATGAGCACCTGTGGCTTCAGGCTGCCTTAATTCCCCAGGCCCAGATCATGACCATTGACAGCTTCTGCCTGAATCTCATACGAAACCATTACAACAGCCTTGACATTGACCCGTCTTTTCGGATCGGGGATGAGGGGGAGCTGACCCTATTAAGGGGCGATGTGATGGAGGAGCTCTTAGAGGCGTGTTATCAGGAGGAAAATGAAGATTTTATCCGGTTTGCAGAGCAGTTTGGGGCCGGAAAGTCGGATAAGGCCATGGAGGATGTGATCGTACAGGCCTGGCAGTTTTCCCAGAGCCATCCATGGCCCGGCGAATGGCTGGACGAATGCAGACGGCAGCTGAAACAGGAGGCAGAGGGAAATCTGGATGAAAGCCCGTGGATGAAATTTCTTTTAAAGGACACGGCGCTGCAGATGGAGGAGCTTACACATCAGCTTCAGGCGGCCTTGGAGGTGTGCAGGGAGGAAGGGGGACCTGCCGTTTATGAGCCCATGCTGGAAAATGACCTTGCAGGGCTTTTAGGAATTAAGAAGGCGGCGGAAAGAGGAACCTTTGAGAAGCTTTATGAAGCCCTTCAGGCTATGGAGTTTGTCCGTCTGGCAGCGGCCAGAAACAAGGCCATTGACGAGGATAAAAAGGAGTATGTAAAGGAATGCCGGACCCAGGTGAAAAAGCTGGTTGAAAAATGCCGGGAAAGCTTTGGCTTTCAGAGTCCAAAAGAAGCGGCAGAGGCGATGGCAGGGGCTGCTCCTGTGGTTGAAACGCTCCTTGATATGGTACAGAAATTTGACGATTTTTACCGGGAGGCAAAGCGGGAGCGGAATGTACTTGATTTTAACGATCTGGAGCATCTGGCCTTAGAGGTGCTTCTTGAGGGAGATTCTCCCAGACAGTCTTCGGCAGTGGCAAAAGAGCTTCAGAGGCAGTATGAGGAGATCCTGGTGGATGAATATCAGGACAGCAACCTGGTTCAGGAAACATTGATCGGGAGCATTTCAAGAGAAGAAACGGGCCATCCCAACGTGTTTATGGTAGGAGATGTAAAGCAGAGCATTTACCGCTTCCGTCTGGCGAGACCGGAGCTTTTCTTGGAGAAGTATGCATCCTATACCAGAGAAAAAAGCCCTCACCAGATGATTGAACTCAGGCAGAATTTCCGAAGCCGGGACACGGTGTTATCCTTTATCAATGACATTTTTTACCAGATCATGACGCCGGGGCTGGGCGGTATCCGGTACACCGAGGAAACCGCCCTGTATCCGGGAGCTGTTTTTGCACCGGCAGAGGGAATGGCCGGAGTTCCATCCAGGCTTTTGATGGCGGATACGGGATCAGATGCCTATAAACAGCTGGATGAGGATGCCATGGGATATACGGCAAGAGAAATGGAAGCAAAGATGATCGCAGGAGAAATACGACGGCTGACCGATGAAACGGACGGCCTTCTTGTGTGGGATAAGGAGCAGGAGAAATACAGAAGGGCCTGTCTGGGAGATATGGTGATCCTTCTTCGGAGCATGACCGGCTGGTCCGAGACTTTAGTCAGCGTGCTGATGAATGAGGGAATCCCCGCCAGAGCCCAGACACGCACCGGGTATTTTTCCACCACAGAGGTTGAAACGGTTTTAAGCCTGCTGTCCGTGATTGACAATCCCATGCAGGACATTCCCCTTGCAGCAGTTTTGCGCTCCCCTGTAGTGGGAATGAGTGATGATGAGATGGCCTGGATGATGGCGTCCTATAAGAAAAACACAAAAAAAGGCCAGGACAGGGGCGTATATGGAGCATGGAAACTGTGGGAGGAAGAACGGGAGCATCCGGGTCTGAGAGAAGCTTTGGAGCATCCGGGTGGAGCATTTGAGAATGAAACCGGAGACTCCGAGGATGCAGTCCGGATAGGCGCCGCCGTTGTCCCAGTGGAGCAGGCTGCACTTATATGGAAAAAACTGGAGGATTTCGGAGTGCTTTTAAAGGAGCTGCGCACAGAGGCCAGATATCGCCCTATCCACGAACTGCTGTATTATGTATACAGGCGCAGCGGATATTATGATTATGTATCTGCCATGCCTGCAGGAGAGATCCGCCGGGGCAATCTGGATATGCTGGTGGAAAAGGCAGCGGCTTATGAGGCGACCAGCTACAAGGGTCTATTCCATTTTGTAAGGTATATTGAACGGCTGAAAAAATACGATACGGATTTTGGAGAAGCTGCCGTGGCCGGCGAGGAAAAAAACATGGTCCGCATTATGAGCATCCATAAGAGCAAGGGACTGGAATTTCCAGTGGTATTTCTGGCAGGAATGGGAAAAAAGTTTAACCAGAGGGATGCTTACGGCACTCTTCTTTTAGATGCAGACATGGGGGCGGTGGCCGATTGGCTGGATCTTAAGCTGCGCACAAAGACTCCCACGCTCAAAAAACAGGTTTTAAAGCGGCGCCTGGAACTGGAAACCATGGGAGAGGAGCTCAGGATTCTCTATGTAGCCATGACCCGTGCAAAAGAGGCGCTGATCATGACAGGAACGGACCGCAGCCTTTCAAGTAAGCTGGAGCGCTGGAGAACCGGAAGGACGGAGGGAAAACAGCTTCCATTCACTCTTTTATCCGGAGCAGGTTCCTATCTGGACTGGATTCTTATGGCAGCCGGGGCAGTGCCGCAGGAACATTTTGAAATGCTCAAGGTACAGCCCGAAACACTGGTGGGAGAAGAAGTAACAAGACAGATGGAACGGAAAATGGCAAAGGAGGATCTGTTGGAACTGGATGCAGGTTATACCTATGATGAAGAGATGAAAAAGGAACTGGAACAGGCATTTTCCTATGGTTATCCTTATGAAAGCGATACAGGGCTTTACACGCTAGTTTCCGTGTCTGAGCTTAAAAAGCAGAGCCAGATCGGCCGGGAAGAGGAGGCGATGGGAACCGGCCGGGAAGAGGACGGCTGGATCAGGGAGCTGGACGAGGCAGAAGAAGGCTTGGTCAAAGAGACAGAAGCAGGGGGGACGGTTCAGGAAGCAGAAGCCTCTGAAGCAGGAGCGAAAGAAGGGAAGAAGGTTTATGGCCGGTCAGGCGGTTCTAAGAGAGGTACTGCATACCACCGGGCGCTGGAATGTCTTTCCTTCCATGAACTGCACAGCCTTTCAGATACAAAAAAGGCCCTGCTTTCGCTCTATGAGCAGGGATATCTGGATCAGGAGTCTTATGAGTGGATCAACCCCTGGGATATTTGGAAATTTGTGGAAAGCCCGCTGGGGAAATCCATGGCAAAGGCGCAGGCAGAGGGGCGGCTTTTTAAGGAACAGCAGTTTATGATTGGTGTTCCCGCTTCCGAAATGGGCCATGAGGACTCTGAAGAGCTGGTGCTGGTTCAGGGAGTCATTGACGCTTTTATCGAAGAGCCGGAGGGACTTCTGTTAATCGATTACAAGACAGACAGGATATCCGGAAAGGATAAAGAAATGGGGAAAGAGCGTTTAAAGGAGCGCTACCGGACTCAGATTGACTGCTACGAACGGGCATTGTGCCAGATCACAGGGAAAACGGTAGCGCGAAGGTGTATCTACTCCTTTGCATTAAGAGAAGAGATAGAGATTTAACCCGAAACGGTCCCGGCTGCATCAGACTGCAACCGGGATCTTGTGCTCAAAGGGATGGAACTGGTAGTTTTCCAGTCGGAAGCTGTCCGTGGTAAACTGATAGAAATCCTTCACCTCAGGGTCCACCCAAAGCGTGGGGCCTTCAAAGGGCTGTTTTTTAATCAGTTCTTCTACCATGGGGATATGGCGGTCATAGATATGGGCATCTGCGATCACATGAACCAGTTCCCCGGCCTTTAAGCCGCTTACCTGTGCAAACATATGCAGAAGCACGGCGTACTGGCAGACATTCCAGCTGTTGGCAGTGAGCATATCCTGAGAACGCTGGTTTAAGATGCCGTTTAAGGTATTCCCTGATACATTAAAGGTCATGCTGTAGGCACAGGGATAGAGGTTCATCTCAGAGAGATCATGGTGATTGTAGATGTTGGACATGATACGGCGGCTTAATGGATTGTGCTTTAAGTCATAGAGGATCCGGTCTACCTGATCGAACTCCCCTTCTTTGTAATGGTGCTTTACGCCCAGCTGGTAGCCGTAGGCCTTTCCGATGCTTCCCGTTTCATCCGCCCAGGAATCCCAGATGTGGCTTTTTAAGTCATGGATATTGTTGGACTTTTTCTGCCAGATCCATAAAAGCTCGTCTACAGCCGATTTAAACGCGGTTCTGCGCAGGGTGATAACGGGAAATTCCTTTGTAAGATCGTAACGGTTTACGATGCCGAAGCGCTTGATGGTGTGGGCCGGAGTCCCATCCTCCCATACCGGGCGTACCTCATGGTCTGTGTCCCAGACGCCGTTTTCTAAAATATCTTTACAGTTTTGTATAAAAAGCTGGTCTGCATAGCTCATAGATTGTATCCTCCTGATGGCAGTGATAGTATGTTGCAGTTCTGAGTATAGCAGATATGGGGCCGGGTGACAATATGGAGATATTTGAGTTTCCGCACTTTACACCAGGCTCCAGGGCGCACTGCAAAATGCGGAAACTCAAGGGAGATATCTCAAAACATTTACAAAACACAGGGAAAACGGTATACTGGGGACAGCATATTATGAGCAGAAGGAAAGGCAGGAAAGAGTGATGACACAGAAACGGATTCGGGATTATGGTATCATGCCGGGGCGGATAAAGACGGGAAAGAGGAATAAGATAACGGATGTTCCTGGAGTGCGGGTAGGACACTGTACCGTAAAAGAAGGAGAGGTTCATACAGGCGTTACAGTGATCCTTCCGGGGCCGGATAATGCCTTTTTAAATCCTTATACAGCGGCCGCCTATGTGCACAACGGTTTTGGAAAAAGCTGCGGACTGATACAGATTCAGGAACTTGGTACGCTGGAAACTCCCATTGCCCTTACAAATACGCTGAATGTGGGGAAAGTATGGGACGCTGTGGCAGAATATGTGCTTAGGCAGTGTGAAAATGACGGTGCAGAGGCTTTAAGCATCAATCCCGTGGTAGGAGAATGCAATGACAGCCGCATTAACCGGATTTCCCTCAGGGCCATTGGGGCAGGGCAGGTAAAGAAAGCCTTTGACGCTGCCGGGGAAGATCCGGAGGAAGGGGATGTGGGAGCCGGAGCCGGAACAATCTGTTATGGCTTAAAAGGCGGGATCGGCACATCTTCCAGAGTCATAAAGGTGGGAGAGAAGGAGTATACCATCGGCGTGCTGGTTCAGTCCAATTTCGGGGCAACGGAAGATCTGATGGTTGACGGCAGACCCCTTGGACGGGAAATTCTGGAAAAGTATGGAAATGAAGCAGAGGATCCGGTGAAAAAGACGGCTTTTTCTGAACAGGATAAGGGGTCCATTATGAGTATTCTGGCAACGGATCTTCCGGTGACAGACAGGCAGCTTACCCGTATCATCCGCCGTCTGGGAGTGGGGATTGCCCGTACAGGCGCCTACACAGGCCACGGAAGCGGGGAAGTGATGATCGGCTTTACTACAGCGAACCGTGTTCCCACGAAAGGGCTCCGAAGAGAAGAGGAAGAGCTTCGTACCCTGACTGCCATCCCTGAGGAGACCATCAACCGTGCATTTCTGGCAGCAGCAGAGGCAGAAGAGGAAGCGATTCTCAATTCCATGGCAGCGGCAGGGGAAACGAGGGGGCTGAAGGGGGAATACTACCGCAGCCTGAGTGACATTCTGTCCCAGGAGGGAGAAATTCATTGAATTCCTATAAGACGTTGATCTCGCGTATGACTTTACAGGAAAAGGCGGCGCTTTTAGGCGGCAAGGGAGAGTGGGAAACCAGGGATATTCCCAGACTGGGGATTCCTTCTATGGTGTGTTCCGACGGCCCCAGCGGTCTGCGCCGCCAGGCCGGAACGGGAGACCATTTAGGCCTGAATCCATCCCTTCCGGCCACCTGTTTTCCGTGCCCTTCCCTTATGGCCTGCTGCTGGGATCAGGAGCTGGAGGAAGCGATCGGAGCTGCCTTGGGGGAAGAAGCCGCAGATCAGGGTGTGGATATTCTTCTGGGGCCGGGATTAAATATCAAGAGAAATCCGCTCTGCGGCCGGAATTTTGAATATTTTTCCGAGGATCCCTATTTTTCCGGAAAAATGGCGGCTGCCTTTATCCGCGGAGTGGAGAGCCAGGGAATCGCTGCTTGCCCCAAGCACTTTGCAGTAAACAGCCAGGAGCTGCGGCGGATGGCGATGAACGCGGTGGTGGATGAGAGAACTCTGCGGGAAATCTATCTCACCGGCTTTGAGACTGCAATAAAAGAGGGAAAATGCAGGGCGCTCATGACTTCCTATAATCAGGTAAACGGCATCTATGCCAATGAACATCCCCATCTTTTAAAGGAAATCCTGCGAAAAGAGTGGGGCTTTTGCGGAGCCGTCATTACAGACTGGGGCGGCTCGAACGATCACTGTGCCGGAGTGAAAAACGGTTCTTCTCTGGAAATGCCGGCTCCCGGCTTAAGCTCTGCCGCAGCGCTTTTAAAGGGAGTAGAGGAAGGCAGGATTACGGAACAGGATCTGGATGAACGGGTGGAAGAGATCCTGAACCTGCTCCCTGGACAGAAGAAAATGTTCAAACAAAATAAAATGCCAGAGAATTCTCCGGAGAGGGAACCGCTTTATGAAGCCCATCACCATCTGGCGCGCAGAGCCTGTGCAGAGAGTGTGGTGCTTTTAAAAAATGAAACGGATACCCTGCCTCTTAAATCCGGTACCCGGATTGCCGTAATCGGCGATTTTGCCTATGAATCCCGGTATCAGGGGGCCGGTTCTTCCATGGTAAATGCCTGGAAGGTGGATTCTGTAAAGGAATGTCTGGAAGGGGAGACGGGGCTTGAATGGAAAAAAATGGGAATCACTGTTTCCGGTTTTTCAAGAGGATATCTCCGGGATGGAAGGCAGGATGCAGCGCTGGAAAAAGAGGCTGTTGACCTGGTAAAAACGGCAGATCAGATCCTGTTTTTCTTTGGGCTCAATGAAGCCTGGGAGACGGAAGGAATGGATCGCAGCCATCTTAGGATACCGGAAAATCAGATTCACCTTTTAGAGCGGCTTTCCCGCCTGGAGCTTCCGGTTGTAGGGATTCTGTGTACAGGAAGTGTGGTGGAAATGCCCTGGGAAGGCCATCTAAAGGCGCTTCTTTACGGAGGACTCTGGGGCCAGGCGGGAGCCGGCGCCGTTTTAGACCTTCTTTCAGGAAAATTAAACCCATGCGGAAAGCTGGCAGAAAGCTGGCTGGTGAAATACGAAGACACCCCGTCCTTTCAGTACTATCCTTCCAAAGAGAGAAATTCTGAGTACCGGGAGGGGATTTATGTGGGATACCGCTATTATGACACAGCAGGCGTTCCAATCCGTTTTCCTTTTGGCTTTGGACTGTCCTATACAAAATTTGACTACAGCGGTTTAAAGATCACACCTGAGGGGGTGTCCTTTGTGCTTGAAAATACAGGCAGCAGGGACGGCGCAGAGATCATTCAGCTCTATACAGGCCTTCACGGAGCACGTATTTTTCGGCCCAAACGGGAATTAAAGGGCTTTTGCAAGGTGTTTTTAAAGGTTGGGGAGAAAAAAGAGGTGTTTCTTCCCTTTGATTCTATGACCTTCCGGTATTGGAACGGAAGAACCGGACAGTGGGAGAGGGAAGGAGGTTTTTACCGCATCAGCATTGGTTCCGGGCTTACGGATATCCGTCTGGAAGGGGAAGTTTTTCAGGAGGGAACCACAGACAGCTTTCCATGGGAGGTGAACGAGCTTCCCTCCTATGCTTCCGGCCGGATCCGGTCTGTGCCGGATGAGGAGTACGAGCGCCTGTTAGGCTGTCCCATTCCGGACGGAAGCTGGAAGGGGGAACTGGGGATTAACGATGCTCTCTGCCAGATGTATTATGCCAAAAGTCCGCTGGCAAGGCTGATATGCCGGATTTTAAAGCACCGCCTTGAGAACGCGCAGAAGAAAGGCATTCCTGATTTAAATACCCTTTTTCAGTATAATATGCCGTTCCGGGCCATGGCGAAGATGACAGGAGGCTGGATTTCCATGGAAATGGCCGAATCGTTAACCTATGCGGCAAACGGCCGCCATTTTTACGGTATCACTGGCTTTATAAGGGGATTTTTAAAAAACAGGCGTCTGGAGAGGCGGTATGAGCAGGCGCTGAAAGGTAAGACGGCGCCGGAGGATAAGATGGAACCGAATGTGGGAAACCCATGGAGCAAAGCCCATCCGCAGCTGTGGGAATTTATCCTGTTTAATCTTCTTTCCAACTGTGCTACCATTACTAATTTTGTGGTAATGTGGCTGTGTACAGGCTGGGTTTTTAAGGGGCTGGCAGACATTCCCTTCCGGTTTTTCATATTTGATTATGGGGAAGATGCATTGGGGCTTTGCGGTTTTCTAAGCTTTCTTACAGCCACAGCTCTGGCCCAGATGGTAAATTTCTTTGTTCAGAAAAACTGGGTTTTCCGGTCCGATGCCGCATTTAGCAGGGCAGCGCCCCGATATATCCTTCTGGCAGTGTTTCTTGTGATCCTTTCGGCTGCCCTGCCGGCCTGGAGCCAGAAGCTTTTTACAGGTTTGGGAGTCCCTGAAGCATTTGCTCCTACCTGTGCCAACGGGCTTAATATCCTGGCTCAGGTGGCGATCAGTTATCCTGCCATGAAATTCTGGATTATGCCTGGTCAGGCCCGTCCAAAGAAAAATAAGAAAAAAAGGAGAAAAAATGATGCAGTTTGAGAAATATACAGAATATGCCGTAGAACAGGCAAAGAAGCTTTTAGCCATCGACAGTCCTTCCGGATATGGCTATTATGTGACGGAGTATTTATTAAAGGAGTTTGCCGCTTTGGGGATTCCGGCCCGCCGGACCATAAAAGGCGGAGTGATTGCTGACTTTGGAGGAAAAGAGGATGAGAACGGCATCCTTCTGGAAGCCCACTGCGACACCCTTGGAGGTATGGTTTCCCAGATCAAGGAAAACGGCCGCCTTAAATTGACCAATATCGGCGGCATGAAGCCTGCCAATGCAGAGGCTGAAAACGTGCGCATCATTACAAAGGGAGGGAACGTCTATGAGGGCGTCTGCCAGCTTGTCAATGCGTCTGTCCATGTGAACGGAAACTACGAAACAACGGAGCGCAGCTGGGATACAGTAGAGGTTTTAGTGGATGAATGTGTAAAAACAAAAGAGGATACCGTGAAGCTGGGGATCATGGCAGGTGATTATGTATGCTTTGAGCCGAGGACCAGGGTTACAGCTTCAGGCTATATCAAGAGCCGTTTTCTGGATGATAAGCTGTCTGCAGCGATCCTGCTGGCATACGGACGGTATTTAAAGGAGGAAAAGGTGGTTCCTGAGCGCCATGTATATGCGCATTTTACCATTTATGAGGAAGTGGGACACGGAGGCTCTGCTTCTGTGCCTGAAGGCGTTACAGAGGCCTGGTCGGTGGATATGGGCTGTGTGGGAGACGGACTTACCTGTACGGAGCATGAGGTTTCGATCTGTGCAAAGGACAGCGGGGGCCCCTACAATTATGAGGTTGTCTGCCGGCTGGTGGAGCTGGCGAAGGAGCATGAGATCGGCTATGCTGTGGATGTATATCCTCATTATGGCTCCGATGTGGAAACCACGCTCCGCTCTGGTCATGACATCCGCCATGCGTTGATCGGTCCCGGCGTTTACGCGTCCCATGGTTATGAGCGCAGCCATAAGGACGGCGTCTGCAATACATTCCGTCTGATCCAGGCATATCTGGGATAGGGAATATGAAAAAGGGAGGCTCCATATAATATCCAGAGGATAAAAAAGGAGCTTCTTTTTTTATGGACAGGCGCATCCTGTTTATTTTGATCATGTCGCTGGCTGTTCCCTATGGCTGTTCTATGGCTCTTTTAGGCACTTCTTTGGCAAAGCCCGGCGGGCTTAAGGAACAGGAGGCTCTTTCGGCTGCTTGGGCTTCTGATTCCCGGGAAAAACGGTCTTTTCGCAGAATCCGCATGGACATGGAAGATCCACCGGAAAAAACGGTAGATCTGGAAACGTATCTTCCCATTGTGGTGGCAGGACAGATTTCGGCAGAGTCTCATCCGGAGGCGATAAAAGCCCAGACCATTTTGGCAAGGACCTATATCTGCCGTCAGATGGAACAGATGGGTCTTGAGGAGGAAATACCGGAATCTTCTCTTGGACTGAAAAAAAATAGAAATAATCAGATGGAGCCGCTTTGGGGGACAGAAATTTTTCCTGAATATTACAGCCGGTTTGAGAAGGCAGCCAGAGAGACAGAAGGGGTTACGCTTACCTGGGAGGGCCATTTTATTGACCCTTTATTTACGCACACGACGACCGGTTTTACCCGTCCGGGAGATGAGGAACATCCCTATCTGGCTTCCGTATCCTGTGTCCATGATCCTGAGGAGGAGGGATTTGTGCAGGAAATGATCATGCAGCCGGAAGAGGCCGCAAAGCGTGTGTCCGCAATTCCGGCTGGGGATGGATCGTTTCGTACCATACCGCCGGAAGCATTTCCCGAACAGGTGCAGATTATTTCAAGAGACGAAGCCGGGTATGCACTGCAGCTTCAGATCGGGGGCTTTCCCTTTAACGGGGAAGAAGTCCGCCTGGCTCTGGGCCTTCCGTCTGCCTGCTTTGAACTGAACCGTCATGGCAGTGATGTTCGTTTTACGGTCAGGGGAAGGGGGCATGGCTGGGGCTTAAGCCAGACGGAGGCTCAGGCTCTGGCAGAGGATGGATGGAGCGCAGAGGCAATTTTGGAATATTTTTATACGGGCATTTCATTTTCTTCTGAATAAGTCACCTAAATCCGGTAAGAATACTACCGAGGTGATAAAAAGATGAAAGAGAAAGTCAATCAGATGCTCAAGGATAAGCTGTTTCTCGTGATGCTGGTATTAGGACTGCTGACTATGGTAGCCGCAGCAGGAATTATGACCGTACAAAAAGGGAAAAACAGTGCCAATGACCCCATGCTCCATATGGCAGAGGAGGAAAATACGCCTACAGAGGAAGCGCTGCAGATGGCGGGCGCCAGTGACGCCAGAGAAAAAACACAGGAAGAAGACAGGGAAGAAACGGTTGGAGCCGACGCAGGGGAAAATCCCAATGAAGGGAATGATCTGCTTGCAGAGGCGAAAGAACAGGATGGGGCAGCAGAGGCAGGAGCCGGAAAGGAAGCGGCTCATGCATTGGCCTTAAACTTTACGGAATCCAGCTCCATGGTATGGCCGGTCCGGGGAAACGTGCTGTTGGATTACAGCATGGATCAGACAATCTATTTTCCCACTTTGGATCAGTACAAATGTAATCCCGGCATTGTAATACAGTCGGATGTGAGCGCTCCGGTAGCTGCTCCTGCCAATGCCAGGGTAACGGAAGTGGGAGTCAGCGATGAAATCGGAAATTATGTGGTCCTGGATTTGGGAAATGAGTACACCGCTGTCTGCGGACAGTTAAAGGAGATTTCTGCCGCAGAGGGAGAATATCTGGAAGCAGGCCAGACTTTAGGATATGTAGCCGAGCCTACCAAGTATTATTCCGTAGAGGGAGTAAATGTATTCTTTGAATTAAAGCACAAGGGGGAAACGGTAGATCCCCTAAACCACATGGAGTGAAGCCCAGCCTGTCCGGAGACATAAAACCGGGCGGGCTCTTTTCGTTTGAAGCTGAGAAAATGGGAAAGTTTGGAATGAATTTTATAAAATTTAAGAATTTGTTCATAGCACTTTCATGTCATTATTGTATAATAAATATAACAACGAAAAGAGGAGTGAAACAATGAACATATTATTTTTCCTTACTCCCAAGAGTGAGGTGGCTTATATCAATGAGGATGACACACTGCGCCAGGCCCTGGAAAAGATGGAGCACCACAGATATTCTGCCATCCCTATTATCAGTCGTACGGGCCGCTACATAGGAACGCTTACAGAAGGGGATCTGCTCTGGGGAATTAAAAATCAGTATCATCTGGACTTGAAGGGGGCTGAAAAGATCCCGATCACAGCGATCCACCGGCGTCTGGACAACCGTCCTGTAAAGGCAGGCGCTGATATGGAGGATCTGATGGGAAAGGCACTGAATCAGAATTTTGTTCCGGTGTTAGATGATCAGAAGTGTTTTATCGGCATTATTACCCGGAAGGACATTATCCAGTATTTTTATAAGAAGACCCAGCAGGCCCAGGAAGATGTAAAGGCATGCTGCGGATCGGGCTATGCAGAGAACAAGAAGCGGGATGTGGCTTCTGCTGTTGCATTTCAATCAGAGAAAGAACGAGCGAACGAAAAAACGATGTGAAAATGCATAAAAACAAAAAAGACATTTTTTAAAGTTTGTGCACACTTTTAGGGGCGGATATGCTATTATAATAGACGTAACCCCCCCAATACATTATATAGTTTTGCTACACCCCATAAGAAACGAAATACCTTCTCCTGAAAAGACCGGTTCCCCGACCGGTCTTTTCGCTGTCCTGAAATGAGCGGTTATTCCGCTATTAAATATCTGAAAATTTTGTATTGACGGAATGAAGCCTTTGGTGTATATTTTATTACAATGCAGCAAAATGTAAGAGAGTGGCTGACAGATGTATGTCTAATAAATACACTCCAAGGCGTATCTGCCGGTTTCAGATGAGAGTTTGTTCGGCTCAGCTGAATCTGCGATGCCCTGAGAGGAATATGAGGAGGAAATTATGAAGCCATATGCAGAGATGAGCAAAGAGGAACTGACGGCTCTTCGCAGAGAGCTGAAAGCAAAGTACCATGAGTTTCAGACCAGGGATTTAAAGCTGGATATGTCCAGAGGAAAGCCAAGCGTTGACCAGCTGGATCTTTCCATGGGTATGATGGATGTGCTCAGCAGCGACGATGATCTGACCTGTGAGGATGGAACGGACTGCCGCAACTATGGTGTTCTGACAGGTATTGATGAGGCCAAGGAACTCCTGGCAGACATGATGGAGGTAAATCCTTCGACGATTATCATTTATGGAAACTCCAGCTTAAATGTAATGTACGATACCGTTTCCCGGGCCATGACCCACGGTATTATGGGAAATATTCCCTGGTGCAGGCAGGATAAGGTGAAATTCCTCTGCCCCGTTCCCGGATATGACCGTCATTTTGCTATTACAGAATATTTCGGTATTGAGATGATCAATGTTCCTATGACTTCTGAGGGTCCGGATATGGATATGGTAGAGCGTCTTGTAGCTTCTGATCCGGCGATCAAGGGCATCTGGTGTGTGCCAAAGTATTCCAATCCTCAGGGATACTCCTATTCAGATGAGACAGTGCGCCGTTTTGCCAGACTGGAGCCCGCAGCGCCTGATTTCCGTATTTTCTGGGATAATGCTTATGGCGTTCATCATTTATATGACCACGATCAGGATCACCTGATTGAGATCCTGGCAGAGTGCAAGAGGGCAGGAAATCCCGATCTGGTATATAAATTTGCTTCCACTTCCAAGATCAGTTTCCCAGGCTCTGGTATTGCAGCAATCGCTACCTCTCATAATAATCTTGAGGATATCAAGGCCCAGTTAAAGAATCAGACCATTGGACATGATAAGGTAAACCAGCTGCGTCATGTGCGTTTCTTTAAGGATATCCATGGTATGGTGGAGCATATGAGAAAGCATGCGGATATTATCCGTCCAAAGTTTGAGGCAGTAGAAGAAATTCTGGAAAGAGAGTTAGGCGGTCTTGGGATCGGAGAATGGACTAAGCCCAAGGGAGGATATTTCATTTCCTTTGATTCTCTGGATGGCTGTGCTAAGGATATTGTGGCACGGTGCAAGAAGGCAGGCGTGGTGATGACAGGCGCAGGTGCTACTTATCCATATGGAAAGGATCCCCATGACAGCAATATCCGTATTGCACCAACTTATCCGCCTCTGGGAGATCTAATCGTGGCTACCGAGCTCTTTGCCCTGTGTGTTAAGCTTACCAGCGCAGAGAAGCTTTTAAAGGAAATGGAGCAGAATCCACAGCCTGTAAAGAAAAAAGAGGCAGACCAGCAACTGCCAGAGTAAAAATAAAACAGCTTCAGATACTAACAGGGAGTTCACCGTTTCGGCGGGGAACTCCCTGTGTGCGTGAATGACTGGTTCACGGATGGTTTTCCGGGCAGAGAAAAGCTGCAGGAATGACTCAGAAAGGAGCCGATTGATGGAAGAAGCGGGAATTTATACTGGAAAATGGGATTTTGTTACCTTTTTTGTGGTTCCGGGAGCTACATTGTGGCTGGCTTGCCGGGAGGATTGGCTGGACAGTAATATCTCGGTCATCGGGAATAGTCCCGGTATGGAACTCTGGCTGTATGCCTGGGGGATGTTTGTCAGCAGCTACAGTTTTTTCTATATAAGATATCTGTTTTCTCTGGGCGGATATGAGGGCATTAAAGGAAGGGGATTTTTGTATACGGCCTGTATCCTTCTGGCTATATCCGTATGGATCCCCTATGATCCGGAGCATTTTCCAAAGGCCTCTTTACTCCATGTGATTTTTTCCTTTTCTTTTCCTGTTCTTTTAGTCCTGTCCCTGCTTTCCTTTTTAAAAGAAAAGATCCGCTCAGATCCCAACCCGTTTCTTCCGATGCTCTGGCTGTTTGCAGAGCTTGCGGCAGCGGCTCTTGTACTGTGGTATGCCTCCGGCTTTATCACAGGCCTTTTGGAAGTGTATGTAACCACTGCCTTTTGTGGATATCTGGGTTTGGTTGAGCGGATCCTGGTGCATAACCAAAGATCATTCCCTGAAAACAGGGGAGATTAGAAGGTTACTTCCTCATCATAGAAGCAGCACTTTAACAGTTTTGCCATCTGCTCCGGATCGATGGATCTTGGGTTGGAGCCGGTGCAGGCATCGCCTACTGCCAGTTCAGCTACTTTTGGAAGTTTTTCCATAAATTCAGCTTCGTCGATGATTCCGCCTTCGTAATCCTTAATGCAGGCTGGAATGTCTAACTGCTCATTCATTTCGCGCAGGCGGGCGATCAGAGCGTCTGTAAGCTCCAGATCGGTGCTGCCAGCCAGTCCGATGAATTTTGCAATTTTTGCATATCTTTCGGCAGCCTCAGGATTTTTGGAATTGAATTTGATTACCTTTGGCAGATACATTGCGTTTGCACAGCCATGAACGATGTGGCCGCCGGAGTATGCGGCGCCTGTCTTATGAGCCATGGAGTGAACGATTCCCAAAAGAGCATTGGAAAATGCCATTCCGGCCAGACACTGTGCGTCATGCATCTTGGCACGGGCATCCATATCTCCGTTGTAAGATGGAACCAGATACTCGTTGATCATCTCAATGGCATGAAGTGCCAGCGGATCGGTATATTCGCAGTGAAGGGTAGAAACGTACGCTTCGATCGCATGAGTCATAGCGTCCATACCTGTATGAGCAGTCAATTTCTTTGGCATGGTAGCTGCCAGAGCGGGATCTACGATTGCTACATCCGGTGTGATGTTAAAGTCAGCCAGAGGATATTTGATCCCCTTTGCATAATCCGTGATAACGGAGAATGCAGTTACCTCGGTAGCGGTGCCGGAGGTAGAGGAAATAGCGCAGAACTTTGCCTTTGTGCGCAGGGTTGGGAAGCTGAATGGTGTGATCAGATCCTCAAAGCTTGTTTCAGGGTATTCATAGAAGGCCCACATAGCCTTTGCAGCATCGATTGGAGAACCGCCGCCTACAGCTACGATCCAGTCAGGCTGGAATTCTTCCATAGCCTTTGCGCCCTTCATAACGGTTTCTACAGAAGGATCCGGCTCAACTCCCTCAAACAGCTGAACCTCCATGCCTGCTTCCTGTAAGTAAGCAACTACCTTATCCAGAAAACCGAAACGCTTCATGGAGCCGCCGCCTACTACAACGATCGCTTTCTTTCCTGTTAATGTCTTTAATGCCTCCAGAGCATTCTTTCCGTGATACAGATCTCTTGGTAATGTAAACCTCATGAGTAAAACCTCCTGTGAAGAATGATATTTATTTAACAAATATAGAATATCACAGGAAAAGAGGTTCGGGTAGATATGAAAATGGAATACAGGTATGCCGGAATGGATATCCTTTATCAGCTTGTCCTTATCAGAACGGAGACTGTGAGGGAGAAGGGAGCGCTTAAATCAGTCCGAAAGCCGGCTTACGATGCGGTTCAGACTATGGATCAGTTCGGTTTCCGCCGAAGAGCGGCGGCTGCCCTTTCGAAAGATCAGAAGATCCCTGTGCAGATTTCCGGGATAAGCGCAGGGACGCTGGATCAGGCCTTCGGCAGACAGTTCGCTGTAGGGAATGGGAGAGGTCCACATATAGGCTCCGGGCAGACGGCGCAGCAGGGCAAACTGGCTTCCGCGGTCATAAACGGACACAGAACGGCTGGAATCGCCTCCTGTGGCTGAAGTTTCCTGGATTTCAAAGGAAAAAGAGGGATTGGAGGAATCGCCCTGGATGATTTCAAGAGAGCTTCCCAGATCCAGATAGGTCAGGCCGGATCTGCCTGCCAGAGGATGATCCGGAGCCATTAAAACCAGGGATGAAAATTCCCATAAAAGGCAGGAGTCCAGATTTTCATCCTGGAGAAGCTTTTTATAGTAAGGTTCATATAAAGCAGGACAGCGTGCGATCCCCAGATCAAATTCCTTGGAAGATACCAGCTCAATGACCTGTCTGGAGTTCGTTTCCATATAGTGGATATTTACCGGGGATTTGGTATTGGCTTCACAGAGAAAATCCGTAAATGCACAGGTGATATATGTGGCTCTGGGGCCGCAGAACTTAAGCTCCAGAGCCTGTTTGCGGTTTCGGGCGCAGAGGGCTTCGATCTGTTCCTCCTGAGCCATGATGGTTTTGGCGTACCGGAGAAATTCTTCGCCCTTTTTAGTGGGAATCATGCCCCTGCTGGTCCGGTCAAAAATATCTTCTCCCAGCTCCCGCTCCAGTTCCCGTATGATTTTGCTTAAGTGGGGCTGATTCATATAAAAGTTCTGGGCGGCTTTGGTGATAGAGCCGGTTTTTTCTACCTCTACTGCGTATTTTAAATAGGAAAGATTCATGAGTCACCTGCCTTCTTTTAAGAGGAAGTCGTTGGCTGAAAAGGGATGATAGGGTTTGTTTTTGGAGTATAGCTGTCCGGCATTCCGTCTACGAACGGAGCATCGGAGGGAAGCGTTTCGGCTGGAGCAGGATCGGAAGAAGCCGGATGCTCAGGGCCTGTTTTGGTCTCATAGGGGGCAGCCGAAGGCGTTTGCTCCGCCTTTGAAGTTTCTGAAGAAGCAGTATTTCTGTGGATAACCGCAGCATGGCCTTTATAGGTCTTGGAATGATCCAGTATGCGTTCCCTTTCTTCCCCGTCTTTTGATATTACCTTATAGGTGTCCCAGCGGCTGCCGGGAACCGCTGCCTTTACCACCTTTTCTGTTCCGGGTTCAAGTGAAGGATCCTCCGCATATTCCGGTTCCGGAGGAGGCAGTTCCTCCACTTTTTCAGAATAAAGATCCCAGGAAACGCCTTCTTCCAAAACAGGGATCCCATAGATGGATACAGTGGCTTTGCGGTCCGCATAGCTGGCCCGGATGCCAATGGGGGCACTGGAGGTGTTTACAAAACGGAAATCCGGCTGTTCCCAGCTGATGGCCGCATCCTGTCCAGGAGTCACATAGTTTGGTTCAAAGGTGTGAGAACGGCGGAAGGTAATTTCCATTCCCGCATTAAACGCTGCCCGGTACAGGGTACTGGAAATCTGGCAGACACCGCCTCCGATTTCCTGTACCACAGCGCCGCTGCTGTATGCAGCTGCTTCCTGATAGCCTTTTTCAGCTGTGCGCTGGCCCACTGCCTGATTAAAGGAAAATTCCTCGCCGGGCTGTACAATGGTGCCGTTTAAGGCCTCTGCTGCCAGCCGTACGTTTGTGTTGCGTTTTTGATTGCTGGTGGTTTCCGTAGTAAAGGCAGCGATGGTTTTGTACTGCTCTTTTGCCATGGCCTTGGAGAGAGGCGGGGCAGCGTCTGCGGAATGAACGGGGATTACTGCATCCAGCCGGTTTTCACGGATAGCGGAAAGAATATCCTCAGCCAGCCGGCGTTCATCAATTTCAATGCCGGAGCAGCCTTCGGTAAATATAAAGCTTCCTTTTTGTGGATCAAAATAATCCAGACCGCTGTTTTTAGGTGCAGTTTTCCACTTTTTTGCAAAGGTTTCTGCCTGGATTAAAATTTCCTTTTTTAATTCTTCGTTTATCATGTCTGCAGGGGTAAGGGTCAGATCTCCGGACTGGGAGGAACGGCAGAGTGTTCCAATCCATTCCTTCAGCCGGGGGGATAAAGGATTTTCCACAGCCAGCTGTTCTTCTCCATATTCTGCTTTCATGTCCCAAGGAAAAAGCTGGTTTAAGGCTTCAAAGCTCTCATCCGGGCTTAAGCCGTTCAGAGAAATGCCGTTGACCGTTACCGCAGGCGCGGTAAGCGAGGCATCTGTTTCAGAAAGCGAGGTTTCATGGCTGCCCACAGCCGGTTTCCCTTTAAAATGGGAAATAGTGACGGCTGAGACAGCGGCTAAAAGAAAGATTCCCGCTCCGGCGGCAGCAAGGGGAAGAAGGGAGTTTCCCTTCTCCGTTTCAGATGCAGGCCGGCGGCTTTTTCTGGGGCCGCGGTAGGAGGAGCGGGAGGTTCTGTTTCGTCTGTAAGCATAATGGTTTGTCATTCTAAACTCCGGATATACATAGTTTTGATACCGGGTTGCCTGGCAGTTTGGTATCATATTATTCATATGTGAATACTGGGGATTATTATATAGGCACCTTAAAGGAAAGTCAAGAGCCGGGAGAAGGCAGTAATTGCCATGCACAGTATAACGCCGCAGGCTGTGGGAAGAAGAATGGACAGACAGGTCCATTTTAAGCTTCCGGTTTCCTTTTTTATCGTCATAAGAGTAGTAGAACAGGGCCAGTGAAACAGGAAAAATACCATGGTGCAAAGGGCAGTGACCCAGGTCCAGCCCTGAGAGATAAGGAGCGTATGAAGGTCGGAAAGATTTCCTGGTTCGATCAGGGTTCCCTGAGAGGTATAGGCCATGATAATGATGGGGATCACGATTTCATTGGCCGGAAGCCCAAGGATAAATGCCATAAGGATTACCCCATCCATCCCCATCAGGCGCCCGATCGGATCCAGATATCCGCTAAAGCGTGCCAAAAGGCTGATATCTCCAATGGAAACATTGGCTAAAATCCAGATCACAAGCCCGGCAGGAGCCGCTACCGCGGCGGCACGGCCCAGAATAAAAAGGGTGCGGTCCAAAATGGAGCGCCAGATTACCCTTCCAATCTGAGGTCGGCGGTAGGGCGGAAGCTCCAGAGTAAAAGAGGAAGGCATACCTTTAAGGACCGTGGCAGACAGAAGGCGGGATACAAAAAAGGTGGCGGCAACACCGGTAAGGATAAAAAAAGTAAGGATCAGGGCAGGACGGAGAGAGGAAATAGGACCTGCGGACGAAGCTCCTGTAAAAAACAGCGTGATCAGAGTTACGAGGGCCGGAAGACGGCCGTTGCAGGGGACGAAGCTGTTGGTAAGAATGGCGATGAGCCGTTCTCTGGGCGAGTCGATGATCCGGCAGCCCGTTACTCCGGCTGCATTGCAGCCAAAGCCCATAGCCATGGTAAGGGCCTGTTTTCCGCAGGCTTTGCAGCATTGGAAGGGACGGTCCAGATTATATGCGATCCGGGGCAGATAACCAAAATCTTCCAAAAGGGTAAAGAGAGGGAAGAAAATGGCCATGGGCGGAAGCATGACAGAGATAACCCAGGCCAGTACCCGGTATACACCCAGAACCAGAATCCCGTGGAGCCATTGGGGCGCATTGACTGCCATAAAAGCAGCGGTAAGTTTTTCCTGAAAGGAGAAAAAGAGGGAGGAAAGCAGGGCGGAAGGGTAGTTGGCTCCTGTGATCGTCAGCCAGAAAATGAGCGCCAAAAGACCAATCATAGCCGGATATCCGGCCAGCCGCCCGGTCAGGATGCGATCCCAAAAAGCATCCCTTTTGCCGTAGGGTTTTTCAGGAAGGGAGACCGTGCGGGAAGCAATGGACTCCGCAGTATTTACGATGCCGGATACGATTCGGTCCTTTAAATCATCCTCAAAGATCCCAGCCTGATCCAGGTGTGACCGGGCCTGGCGGACAGCCTGACATAACGCATCATCCTCGGACAGATCTCTGCCTAAAAAGGTATTTAAAGAGCGAAGCAGGCCGGGATCATTTTCAAGGAGTCTTAAGGCCAGCCAGCGGGGAGAAAGGCGGCTGCTGAGTGGTTCTGTAAAGGGCAGAAGCATGGAAATGGCCTGTTCTACAGCTGCGTCATAGGAAATATGAAATGGCTCTGTGTCTGGATGATCGACCGTTTCATCCAGCCGATCTAAAAAATGTTCCAGAGAGCGCTTTTTTCTTGCAGTTGTTCCCGCGACAGGAGCAGAAAGTTCCCGGCTGAGAGCCGGCAGATCAATGCGTATGTTTTTTTTCGCTGCTTCGTCCATGAAATTGACGCAGATCATGGCGGGAATTCCGGTTTCCAGAATCTGCAGGACAAGGTTTAAGTTCCGTTCCAGACAGGTAGAGTCACAGATAACCACAGCGGCATCACAGTTCCCAAAACAGATGCCGTCCCGTGCAAGCGCTTCTTCAGCAGAGTGAGCCATAAGAGAATACGTTCCCGGAAGGTCTGCGAAAACATAGTTGTATTTTTTTGAGGAGCAGCTTCCTTTAAAACAGGAAACTGTAACCCCGGCCCAGTTGCCCGTGTGTTGGGAGCTGCCGGTAAGGCTGTTGAAAAGGGTGCTTTTTCCTACATTGGGGTTGCCGGACAGAGCCACTGAAAATTGGTTCTTATTTTCGTTTCCATCCACCCGGATCTGGCGGCTGTATTCACGCCGTATGGCAATGACTGCACCCCGGATCCGGTAGGAGACCGGGTCACCTAAAGGACTTACGCCCAGGCATTCTACCTGTGTGTCTGCAGTCAGCCCCAGATCCATAAGCCTCCTGCGCATGGCTCCGGAAACAAGAAGCTCCGTTACCCGGGCGGTCTGCCCTGGTTGTATATCATTTAAGGAAAGGAAAGGATTCACGATCCGTATACCTGCCCGTGTTTGTTCTTATTATTACAGTATGGTTCAGGCGGGAAAATGTGACTGGAAATAACCGGTGAAGTGGTGTATAATAAGAAGAAAAAATGACAACAGGAGAGTTTTGCTATGGAAGAAAGTTACATTGAATGGCTGGTAAAGCGCAAGGATCCTATCTATGCCCTTCCGGTAAAGATCATTATGGTGCTTGTCTGCGCCTTTTCCGTACTGCTGGCGCTGCAGACGGTGATCGGAGTTGTGATCATGACAGCAGCAGGTATCGGTACCTATTTTATTTTCCTGAATTTAAGTGTGGAATATGAGTATCTGTTTGCTGAGGGCGGTCTGCGGATTGACCGGATTCTGGGAAAGGCCAGACGGAAAAAGGCCTTTGACTGTGAAAAGGATGATGTACAGCTGATCGCTCCGGTGGATTCCTATATGCTGAAGGATTATGCCAAGCAGGGGATGAAGGTTATGGACTGTACCTCCGGAAAGCAGGGTGCTGAAGTTTATGCGCTGATGTATCAGAAGGGAGCCGACACCATGAAAGTTCTTATTGAGCCCAATGAAAAGATGCTGGCAGCCATGCGCCATACATTTCCGCGTAAATTCGTGAAGTAAGAGAAACAAAATATTAGGGTCACTGATGGAATCCTATTAGTAAATTCAATGAATCATAACGGGAAAATGGGTTTGACAATCCTAATAAAATTTGCTAGGATTAGATACTAATAAGATGCTGAGGGCAGTATACCACACAGAAAGCGAGGAAGTTTTAATGGGTACAATTATCGGCGAAGGCATTACCTTTGATGATGTACTTCTGGTTCCGTCTTATTCAGAAGTGATTCCGAATCAGGTAGATTTAACCACCTATCTTACAAAGAAGATCAAACTTAACATTCCCCTGATGAGTGCAGGCATGGACACCGTGACCGAGCACCGTATGGCCATTGCCATGGCGCGCCAGGGCGGTATCGGTATTATCCACAAAAATATGTCTATTCAGGAACAGGCAGAAGAAGTAGACCGTGTAAAGCGTTCCGAAAACGGTGTTATCACAGATCCCTTCTATCTTTCCCCCGAACATACTTTAAAGGATGCCAATGACCTTATGGCAAAATTCCGTATTTCCGGTGTTCCTATTACGGAGGGAAAGAAGCTGGTGGGTATCATTACCAACCGTGACCTGAAGTTTGAGGAGGATTTCAGCCGTCCGATCAAGGAATGTATGACTTCCGAGAATCTTGTCACTGCAAAGGAAGGAGTAACGCTCAAGGAGGCAAAGGCGATCCTTGCTAAAGCCAGAGTGGAAAAGCTTCCTATCGTAGATGACAATTTCAATTTAAAGGGTCTTATCACGATTAAGGATATTGAAAAGCAGATCAAGTACCCTCTGTCTGCAAAAGACGAGCAGGGCCGTCTGCTCTGCGGAGCCGGCGTAGGCATTACTGCTAATGTATTAGAGCGTGTAGCTGCTCTGGTAGAAGCAAAGGTAGATGTAATTGTTCTTGACTCTGCCCATGGTCATTCTGCCAACGTGATCCGCTGTGTGAAGATGATCAAGGATGCATTTCCGGATCTTCAGGTAGTGGCAGGAAATGTGGCTACCGGTGAGGCGACCAGAGCTTTGATCGAGGCAGGTGCGGACTGTGTAAAGGTAGGTATCGGCCCCGGTTCCATTTGTACGACCCGTGTGGTGGCAGGTATCGGCGTACCTCAGATCACAGCCGTTATGGACTGTTACAATGTGGCAAAGGAATACGGCATCCCGATTATCGCTGACGGCGGCATCAAGTATTCGGGTGATGTTACAAAGGCGATCGCAGCAGGCGGCAGCGTGTGCATGATGGGAAGCATGTTTGCAGGCTGCGATGAGAGTCCGGGTACCTTTGAACTGTACCAGGGACGTAAGTACAAGGTATACCGCGGCATGGGATCCATCGCTGCCATGGAGAACGGAAGCAAGGACCGCTATTTCCAGACCGACGCCAAGAAGCTGGTGCCGGAGGGTGTAGAAGGCCGTGTGGCATACAAGGGTATGGTAGAGGATACCGTATTCCAGCTGTTAGGCGGTTTAAGAGCCGGTATGGGCTACTGCGGAGCCAAGGATATACCCACTCTGCAGAATACGGCAAGATTCGTGAAGATCTCTGCCGCTTCCTTAAAGGAAAGCCATCCTCACGATATTCACATCACAAAAGAAGCTCCCAACTACTCGATTGACGAGTAAGAGGGGGAGAAAAGAAAGCCCGGAGAAAGCGCGATATCTTTCTTCGGGTTTTATTTATGAAATAAAAGATGGGATCGGTGAAAAGAAGCATTCAGGTGTATTCTTGACTTTCCCGCCCCCCAATGCTAGAATAAATACCATGGATAAGAAGAGAATAGCAGTTTGTATTACAGGAATTTTGATCATAGCGGCCTGTCTGACGGGGTGCCAAAAGCATAGGGAACCTGTCAGCAGGTCTTCTTTTTTGCTCAACACATTTATTACGGTAACGCTTTACGATTCCAGAGAGGAAGAGATCCTGGATGGGGTGACGGAGCTTTGCTCAGAATATGAAAAGAAGTTCAGCACCACCATAGAAACCAGTGAAATTTATGCAATGAACCACAGAAAGCAGGGAGAACGGGAGTTTACTGTGTCACAGGATACGGCGGAGCTGATAGAAAAAGGACTGGAGTACAGCCGGCTGTCAGATGGGGCCTTTGATATCACCATAGAACCCTTAAGCCGTCTGTGGGATTTTTCGGGCTCAGATCCTCATGTACCGTCAGAGGAAGCAATCCGGAAAGAACTTTTAAAGGTAGGGTATGAAAGAGTTGCGGTAAACGGCAATACAGTGGTTTTTGCAGATGATCTGGTATCTATTGATCTGGGAGCGATCGCCAAAGGGTATATTGCAGACCGCATGAAAGAATATCTTAAAGAGCAGGGTGTAGAGAGCGCCATTATCAATCTGGGAGGCAATGTCCTTTGTCTGGGGGAACGGCCCGGAAATAAGCCATTTAAAATCGGTCTTCAAAAGCCCTTTGCAGAGCGGTCCGAGACAGTGGCGGCTTTGGATATCCGTGATATGTCTGTAGTTTCTTCCGGGGTATATGAGCGCCATTTTGAGGAAAATGGAGTCAATTACCATCATATTTTGAATCCATCTACCGGATGGCCCTATGAAAATGGCCTTACTCAGGTCACGATCCTGTCTGAGCAGTCCGTAGATGGTGATGGACTGAGCACGGCCTGTTTTGCGCTGGGATTGAAAGAAGGAATGGAGCTTGCACAGTCCTTAGAGGGCGTGTATGCGGTATTTGTTACAGAGGATGGGACGCTTCATTATTCTAAGGGAGCAGAGGCCTTTATCAGCAGCCCATAAATATAGAAACTTAACTTTACATTTTTTGCAGGCTGCCATATAATGAGAACGTGTTTACATACAGAAATACGAGGAATAAAATGTTTGAAGCAATATGGAAAAAATGTGTAAATTATGAAACGATCAGTTATCTGATCTGCGGGATCCTGACTACGGCAGTAGATTTTGTGTGCTATGCCATGTTTCGCCGTATGGATATGGGAGTGGGAATGGCACAGGCTTTTTCCTGGGGGGCAGCTGTGCTGTTTGCCTATGTGGTGAATAAGCTGATCGTATTTAAAAATTATGATCTCAGGCCATCCTATCTTGTGAAGGAGGCAGGCGCTTTTTTGATGACAAGAGGAATTTCAGGCGTGGCTGTCTGGCTGCTGATGGTTGTTATGGTAGCGCTTGGAGAGGGAAGAGGCTTTTTATATGAGATGTTCTGCAAGATGGTATCTTCTGCGGTGAACCTGGTGGCAAATTATATTTTCAGCAAGCTGTGGATTTTTAAAAAAGGTCAGAGAGCAAGGGGAAACAGCAGTGAAACGAGAAGAGATCGTTCAGGCAGAACGGGAACTGGATGCGGTATTGGAGCTGATCCAGGAGTCGGAGGAGATTTCAGGAAGGGATGACATAAAAGAGGAGCGTATGAAAGAAAGAAATCGGATTCAGGAAGCAGAGGCAGAAGAAAGCCTGACCCGTATTAATATGGAAGACACAGCAGATATGCTGCAGTATGAAGCGTGCCGGGAATTAAAACGCTGCCGGGACGTTCATATCCTGCGTCCGGGTGATAGCCTTCTGGCTGCTTTTTTTGTTCCGGTGCTTGTTTTGGTGGTTATCTTTGCACAGAGAGGTATTTTCCCTTTTGGGGAAGAATGTTTTCTGCGTACGGATATGTACCATCAGTATGCGCCGTTTTTCTCTGAATTTCAGTATAAGCTGACTCACGGAGGAAGTCTGCTTTACAGCTGGGATATCGGTATGGGGGTAAATTTCTCAGCATTGTATGCCTATTATCTGGCAAGTCCCATGAACTGGCTTGTGGCTCTTTGTCCCAGGCAGTTTTTGATTGAGTTCATGACGGTTTTGATTGTCATAAAAACAGGATTGTCCGGCTTGTCTTTTACCTGGTACCTTAGAAAACATACGGGAACCAGGGAGTTTGGTTCCTGCTTTTTCGGCATTTTTTATGCATTAAGTGGCTATATGGCAGCCTACAGCTGGAATATCATGTGGCTGGACTGTATCCTTTTATTTCCGGTCATTCTTTTCGGGCTGGAACGGCTGGTAAAGGAAAAAAAGGGGATGGTTTACTGTATTGCCCTGGGGCTTTCCATCCTGTCAAACTATTATATCTCCATCATGATCTGTATTTTTATGGTGATCTATGCAGCGGTTCTGGTGATTTTATATCCTCCGAAGAAGGGAAAGGAGTTCGCAGCCACAGCCGGCAGATTTACGCTGTATTCCCTTTTGGCCGGCGGACTGGCGGCAGTGGTCCTGCTGCCGGAAATTTATGCCCTTCAGGCCACCGCTTCAGGAAATTTTGACTTTCCAAAGACAGTCAGTTCCTATTTTTCCATATTTGACATGATCGCCCGCCATATGGGGAACGTACAGACAGAGATCGGACTGGATCATTGGCCCAATATTTACTGTGGGGTAGCTGTTTTGATGCTCCTGCTCCTGTATCTTGGGAATAAGAACATTAAAATAAAGGAAAAAGCAGTATATTTCAGTCTTCTGCTCTTTTTCTACGCAAGTTTTTCTGTTAATGTACTGAATTTTATCTGGCATGGCTTTCATTATCCCAACAGCCTTCCCTGCCGTCAGTCCTTCATCTATATCGCGCTGGTGCTGGTGATGTGCTATAAGGCGTATTTGGAGCTTAAAAATACACCCTGGAAGCATATTGTTATGGCCTTTTGGGGAGCTGCAGCCTTTGTGATCCTGGCTGAAAAGCTGGTAGATAATGAGGAACAGTTCCATTTTGCCGTATTTTATGCAGCTATCCTGTTTCTGGCTCTGTATACGGGCTGTATTTATCTGTATCACAGCCGGAAATGGTGTCGGGATGGGGTTCTTTTAGCAGTGCTGGGACTGGTATTTTGTGAGTCGGCAGTCAATATGGCGGTAACGAGTATTCCCACAACCAGCCGCACAGCCTATGTAAAAGATAATGAAGATACCATGCTTTTGGCAGACAGCATCCGCTCCTCGGTATTTTACCGGATTGAAAAGGGTGAAAGCCGGACCAAAAATGATGGGGCATGGATGAATTTTCCTTCTGCCTCCCTGTTTTCTTCCGTAGCCAGCGCTGCTATGTCGGACTTTTTTAAAAGCGTAGGCTGCGAGAGCTCCACCAATGCGTACAGTGTAAAAGGAAGTACGCCCTTTATTGACGCTCTTTTTGCTGCCCGTTACGGCATTTATCCGGATCAGCAGCCTGCGGACAGCTTAAAGGAGCAGATTGGCCGTCAGGGTTCCATGTGGCTTTATGAAAATAAACATACCCTTCCGGTGGGGTTTGTGATGCCTCAGGATATGGAAACCAACTGGGTTCTTGATTCGGGAAATCCGGCAAATGTGCAGAATGATCTTTCTTCCGTACTGGGAGTAAGCAATCTGCTTGTGCCGGCAGAGGGAGTATCGGAAGGAAAGAAGTTTACCTTTACAGCAGATGCCTCCGGCGATTATTATGTCTATGTGACCAATAAAAAGGTAGAAGAGGTTTCCGCCGAAATAGGGGAGAGAAGTCTTTCCTTTGATAATGTTGACAGGGGCTATTTTCTGGAGCTGGGCTATCTGCCAAAGGGACAGGAGGTAATCCTTCAGTCCAAAACAGATGGAAATCCTGCCATGCAGGCGGAAATCTGGCGTTTTGATCCGGAGGCCATGGAGGAGATTTATCAGTGTCTGAGCCAATCGCCTCTTGAACTTTCCAGCTGGACGGATACCGGCCTTGCAGGAAGCATAAATACGCCGGAGGGAGGAACCATGTTTACCAGCATTCCCTATGATAAGGGATGGAAAATCTGGGTAGACGGGACGGCTGTTTCAGGGCGTCCGGTGTTTGATGCATTTCTGGGCGTGGATCTGGAACCCGGCGAGCATAAGATCCGGCTGTCCTATGAGCCTCAGGGGCTAAAGACAGGTGCCGTTATTACAGGCGTAAGTGCGGCCGCTGTGGCAGCACTGGCTGTCTGTGGCTGGATGAAAAATAAAAAGAAATTTCTAAAATAAATCATATATAAAGGAGACTACTATTATGAAGCTTTGGGGCGGACGTTTTACCAAGGAGACAGATCAGCTGGTACAGAATTTTAACGAATCCCTTTCATTTGACCAGAAATTTTACCGTCAGGATATCAGAGGCAGCATTGCCCATGTAAAGATGCTGGCAAAGCAGGGAATTCTTTCTGAAAAGGACAGAGATGATATCATCGAAGGGCTGGAGGGCATCCGCAGGGATCTGGATGAGGGAACACTGGCCATTTCTGCGGATTCCGGTTATGAAGACATCCATTCTTTTGTGGAGGGAACTCTTACGGAGCGTATTGGAGAGGCTGGAAAGCGTCTTCACACAGGCCGTAGCCGCAACGATCAGGTGGCTCTTGATATGAAGCTCTATACCAGAGATGAAATTGACGAGATTGACAGCCTGGTAAAGAAGCTGCTGGAGGAGCTTCTTGTGATCATGGAAGCCAATACGGAAACCTTTATGCCGGGTTTTACCCATCTGCAGAAGGCGCAGCCTATTACGCTGGCCCATCACATGGGAGCCTATTTTGAGATGTTTTCAAGAGACCGTTCACGTCTGGCTGATATTCGGAAAAGGATGAACTACTGCCCATTAGGCTCCGGCGCACTGGCAGGAACCACCTATCCGTTGGACCGTGCCTATACTGCAGAGCTTCTGGACTTTGCAGGCCCTACATTAAACTCCATGGATTCCGTATCAGACAGAGATTATCTCATCGAGCTTTTAAGTGCCCTGTCTGTTATTTCCATGCATTTAAGCCGGTTCTGTGAGGAGATTATTATCTGGAATACAAATGAGTACCGGTTTGTGGAGATTGACGATTCCTACAGCACCGGAAGCAGCATTATGCCCCAGAAGAAGAACCCGGATATTGCTGAGCTGATCCGCGGAAAGAGCGGCCGTGTCTATGGCGCCCTGATGTCCATGCTGACAACTATGAAGGGAATTCCTCTGGCTTATAATAAAGATATGCAGGAGGATAAGGAGCTTACCTTTGATGCTATTGATACGGTAAAAGGCTGTCTTGCCCTGTTTACAGGGATGATCTCCTCTATGACCTTCAGAAAAGATGTAATGGAAGCCAGTGCAAAGAGAGGCTTTACCAATGCAACGGATGCGGCTGATTATCTGGTAAATCACGGCGTTCCCTTCCGAGATGCCCATGGTATTGTAGGACAGCTGGTGCTTTTATGTATTGAAAAAGGCATTGCGCTGGATGATCTTTCCCTGAAGGAATATAAGGAGATCAGTCCCGTATTTAAGGAAGATATCTATGAAGCAATCAGCATGAAGGCCTGTGTCGAAAAGCGCATGACCATTGGTGCTCCCGGGCCTGAGGCAATGAAGCAGGTAATTGCTGTTTATAAAAAGCAGCTGCAGTAACGGCAGGTAATTGATTGCATACAGAGGATGAAATATATGAAAAAAATGGGGGGCGCTTGGAACATGGAAACCACTAGAAAGAGAAGCCGTATTTTTACCATCTGCGCGGTGCTGGTTGCTATGTTCTGTCTGGCAGTAGGTGCTGGAAATACCGTATCCTTTGAACGGATGATGAACCAGGTGGTAGAGCGGTATGTGTCAGAAAACAATCAGCAGGTTGCAAGCCAGATTTCATACCGTCTGAAAATGGGAAGAGAGTTTGTAGCGGACTTTGCCGATACCCTGAGCCGAATGCCCCAATTTCTTCTCACAGAGGATTTTATATCCAGAAAGACAGCCGCCGTGGAGCTGGAAGGACTTATGGTTCTTTTTGAAGACGGCAGTGTGTTTCCCGAATCTGCCTGTCCGGATTATCTGAGCCAGTGGTTTGAGAAAAATCCGGACATATGGGAAAAACAGGTAACCTCCTATGTAGCAGATCAGAATCTTATCTTTACTGCTCCTGTACATTATGGGGATGGAACAGAAGCGGTTGTAGTAGGACTTCAGAACTACTGGAGCATCAAGGCTCTGGTCTTCCGGGCAGATTATCAGGAGCAGGGAGCCAGCTTTCTCATTGACAGAAAAGATGGAGAGATCCTGATCGCAGATGAAAAGTCAGCTTTATCAGTTACAGATCAGCAGCTCTATGCTCTTCTAGAGACAGGAAGGGAGCTGGAAGGAGACGGGCAGGTCTATGAAGCGGTGATGCCGAACGGACAGGAGGTTTTTGTTTCCCTGTATGAGGTAAGGGATACGGACTGGGTACAGGCAGCCGTGATCCCGTCCGATTTTCTGATGGCCCAGATCGAACGTCATATGGATGTTTATGCCGCGGTAGTAGTGGCTGTCATGGTTTTGCTGGGCGTATTGATCGGACATCTGATGAAGGAAAACCAGAGGTGGGAGAGGCTTTCTGTTACAGAGCCTCTTACCGGAGGCTGGAGCCGCGAAGGCTTTATAAAGCTGGGTACGCAAAATACGGAAGGACACAGGCTTCACGAATGGATCGTTGTGTATCTGAATATTAAAGATTTCCGATATATTAACGAAAGCTGGGGCGAAGAAGATGGGAATCTGATGCTTCAGTTTATCTACCGTATGCTTTCCGGACTTATAAATGAAGAGGAACTGGTGAGCAGGAGCAGCATGGATCATTTCTTCCTGTTATTAAAGGAAGAGGACGATCGGGAGGTCAACCGTCGAATCCTCAAAATGAAAGAAGCAGTAAACGAGCGGATCCGTTGTAAATTCAGCGAGTACAGCATTGATTTTGCGGTTGGCGCCTGCCGTCTGGATATTGCAGGAGGAGTTCCTACAGCGATGAATAAGGCAATTTATGCCAGCAAGCTGTCGGATACAGACAATGTATGCAGCTTTTACAATGCAGGTATTGCAAATATGCTTGAAAGGGAGGAGCGGCTGAATACTCTTTTTGAGGATTCTGTAAAAAACAGGGATTTCAAGGTTTATCTTCAGCCGAAAGTGTCTCCTTCAGAAGCCAGAGCCTGTCAGGCAGAGGCCCTTGTAAGATGGTTTCATCCCCAGGAAGGGGTGATCTATCCCTCTGAATTTATTCCGATTTTTGAGAAAAACGGGAAAATCTGCTCCCTGGATCTTTATATGTTTGAAGAGGTCTGCCGCCTGATCGATCGCTGGATCAAGGAGAAAAAGACACTGGTTTCCATATCGGTCAATGTGTCGCGATTCCACCTAAGAGAGGCTGGCAGCGAGATATGGAAGGAGTATAAACGGATCCTTGACCGATATGATATTCCTGAAGGCGTGATAGAAATGGAGCTTACGGAAACCATTCTTTTGGAGGAAAATCAGATTCCTTTTGTAAAAGCCGTCTTAAACGGTTTCCGGTCCTGCGGACTTCGTGTTGCATTGGATGATTTTGGCTTTGCTTATTCATCCCTTTCCATGTTAAAAGAGTTTGCAGTTGATACACTAAAGATGGATCGCAGTTTTTTTGTCAACGAAAATGACAAATCAAGAAAAATTGTAGGAAGCATTATTCAGCTGGCACACAGCCTGGATATGGATGTGGTAGCTGAAGGAATTGAAGCAAAGGAACAGGTGGAAGTGCTGAGGAAGATGGGCTGCGACCTGATTCAGGGTTATGTCTATTCTAAGCCTCTGCCTGTTGGGGAATTTGATCAGTGGAGAGAGGAGTATGACAGGTAACAGTATAAAAAAGACTTTGCCCGGAATGGCAAGGTTTATGATACTGATTTTAATTATTTTGATCCTTCCGACGAATGTGGCATTACAGTTATATATACAGCATCAGAACCAGAATTCAGAAGAGATATTCTGGCAGCTGGAACAGCTTATACGGAACAATATATATGATCTGGAGCGGGAGAAAAGGGACTTTTCTCAAAAATGTATTCAGTCAGCTAAAATGGCTGCCTATTTTGTGGAACATAATCCGGGGTATATTACAGATCTGGAGCATACGAAGGAGCTGGCTGAAAAGCTGGATGTAGATGAGATCCATTTTATTGATCCTCAAGGGGAGATTTATGCGGGTACCCATCCCAGGTATTATGGTTTTACATTCCGGGATGGAGAACAGATGCAGTTTTTTCTTTCCATGCTGGAAGATACTTCTCTGGAGTTGTGTCAGGAGATCACTCTCAATACTGCAGAAGGAAAGATGATGGAGTATGCGGCAGTATGGATGGAAGATAAAAGCGGAATTGTCCAGATTGGGATGGAACCCAAACGCCTTTTAAAGCAGATGGAGGAAAAAAGCCTGAAAAAGGTGGTTTCTGAGATACCTTCCGGTCTTATGGGATATCTGCATATAATCAATACAAACACAGGGAAGATCGAAGCTTCGACTGTCCCTGGAATGAACGGGCTGGATATTCATGAAGAACTTAAAACGGAAGATAAAATAAAAGCTCCTGCTTCCGGCCACTATCGGTATAACGGCCGGAAATTCTGTGTCTATACAAAATATTACGGTCAATATCTCCTGGTGCGTTCTTTTGTGTCAGCTTATCCGCTGCGCAGCGCGGTGCAGTCTACTCTGCTTGTATTTCTCTATATACTGGGGGCGTCTGTGGCCGTTCTGTGGATTATCATGTGGTACATGAAAGTAAAACTTGCAGGGAATCTGACTGCGATTGTAGGTGAATTGAAAAAAATAGAAGAGGGAGATCTGACCAATCTTACCATCCACACGGGAATTTTAGAATTTGACGAGCTGGTTCAGTATATCAATGCTCTTTTAAAGAGTATCCGTTTAAACTGGGATAAGATGGATCATGTGATTGAAAACAGCCGTGTTCCGGTGGGAGTATTTGAATATAACCATTTTTATAAAAAAACCTTTATGAACAACCGTATTCTGAAAATTCTTGGGATTTCTGATGCAGATGAAAATAATGATGCTTTGAGCAGCAGGATAAGGAAAAAGCTGGAAGAAGCGGAGAACCATCCTGTGGATGCAGGAAAATCTCTTTATGAATATGACAGAAACGGGGAAACGGTTTTTGCCAGAATTGAAAAATTTACAGATGAACAGAGTACGACCTGGTGCGTTACGGACGTTTCCCAGTGGTGGAATGAGATCAATCGCTTAAGAGAACAGAGCAGCAGAGACAGCCTGACGCTGCTTTATAACCGCCGGGGCTTTACGGAACGGCTGGAGGCTCTGTTTGCCGATCCCGTAGCTATTGGAAGCGGAGTGATGATCATGCTGGATGCAGATGGACTAAAGGGGATCAATGACATGTACGGACATCACATGGGAGATGTTTATTTACGTCAAATTGGCCGTCAGATTGAATTTTCGGGAGAGAAACGTTTTATCAGCGCCAGAATGGGAGGCGATGAATTTTCGGCATTTCTTTATGGTTACGCTTCAAAGGAGGAGGCAGAGAAGGTTCTCCGGGACTTTGAGGCTCATCGCGGCGAGGTTTTTATGGATCCTGAGATGAAACATATTTTGGGAACTGTAGAATTTTCCGTTGGATATGCGTTTTATCCGGAGGACGGAACGGATTACCATGTGCTGATGCATATTTCGGATGAACGGATGTATGAAGAGAAAAAGAAACGTAAAGGCAGAAGGAGCAGAGAAGAATGAAACTGTTTCATCTTTCAGATCTTCATCTTGGAAAACGGGTAAATGAGTTTTCCATGCTGGAGGATCAGCAGTATATTTTGAGCCGTATTCTGGAATGGGTTCATAAGGAGAAGCCGGATGTACTGATCCTGGCGGGTGATATCTACGACAAAGCAGTACCGTCTGCAGAGGCGGTCAGCCTGTTTGACTGGTTTCTTACAGAGCTTGCAGACAGAGCGTGTCCGGTGTGTATTGTAAGCGGAAACCACGATTCGGCAGAGCGGCTGGCATTCGGTGCCAGGCTTATGAATGCCAGAAACATTTTTCTGTCCCCGGTTTATGAGGGGAAGGTGGAGACGGTTGACTTTAAGGATTCCTTTGGAAGGATCCGGATCCACCTTCTGCCCTTTGTGCGTCCTTTATCGGTACGCCATGCATTTCCCAAGGAGGCGGAAGGGATCGTTGATTATCAGACAGCTTTAAGGACTGCAGTGGAGCATATGGAGCTGCTAGAAGGAGAACGGAATGTGCTTGCAGCTCATCAGTTTATCACAGGGGCTATGAGCTGTGAATCAGAAGAAGTGACTGTAGGGGGGCTGGACAATGGGGACGCCTCCCTCTTTGATGCGTTTGACTATGTGGCCTTAGGCCATATCCACAGCCCTCAGAGTGTGGGGCGCAAAGAGGTGCGCTACTGCGGTACGCCTCTTAAGTATTCCTTTTCTGAAGTATCCCAGGAGAAATCCATTACCGTGGTTGAATTGGAAGAAAAAGGAAATGTGCAGATAAAAACTCTTCCTCTCATACCGCTGCGTGATATGAGAAAGATACGCGGTACGTATATGGAGGTAACGGATCGGGCTTTTTATGAGGGAACCGATCAGCAGGATTATATCCAGGTGACTCTTACAGATGAGGAGGATATACCGGATGGTCTCCAGAAGCTGCGTACCATTTACCCTAATATTATGCGCCTGGAATACGATAACCGCCGTACCAGAAAAGACGCAGAGATAAGAGAATGGGAAAATCAGGAAGAGCTTTCGGAGCTGGAGTTGTTTTCGCGGTTTTATGAGCAGCAGAACAATCAGCCCATGAGCCCAGAGCAGGAAGCGTTTGTCAAACATATTATGGAAGAGATAAAGGAATAGAGGATGAAACCGGAAAAGCTGATCATAAGCGCCTTTGGGCCTTATGCGGAGGAAATTGAAATTGATTTTGAAAAGCTGGGAGACAGGGGCCTGTTTTTGATCACAGGAGATACGGGGGCCGGGAAAACGACGATTTTCGATGCTATTTCCTTTGCCTTGTACGGAGAAGCCAGCGGAGAGATCAGAGAAGCGGGAATGTTTCGAAGCAAATATGCATCAGAGCAGACGCCCACATTTGCAGAACTGACTTTTTCTATTCAGGAAAAGAGATACCGTGTCCGACGTAATCCGGAGTATCTGCGTCCAAAAGGGAGAGGAACCGGCTTTACTGTTCAGAAAAGTGATGCGGAACTGATCTTTTTTGACGGCCGTCCGCCAATCGTAAAGAATAAGGAGGTCACAAAGGCTGTTACAGAACTTTTGGGGCTGGACTACCGCCAGTTCACTCAGATTGCCATGATCGCCCAGGGAGATTTTCAAAAGCTTCTCTTAGCCGGAACCGCAGAGCGGTCAGAGATTTTCAGGCGTATTTTTCATACAGAGCCTTGTCAGGAACTTCAAAATCGTTTGAAATATGCAGTAAAAGAACGCTGGAAGGACTATGATGAGATGCGGCGCAGTATCAGTCAGTATCTGGACGGAGTACAGTGCGGATGTGCGCCGGAAATTGACGCAGAATTTAAGACTCTGAAAAAAGAACATTTTGACGGAAAAGCCGTCCGCGGCATGGAACTTTTGAGCCGGCTTCTGGAGATGGATAAGAACAGCCTGTTTCAGCTGGATAAGGAGATCAGAGGACTGGAGGAAGAAATCCAGGAACAGGATCAGCTTCTGGGAAAAGCAGAACAGAGGCGCAGGCTGGTACAGGAGTTAAAGCTTAGGGAAACAGAAGAAAGGGAACTGGCTCCGGTTCTGGAGGAACGTGCCGTGCAGCTTAAGGAAGCAGAAGAAAGGACAGTTTACTGCAAAGCGCTTGATGAAAAGATACGGAAGGGAATGGGGCAGTTAGAGCAGTTTACGGCGCTTTCTGGTCTGAAGAAGGAACTTAAGGATAAGGAAAGCAGTCTGCAAAAGATCCAGGAAGAGTATGGGCTTTGCAGGAAGCAGGAAGAGCTTTTGGAAGAAGAAATCCAAAAAGGGAAAAACAGGCAGGAAGCGCTTGCGGGAGCAGAAGCAAGGCGGGAGCAGTTAGCCTACGAAACAGAGCGAACGACGGCCAGAAAAACAGAACTGGTAAGCTGCGGGAAGCGGTATTTCCAGCTGTTGGAGGCCGGGAAGCAGGAGCGGGAGGCAATCCGTCTGGATGAGGAGGCATTAAAGGAACAGGAAGCAGCTCTTGCAAAGGGACAGGAAAAAATCGACAGCCTGATGGATCGGGATGTGCTTTTAGTGAAAAAAACAGAGGAAGCAAGAGGATTAAAGCAGTTAGATCAGGTCTGTGACCGCTGGAAGGAAAAAGAGGAAACGCTTTTAAAGATTCAGGAGCAGTACCGTCTGGCAAGTGTGGAAAAATCCCATCTCAGACAGGAGTATGACCAGTTTGAGCAGCTCTTTTTGGATGCACAGGCGGGGATTTTGGCAGATCATTTAAAAGAAGGGGAAAGATGTCCGGTCTGCGGCTCTCTTCATCATCCGGCGCCTGCCATAAGGCCTGAACGGGTTCCGGAAAAGACAGAATTGGAGCAGAAAAAAGCCAGGCTGAGCCAGGCTGAGGATCGGGTTCGGGCGCTTTGCGCAGAGGCAGAGCATGGGAACCGGGAATGTGCAGAGCTTGGCAAGAGCATCCGGTCTGGTCTGGGAACGGAGGAGACGGATATAAGACCGGAGCAGGCGGGGCAGATCCTGAAACTTCGTATCGCAGCGCTTTCCGGACAGATCGCTCAGATTTCAGAGGAAATTGTCCTGCGAAAAAAACTTGGGAGGCTGCAGGAACAGGAACAAAGAAGGTGGAAGGAAAGCCAGGAACAGTATCAGAACCGTCTGCGCCGAATGGAGGTAATACGGACGCAGAAGGAACAGGCCTTACAGGATATCCAAACAGCTCTGGGACGGGAAGAAGAGGAGGCTTATATTCTTACGGCTTTGAAACAGGCTGTCCAGAGCCTGGAAGCAGAACTCAAAGGACTGAAAGAGAAAACAGCCTCCAATCAGGCGCTTGTTCAGGAATTTATTTCTCTCAGGCAGATCCTTTTGCAGAAGGAACAGGCGCTTTCAGCCTGCAGGGAAAGGATCAGCCGGCTGAGAGCGGAAGAAGCCTCCCTGAAAGCCAAAATGGATTCTCTGAGGGAGCAGGAAAAAGAGAAGAACGAGCATCTGGAAGACTGGAAAGAAAAGACGCTCTCTGTACAGATTGAAAGCTGGCGCAGGGAAAAGTCCGGACTGGAAAAGTCCTATGAGCAGGCAGCCGAAGCATTTCGGGAATGTAATACCAGGTTTACAGCCTTACAGTCTGCCGTTTCCACGCTGAGAGAGCAAAATAAGGAAGCAGAGCTGCTTTCTGAGCCGGAAATTCTGGCCTGTAAAGCCGTACTTTCTGAAAAAAAAGAGAAAAAAGCCGCACAGCGGAGCCAGCTGTATGCGGAAATGGAGAATAACCGCCGTATTTTTAATGCAGTTCAGGGGAAGGAAGCGAAGATGGCAGCTGCGGAACAGGAGTATGTGTGGATGAAGGCTCTGGCCGATACAGCGGGAGGAACATTAAGCGGAAAGCCGAAAATCGAATTTGAAACCTATGTCCAGACCGCGTTTTTTGACCGTATCCTGCGAAGGGCGAATCTCCGCCTGATGACTATGAGCAGCGGTCAGTATGAATTAAAGCGTCAGGCGGCAGGAGAAAATAAAAAAGAGAAGGCAGGACTGGAATTAAATGTCATTGACCATTATAATGGAAGTGAACGCAGTGTGAAAACACTCTCCGGCGGAGAAACTTTCCAGGCATCTTTGTCCCTGGCTTTGGGGCTGGCAGATGAGATACAGTCAAATGCCGGAGGAATCCGCCTGGACGCTATGTTCGTGGATGAGGGCTTTGGCTCTCTGGATGAGGAAGCTCTAAACCAGGCTATGAAGGCTCTCTACAGTCTGGCAGAAGGGCAGCGGATGGTGGGGATTATTTCCCATGTATCTGAATTAAAAGAGAGGATCAGCCGAAGGATTACTGTAACTAAAAACCGCAAAACAGGCGGTGTGGGAAGCACAGTCCAGGTGAGCGGAGAATCATAAAAGAAAAAGGGGTAATTTAAGATGGATCAAACAAAGAAGAAACTGGCGTTACTGGGAAATGGATATCTGTCCGGGATTGTAGTCGAGGCGTATAATATGGGACTGCTTGAGGGCTATAAACTTACCGGCATCCTGGGACGGACAAAGGAGAAAACAGAGGCGCTGGCTGCAAAGGCAGGCTGCAGAGCCTGCAGCACCATTGAAGAGCTGATGGAGGACAAGCCGGATTATGTGGCAGAAGCTGCGTCTGTAAAATCCATTAAAGACTATGCCAAAACCATTCTCTGTCAGGGAGCCAGCCTGGTCGTTCTTTCCATCGGAGCATTTGCAGACCAGGAATTTTATGAGCAGGCAAAAAACTGTGCTATGGAGCACGGCACCAGGATTTATCTGGCATCCGGAGCGGTAGGCGGCTTTGATGTGCTTCGCACCACATCTTTGATGGCCCTGGCACAGAAGATGAAGGCAGAGGGGCTGTCTGCTTCTGAGGCCGGAAGTCTGGACGGTTATCTTACAGCCGGAATTTCTACCAGAAAAGGGCCGGCATCCCTGATGGGAACACCGGTCTTTAAAGATTATTTCATGACAGATCCAGAAGAAGCGGCTGCTTTTTCCGGCAGCGCGAAGGAGGCTATCGGTCTTCTGCCGACCAAGGTAAATGTGGCGGTCGCTTCCTCTCTTGCTACAGCAGGCCCGGATGAAACTACAGTGGATATCACCAGTGTTCCCGGTATGGCAGGAGACGACCACAAAATTACGGCAAAGATCGGCGGTCCGGATGAGGTAGAGGCAGTAGTAGATATCTATTCCCGTACCAGCGCCATTGCAGGATGGAGCACCGTAGCCGTGCTGAGAAATATCCTGTCACCTGTTGTATTTTAACCGACTTTATATTTAAAATGATAATATCCGAAAATGGATTATAAGAAAGGAGATAGAAATGTTTCGTAAACTGACTGCCATTGAACCGGTCAGCCTGGAGGACTGGGCGGAGGAAAAGCTTCATACCTATGCAGAAGAAGTTGTATTATACAGAGATATCCCTGAAAATGATGAGGAGATCATCCGGCGCATCGGTGATTCAGATGCGGTTTTAGTAAGCTATACCACAAGGATTGGACGGAATGTGATTGAGGCATGTCCACAGATCCGTTATATCGGTATGTGCTGCAGCCTTTATTCAGAGGAGAGCGCCAATGTAGATATTGCCTGCGCCAGAGAGAGAGGAATCCGTGTACTGGGCATCCGGGATTACGGAGACCGGGGTGTGGTAGAATTTGTTTTAAGCGAGCTGGTGCGGTTCCTTCACGGGTTTGACCGCCCCATGCTCTATGACATCCCTACGGAGATTATCGGTTTAAAGGCTGGTATCATCGGCCTTGGTGTTTCCGGAACCATGATTGCAGAGGCGCTGCAGTTTATGGGAGCGGAGGTTTCCTATTTCAGCCGTACCCGCAAGCCGGAAAAGGAGGCAGCAGGCTTTGCCTACCGTCCGTTAAAGGAGCTTTTGGCAGAAAGCCAGGTGGTATTTGCCTGTCTGAATAAAAATGTGATCCTGCTTCACAAAGAGGAATTTGACGCTTTGGGAAAGGGAAAGCTTCTCTTTAACACATCCATTGGGCCGGCTCATGAGGTGGAGGCGCTGGCAGAATGGCTGGATCATGAGGGCGGTTATTTTATCTGCGACACCGCAGGAGCCCTTGGAGATACAGAAGGCATTTTAAAGGATCATCCAAACGTTATCTGCGCAGGAGTTTCTGCTGGAAGAACCAGACAGGCCTTTGGCCTTTTAAGCAAAAAGGTACTGGATAATATTGAAACCTGTTTAAGAGGAATGGAAGAATGAAAGCGCTGGTAATTGCTGAAAAGCCTTCTGTGGCCCGTGACATTGCCCGCGTGCTGAAATGCGGAAAAAATATAAATGGAGCCATTGAGGGAGAACGCTACGTAGTAACCTGGGGGCTGGGCCATCTGGTGGAACTGGCGGATCCGGAGAGCTACGACGCCCGCTATAAGGAGTGGAGGATGGAGGATCTTCCCATGATTCCCGATCCTTTTAAGCTGGAAGTGATCAAACAGACCGGAAAGCAGTATCAGGCAGTAAAATCCCAGCTTCACCGGAAGGATATTTCCCAGGTGATCATTGCCACAGATGCGGGACGGGAAGGAGAGCTGGTAGCGAGGCTGATTCTTAAAAAGGCGGGAAGCCGTCTGCCGATTAAGCGACTTTGGATCTCATCCGTTACGGATAAGGCGATTAAAGAGGGATTTACCTCCTTAAAAGACGGAAAAGAGTATGAATCCCTCCGGGACGCCGCATTGTGCAGGGCCGAGGCAGACTGGCTGGTTGGGATCAACAGCACCAGGGCATTGACCTGCAAATATAATGCTCAGTTATCCTGCGGACGGGTGCAGACGCCTACATTAGCCATGATTGCAGCCAGAGAGGAGCGGATCAGAGCCTTTGTGCCGAAACCTTATTATGGAATGAAAGCCAGGGTTCAGGGGATTTCCTTTACCTGGCAGGATAAGGCTGCATCCAGCAGCAGTTCCTTTGACCGGGCGCGGATAGAGGGACTTTTGTCCTCTCTTAAAAATGAGCCTGCCCAGGCAGAGCAGATCAAAAGAACGCCCAAAAAGAAGCAGCCGCCGCTTTTATATGATCTGACAGAGCTTCAGAGAGACGCCAATAAACAGTATAATTATACAGCCAAGGAAACATTAAACATCATGCAGCGGCTGTATGAGAATCATAAGGTACTGACGTACCCCAGAACGGATTCCAGATATTTGAGCCAGGACATTGTCCCAACGATAAAGGAGCGCTTAAAAGCCTGCTCTGTAGGGCCATACCGAAAGATCGCAGGGACTCTGATCAACCGTCCTCTTGCCCAGAAGATGGCTTTTGTGGATAACTCAAAGGTTTCAGATCACCATGCCATCATTCCCACAGAACAGTTTGTCCAGCTGGATCACATGACCGTAGATGAGCGACGGATCTACGATCTGGTTGTCCGCCGCTTTCTGGCGGTGCTGTATCCGCCCTGCGAGTATGAGCAGACAGAGGTAACGGTACGGATCGGCAGCGAGCGCTTTACAGCCAGGGCCAATGTGGTTACCCAGACGGGCTGGAAGACAGCGTATGAGGGACAGAGCGGCTCATGGGAGGAAGATGAGAGCACGGAGGCAGCAGAAAGCAGCGCAGACAGCCAGAAACTTTTGAGCCTGAAGGAAGGAGATGTCCTGAAGGGAGTAGTTCTTGCCATGACGGAGGGGAAGACAAAGCCCCCTGCGCCCTTTAATGAGGCCAGCCTTCTGTCTGCCATGGAAAATCCGGCTGCTTATATGGAGTCAAAGGATAAGGCTATGGCAAAAACGCTGGGAGAGACAGGGGGACTTGGCACGGTAGCGACCCGTGCAGATATCATCGAAAAGCTTTTTTCCAGTTTTTTACTTGAAAAGCGGGGAAAGGATATTTTCCTCACCTCCAAGGCAAAACAGCTCTTAGAGCTGGTGCCGGAGGACTTAAAAAAACCGGAGCTTACCGCCCAGTGGGAGATGAAGCTTTCAGCCATTGCAAAGGGAGACTTAAAGCGGGATGCATTTATGGAAGAAATCCGTGACTACTGTAAGGAACTTCTGGGGCAGATTAAAACAGGAGAAGGGCAGTTTCGCCATGATAACCTGACCAATACCAAATGTCCGGTCTGCGGAAAACGGATGCTTTCTGTAAAGGGAAAAAACAGCCAGATGCTGGTTTGCCAGGACCGGGCCTGCGGTCACAGAGAGACTGTCTCCCGAACCTCCAATGCCCGCTGCCCTGTATGCCATAAAAAAATGGAGCTGCGGGGAAAGGGAGAGGGACAGATTTTCGTATGCAGCTGCGGTCACAAGGAGAAGCTGTCTGCTTTTAAGAACCGGAGAAAGAAGGAAGGAGCCGGCGTATCCAAAAAGGATGTGGCCCGCTACTTAAACCAGCAGAAAAAAGAAGAAACGGAACCATTAAACAATGCGTTTGCCGCGGCGCTTGCAGGGCTTAAGGTGGATCCGTAACATGTCCGGAAGGAAAAGAAAGAGGGAACAATATGGAACGAAGGATTGATCTGGCGGAAATTTCCGATGGAAAGCTTTACGGGGCAGAGGATATGGTAAAGGCGGACTGCGGAGACTGTGAGGGCTGCTCTGCCTGCTGTCAGGGCATGGGGGATTCCATTCTGCTGGATCCTTATGATATCTGCCGCCTGTCAGAGGGGCTTGGAAAAAGCTTTGAGGAGCTGATGAAGGAGGCTGTGGGTCTTAAAATGGCAGACGGACTGATCCTTCCGTATTTAAAGATGACGGGGGAGAAAGAGGCCTGTTCCTTTTTAAACTCAGAAGGCCGGTGTTCCATTCATACATTCCGGCCAGGCTTCTGCCGTCTCTTTCCTCTGGGCCGTCTTTATGAAAACGGAAGCTTCCGGTATTTTCTCCAGATCCATGAGTGCAGGAAGGAAAATCGGACAAAGGTACGGGTACGCAAATGGCTGGATACGCCTGATTTTGCGGCCTATGAGCAGTTTATCAGTGACTGGCACTACATGACAAAGGAATTGGGAGAAAGGATCCGTTCTTTGGGAGCAGAAGGGCAGGAGAAGTCAAAAAAAATCTGTCTTTATGTGCTGAACCGGTTTTACATGGAGCCGTATGGAGAAACAAAAGGGTTTTATGAGGAATTTTACAGGCGGTTAGAACAGGCAAAAAAGGATTTGGAACTTAAAAACACCATGTACGTGCAGGAAAGGATAAAACAGGGATGAGAGAAAATATGAAGGAATTTACAGGGGGAATTGTGAAGACCCTTCTGTTTATCGGCCTTGTGATGTTCTTCTGTCCGGCTGTTGTATTTCTGGGGCTTTTTGCAGCGTCAAAGCTGGGGCTTACCACCTCCAGGGTTCAGGTTCCTTTAAGCCATGTGGCGATTGACGGAGAAGAAATACCCATTCCCCTGCAGGGAAAGGTTACGGAGGGAAAAGGATGGGTGCTGAGAAATTCCAAAGGCCAATACACACTGACTCTGGACGGACTAAAGGCAGGCAGCCTGGAAAGAAAGACTCCGGCTCTTGAAATCCAGGGAGATCTTACCCTGGTTTTGAAAAAGGGGACAGAGAGCGAACTTTTAAGTGCAGACGCCGCCCTGAAAAAGGGGGCAGGTACTCTTACCATACGCGGAGAAGGAAGCTTAAGGCTTCAGGGAGAAACGGCCCTGGAGGGGGAGTGGAAGGAGGAAACGCTTAATCAGGATGAACCCTCTGCCCTGCGGATCGAAGGGGGGAAACTGGTATTTACCGGAGAGGAAACGGCTCTTTATGAGGATACCGTAGAGCTTGCAGGCGGGGAGATACAGATTCAGTGTCTGAATGGAAAGGGAACAGGGATCAGGGCCCATACATTGGACGACCGTCACTTTTCAGGAAGTTTGGAAATGGAGGAATCAGAAGAATGAAGCTGATGATATTGTGCTATGACAAATGCAGTACCTGTAAAAAAGCCTTAAACTGGCTGGATGAAAAGGGGATTTCCTATGAAAAAAGACCCATTAAGGAACAGAATCCCTCAAAGGAGGAACTGGCCGTCTGGCATAAGAAAAGCGGCCTTCCCTTAAAGCGCTTTTTCAATACCAGCGGGAATCTGTATAAGGAGCTGGGCCTTAAGGACAAGCTGCCCCAGATGACAGAGGAGGAGCAGCTGGAGCTTCTTGCATCCGATGGTATGCTTGTAAAACGCCCTCTGGCAGTTACAGACCAGTGGGCCTTCCCGGGTTTTCGGGAAAAGGAGTGGGAGGATCATCTGGCAGACTGAGCTGTAAGATGATCCAGGGATTCAAAACGATATCCCATTTCTTCCCATTTTGTCAGCAGTTCATCCAGAATCTGTCCATTGGTTTTTGATGTACTGTGAAGGAGAACCACAGCCCCCGGATGGATGCGGCCTAAAAGCTTTTCAAAGGCCTCTTCCTTCGAGGGCTGTTTGTTTTCATACCAGTCCACATAGGCCAGGCTCCAGAAAAAGGTCTGATATCCCATATCCTTTGCCATCTGCAGATTGCTTTCACTGTATTTTCCCTGAGGGGGGCGGTAGTATCGCTTCATTTTCTGTCCAGTGGTCTGTTCATAGAGGGTTTCCAGATCGGACAGCTCCTTCTGGAAGGCTTCTTTGCTGGAAATTTTTGACATATCGGGATGGTGATAGGTGTGATTCCCTACAATGTGGCCTTCCGATACCATCCGTTTTACCAGTTCGGGGCTTGTTTCCAGATAGTTTCCTACTAAAAAGAAGGCCGCCGGTGCATGATGCTTTTTCAGTGCATCCAGAATTGGTTCGGTGTTTCCGTTTTCATAGCCTGCATCAAAGGTGAGATAGATTACCTTTTCATCCGGATTTCCGGCATACCAGGCATGATACTGTTTTAAATATTCGGCAGAGGCATTCCCAACGGGTGTTTTTCCTTTTTCAGGAAAACCCAGACCCCAGTTTCCGTCTGCAGACGCTTCCAGATGATCCGAAGGGCCGAAAAATCCCGCTTCTGCCTGTCTGGCAGTCCACTGGCCGGCTCCGTAGGCCATCAAAAACAATACTCCTGTGAGTATGATTCCCCAGAATGAAAAATCCCAGGATCCATCATTTTTCATAATAACAAACAGCTCCCTGTATACGGTTAGTTCAGTATACAGGGAGCTTCGTTTTATTATGACTGGATTTCAGAGCGGGCCGGCAAAAAGCGGAAGGTGAGAATACACACAACCATGACAAGGACAGCGATGACGGTCCATCCCAGGCCGGCGGAATACAGCGGAAGGGAGTGGAAGATAGGGCTTAAAACTCCAAGATCCAGGCCAATGTTTTCAGCTGCATAGATAACGCTTATGAATCCTACAGAGCCGATGGTGCAGGGATAGATAAAGGGAATGTGTCCCAGCTTTGCATCACACAGTCCGAGCACGATCAGCATGATGGAAATGGGATAAATAGCATCCAGTACAGGTACGGAAATGCTTAAGATCACATTGAGCCCCTGATTGCAGACCACAAAGGAAAAACCTGCGATCAGAAGAACCAGCTGGCGGTAGGACAGCCGGGAAGTCAGGGTTGAAAAATACTGGGAAATAGAGGTGATCAGTCCCACGCAGGTTGTCAGGCAGGCCAGCGTAAAGATAGCTGCCAGAAGGATGGCGCCCGTATCCCCGAAGAGCTGATGCACGATGCAGCGCAGAGTCCATGCGCCGTTTTCCTGAATCGGGAATACACCGGAAGAACTCATGCCCATATAAGCCAGGATCAGATAAACGCCGGCTAGGATAAGCCCCGCGAAAATACCGGTCATAACCGTATATTTCATCACGTCCGATTTACGGCTGATCCCCAGTCCTGTGATGGTGGTAGCAATTACAAGGCCGAAATTTAAGGCTGCAATCGTGTCCATAGTCAGATAGCCTTCCAGAAATCCCTTCACAAGAGGATTGGAAGCATAGCTTTCCTGCGGCTCTGCCACATGGACATTTCCCTTTAAAAGAAAGTTAAAAAATACAAAAAGCAGTAAAAATAACAGGCTTGGTGTTAAAAATTTTCCGATCCTCTCTACCAGCTTGTTTGGGGTAAGAGCCAGCCATCCTGCAATGAGGAAAAACACAAGGGAAAATCCAAGCATGAATAAGGACAAATTCGCTTCCTCAGGAAGATAGGGAGCCACTGCCATTTCAAAGGGAAGGGAGGCTGCTCTGGGGATACCAAGTCCGGGGCCGATGGAAAGGTAGATAAGAATGGTAAATACGATGGCAAATTTCGGATTAACCCTTCTAGCAAGCTTTTCCAGGCCGTCAAATTTCGCCACAACGATCACGCCCAAAACGGGAAGGGCTACAGCTGTGATCAGAAAGGCTGCAATGGCAAATGGGGTCTGGCTGCCTGCATTCTGTCCTAAAAATGGCGGGAATATCAGGTTGCCTGCCCCGAAAAACAGGGAAAAGAGCATAAAGCTCACCAGCAGGATTTGTTTCTTGTGTAGTTTCATAATAAAAAGCCTCCTTTAAAATAAAAAAATCGCCCTTATAAAAAGGACGATTAAAAACCGTGGTACCACCTTAATTCCTGAATGAAATCCAGCTCATCTCCGCATCCTCTAATGCGTATCACCTGTAACGTGGCTCTGCTCCGGCGCTCCTACTAAACTTCAGTTTGCTTCTCCAGGATGATTTCATCCGTCAGGTTCAATGACAGCTCACACCAGCCGCTGTCTCTCTGAAAAATCCGCTGAGGATTACTTGTTCCTATCAAATGAATTTTTTCTATGGCTGTATTATAGAATAAAAAATCAGAAATTACAATAGTTTCCAAAATTATTTTTCATCACAGACCTGGAAGATGATGAACTTGAGATAATAGGATTCGTCTGCCGCCCACAGGATCGGATGATCGGCGGCCTGGGTTCTGTATTCGATCTGGCGCAGCCGTTTGTGGACATTGGCAGCTGCTTCACGAATGGTTTTTGTGAAAAGCTCCGGATCCATAAAATGGGAGCAGGAGCAGGTGGCAAGGTATCCTCCGTCTTTTACCAGCTTCATGCCTCGGATATTGATTTCACGATAGCCCTTTACTGCATTTTTGATGGAACTTCTGGATTTGGTAAAGGCGGGAGGATCCAGAACTACCACATCAAAGCGTTCTCCTCTTTGCTCTAACTGCGGGAGAAGATCAAATACATCGGCGCACTGGAAATGAACCCGATCCTCTAAGCCGTTAAGGCGGGCATTCTCACGGGCCTGTTTCACTGCAAGCTCCGAGGCGTCTACTCCCAGAACATGGCCGGAACCGGCGATTCCCGCATTTAAGGCAAAGGAGCCGGTATGGGTAAAGCAGTCCAGCACCCGTTCCGGCTGCGTTTTTTTACACAGATTCTGTACAGCCAGCCGGTTGTATTTCTGATCCAGGAAAAAGCCGGTTTTCTGTCCATCCTCTACATCCACCAGATAGCGGACCCCGTTTTCCAGAATTTCCACCTTGGTATCAAAGGCTTCGCCGATAAAGCCCTTATAGCGATCCATCCCCTCCTGCAGACGTACCTTGGCGTCGCTGCGCTCGTAGATACCCCGAATATGGATATCCTCCTCTTTGAGTATCTTAAGCAGCTTTTCCAGGATTACCGGCTTTAAACGGTCAATTCCCAGAGCCAGGGATTCTACTACCAGAACATCGGAAAATTTATCGATCACAATACCCGGCAGGAAATCGGCTTCTCCAAAGATGACACGGCAGCTGGAGGTATCTACGGTGGCCTTCCTGTATTCCCAGGCATTTCTTACCCGCATTTCGATAAATTCATCATTAATGACAGCATCCCTTTTTCTGGATAACATCCGAACGGTCAGTTTGGAATGTGTGTTGATAAAGCCATGGCCCAGAGGATAGCCGTCAAAGTCCTCGGCTGTTACCAGATCTCCGTCCTTATATTCACCGGAAATGGTGTCGATCTCATTGTCATAGATCCATGCTCCGCCAGCCTTTAAGGAACGCCCGGCTCCCTTTTTGATCCGTACGCAGGCGGTTTCTCTGTATAATTCATCTTTTGTCATATAGGACTCTCCTTTAGCTTTCTTCCATAGGAATATCTTCTTTTATACCACAGATTACTCAGAGGCGCTACAGAGATTTTGACTGAAACTGCGGATTTTAATGGGGATGCTTTATTCCAGAGGATTCTGGGAAAGCACATGAAGCTGGTCAGTAATGATTTTTTCGGTCAGCCGCGCCATCTGAACCGGCGTTTCCTTAAGACCGGTCTTCAGCCAGTGCTGCACCAGCCCCAGGCAGCCGGAAACGATGAAGGCGAAGTAGGCGTCAAATACTGCGGTACTTTCGGTACGAACCACTTCCATCCAGTCGTGAAGACATTTATCACGCATGATCTGTTTCATCCGGTTGAGAAAGTTCAAATCTCCATTTTCTCCCAGGAGAATTTCTACCAGAGACGCATTTTCATATACCAGCGTATACACCTCATGGAAAATATTAAAGGGGCGGTCTAAAAGCTCTTCAGCCCGGTGCTTTTGGATCACAGAGTTTAATTTTCCAAGGAGCTCAGTTTCTGTCTGTTCCAGAAGATCAAACACATCTTTATAATGAAGATAAAAGGTTCCGCGGTTTAAGTCTGCCATTTCCGTCAGCTCCCGGACGGTGATATCCTGTATACGCTTTGTTTTTAACAGAGAAATAAGACAGTCTTTTAATTGTTTCCGCGTTTTGCGGATTCTTCGGTCGATCAGTTCTGTTCCCATTTTCATAACCTCCTTATGTATGGGATTTTGTATAATAATGAACATAAAAATCGAATATGTTGATTAACGTACATTGAATGTGAAATCAATCATTGTTATTTTAAACATTCATTAGTATAATCTATTATAGTTAAGTAATGAACATATGTCAATTATCGTTCACAGAGTTGAGAAAATAAACATGACCAGCAAAGAATCAGGAGATCGGTTGTATGAAAAAATGGAAGAGTATCAGGTTGATGTGCCTGATCGGGGCGGTTCTGCTTCAAATGGAAAATATGGATGCGCTGGCGGCAGAGCCGGGAGGTTCTGATCCGGGATGGATCTGTCTGGATGGAAAGTGGTATTGGCAGAAAGCGGATATGACAGCAGCCACAGGCTGGCTTTCAGCTGGAGGAAGAACTTACTATCTGAGGGAGGACGGGGTCATGGCGACCGGATTTCAAAAGGTAGGAAATGAGTGGTATTATTTCCATGAGGACGGTGGAATGAATCTGGGAGATCTGGAGCTTGATAATGCGGTATATACCTTTTCGGCAGAAGGTGCTCTTACCGGAGCCTCATGGAAGGAAAATACGGGAGGAGGAGCCTATTTTGCAGGCTGCTATGATACGCAGGAGCAGATTTTGTTTGAGTATTTATGCGATGAAAAGCGGGATCAGTATTTTGACGCCAGACCGGACCGGGAACATGAGTATGACGGGGATATGCATACGTCCTATGACCGGTATGCGGGCTTAAAAATGGATGTAAAGCTGAACCGGATTGCGGCTGCCCGCCTTAAGGAGGCCATGGAAAATGGGTATGCAGATGGGAAAAACAGCGCTTATAAGGAGCTTTATATACGAAATTGTGAGGATGGGGAAGCTGCTTTTGATAAAATCATGGATGTGCTGGAAAAACAGTACAGCAGAGGAGAAGCTTATCAGGATACGCTGGATTATTATCGGTATTTGGGTATGGCCCATTATGAGGCGGACGGACGTCACTGGTTTATGGTGGTACTGAAGCGCTGAATGAAATGAACCCCGGGATGTTAGGAGCAGGATCAAATGAAGGAGAAATTGAAATTCGTACATAAAAAGAAAGAGAAGCAGACAGAGAATGGCTTGACGGAACGGTTGTCTGTCCGCCTTGCCCGCTTTATTTTAAGAAGGCAGAAATGGATTGAAAGCATATTTGTGGCAGGATGTGTTTTTTCCTTTATTGCAATGCTGTTTGTAAATGTGAATTACGATCTGACCGAATATCTGCCAAGGGAGGCGGCATCCCGTATTGGATTGGACCGTATGGAGGAGACGTTCGGATATCCGGGAACCGCACGGGTGATGGTAAAGGATGTAAGTCTTTATGAGGCGAAGCAGTATAAGGATCAGATAGAGGCTGTGGACGGAGTGGATCAGGTACTCTGGTGTGATGCTGCCGTTAATATTTATGCAGGAGAGGACTTTATCTCCATGGATGACATAGAGGATTACTATAAGGATCGCTGTGCAGTAATGGATATTACGTTTGATGAAGGAGATACGGCCAAGAGAACTTCCCGTGCTGTGGATGAGATCCGGGATCTTTTAGGGGAAAAGGGCTGCTATACCGGGATGGCCGTGCAGAACAAATCCTTAAAGGAAAATATAGAAAGCGAAATGCAGCTGATCATGCTGGTAGCGGTGATCATGATTTTTACGATCCTATGTATTACCACGGCCGCCTGGTCCGAACCGTTCCTGTTTTTGATCGTTATGGGCGTTGCCATTCTTTTAAATCAGGGAACCAATATTTTTCTAGGAACTGTATCCTTTCTTACCAACAATGTGGCTATGGTGCTGCAGCTTGCAACGTCCATGGATTATTCCATTTTCCTGTTGGATGCATTTGAAAGGGAGAGGAAAAAGGGGCTGGGAAACAAAGAGGCCATGACAAATGCCATTGACGCTGCCATCAACTCTATTTTTGCCAGCAGCCTTACTACCGTAGTAGGCTTTCTGGCTCTCATATCCATGAAGTTCAGCATTGGTTTTGATATGGGACTGGTGCTTGCAAAAGGGATTGTATTCAGTCTTCTTACTGTGGTATTTTTTATGCCGGCCATGATCTTGAAGTTTGCAGACTGGAATGAAAAGACGGCTCACCGTCCCTTTCTTCCGGCGTTTAACCGTTTAAGCCGGGGAATTTACCGGTTTCGCTATGCGGCCTTGATCATTATGGCTCTTTTGGTGCCTCCGGCTTATGTGGCCCAGGGGATGAATGATTATCTTTACGGAAACAGTGCAGTGGGTGCCAGTGAGGGAACAAGGGTTTATGAGGATGAGAAGGAGATAGCAGCCATTTTCGGGCGGAGCAATATGCTCCTGGTGATGTATCCAAACACCTCCATGGTGACGGAAAAAGCACTGTCCGGGGAGCTTGAGGATCTTCCCTATGTAAAAAGCGTCACTTCCATGGCCAATACGCTTCCGGAGGGTATCCCTGAGGAATTTCTTCCATATTCTCTTACCAGTGAGCTTCACAGGGGAGATAAAGGCAGGATGCTGGTGTACATCCGTACAAAGACAGAGAGCAGGGAAGCATTTCAGGATACAGGGAAGATTGAAGAAATTGTAAAGAAATATTATCCGGAGGATTCTTTTGTGCTGGGAGAAACTCCCTCTACCATGGATATTAAAACCTTTATTACAGCCGATAATACACGCGTAAATATCCTGTCCCTGCTGGGCGTATTTTTAGTCGTCATGTTCAGTTTCCGTTCTCTTTTGGTGCCGGTGATCGTTATGATCCCCATTGAGGCGGCTATTTTCCTGAATATGGCAATGCCGTATCTGGCCGGAGATACCATGGTATATATGGGATATATCATTGTGAGCAGTATTCAGCTGGGAGCCACTGTGGATTATTCTATCCTGCTGACGAACAGCTATATGGCATGCCGAAAAGAGATGGAGAAGAAAAAAGCCTGCATTCAGGCAGTGAAAATGTCGTGTACTTCCATTTTTACCTCAGGAACTATTATGATTCTGGCCGGTTATATTATTCATTTTATATCGAATACGGCTGCCATCGGAGATCTGGGGCATCTGATCGGCCGTGGAGCTCTTTTCAGTGTGATCCTGGTGCTGACAGTGCTTCCGTCCCTTCTTGTTCTCTTTGATTCGATCATTACAAGAAATGAATGGGAACGGATACGAAAGAAGTTTATGGGAAAGCGGCGTTCTTTGACAGACAGCAAAATGGAAGGAATGGAGGCGAAGAGCAATGAAAATTAGAAAAAGACAGATGATGGCAGCTGTTCTTGCAGCTGTGGTTACAGCCGGAAATGCGCCCCTGTCCTATGGCGCTCCGGCTGCAGTGGAAACGGATGAGACCATGTATGTGAATCTGGATGTTTACGGAAAGGCTCAAAAGGTAAATGTAGTAAAGAGCTGCAGTTTAAACGGCGTCACAGATTTTACAGATTATGGAAATTATCTGGCGGTGGAAAATATGTCAACTCAGGATGAACCGCAGCTGGGAGAGGGGGAAGTGGTCTGGAAGCTTCCGCCGGATCGCAGGGAACGCTTTTACTATAAATGTACGCTGGATCAGGAGCAGACAGCGCTTCCGTGGAATTTTGATGTGTCCTATAAGCTCAACGGGGTTCCCACAGACGGGGAAAAGCTGGCCGGAGCTTCCGGGCTGGTGGAAATTCACATAAAGGCTGAGCCTAATGAACAGGCAGATCTGTATTACCGTAATAATATGCTTTTGCTGGTGGCAGTTCCCGTGGACATGTCCAAGTGCTTCAGCGTGGAGGCAGAGGGATCTCAGACCCAGAATATGGGGGAGTTTACAGCGGTTGTATTTACAGCTCTTCCGGGGGAAGAGGGGGATTATACGGTGCGCATCGGTTCGGATTCCTTTGAGACAACGGGAGTCATCATGGCAATGACGCCGGGAACGGTGGAGGATCTGGAGCATATTAAGGATTTAAAAGAGGCAAAGGATACCTGGCAGGATGCGGGAGATGAACTGTATGATAGCTTAGAGCAGATGGCTCAGTCCATAGAGGATATGAGGGGCGGAGTTGATCAGATGCAGTCCGGCCTGAATGCAGCAGAGAATGCAAGGCAGAAGTGGAGCAGCTCAAAGGACGCCATACTGGCAGGAAACGATCGGTCACTGGAATCCCTCAGGGCTATGTCCGGCCAGCTGGAAACCCTGGTGCCTCATCTGCAGACGGCAAAGGAAGAGGCAGAGATCGTACATAAAAGTATGGGCGACATTGTGGGAACACTGGGAGAGATGCAGGAGCCTCTGGGAAAGCTGTATACAAGACTGAGAAATATTAAGAGCAGTACGGCTTCGATGGGAGAACAGCTGCCGGATCTGAGAGACGATCTGGGTTATCTGATAGAAATGAACGCATCTTTTCAGGTGCAGACCACAGAGGCTTTGGAGGCTCTGGGACAGCTAATTGGGGAGCTGGAGGAATATGATGATGAGGCCTTGGAAATAGAAGTGCCAGAGATTGAAATTCCAGAGGCTCAGGGAGAGGAAGAATTAGAGGAACCGGAAGCTTCGGAACCGGAGGGCTCAGAGAAACCAGAGGAGTCGGAGGAGCAGGAGAAGCCGGAGGGCTCAGAAGAACCGGAGGCACCGGACGCTTCGGAACCAGAGAAAGACGAAAACTTGGAAATCAATGAGCCTGAGAACGAGAATACCGGCAGCCAGACCATCAGCCGTGCGGTTGTTCCAAAGGCACAGATTGAAAAACGAGAGGTGCCTTTTGTGGCTTCTTCAGGCTCCCAGCTGCAGCAGCTGATGCAGATGCTCAGAAAAATCGACAAAGACAGCCGGAAATTTACCCAGACAGCAGGAAACTTGATGGAGGATATTTCCGATTCTGCCCAGTACAGTGCGGATCTGGTGGACAATATGGACTTTCTTATTGAGGATCTTACGGCGCTCCATGATTCGTTGGATACATACTATCCGGATCTTCAGAGCGCATTGGACGATCTGAGTGCACTTACGGAAAGAACCACGGAGGCTTTAAACAGCACTACAGATACCCTGACACTGGTTCAGAATACGCTTAAAGCCTCCAGCGACGAGATGGATGTGGCAGCAAAAGCCAGCCTTATGGCAAGTATGGAGCTTTTAAATAAAAGTCTGAATGTGCTTGACAGTACAGCCGGGATCCGTCGGGCCGGCCGTACCATGAAGGATGTGATCGACAGCCAGCTTGATAAATTCGATACGGAAAACAGATTCCTGTTTATGGATCCGGACGCGGAAAAGGTATCCTTTACATCTTCTAAAAATCCGGAACCCAGAACCCTGCAGGTTGTGCTCCGCACAGATGAGATCAGTTTGGAGAATGAGGAACACAAGACGCTGGACGCAGAAACAGAGGAGCCGGAGGTAAGTCCTCTGAAACGGATGTGGAACGTACTGGTAAAAATGTGGCGTTCTCTGGTGGACATCTTTAAAAACAGATAGAAAAGCAGCTGATTTTCTGGTATGCTTAAGAAAGAGCAGGCGGTACTCTCTTTGCACAGCAGTGCCGGAAAGGATGAGCTTCATGGAACTTACAAAACAGGAAAAAACAAAATACCGGCTGGCAGCTTCGGTGAAGGAGTGTATGAAGACTGCTTCGGTAGATAAGATAACCGTAAAAAATATTGTGGAAGGCTGCGGCCTTACCCGCCAGACATTTTACCGGAATTTTCTGGATAAATACGACTTAATTAACTGGTATTTTGACAAGCTGGTTCTTCAGTCCTTTGAGCAGATCGGCATGGGGCATACTGTGGGAGAAAGCCTGACACAGAAGTTTGCGTTTATCCGTGCAGAAAAGGTCTTCTTTACGGAAGCATTTCGAAGCGATGACCGCAATTCCGTAAAGGAACATGATTTTGAGCTGATCCTTCAGTTTTACAGGGATCTGATCAACCGCAGAACCAGCCGTCCCTTAAGTGAAGAAATACAGTTCCTTCTTGAGATGTACTGCCGCGGTTCCGTCTATATGACTGTAAAATGGGTTTTAGGGGGCATGAAGGACTCGCCTGAGGAAATGGCTAAAAAGCTGGTAGAAGCCCTGCCCCCCAAGCTTGCCAGAGTATTTGACGAATTGCAGCTTTTGTAACATCTGCATAAACCATTTTGTGACAATTCACAAAAAAGACATAGAAAGTGACAGACTACCCTGTTTGTCACTTTTATTTTTTTCAGGCGCTGTTATAATATTAACAAACAGGGAAGATCCTGAGAAAGAAAAGGAGAAGAGGAACCATGGCAAACAGAATTGTATTAAATGAAACTTCTTATCACGGTGCAGGTGCAATTGCAGAGATTGCGAATGAAGCAAAGGCAAGAGCCTTTAAGAAAGCATTCGTATGCTCGGATCCTGATTTGATCCGTTTTAACGTGACAAAAAAAGTGACAGATGTTCTGGATGAAGCAGGCCTGTCCTATGAGATTTACTCCAATATAAAGCCGAATCCTACGATTGAAAATGTACAGACCGGCGTAGCCGCTTTTAAGGCATCCGGCGCTGATTATCTGATCGCCATCGGCGGAGGATCCTCCATGGATACGGCCAAGGCCATTGGAATCATCATTGCAAATCCTGAGTTTGAGGACGTAAGAAGCTTAGAGGGTGTTGCTCCTACCAAGAACCCGTCTGTTCCGATCATTGCAGTTCCCACTACAGCAGGAACCGCAGCAGAGGTTACGATCAACTATGTTATCACAGATGTGGAGAAAAAGCGCAAATTCGTATGCGTAGATACACATGATATCCCTGTAGTAGCAGTAATTGACCCGGATATGATGGCTTCCATGCCAAAGGGTCTGACGGCATCTACCGGTATGGACGCTTTAACCCACGCCATTGAGGGATACACAACAAAGGGCGCATGGGAAATGACCGATATGTTCCACTTAAAGGCAATCGAGCTGATCTCAAAATATTTAAGAGGCGCCTGCCAAAATACAAAGGAAGGCCGCGAGGGTATGGCTCTGGGCCAGTACATCGCCGGAATGGGCTTTTCCAATGTAGGACTTGGTATTGTCCACTCTATGGCGCATGCTCTGGGCGCTGTATATGATACACCTCACGGCGTTGCAAATGCCATCCTTCTGCCGACTGTTATGGAGTATAACGCCCCCTGTACGGGAACCAAGTACAGGGACATCGCTATTGCCATGGGCGTAGAAGGAGCAGAGAACATGAGCCAGGAGGAATACCGGAAGGCTGCCGTAGAGGCTGTAAAGAAGCTGTCTGCAGATGTAGGTATTCCCGCTGACTTAAAGGAAATCGTTAAGCCTGAGGATGTAGATTTCCTGGCGCAGTCTGCAATGGATGATGCCTGCCGTCCCGGCAATCCAAAGGATCCGACCTTTGAGGATATCAAGGCGCTGTATCAGTCACTGATGTAACGATCATATCACAGAAAGGGGCTCTGGTTTTCAGAAGGAAACCGGAGCCTTTTTACATATAATTTACACAGACTTTACATTACCTCAGGGAAACTATATTGACTAGAAATGAAATATCCCGTATAATGAGAATGCGTAAACAAAAGGTAAAGAAAATGTAAAAAAAGGGAAAAGAGGACAGAGACATGGTGGAGCGTATCTGCTGCGGTATACAGGCTATGTCTTATATTTTGTGCCTGTTTTGATGGATAAATGGATATTATCCGAAAAACGATATCAAATGTCTCTGAATCTGAACCAAAAAGGAGAAATCATGGGATTTGAATTGCTTTTAGGACTTTTAGGCGGCCTGGCACTGTTCCTTTACGGAATGCAGATGATGAGTACCAATCTGGAAGCGGCAGCCGGAAACAAGATGAAGCAGATCTTGGAGCGTCTGACCTCCAACCGTTTTCTGGGCGTTTTAGTGGGAGCTGTGATCACGGCGCTGATCCAGTCCTCATCCGCTACCACGGTTATGGTAGTGGGCTTTGTTAACTCCGGTCTGATGACTTTAAATCAGGCTGTATGGGTTATCATGGGCGCCAATATCGGTACGACCATCACAGGTCAGCTGATCGCTCTGGATGTTGGAGCTCTGGCTCCTCTGATCGCCTTTGTCGGAGTAGCCATCCTTGTATTTGTAAAGAATAAGAAGATCCAGCATATTGCCGGTATTGTTGCAGGCATCGGCGTACTCTTTATTGGTATGGATATGATGAGCTCTGCAATGTCTCCTTTAAGAGAAGAACCGCAGTTTGTGGAAATGATGACGAAATTCAGCAATCCGCTTCTGGGCATTCTGGTAGGCGCGGGCTTCACGGCGCTGATCCAGTCCTCCTCCGCGTCTGTCGGTATCTTACAGGCTCTGGCCATGAGCGGCGTCATTGATCTGCACAGCGCGGTATTCGTTCTGTTCGGACAGAACATCGGTACCTGTATTACGGCAGTTCTGGCTTCCATTGGAACGACCCGCAACGCAAAGCGCGCTACAGCGATCCATCTGCTGTTTAACCTGATCGGTACAGTGGTATTTGTTGTATTAAGCCTTGTAACTCCATTTACAGATGTGATGATCAGCCTGGCTCCGGGAAATCCCATGGCGCAGATTGCAAATGTCCATACGGTATTCAATCTGGGAACGTCCCTGCTTTTGCTTCCCTTCGGCAGTGTGCTGGTTAAGATCGTAGAGCGGATTCTTCCTGATACCGAGGTTAAGGTTATGGACGAAGATCACTGGCTTCAGGGACTTATGGCTTCTAAGCATCACCTTGGAGTATCCACCATTGCCATCAGCCAGATCCATGAAGAAATCCGTGATATGTTGTCTGCGGCTTCTAAAAACGTAGACGCCAGCTTCCTGGCAGTAGAGCAGGGACCCGGCGAAGACGGGATCGGAGAGATTGAAAACAGAGAAGAGGAGATTGATCTTGCAAATGTCCGTCTTTCCAAAAAGATATCCCGTGTTCTTGTTTTGGACCAGACGCCAAAGGATATTGAAACACTGAATAAGATGTATTCTATTCTGGGAAATATTGAGCGTATCGGCGATCACGCCATGAACCTGGCTGAGTATGCCCAGACCATTTTAGAAAAGGATCTGTCCTTTTCCGAGTATGCCCAGAGCGAGTTTTCTGTTATGGCGGACAGTTGCTCCAAGGGAATGAAGCTTCTGGAGCAGGCGGCTGCAGGAGAGAAGAAGTTTGAATTGGCGAAGGTACAGGAAATCGAACAGAAGATTGATGATATTACCCGTAAATTCCGCCAGAATCAGATTGACCGCATGAGAGCGGGAAGCTGTAATGTTGAGGCGTCGATTCTTTATTCTGAGATGCTTACAGATTATGAGCGTATCGGCGATCATATGTTAAATATTGCAGAGGCTTATGATGTGATCAACAAAAATGACGAAGGGATTTCCGACACACAGCCGGCCAATGCCTGAAATGTAAATACTGAAATATAAAAATGCGTTTCCCGTGGGAGGAGTTTCTTCCTGAGGGAAACGCATTTTTGACTGATGCATTTGACAGATATGCGTTTTTAATGCATCTATCCGATATCATCCGTTGTAGCCTTGGGGAGATCCCAGCAGTAGCGGGTAGCTAACAGGCGGATCAGAACCACCAGGAATGCAGCTGCTACCATGGAGATACTTCCTCCCAGGAAGTCGGACAGATATACATAAAACAGAGCCCCGGCTAAAGATGCGCAGGCATACACATGCTTTTTCAGGATATAGGGCGTCTGTCCGGCCATGATGTCTCTGAGAACGCCGCCGCCTACTCCGGTAAGAACTCCCAGAAAGATAGACAGGAAACGATAATCGCCATAGCCTGCCATCATGGCAGTGTCGATGCCTGTGACCGTAAAGGCAGCCAGCCCGACGGCGTCAAAAATATTCATGATCCGTTCGTAGATTACAATGTAAGGGCCGGTAAGAATATGCTGGTTAAAACGGATGATAAGAAAAAGAACCAGCACGGTTACAAAGGCCATGATCACATAGATCGGGTTGATGAACAGGCTGGGAGGCACCCTTCCAAGAAGAATGTCTCTGAGCATACCGCCGCCGACGGCGGTTGTTTCCCCCAGGATGATCACTCCCAGAAGATCCAGACGCTTTCGGATCGCAGTCATAGCACCGGAGGAGGCAAAGGCAATAGTGCCGATAGCCTCAATGAGAAAGAAAAGAGAAATAGTTTCCATGGCGGCGCCCTCGTTTCTCTTTACAGAAGATAGATCTTATGCTGGCTGCATACAGCCCGCATATCAGCAGGCCAGATACTGGCCTGTACTTCTCCGATGTGGGCACGGTCAAGCAAAAGCATGCACAGACGGGACTGTCCGATACCGCCTCCGATGGTGTAGGGAAGTTCTCCGTTTAACAGCATCCTGTGGTAAGGAAGGTTCATGCGGTCTTCGCAGCCGGCTTTTTTTAACTGCTCTTTAAGAGAAGCTTCATCCACGCGGATGCCCATGCTGGAGATTTCCAGGGCACAGTTTAAGGTATCAAACCAGAACAGGATATCGCCGTTTAATTTCCAGTCATCATAGTCCGGTGCGCGTCCGTCATGGGGCTTTCCATCTGCCAGCTTATCGCCGATCTGCATTAAGAATACGCAGCCATGCTCTTTGGTGATCAGGTTTTCTCTCTCCTTTGGCGTTTTGTCGGGATACATCTGTGCCAGCTCGCCTGTAGTAATAAAAAAGATGTCATCCGGAAGCTCCTTTACGGCCTGGGGATACTTGTACCAGACCTCATGCTGCATATGCTTGATGATCTTGAAGATTTCCCGTACCGTAGCCATCAGGGTTTCCATGGTGCGCTCTTCTTTGGTGATCACCTTTTCCCAGTCCCACTGGTCTACATAGCAGGAGTGGAGATTATCCAGCTCTTCATCCCTGCGTATGGCGTTCATATTGGTATAGAGACCTTCTCCCGGCTGAAAGCCGTATTCCTTTAAGGCAATGCGCTTCCATTTGGCCAGTGAATGGACAACCTCCAGAGTTTCACCGGGAAGGCCGGCCATATCAAACTGGACCGGACGCTCTACGCCGTTTAAGTTGTCGTTTAAACCGCTGCTTTGTTCTACAAACAAGGGAGCGGAGATACGCTCCAGATGAAGCTCACGCCCCATTTCCTTCTGAAAGGTATCGCGTATGTACTTGATGGCATCCTGTGTTTCACGGATCGTAAGCCTGGGGTCATATTTCTTGGGTAATATCAGTTCCATTGATCCATCCTCCATAAAAAAGCTCTGTATGCTGTGGGATACAGGCGTGATAAAATTACTCCTATGGTATCATTAAAGGAAAAAAGGTGCAAGAGAAAAAAGATTTTTCATTTTTTGCCGGATGCGTTTTCTTCGTTCACTGGTTTCGTCCGGGTCAGTTTTGAAAACTCCGTTTTCTTCCCGGAGGACATCTCCCTCCTTTACGCCCTGAGGCAGACAGGACAGCGGGAGAGTAAAGACAGAGCGGTCCTCTCTCTGGCATACAGCTGTGGTTTCTTCGATTCGGTCAACAATGCAGATCATAAAATATCCCTCCTATAGCGTTTCTATAATGTTTTATTTTTTTGTATAGGTCCAGGTAAGTCCTTCCGGAGAACTGGATGCGATGATGGTACCCTTTTCATCCGTACGCAGTACCTGAATGCGGTGTTCAGCGTATTTTTTTAAGGTTTCCTCATGGGGATGGCCGTAGGAATTGCCCTTGCCGCAGGAAATCACGGCCCAGGATGGAGATACAGCTTCTAAAAATTCAGGGCTGCTGGAGGTGCGGCTGCCATGATGGCCTGATTTTAATACATCAGCCGAAAGATTCAGGCCGCTGCGTGCCATATCTTCCTCAGCCTCTGTTTCCGCATCGCCGCACATGACAAAGGAATGATTTCCATCTGTGAGGCGGATGCCCACAGACCAGTCATTCAGCTCATCTGCGTAATCGCCCACAGGACCTAAGACGGTAAACTGGGACTGTCCCAGATCATAGGTATCACCGGGAACGGGCTTTGTGATCTTAAGCCCCTGGCCGGCCACTGCATCCAGAACATCTTCAAAGGTTGCAGTCGTATGTTCAACCGGCGGCATAATAACGGTTTTGGCCGGAAATGTTTCCAGTACGTCGTCCAGCCCGCCGATATGATCCGAGTGGGGATGGGTACCGATCACATAGTCCAGAGAGGTGACGCCCTGCTCTTTCAGGTAGTTTACAACCGTATCGCCCTGATCATTTTCCCCTGCATCGACCAGCATAAAATGAGTTCCGTCCTGGATCAGGATGCTGTCTCCCTGGCCCACATCAATAAAATGTACATTTAAGGTGCCGCTGCTGCTTTGTATTTCAGGGTTCGTTTTATCATTTAACTGCCCTTTTACCGCTTCCTTTGCATAATCCCAGGCAGCCGAAACTGCCTGATCGGCTGCGGATTCAAGGTATTTGGAGGCTTCCTCCTTTGAGCAGCCGCCAAGAGAGAGAAGAGAAGCGGTCAGTAAAATAGTCCCTATGAAACGATATGTCTGTTTTGTCATGTCTTATCAGCCTTTCTGTTATATTTTCCCATTCTGTCCCATATATAACTATTATGAGGGACGATTCCCCGAAGAAAACGAAACATACTAAATTATAAAGGAGTTAATACCTATGGCAAGAGGAGTAAGAAGAACCCACACAGAAAAACTTCAGTCTGAGCTTTCTGAGGTCCGGGCTGCGATTTCCCAGTATGAGGACAGCCTGGATGAGCTGCGTTCCCGGGAAAAGGAAATCAATTCCCAGATCGAGATCGAGCGTTTTAAGGAAGTCAGCGAGCTTTTAAAGCAGCGCGGAATGACGCTCTGCGATTTAAAGGAGCTTCTGTCTTCAAGGGAAACACAGGCAGCCGGAATCTGACTGCTCAGCCTCTGAACCGGTTAATGCAGGCGAAAATTTCCTGAGGTCTGGGCATACACAGTCCCATGGCGGCATAGGAGCAGCCGCTCACAGCAGTGAGGCCGCCCTTTGCCGTCTCTTTTTGGATATAGGCAACTGTTTCGGCAACCGTATACCGTTCCAGAAGCCGCTTTTCCATACAGAACCGCAGGATCTGCGCCAGCGCCTGGGTCTGCTCACTGTCAATAAGCTGTTCTACAAACCTCAGTTCTGACGGGCGGCGTCCTACTTCTATGGAATCTTTTCCATATACCTTTACCTTGATCCGGTCATCCCGTCCGCCCTGTTCTCTGCCGCGGCGGCCCTCTTTTACGTTCATATCCTGTTTCCGATGATCTTTTTCCGCTTTTATCTGGAATTTTCTTCCTGCTTTCGGAAGTGTAAAGCCGGGAGCCGGCTCAATGGATGGCCGGTTGTCTCCGGCGCAGATTTCCTTTACCTTTTTTGTAATATCCAGGGGGACATAGGAGTCCATCTGGATAATGGTATCTGCAATATAAAAATAGGCTCCTGAGCTTCCGGCTACTAAAACGGTAGAAATGCCTGCCTTATGAAACAGATCTTCCGCCCGGTTGGTAAATGGAGTGATCGGTTCCTGGCTGCGGTTTATGACCTTCTGCATCAGATCGTCCCGTACCATGAAATTGGTGGCGGAAGTGTCCTCATCAATGAGAAACACCCTGCTTCCGCTTTCGATTCCCTCGATGACAGCGGCTGCCTGGGAGGTACTGCCGCTGGCATCCTCTGTGGAAAAGCATCTGGTATCCTTTTTGTTTGGAAGATCATTGATGAACATGGAAATGTCAACATTCCGGATGCTTCTTCCGTCCTCAGCCCGAAGCTTTAAGGCGGTGTCATCGGTGATCACAAATTCACGCCCGTCTCCGGCGATATGGTCGTATACTCCGGCCTCCAGCGCCTTTAACAGGGTGGATTTTCCGTGATACCCTCCGCCCACGATCAGGGTGATCCCGCGGCGGACTGCCATGCCGGAGCAGTTTCCGTGATGAGGAAGAGTAAGTGTGATCCGCATGGATTCAGGGGAAGAAAAGGGAGTGCTGTTTTTCATGGGCCGGCTGGATATGCCGCTTTCCCTTGGAAGAATGGCGCCGTCTGCCACAAAGGAGACAAGCTCCAGACGTTTTAATTCCTGACGGATAAAATACTGATCCTCTGCAAGCTCTGCCACGGCCTCTGGTTCATGGACCGGTCTGTTTTTATAAAAAAGCACCTGTTTTACACACTGGGGCAGAAAATCAAAGAGGATCCGTATCAGTTCACCGCTGTTGATGGTGCGGCCGTTTGCGGGAAAACCGGCTTCCAGCCGTATCCAGATTCCATCTGAGCAGCATTCACAGGCAGTCCGTTCCAAAATTTCCGGTCCCGGACAGCTGATGGAAATAAGGCCGCTTTTTCCAGATCCCTTTGCTTTAAAATTGTACCGGGCGGTCTCCTTATAAAACCGGCGCACAAGATCGTCCTCAAAGGCTCTTTTTTTATGGGGAGCATCAAAAAGTGTTTTTGGATATCCGGCTTTTTGGTGGGTAATAAAAATACTCAGCTTGGAGGGAGAAGCAAAGGGGTCTCCCTGCACATGGTCAATACATAACTGGTAATCGCCAAAGTCATAGATGCCCTGGGCGGATTTATAGGCCGGATAGCTTTTCCGGTCAATGGATTCTAACAGACGTTTAAGCTCGTTTGATGATTTCATGCTTCCATACACCTTTCGCATCCGGAATTTTTCCCGGACTTTCAGGTATCATTTTAAGCGAACACACAGAAAAATGCAACGCCTGCAAACGTTCCTAAGGTTTTCTGATGACCTTCAAAGGCATCCTGCACACCAGATTTCAGGGAGCCCTACAAAAAAATATTCCCAAAACCAATAATTTGAGTTATAATAAAATAGAGTCGTTTTGTGTGGCTTTTTACTCCACAAAAGAAATTTATAGACTAGGAGACAATACATATGGAAAGAAAAGTAGGAACAATCTCAAGAGGGATCCGCTGCCCGATCATCCGTGAAGGCGACGATCTTGCTGCGATCGTGGTAGACAGCGTACTGGACGCAGCTTCCAGCGAGGGCTTTGAACTGCGTGACAGGGACGTAATCTCTGTTACTGAGTCTGTAGTAGCCAGAGCTCAGGGAAACTACGCTTCCATCGATGCCATTGCCGAGGATGTAAAAGCAAAGCTGGGCGGAGAGACCATCGGCGTTATTTTCCCAATTTTATCCAGAAACCGTTTTTCCATCTGCTTAAAGGGAATTGCCAGAGGCGCAAAGAAGATTATTCTGATGCTCAGTTATCCAAGCGATGAAGTAGGAAACGCCCTGGTGTCTCTGGATCAGGTAGATGAGGCTGGAATCAATCCTTACAGCGATGTTCTGGATCTGAAGCGTTACAGGGAGCTTTTTGGAGAAAATAAGCATCCATTTACAGGCGTAGACTATGTAGATTACTACTGTGAGCTGATAAGAGAGCAGGGCGCAGAGGCAGAAGTTATCTTTGCAAATAATCCAAGAGAAATCGTAAAGCACACCAAGAACGTTCTTACCTGCGATATCCATTCCCGTATGCGCACCAAGCGCATCTTAAAAGAAGCAGGAGCAGAGAGAGTCTGCGGTATGGACGATATCCTGACAGCTCCTGTTAACGGCAGCGGCTGTAACGAGAAGTACGGACTTTTAGGCTCCAACAAGTCTACCGAGGATACCATCAAGCTGTTCCCAAGAGAGTGCAGCGATCTGGTATATGAGATCCAGAAGCAGATCCTGGATCGTACCGGAAAGCACGTTGAGGTTATGGTATACGGTGACGGTGCATTTAAAGATCCGGTAGGAAAAATCTGGGAGCTGGCTGACCCGGTTGTTGCGGTTGCAAATACCGAGGGTCTGGAAGGAACTCCAAACGAAATCAAGTTAAAATATCTGGCGGACAACGATTTTAAGGATCTGTCCGGCGCAGCATTAAAGGATGCGATCTCTCAGAGGATCAGAGAGAAGAAGTCCGACCTGGTAGGGGATATGGCTTCTCAGGGAACAACTCCGAGAAAACTTACAGATCTGATCGGATCTCTGTGCGACCTGACCAGCGGTTCCGGCGATAAGGGAACTCCTATTATTCTGGTTCAGGGATATTTTGATAACTATACCAATTAAAGCAGGCTTTTTTCAGAGTGATGCAGCAGCCTGATGCTTATGTGGGGCAAAATCCGGCAGAGGTTCTCGCAAGGGGATTTCTGCCGGATTTTTACCAGGCTGCAGCGGAAGAGGAACGTACACAATATGGAATATATAACACATACAGACCAGACCCTGTCAGCCAGACTGGCTGCTTCGGAGCGGATTCTCATCGGGATCGGGCCAGAGTGGGGGCTAAAGTCTGAAAAAAAGAAAATCCGGGATTGCAGGCTTTCAGACCCGGAGCAGGCAGAGATAAAGGCCGCCTATGAAGCGCTGTACGAGATGGTGAAGGATAAGGATTACTATCTGGTCACGACTCTTACGGACGGAGCGGTTTATGATACGCCCTTTGACAGAGAGCGCATCACGGCTCCCTGCGGGAATATTCACTGGCGTCAGTGCAGCAGGGCCTGTACAAAGGATATCTGGGAGGAGGGAGAACTTCCAGATGAGTTCTGCCCCCACTGCGGCGCTCCTCTTGCGGGAAATACCATAAAGGAAGAAAACTATATTGAGGAAGGCTATCTTCCCGGGTGGAAGAGGTATCTTTCCTGGCAGGCCGGGACTGTGAACCGTACACTGACTATATTAGAGCTGGGAGAGGGCTTTGCTTCTCCTACGGTTATGCGCTGGCCTTTTGAAAAGATCATTTTCTTTAACAGAAAGGCTCTTTTGTACCGGGTCAATGAAGAATTTTATCAGATACCCAGGGAGGTACAGGAACGCAGCATTCCGGTGCATGGAAATTCTCTGGAATGGATTTTGAATGAAAAAACAAAGGAAGAGAGTGAGTGTGATGGCGGCAATATCCAATGACTGGCTGGGCCCTTTAAGCGGGGAATTTAAAAAGCCTTATTATAAAAAGCTGTATGAAACAGTAAAACATGAATATGAGACCAGAAAGATATTTCCCGATCCGGACGATATCTTCAACGCCTTCGCCTTTACACCTCTGGAAAAGGTAAAGGTAGTGATCCTGGGACAGGATCCCTATCACAATGACGGTCAGGCCCATGGCCTTTGCTTCTCCGTAAAACCGGATGTAGATGTGCCGCCGTCCCTTGTAAATATTTACCAGGAGCTTCACGACGATCTGGGCTGCTATATTCCCAATAACGGCTATCTGAAAAAATGGGCGGATCAGGGAGTGATGCTTTTGAATACGGTGCTTACGGTCCGGGCCCATCAGGCTAACTCCCACCATGATATCGGCTGGGAACAGTTTACGGATGCAGCCATACGGGTACTCAACGAGCAGGACCGCCCGATGGTATTTATCCTGTGGGGAAGGCCGGCCCAGGCCAAAGCCGCTATGCTGGATAATAAAAAACACCTTATTTTAAAAGCGCCTCATCCAAGCCCGCTGTCTGCCTATCGGGGATTTTTCGGAAGCCGTCCCTTCAGCCAGACCAATTATTTTCTCACGCAGAACGGTCTGGATCCCATTGACTGGCAGATTGAAAATATCTGACCGTCTGCAGAAGGCATGGGAGAGTGAGGAAACGCATACGATATACCGTCGGAAGACGGTTCTAAAACATACGGTGTAAAAAGGAGAAACTATGAGTTTGGTAGAAACATTAAAAATCATCGTACTGGGAATTGTGGAGGGATTTACAGAGTGGCTGCCTATCAGCAGCACCGGCCATATGATCCTGGTGGATGAGATCATCCGTCTGGACCAGCCGGAGGCATTTAAGGAAATGTTTCTGGTAGTGATCCAGCTGGGGGCAATCCTGGCAGTGGCAGTGATGTATTTTCACAGGCTCAATCCATTCAGCCCTTCAAAAAACCGCAGGCAGAGGGAAGCAACCTGGGCTCTGTGGATCAAGATCATCATTGCCTGCATTCCGGCGGCTGTTCTGGGGCTTTTGCTGGATGACTGGATGGAGGCCCATCTGTATAATGCCTATGTGGTAGCGGCAATGCTGATCCTCTATGGTATTTTGTTCATTGTACTGGAAAACAGTCCCATCACTTCCAGTCCATCAATCCAGAAGGTGGGACAGATTTCTGTGAAAACAGGCTTCCTGATCGGCGTATTTCAGCTGCTTTCGTTGATTCCCGGTACCTCCCGCTCAGGCTCTACGATTTTAGGCGCTATGATCCTGGGCTGTTCAAGAAGCGCTGCCGCTGAGTTTTCCTTTTTCCTGGGAATCCCGGTGATGTTTGGAGCCAGCTTTTTGAAAATTGTAAAATTTTTCCTGGATGGAAATTCCTTTACAGGATCTCAGATTTTCTACACGCTTTTAGGAATGGCTGTGGCATTTGGAGTATCGGTTTACTCGATCCAGTTCCTGATGAGCTATGTCCGCAGACATAATTTCAAATTTTTCGGATATTACAGAATTATTCTGGGAGCTATCGTGCTGGCATACTTTGGTATTACGGCTCTGGCCGTATAAAAGGAATGCTCCGTTTCTGAACATCTGCCGGAACAGACGGATGGAACAGAAACGGAGCATTTTTTATTTATTATTCAACCATATCGGCAATCTCATAGATCAGGCGTTCGCTTTCCTCCCAGCCAAGACAGGGATCGGTGATGGACTGTCCGTAGCAGTGCTGTCCGATCTTATGGCTGCCGGGCTCGATGTAGCTTTCAATCATCAGGCCCTTTACCAGATGGCGGATATCGTTGGAGTAGCGGCGGCTGTGAAGTACCTCTTTTGCAATGCGCACCTGCTCTTTGTACTGTTTGTTGGAGTTGGAATGATTGGTGTCCACGATGCAGGCTGGATTTTTAAGCTCTCTCTGGGAATAGAGATCATAGAGCAGCCTTAAATCCTCATAGTGATAGTTGGGGCTGCACTGACCGCGCTTATTAACTGCGCCGCGCAGGATCACATGGGTGAGAGGATTGCCGGGGCAGCTTACCTCATCTCCTCGGAAGATAAAGTCATGGGGAAGCTGGGCTGCAACAACAGAGTTTAACATAACGGTCATGTCGCCGCTGGTAGGGTTTTTCATACCAACAGGTACGTCGCAGCCGCTGGCTACCAGCCGATGGTATTGGTTTTCAACCGAGCGGGCGCCGACGGCAATATAGGACATGATATCGGACAGATACTGCAGGTTGTCCGGATAAAGCATCTCATCGGCTGTAGACATACCGGTTTCCCGGAGCACACGCATATGCATATGGCGGATGGCAAGGATCCCCTGAAGCATATCCGGCTTTTTTTCGGGATCCGGTTGATGGAGCATACCCATATAACCTTCTCCAGTGGTCCGCGGCTTATTCGTATAGACTCTGGGGATGATGATCAGCTGATCCTTTGTAGCCTCCTGAACCTTTGCAAGGCGGTTCGCATAGTCGCAGACCGCATCCTCATTATCAGCGGAGCAGGGACCGATGATCACCAGGAATTTATTGCTCTGGCCGGTAATGACCTTTTTAATTTCCTCATCTCTTTCTTTTTTTAAAGCTGCCAGATGATCCGCAAGAGGAAACTGTTCAAGAATCTCTGCGGGAGTTGGCAGTTCATTTACAAGTGTAAATCCCATCTCATATTCCTCCCTTTGTGTGTAAATTCGATAATGCAACATTATAATATACAAAAACAGATTCGTAAAGCAAAAGTGTACTGTCTTGACAAATCTATTTTACCTGCCTATAATAGTGATAATTTCATGAAATGGCTATGACGGGAAAAAGTAGTATTCTGCACAAGCATACAGAAAGCAGCCGGGGGATGAGAGGCGCATGGAAAGCAGGATATGAATACATCTCTGAGCTTCGCACCAAACGGACGGAATCTGCACAGGCTTTTCCGGCTCAGTAGGCTGTGACGGATCCGGCACACGTTATCGTGCCTGAGTATCTGCCGGCTGGAAATCGGTTTATTTATTTTACGGCATGTACTTAAGGAGGCAGTCAGTGCGAGCTGGCTGTAAACATCAGGTGGTAACACGGGCTTTCTGCTCCGTCCTTTTGAACAGGGGACGGAGCTTTTTTAGTTCCATAGAGAAGCGAGGCTTATGAAATAAAAACGCTTCCCAGCCTGAAGCCGCCGAAACTGTAAGAAATCAGGCCTTTGCATGAAAATAGAAATATGGTAAAATAAAAACAGTAAAGGAGAGAAGACAATGCAGATCTACGAAGAACTGATTGCCAGAGGCTTAATTGCCCAGGTAACAAACGAAGAAGAAATCAAAAAAATGGTGAATGAGGGAAAGGCCGTATTCTATATTGGATTTGACCCGACCGCAGACAGCCTTCATGTAGGCCACTTTATGGCTCTCTGTCTGATGAAGCGCCTTCAGATGGCAGGCAATAAGCCTATTGCCCTGATCGGAGGCGGCACCGGTATGGTAGGAGATCCTTCCGGCCGTACGGATATGCGTACTATGATGACACCAGAGATCATCCAGCACAACTGCGACTGCTTTAAAAAGCAGATGAGCCGTTTCATCGACTTTTCCGAAGGAAAGGCCATGATGGTAAACAATGCTGAATGGCTGATGGATTTAAATTACATTGAGTTTTTACGGGAGATCGGTCCTCATTTCTCTGTAAATAATATGTTAAGGGCTGAGTGCTATAAGCAGCGGATGGAAAAGGGCTTAAGCTTCCTTGAGTTCAACTACATGCTCATGCAGAGTTATGACTTCTATGAGCTGTTCCAGCGCTACGGCTGCAATATGCAGTTCGGCGGCGACGATCAGTGGAGCAATATGCTGGGAGGTACAGAGCTTATCCGCCGCAAGCTGGGAAAAGACGCCCACGCCATGACCATTACCCTTCTGTTAAACTCAGAGGGAAAAAAGATGGGGAAGACCCAGTCCGGCGCTGTATGGCTGGATCCAAACAAGACTTCCCCATTCGATTTCTATCAGTACTGGAGAAATGTGGCAGACGCCGATGTGCTTAAGTGCCTGCGTATGCTTACATTCCTTCCATTAGAGCAGATTGACGAGATGGACAAATGGGAAGGCAGCCAGTTAAATCAGGCAAAGGAAATCCTGGCATTTGAGCTTACCAAGCTGGTGCACGGCGAGGAAGAGGCTGCAAAGGCACAGGAGGGCGCAAGAGCGCTGTTTTCAGCTGGAGGAAGCACCATCAATATGCCTACCAGCGAGCTGACGGAAGAGGATTTTAAAGAAAATGCCATGGATATCCTGACGATCCTGACGAAATCAGGACTGGCTTCTTCACGTTCTGAGGCAAGACGAAATGTAGAGCAGGGCGGCGTATCTGTAGACGGAGCGACTGTAAAGGATATTCACGCTGCCTTTGAAAAGGATCGTTTTGCCGGAGAGGGCCTTGTAGTAAAGAGAGGCAAAAAGAATTTCAGAAAAGTGATATTAAAGTAATGAAGCAGTGGGAGGAGGTGGCCGGATGAAAAAGGCAGGGATTCTGCGCTGCATGAAAGCGCTGGCTGCGGCAGCAGCCTTAACCATCGTGGGCGCCTTTACCGCTCTGGCCGGTTCTGCCGGAAAAACGCCGGTTCCGGTAACGCTCCATCTGGATGTAAATAACCGGCAGACGGCCATCTATGACGGCTATACGTCCTATGTAATGGGAAACCGCGTATCGGATAAGGATACCTTTACCATTACAAAGGACAGAAATGATGTAAATCTGGATGAGATTGTTTTAAATTATTATCTCATCACCTACGAGGGAGATACTCAAAAGAGCCTGGAGTGCCGGGTGTACGGATTGGAGGAGGGAGAGCATTATCCGGTCGTACGCCCGGAAACACTGGCAAAGGAAAGCGAAAGCCGGCTCTATGATTCTCTGGAGCGGTGCTATGTTCTTGAATTTGCCAGAGGAGATGAGCGAAGATCCTATTATTTTATGCTTCTTCCCGAGGCAGAGATGCCTTCCTATCGGAATATCCATCTAGGAAGCTGGGAAAAGGATAAAAAGGGCTGGAGATATCTTTATCAGGAAAATTATCTTACCTCCTGGGCCTTGATCAATGACAGCTGGTATTTTTTCGGTATGGACGGCTATATGAAAACCGGCTGGCAGGAGTACAAAGAAAATTGGTATTATCTGAATCCTGATAATGGCGTTATGATGACGAACTGTACTATAGATGGATATCAGGTGGATGGAAGCGGTGTGAGAATCTGACCAGTTACATTAAAAAAGCATCCGGGCAGTCCGGGAACGGTATCGTTCCGGAATGTCCGGATGCTTTTTTAAATCTCTGTTTTATCCCAGAAAGCCCAGATGCTCCAAAAGGATTTTAAGCCCCATGAGGATCAGGATCAGGCCGCCGGCAAATTCGGCTTTTTTCTGATAACGGCAGCCAAATACATTTCCAATCTTAACACCTGCGGCAGACAGAAGGAAGGTAATGCTTCCGATAAAGAGTACGGCAGGCAGGATCCGGACCTGAAGGAAGGCAAAGGTTACGCCTACGGCCAGGGCATCAATGCTGGTTGCCACAGCCATCAGGGTCATGGTTTTTATATCCAGAGAGGGATCTGCTGCTGCTTCGCCGTTTTCAAAGGCTTCCTTTATCATATTTCCTCCGATAAGAGCCAGAAGCACAAAGGCGATCCAGTGGTCATAGGACTCGATGGTTCCGCTGAACTTGGAACCCAGCAGATATCCCAGAAAGGGCATAAGGCCCTGAAAGCCGCCAAAATAAAGTCCTACGATTCCGGCGTTTTTCCAGCTCATTTCCGGCATGGCAAGTCCCTTACAGACCGCTACGGCAAAGGCGTCCATAGACAGCCCAACTGCAATAATAAACAATTCCGTTAATGACATGATCATTTCCTCCCAAATGGCACAGTTTATGAAACAGTGTAGGAGAGGAACCGAAAAATGTCAAGAAAAATATAGGAGCTTGTAAAACGAATTTGCCTGTGCTAAAGTATAGCTGAAACGGAGGTAAATAGGATTATGAAAAAATCATATGAAATTGATATGTGCAATGGCCCGCTTTTAGGCAAGATCCTGCTGTTTTCCATTCCGCTGATGCTTTCCGGTATTTTACAGCTTTTGTTTAATGCGGCTGATATTATTGTAGTAGGAAGGTTTTCTGGAAGTACGGCGCTGGCGGCTGTGGGCTCTACCTCATCCCTGATCAATCTTCTGATCAACATTTTTGTAGGCTTGTCTGTAGGTGTAAATGTGCTGGTAGCCAGATATTATGGCGGACAGAAGGAAAGAGATGTTCAGGAAACCATACATACGGCGGTTTTGACGGCCATTTTAAGCGGCCTGTTTCTGGTTGCGGTGGGAGAGCTTGCCGCAGGCCCCATGCTTCGGATCATGGGAACCCCGGAGGATGTGCTGGATCAATCTGTGCTCTATATGCGGATTTATTTCCTTGGAATGCCTGTTTTAATGCTTTATAACTTCGGCGCTGCGATCCTCAGAGCAGTAGGAGATACCAGGCGGCCTCTTTATTTCCTCTTTGCCGCCGGAGCGGTCAATGTGGTTTTGAATCTGTTCTTTGTAATAGGCCTTGGAATGGGAGTGGACGGAGTAGCCTGGGCTACTGTGATTTCTGAGCACATTTCCGCATTTCTTGTCTTTAAGAGCCTGATGGCGGAAGAGGGAATGATGAAGCTCCATCTAAAGAAACTTACCATTCATATGGATAAGCTGAAGCGGATTGTGAAGATCGGTCTTCCGGCCGGTATGCAGGGCGCGATCTTCTCTGTATCCAATGTGCTGATCCAGTCCTCTGTCAATTCCTTTGGTTCTGTGGCCATGGCAGGCAATACGGCTTCTGCAAATATCGAGGGCTTTGTCTATACGGCTATGAATGCGGTTTATCAGACCAGCTTAAGCTTTACCAGCCAGAATCTTGGCGGAGGAAAGTACAGCCGTATTAATAAGGTAAAAAATATCTGTCTGGCTGTTGTTACGGCAGTGGGGCTGGTTCTTGGCCTGGCAGCAGTAGGCGCGGGCACTCATCTTCTGGGAATTTATTCTTCAGACTCTGAGGTGCTTAAATACGGGATGCTCCGTCTGGAGATTATCTGTGGGACCTATTTTATCTGCGGGCTGATGGACTGTATGGTAGGAAGCTTGAGAGGATTGGGATACTCGGTGATTCCCATGATCGTCTCTCTTACCGGAGCATGTGGTTTTCGTATTCTCTGGATTTTTACAGTATTTGCCGTTTACCGTTCACTGGCAGTTCTTTATCTGTCATATCCGGTATCTTGGCTCATTACGGCAGCGGCTCACATGGTTACCTTTAAACTGATCCGCAGGAAATTCCCCAAAGAAGATATAAAATAATAAATATTCTGAAAATTAGAAGCAAACACCCAATATAACGGGTAAATATTATATAAAAATATAAATAATTACAATAAATATACACAATTTACAAAAAGACAAAAAATAATTAAAAATTACAAAAAGAGTCTTGACAAATCAGGGCTCTTTTTGTATAATAAAGTCAACAAAAGAGAAGAGAACACGAGATACAAAAGAGAATAAGGAGTTGTAGACAGTCAACTCAATGTAATAAAATCTAAGCAAAGGAGGTACGGACCACCAGAAAGAGAACGTTCGTTTCATTTATAAGCTAAAGTGATTTAGTTATAGATGAAACAGGAAAAGCACTCTGTGAGAGTAACTGCTCATACATAGTACAGACAGATGAAACGGAAATTGATTTAAGAAACAAAAGAAAGTCCAATCGATTGGTAAAAGAACTGCAGTCTTAAAGAAACGAAAGAGAATGTCTGTAATAAAAGATAGGAACAAGCAGATGATCGTATTTTCAAAGTGATCCATAAGCGTATCAAAGGCAATAAATGCCCGGTCTGGTGATATGACGAGAAAGTATCATCAGGACGGAGAGAGATACCGGATCAAAGAAAAAAAGCAAGGTGGAAAATAGATCCGAAGCAAGTGAATATACAAAAGAGAGCAGAAGAAAACCAGAGTGGATACAATTAAATATAGAGTCACAAAAGAAACAATTGTTTCGAAAGAGAGGCTTGGTCCAATGGACGAGATAGTTAAAAGACGGATATCGTAATCGAGAACGTGGTTAGTCAAAGATTCGATATCCGTCTTTTGTTGTATTTAATATAGGGGATCACAGACCTTTTAGATCAAAGGGCGGCGTATATTCTTCTTTTGCGCTGCTTTTTTCCTGTATAAATCCCTCAGTAAGTCCCAGAGAGAGCGCTGCATCCACTACCTTCTGGTATTCATAGGAGGTGATCCGACGATTGATATCCGGATGGTCGCAGCTATGGTAGAAGGGGGTGTACTGGCTTAAAAGGCTTAACAGGTACTGGCCTTTTGGAAGCTCTCTGCTGACCCATTCCATCAGGGCGATGGAATCATCCCTGTGTCCGGGGAGAACCATATGGCGCAGGATTACGCCTTTTTTCATAAGCAGGAAGGAAGGCTGGGAGGGCTCCTCAGGGGCGTGTTCCTCAAATACCGGAGCGCCTGTCTGAAGGATCATCTGATAGATAGCACGGGAAGCGGCTTCAAAGTAGTTCCCGCAGTTTGACAGACAGGCAGAAAGAGCGCTGTCATGGTACTTTAAATCAGGAAGCCAGATATCTACATAATCCTTTAAATATTCTACGATCTCAGGACGTTCATAGCCGCCGCAGTTATATACGATCGGGATCGAAAGGCGGGAGCGAACCTGATCCAGAGCAGGAAGGATTGAGGGGAGAAACTGAGTGGGGGTGACAAGATTGATATTATAGGCCCCCTGATCTTCCAGACGGAGAAAGATATCAGCCAACTCATTAGAAGTCAGCTCCTTTCCGAATTGTTCGCTGCTGATGGGATAATTCTGGCAGAAGCAGCATTTAAGGGTGCATCCGGAAAAAAAGACGGTTCCGCTTCCGCCTCTGGCCCACTCCGGCCCGCTCAGACAGGGTTCTTCCCATTTATGGAGTGCTGCCCTGGCAGCCTTTAACTGATCGGTACATCCGCAGTAGCCGGTTTTGCGGCTGCGGTCAATGCGGCACATTCTGGGGCAGAGGGTACAGGATTCATAAGTGGGAAAACGGATCATGGCAAAAGCCCCTGCTCTTTGCGGTACAGATATCTTGGAAGTCCGTCCTCCAGAATATGCTGTGGCTGCCCCTGGATGAGCGGAAGAGCATAGGCGGTAAATTCCGGGCCGATATCGTTGTGATTGCCGGTGATCCAGTGAGGCGGGAAGGTCTTTTCCTTATTGCAGACATTGGAAACATCTGTAAGGCCGAAACGGATGGAATAATCCGCTCCTTCTTCGCGTTCAAAGGTGATCATCTTTGCGGTCACGCCCTCAAGTGCGGCACGGACTGCAAAGCGTCCGGCCTCGCTGGCTTCGTTAATGTCCGTAAGAGAGGAGATAAGGCTGCTGCAGCGCTGGTTTACATTTAATTCTACAGAGCGAACCTTGACTCCGAAACGGCCTCTGACATAGCTTTCGAGCAGCTTTCCGCAGCCTGTAAGCATCTTGTGGCCAAAGGTATCGACCTGAGCTTCAGTAGAGTATTCACATACCAGACGGCCGGAAGCATCGTGGATGCCTTCAGAAACACAGACAACCACAGCGGTGCTTTTCTTTAAAGCGCCTTCGATATCATTTAAAAACGCTTCCATATCAAAATCAGATTCCGGCAGATAGATGAGCAGGGGATTGTCGCCGGGAAACTTTCTTGCCAGGGCGCTGGCAGCAGTGACCCAGCCTGCATGACGGCCCATGAGTTCAATAATGGTGACAGCCGGCTGCTGATAGACAGAAGCATCCAGAACGATTTCACGGACAGTAGACGCTACATATCGGGCAGCGCTGCCGTAGCCGGGGGTGTGGTCGGTTACAGGAAGATCGTTGTCAATGGTTTTTGGAACGCCGATAAAAACGATATCCTCTTTTGCCATGGCAGCATATCTGGACAATTTGTCTGCGGTGTCCATGGAATCATTTCCGCCGATGTAGAATACAGCTCCGATATTCATGGCTTTAAATTTTTCAAATAACAAGGGGTATACGGAAGCATCCATATTTTCAGGAAGCTTATAGCGGCAGGAGCCCAGATATGCGGCGGGCGTCAGGCGCAGAAGTTCCAAATCCTCTTTGGAAAGCTCTGCGGAGAGATTTATGGTATGGCCGGACAGAAAGCCTTCGATGCCGTTTATCATGCCATAGACAGCTCCAATCTCATCCGGATGGGAAAGTCCTTCCTGGATCACGCCGTATAAGCTGGCGTTGATCACAGCTGTGGGACCGCCGGACTGGCCTACAAGTATATTTTTCTTCAAGGGAAAATCCTCCTCTCATGTATACAGTGATCGTCTGGACAGCTGCAGAAGAAGTCCAGATTCTTTTGTAAGTATATCTGATAAAAATGGGAAATGCAATCCGTTTGTGATATTGCATATAAAACCCGTATTTTTTTGTAACATATTTCCTATTGCATTTTAGGTAAAAAAATGATAGTCTGTATACAGATAAAAAAGTTGTATACAAACTCAAAAAGTTAAATACAAATATTTTAAAGGAGGAATCGGAGAATGGATATTCGCTATTCTGCCAACCAGAGGGATGTAAAGCGCTACACAACAGAGGAATTAAGAAACGAATTCCTCATCACAGATCTGTACAAGGCTAATGAGGTAGTTGCCGTATACTCTCATGTAGACCGTATGGTTACTCTGGGATGTATGCCTACTACAGAGAAGGTTTCTATTGATAAGGGAATCGACTGCTGGAAGAACTTCGGCACCCATTACTTTTTAGAGCGCCGTGAGATCGGTATTTTTAATATCGGCGGCGAGGGAACCATCACAGCAGACGGCCAGACCTTTAAGATGGGATACAAGGACTGCCTGTACATTACAAAGGGCACAAAGGAAGTTTATTTTGAGAGCACCGACGCTGAGAAGCCTGCAAAGTTCTACATGGTCAGCGCACCGGCTCATACTTCCTACACAACTACCTTTATTCCGATTGAGAAGGCTGCAAAGAGACCCTGCGGCGAGGCAGAGACCTCCAATAAGCGTACCATCAATCAGTTCATCCATCCGGATGTACTTAAGACCTGCCAGCTGTCCATGGGCATGACCGTATTAGAGCCAGGCAGCGTATGGAACACCATGCCGTCTCATACACATGAGCGCCGTATGGAGATTTATATGTACTTTGAGGTTCCGGGCGACAACGTAGTATTCCATATGATGGGAGAACCCACTGAGACAAGACATATTGTCATGAAGAATGAGGAGGCTGTGATCAGCCCGTCCTGGAGCATCCACAGCGGCGCCGGCACTTCCAACTATACCTTTATCTGGGCTATGGGCGGAGAGAACATGGAGTTCGACGATATGGATACCATGATGCCAAACGAGATGATGTAAGTTCATCCGAACGATTCTGTTAAAAATATATGGAGGATAAAGAAATGGCTGATTATTTAAACAACTTTTCACTTGAAGGCAAGGTAGCCCTGGTAACAGGCGCTTCCTACGGCATCGGCTTTGCAATCGCAAAGGCAATGGCAGGCGCAGGCGCTACCATCGTTTTCAACGATATCAAGCAGGAATTGGTAGATAAGGGAATCGCAGCGTACAAGGAAGAGGGCATCGAGGCTCACGGCTATGTATGCGACGTAACCAATGAGGACGCAGTAAACGCGATGGTTGCTCAGATCGAGGCAGAGGTAGGCGTAGTTGATATCCTGGTAAATAACGCAGGAATCATCAAGAGAATCCCAATGTGCGAGATGAGTGCAGCTGAGTTCCGCCAGGTAATCGATGTTGACTTAAACGCTCCGTTTATTGTTTCCAAGGCTGTTATCCCAAGCATGATCAAGAAGGGCCACGGAAAGATCATCAACATCTGCTCCATGATGAGTGAGCTGGGCCGTGAGACCGTATCTGCTTATGCAGCAGCTAAGGGCGGCTTAAAGATGCTGACAAAGAACATTGCTTCTGAGTACGGTGAGTACAATATCCAGTGTAACGGTATCGGACCTGGCTATATCGCTACTCCCCAGACAGCTCCTCTGCGTGAGATCCAGCCAGACGGCTCCAGACATCCATTTGACCAGTTCATCGTTTCCAAGACTCCTGCAGGACGCTGGGGTGAGGCTGAGGATCTGGGCGGACCTGCAGTATTCCTGGCATCTGATGCTTCCAATTTTGTAAATGGTCTGGTACTGTATGTAGACGGCGGTATCCTGGCTTACATCGGCAAGCAGCCTAAGTAATCGATTACGCAATTAAACCAATAAAACCAATCAGGGCCCGTCATGCCATGACCGCATGGCGGGTCCTGATTCATCTGAGAAAAGGAACAGGGGTGCTGCATGGGAGAAGTGAATTTTAAAAACAGAGGGGAACTGGTTTTTGAAACCTTAAAGCGGGAGATACTGGATCTGAAGCTGAAACCAGGCTGCCTGATCAGCGAAAGTGATATCTGTGAGCGGTTTGGCGTGTCGCGGACTCCGGTGCGGGACGCCCTGCGTCTTTTGCAGGAACAGGGATTTGCGGAGACGATTCCCTATCGGGGAACGTATGTGACTCTTTTGAGCCTGGATAATATCAAGCAGATGATCTATATGAGGGTAGCGGTGGAAACCATGGTTTTAAGGGATTTTATGGAAATCCAGACGCCCATGGTGATGGAGGAAATCCGTCATGCCATTGCCGTTCAGAAGGCCTTGATCCAGACGCCGGGGTTTGAACCGGAACAGTTTTACCGCATGGATGCCCAGATGCACTCTCTCTGGTTCACAGCTGTAAAGCGACAGAAGCTCTGGGATATGCTCCAGGCCCAGCAGCTTCATTATACCCGGTTTCGTATGCTGGATTTTATTACAGAAACAGATTTTCCAAGGATTATCGGAGAGCATGAGCAGCTGTTTGAGCTGATCTGCAAAAAAGATCTTTCCGGCCTGGAACAGGTATTAAAAGATCACCTCTACTACAGTATGAAGCGGATGCGTCATTCTATAGAGGTGGATTATAAGGACTATTTTGAAGAAGAACCAGAAGAGAATCGGTTTGTCATTTAATGGCAGGCCGTTTTTTGTTTTATTTGTGGGGGGGAGTCATAAGATAGATCCGCTCTTCCGGATTTTCTTCCAGATATTCTTCCAGTTCCTCCGGTGACAGGCGGGACTGAACCTCTCTGAAAAATTCTTTTCCGCTCATGGAGGCAAAGCTTAGGAGCCGCTTTCTTACTTCCGGATCATCTGCCAGCAATTCCTTTTCCTTCTGTGTATAAATTCCCATATCCAATCCCTTCCTTTCCCGTCTCTTATTTTGACGCAAAACGGTTAGAATAGTCTGATAATTTCAGAATATGCATCTGTTTACCTATAGTATATTCGCTATTCCGAAGATATTCAATATGCAAATTCTAACTTATGCTTATTTCAGGTAAAATAAGCATAGGAGCAATAAAAATATGATCGACTATTCGCCTTTCTGGGAAACTCTGGAGGCGTCGGAGGAAAGCTGGTACACACTGACGAAGAAGCATAAAATTTCTGACAGTACTCTGCACCGGCTTAAGCATAATAAAGATGTGACCATGAAAACGATCAATGATCTCTGCAGGATTTTAAACTGCCGCATTGAGGATATCGCCAGGTATGTGCCCTCAGAGGAGGATCAGATTCTTTAGGAATGTTAAAAAGACATAAAAGGAACGGTCCGGGTCTGTTCAAAAGGATATAAGCTGTGATATACTATGTGGGCTTATAGGAGATTTTGTGGACAATCTTCTTAAAAGGAACGGATCCGGAGGAAATATATGGAAAAAAGTGGAGTTTCGCTGGAGAAAAAAGTAAAACGGATCGCTGTCTGTGCCGGGGCAGTGGTCTTTTTTTCGATTGGAGCCAATCTGGCAGTAAGCTGGTTCGGCCTTGGGAGCTTCGGAAGCATCCTGGAACAGAACGCCGGCAGTCTGGCCTTCTGGTCTGCGATGGAGGAGGAGCGCCTGGCCTTTGCGCGTTATGTGGGAACTGCCCTTCCGGAAGAGCGGGAGCGGTTTGAGCAGTCCAGAATGGAAACGCGCCGGCGGCTGGAAGAGCTTCCCGTTGATTACAGAGAAACGGGCTCTGAGCGGTATGCCCGTACCTGGTCCATCCGGAATATGTATGAAAATTACGAGACAGAGCTGGAAGTCCTTGAAGAAACAGACCGGGAGGATCCGGAATATGTGAACCGGCTGTATCGGATCTACCGGGTTCAAAATTATCTCAAGGATAAGGCCGGACAGCTGGAACAGATGACAATGGAGGACGGAAGCGAACGCTACGAGAAGCATCGTTTCCTTTTTTCAGTCCTTCCGGCTGCCAGTATCCTGTGGGGAATCGCTGCGCTGTGGATGGTTAAGCGGCTGAATGGCTCCGTACGCCGTAACATCGTAGAGCCAGTGGTAATGCTGGCCGGGCAGGCAGACCGTATCCGGAAAAATGATTTTTCAGGGCCTGAACTTACAGCTGAGGGAGAAGATGAGATCAGCCGTCTTATCCGTTCCTTTAATAAAATGAAGCAGGCGACAAGAGGATATATTGAGGCTTTAAAAGAAAAAAACGAAACAGAACGGCAGCTGGAGGCGGTCCGGCTGCAGCTTTTAAAAAATCAGATCAATCCCCATTTTCTTTTCAATACCTTAAATATGATCGCCGGAACGGCTCAGATCGAAGATGCGGCTGCCACGGAAAAGATGATACAGGCATTAAGCCGCCTGTTCCGCTACAATTTAAAATCAACTGCATCTGTGATGCCTCTGGAACGTGAGCTTAAGGTTGTTCAGGATTATATGTATCTGCAGCAGATGCGGTTTGGAAAGAGAGTGCAGTATGAGACAGGCTGTGACCCGGAAACAATGGAGATACTGGTTCCTTCCTTTATGCTCCAGCCTTTGGTGGAAAACGCAGTAAAGCATGGGATTTCTGCAAGAAGCAAAGGCGGAAGGATTGTGGTGCGGACCTGGAAACAGGGGCAGAGGCTGTGGATCTCGGTGGCGGATACGGGAGAAGGGATTGATGAGGACAAACTGGAAAAGATAAAAAGAGCCTTAAAGGAAGGAGATGGATCCGGCGTTGGGATTGGTCTGGGAAACATTGCCCGCCGGCTGAAGGCAATGTATGAGGACGGAGAAGTGAGGATCGAGAGCCGAAAGGGCTGCGCGACGGTGGTACAGCTGGCGTTTACACCGGAAAACTGTAAGGAGGATGAACCGTGATACAGAATGAGGATAAGAACGAGACGTACAAGGTGCTTTTGGCAGATGATGAGCAGATTGAACGTATGGCTCTTGCCAAACGGCTGCATAAGCATTTTGGAGACAGCCTGGTCATCTGGCAGGCAGCAGACGGAAATGAGGCGGTCCGCCTGTGTTTTAAAGAACGGTGCCAGATCGTGATCATGGATATTTCCATGCCGGAATTAAACGGTGTGGAGGCGGCAGAACAGATCCGAAGGCTGGATGAGGACTGCGAGATCATTTTCCTTACCGCATATGACGAATTTTCCTATGCAAAGAGAGCCATTGCCATTCATGCGCTGGACTATCTTTTAAAGCCCTGTGAGGAAGAGGAGCTTACTGCGGTGATGGAGGAAGCCGTGGGGCGGATCCAAAAGAGGGAGCAGTTTGAAAAGCTGCATATGGAACAGGAGATGCCGGAAGAGACCGGGGCAGAGATGCCGGAGCCGGACTTAGAGGAGGAGCCGGACGAGCCTGACCGGCTTGGACAGGCGGCTGAAAAGATACGCCGGTATATACGGAAAAATTATATGAAGGATATTTCCATGCAGGATGCGGCACGGATGATGAATTATTCTGACGCCTATTTCTGCAAGCTGTTTAAACAGTGCTTTGACCAGAATTTTACCGCCTATCTGGCCCGCTTCAGGATCAATGAGGCCAGACGGCTTTTACAGGATAAAAATGCCAGCGTAAGAGAGGTCAGCATGCTGGTAGGGTATTATGACGCCAATTACTTTGCAAAGGTATTTAAAAGGATTGCAGGTATGAACCCTTCTGAATACAGAGACAGCTTTCACACAGACAGCGTATGACAAAATTTTCTCCCTCAATGTCAAAGATTTACGGTACAAAACAGAAAATCCTTTTTTTATAATTATTTAATAAAATGTGTATAAAGAAAGGAAGCAGTAAAGTGAGGAAGATGATGAAAAAGCTGACGGCGCTTGCTTTTGGGATAGCAGTGGCAGTCAGTCTGACAAGCTGCGGTTCTTTAACCGGCGGCAAGCGTATTATCCGCGTTTCCCATGCACAGTCAGAGACGCATCCGGAGCATCTGGGGCTTCTGGCATTTAAAGAGTATGTGGAAGAGAAGCTGGGAGACAAATATGAGGTCCAGATATTTCCAAATGAACTTTTAGGCTCAGCCCAGAAGGCCATTGAGCTGACACAGACGGGAGCCATTGACTTTGTAGTAGCCGGCACAGCGAATCTGGAGACCTTTGCTGACGTATATGAGATTTTCAGTATGCCGTATCTGTTTGACTCAGAGGAGGTATACAAATCCGTGATGCAGGATACGGAATACATGGAAAATATCTATGCATCGACGGATGAAGCCGGTTTCCGCGTAGTAACCTGGTACAATGCAGGTACCCGTAATTTCTACGGAAAATCCCCGATACGGACGCCGGAGGATTTAAAGGGCAAAAAGATCCGCGTACAGCAGAGTCCTGCCAGCGTAGAGATGGTAAAGGCATTTGGAGCGGCAGCGGCGCCAATGGGATTTGGCGAGGTATATACGGCTATCCAGCAGGGCGTCATCGACGGTGCAGAGAATAACGAACTGGCTCTTACCAACAACAAGCACGGCGAAGTTGCAAAATATTATTCTTATAACAAGCATCAGATGGTGCCGGATATGCTGGTAGCCAATCTGAAGTTCTTAAACAGCTTAAGCCCTGAGGATTATCAGGTATTTAAAGAGGCGGCGGCTCTTTCCACGGAAGTAGAGATGGAAGAGTGGGACAAGAGTATAGAAGAGGCTAAAAAAATCGCCACAGATGAAATGGGCGTAGAGTTTATTGACGTGGATGTGGAAGCGTTTAAAGAAAAGGTTCTTCCTCTCCATGAGTCTATGCTTCAGGAAAATGAGAAGATCCGCGATCTCTATGACCATATTCAGGCTGCCAATGAAAAAGCAAAAGGAGGACAGTAGGATGGAGACCATGCACAAAGTAAAAGCAGGGATCATGCAGGTTCTGGGATTTGTAATCATCGCTCTGTTCGCCTTTATGACCCTGATCGGAACGTATCAGATCGTAACCCGTTATTTCTTTAACCGTCCAAGTACGGTATCAGAGGAGCTTTTAACCTACGCTTTTACCTGGATGGCCCTTCTGGCTTCCGCCTATGTGTTCGGAAAGAGAGACCATATGCGTATGGGCTTTCTGGCAGACAAGCTCACCGGAGCGCCCAGAAAATATCTGGAGATCACTATTGACCTTCTTACTTTTTTGTTAGCAGCGGTTGTGATGGTATACGGCGGTATTTCCATTACAAAGCTGACCATGATCCAAAAAACTGCTTCTTTGCAGGTGCCTATGGCCTATGTTTATGTGATCGTGCCTGTTACGGGAGTGCTGATCATGATTTTCAGCCTTATGAATGCCATAGACGTGGCTCATATGGAATTTAAGGAGAAGGGAGAGGTTCGGTTATGACGATCGCAGTTGCCTGCGGGCTGATTATTTTAGTGCTTCTTGTGATTATGCTCTTAGCTGGAGTACCAATCGCAGTAGCTCTGGCTGTTTCTTCCATCGGAGCGATCCTTCCGGTGCTTGATACCGGCGCATCCGTGCTTACGGGAGCACAGAGGATTTTTTCCGGTATTTCCGTATTCAGCCTTCTTGCCATTCCGTTTTTTATCCTGGCAGGAAACTTGATGAATAAGGGCGGTATTGCTATCCGTCTGATCAATTTTGCAAAATTATTTACAGGAAGTATTCCGGGAGCTCTGGCACACACCAACGCCGTTGCCAATATGCTTTTCGGTGCCATCTCAGGTTCCGGTACGGCGGCAGCTTCCGCCATGGGTTCGATCATCGGCCCTATCGAAGAGGAAGAAGGCTATGACAGGGATTTCTCAGCAGCGGCTAATATCGCTACCGCTCCTACCGGTCTTTTAATCCCTCCGAGCAACGTTATGATCACCTATTCACTTGTCAGCGGAGGAACCTCCGTAGCGGCTCTTTTCATGGCGGGCTATATTCCCGGGATCCTCTGGGGACTGGCATGTATGATCGTAATCTATATTTTTGCTAAAAAGAAGGGCTACCGCAGTACAAAGAAGTTTACAAACAGCGAGAAGCTTAAGGTATTTTTACAGGCCATCCCTTGTCTGTTTATGATCGTTGTGGTAATCGGCGGGATCATTTCCGGTATCTTTACCGCTACAGAAGGAAGCGTGGTGGCAGTTATATACAGCATGGTGTTGTCTGTATTCTTCTATAAGTCCATCAAACCCTCTGAGCTGCCGAAAATCTTCCTTGACAGCGCGGAGATGACTGGTATTATCATTTTTCTTATCGGCGTGTCAAGCATCATGAGCTGGGTTATGGCATTTACAGGCATTCCCACTGCTGTATCCGAGGCAATGCTGGGAATCAGCGACAACCGGTATGTGATCCTCGTTATCATCAATATCCTCCTTCTGATCGTGGGAACCTTTATGGATATGACGCCGGCCTGCCTGATCTTCACTCCTATTTTCCTGCCCATCTGCCAGACTCTGGGTATGAATACCATTCACTTTGGTATTATGATGATCTTTAACCTGTGTATCGGAACCATCACCCCGCCTGTGGGAACCACTCTGTTTGTGGGTGTAAAAGTGGGACAGACTAAGATTGAGCAGGTGATAAAGCCGCTTTTAGCTTACTTTGCGGCAATCTTCATTGTGCTGATGCTGGTATCCTATATTCCCGCCTTGTCCATGTGGCTGCCGGGACTTTTGGGATATGTATAAATGAAATGTGCGCTCCGCCGGGCTGGCGGGGCGTATTTTTTCGGAAACGGTATTGAAGACAGCGCTGGTTTCTGCTATAGTACACAATGGAATGAAAAAGTGTAAGGAGAATCATCATGGCTGAAATACTGATGAAGGCGGCTGCCTTCGTTGCGATCATTTTTATGGGATATCTGCTGAGAAAAAAAGGATTTTTTAAAGAAGAGGATTTTCATGTGCTTTCAAAGATCGTTTTGAAGATAACTCTTCCGGCTGCGATCGTAGCCAATTTTTCAGGGGTTGATCTTCAGGCGTCTCTTTTGATCCTGTCGGTTCTTGGTCTGGGGGGAGGCCTGATGCTTATAACCTCAGCCTATCTGGCAGCGGGAAAAAACCGTGAGGAAAAAGCATTTTTCATGTTGAACACCTCGGGCTATAATATAGGAAACTTCACTATGCCCTTTGCCCAGAGCTTTCTAGGGCCAGCCGGGGTAATCACAACCAGCCTTTTTGATACGGGAAATTCCTTTATCTGTCTGGGCGGAGCCTTTAGTGCGGCAAAGATGGTAAAGGAGGGAGAGGGAAAGATATCCCTGATCCCTATTATAAAAACCCTGGTGCGTTCCGTACCCTTTGACGCTTATATAACCATGACGGCGCTGTCCCTGCTCCACATCAGCCTTCCGGCTCCGGTGATCACATTTTCAGAGGTGGTTTCAGGGGCGAATGCCTTTATCGCCATGCTGATGATGGGAGTAGGCTTTAAAATTTCCGGAGATACCAGCCAGAAGGGAAAAATCGTAAAGATCCTGGCAGTGCGTTACGGCGTCTCGATCGCAGTGGCGGCGGCCCTCTATTTTTTTATGCCTCTTCCTCTGGAATACCGTCAGGCTCTGGCAATCCTGCCCTTGAGCCCTATTGCGTCTGCAGCGCCGGCCTTTACGGCAGATTTAAAGGGCGACTTTGGACTTGCCAGTGCAGTCAATTCCATTTCCATTGTAATCAGTATTGTACTGATCACGGCAACTCTCCTGATAATTCTTTGATACGGAGTGTATAACTTTGACAGAAGCGGGGATAATGAGATTATCACAAAAGAGAAAATAAATACTTATCCTCCCCTTTTTAATACCTCGTTTATTGGCCTTGTGCAGTAGACGGGGTATTTTTTATGCCTTCTGCAATTTCTTAAACTGCTGGGGCGATATAGAAAAGGCCTGTTTAAACGCCCTGTAAAAGGTGGAGTAGTCGGAAAACCCTACCTGTTCTCCTATGGTTTCCAGGGAATCTCCATTGATAATCCTGGTTTTTGCGGCAATCAGCCGGCGCTGGGTTACGTACCGGTAAAAGCTGACGTCCATTTTTTCGCTGAACAGGCGCGATATGGCCCGTTCACTGATGTAAAAATCAGTAGCCGCTGATTTTAAGGTTATTTTTTCAGCCAGGTGGTCTTCTATATAGCGGATCAGCTCATCCAGCAGCTCTTTTTTCTCAGTTAGCGGTTCCGTAGCCTTGCTGTGGGTACACGCCCTGGTCAGGTGGATTAAAAGCTGCACCGTTATGGAAGAAATACAGGCTTCATATCCTTCCTGTCTGATTTTAGCCTCCCTGCAGGCAGATTGAAAATATCTTTCCATGTACTCCCACCCGCTGTCCTGGGTTCTTAACAGAACCGGATCCGATAATGGGATAAAACCTAAAAACTGCTGGATATTCTTCATAAATTCCGGGTGGATCCATATCACATAGCGGGAATAGGGTTCTGCAAGCTGATCTAAGTACAGGGGCCTGTGGCTGATCCCGGGCGGTATGAAAATAATATCTCCCCTGCGGACCCGATACCGTTCTGCTCCCAGAAGATATTGTACATTTCCGCTGCGGCAATATAACATCTCATAAAACGTATGACTGTGAAGCTGGATGCTGTCTTTCGTATAATTCACATCATCATGGCAGTCTACAGAATCTGAATCCATTTCCATTTCTTGATAAAGATTGGATAAAATTGCCCCGTCGGTAATAAACGTTTTCTGAAGTTCTTCATTGCTGATTTCCGATCTCTTATGCGCAGAAACCAGTTCTTTATATTTTTGCATTTCTGATAATTTCATTGCTTTTCCTGTTCCTTCCTCCTTCTTATCATAATCTAATTTGGCTTAATTTGCAATATATTATGCGATATTTGCAATAGTAATTGCAATAACAGTATAGTATTCTTAAAACACAATAAGTTAATGGTCTGCGGTTATCTGCCGCAGCAAAGACAAGGAGGAACATGATATGAATGACAAATCTTTACGCCCCTTTGGAGTAAAGGATCAGATCGGTTATGTCTTCGGGGATATGGCCGGAAGCTTTGTAAACTTGTTCGTAGATGCCTATTTTCTTACATTCTGTACCTATGTTCTGGGAATTTCGCCAGGATGGATGGCGGGACTGTTTTTAGCCGCCCGACTCTGGGACGCCATCAACGACCCGATCATGGGTTCTTTCCCAGACCGCTGGAGACTTGGCAAAAGCGGCGACAAGTTCAAACCATGGATAAAACTGTTTATGATTCCTCTGGCCCTTTCCGGTATTTTATGTTTTGCCAACGTTCCATTTGAAGGAATTGCCCTTCATGCATGGGTAGCGTTTGCTTATGTATTCTATGGAATGTCCTATACCGGAACCAGTATGCCCTTCGGCGCTATGGCAAGCGTTGTTTCTACGGATCCCATTGACCGTTCCAAGCTTTCCAGAGCCAGAAGTATCGGCGGTACGGTAGTCGGGATCGGCGCGCTTTCCGTTGTTCCGATTTTATGTTTTGACAAGGATTCCAATATTATTCCGGAGCGTTTTGGCCTGATCGCAGTAATATTCGGCATTCTGTGTGTTATTTCTTACCTTCTGTTATGTAACCTGACCATAGAGCGTGTCCGCCAGCCAAAACAGAAGGGGGAAAAATTCAACTATGGAAATGTATTAAAAGCAGCTGTCAAGAACCGTCCGTTAATCGGCGTTATGGTTGCAACCATCGGAAGCATGCTTTACATTACTGGAAGCGGACAGTTAAAAAGTTATATTTACAAAGAATTCTATCAGGATACCAGCCTGATGACCCTGGCAAGTATCGGAACCCTTCCGGTTATGATTATCTGCTTTATCCTGGTCCCTAAGATTGTGCAGAAATTTGGGAAGAGAAATGTAATCCTGGTTATGAGTACCTATAACCTGCTGCTTTCCACTTATATTTTACTGTTCCCGATTCAGAGCGCACTGCTTTACACGATTTTAAACCTGTTAGCTACGATCGGACAGACCGCTTTTACCATTTTGATCTGGGCTCTGGTTACCGACTGTCTGGACTACAGCGAATGGAAAATGAATTTCCGCGCAGACGGAAGCATGTACAGCCTCTATACGTTCAGCCGTAAGATTGGTTCTACCATCGCTTCTACCGGCGCTGCATCCGCACTGGCTGCGATCGGCTACGTTTCCGGCGTAGGCGCTGTACAGAGCGCGGCAACGATCAATAACATTTACTACCTGGTAAATGCAGTTCCGGTTATTACCTGTATCTTAGAACTCATCGGAATCGGTCTGATCTTCAACCTGAATCAGAAAAAGACCGCTGAAATGTATGCAGCCCTGGCGGAACGCCGGAATTCCCAGAACTGATCAAGAACCATTTGTGCGTACCCGAAACCGGAGGAATAAAATCTATGAAAAAAATTGATCTGCATCTGCATTTAAGCTTTGATCCTGTTCCCAAAAGCGATACTCTTCTAGTAAGTACCTACAAAGAAATGCTGCCTCATTTAGAAGAACTGGGGATCGGAAAAGGCGTGCTCATGTCCAGCGGAGAACGGAATTTCTCCATGCCTATGGGGTCCAATGAAGAAAACTGCCGGATTGCTGCAGCGGATCCGGAGCATTATGCCTGGATGTGCAATCTGGATTATGACGGAGATCCCAAAACTGTTTATGACCGGCTGTCTGTCTGCAAAGAAAAAGGCGCTGTCGGCATCGGGGAACTGATGATAAACCGAAGGCTGGATGATCCCTTTTTAAACGCCGTATTTGAAGCGGCTGGAAAATTAAATCTTCCGGTTACTTTTCATATGAGTCCGGAAACTGGCTACAGTTACGGCGTTGTAGACGACCCTGGTCTTCCTCTTTTGGAAGCCTGCCTGAAACGCCACCCTCACACGCAATTTCTTGGTCACAGCCAGACTTTCTGGATTGAAATGAGCGCAGATGCACCTACGGACAAAGAAAGCCGGAATCAGTGGGGAAAAGGCCCCGTTATCCCAGGCGGACGGGTTCCGGAACTATTTAAAAAATATCCCAACCTATACGGAGACCTAAGCGCCAACAGCGCCGGATGCGCCATTATGCGGGATCCTGCCTTTGGCCTGGAATTCTTAGAAACTTATGCAGACCGGCTGTTCTTTGCCACAGATATGGTAAATACCGAAATGGTCTTTCCCCTGGGACAATGGCTGGACGAACAGGCAGCAAACGGCGCCTTAAGCCGCCGGGCCTATGAAAAAATCTGCTTTAAAAATGCCCAGGCAGTCTTTGGACTGTAAGAAAACCTGTTGTTAAATGAAAGGAGAAACATATGGAACTTCGCACACGGATTCTTCCACGTATGTTAAACAGTGAAGTTGAAGCGTATTTAAAAGAAAACGACATTATTATCGTCCCTGTAGGCACTGTTGAAATGCACGGTGGAATGCCTTTAGACAGTGAAACTGTAATCAGCGAGGCTTATGCCTTAAAAATGGCGGAAGCCTGCAACGGATTAGTTCTGACTGGACTGCCTTATTTCTATGCCGGCGCAACTGCTTCCGGCTGCGGCACGGTACAGGTGTCTATCCGTCAGGGTATCGATTATTTAAGCGCAATTGCCCACAGCCTGCTGCGTCAGGGCTTTAAACGCCAGATTTACATCAGCTTTCATGGCCCTGCCCATATGACCTGCAGTCCTATGGTAAGAGATTTCTTTGATGAAACCGGAGTCCCCATTCTTTACATGGATCTGACCATGCAGATGTTAAAGAACGCGAAAGATTTATTTAAAAGCATGGACAGCTTCCACGCCATTACTGTAGGCGCCTACCAGATTATGAACCGTCTGGAAGATGTGCCGCTGACCACCGGATATTACCATCAGAATCCTCAGACCTGCAAGCCTTTTGATGATATTTTCGGACTGGCTTATCAGAGCGCTGCCATCGGCTACTGCTTTGGAACTCCGGAAGACCACATGAGCACCACTGCCATTCCGGATAAGGAAACCCGCAAACGTCTTGCCGACGAAGGCCAGGAGTTGATCGAGACCCTGGTAAACCGTATGGATCTGCCTCACATTGCAGAGCAGATGCGTTCCCTGGAAACTTATAATCATGCTAACGAGGAAAAATATCCCTGGATGCCCAGTGCATTCCGGAAAAATTTCCGGAAATAAACCATAACGTTATGCCGCCTGCTGAAACTGGCTTCTGCTGTTTTGGCTGGCGGCATTTTCTGTGTCTGTCTATCCTGCGCAGCGGACAGGCCTGGATATTCTTGACTTTTTATCTGGCGTGATTTAAGATACTGAGAGCATAAAAAGAGAAGGAGAACACAGTATGAAATTTTACCTTGCTCCTATGGAAGGCGTGACGGGATATATATACAGAAATGCTTACCATGCCCATTTCCGTCCCATGGATAAATACTTTACCCCCTTTCTGGCACCCAAACACAATGGCGGGTTCAGCCATAGAGAGATAAATGATATTTTGCCGGAGCATAATGAGGGAATGGATACGGTGCCTCAGCTTCTGACTGGAAACAGTGAGGATTTTCTGCGGGCAGCGCGGGAATTGAAGGAATACGGCTATAAGGAAGTGAATTTAAATCTGGGCTGTCCCTCCGGTACGGTAGCTGCCAAGGGAAAGGGAGCAGGATTTTTAAGAGACCCTGAGGGACTGGAGCTGTTTTTAGAGCAGGTCTGCGAGGGGATGGAGCGTCTGGGGCTGGAGCTTTCGGTGAAAACAAGACTGGGAATCGAAGAACCGGAGGAATTTGACAGACTTCTTTCTATTTATAATCGGTTCCCCTTAAAAGAGCTGATCATCCATCCAAGGGTTTTGAAGGATTTTTATAAATATACGCCCAGAATGGAGGCGTTTAGAAATGCCTTTGCAAACAGTGCGGCTCCAGTGTGTTATAATGGCGATATTGTTGACCGGGAGTCCTATGAACGACTTACAGCCGCGTATCCTGCGCTGGATGCAGTAATGATCGGCAGAGGCCTTTTAGCAGATCCATTTCTCATCGAAACACTGTCGGGGCAGGCAGGCACAGAGAGAAGGAGAACGCAGATAGAACGTCTGAGTGCATTCCATCAGCAGATTTTGGAAGGATACTGCCAAACGATGTCAGGGGATAAGAATGTACTCTTTAAAATGAAGGAACTGTGGGCTCATTTGATCCATTTTGATCCGGAATGGGAGCCTTATATAAAGAAAATCCGCAAGGCACAGCGTCTGGGAGAGTATAAGATCATAACCGGTCAGATGTTCAGAGAAAGGAAAGCAGCACTTTAGGCTTTCCTATAAAATGGAGGGAGCCGGCAGAAAAAGGGGGGAATCTGCCGGCTTAGGTATGAAAAAGTGTCTTCCTGTATGGTAAAAGGTCTCATCAACCTTACAATCATAATATACAGGATAAATGTGGACAAAGTTTGATCAGAGGCTAAATAAATCATAAAATTATTAAAGGGAAAATGAAGAGAATCTTAAGCAATTTTGTGGTAGAATAGATATGTCAGCCAAAGGACATATAAAAGGAGTAAATGCCATGTTTGATAATCTTACAAAAAGCGATATAGAAAAGATGCAGGAGGAAATCGAGTACCGTAAGCTGGTTGTCCGCAAGGAGGCCTTAGAGGCGGTAAAGGAAGCGAGAGCACACGGGGATCTGAGTGAAAATTTTGAATACAAAGCAGCAAAGCAGGATAAGAACCGCAATGAAAGCCGTATCCGTTATCTGGAAAAGATGATAAAGACGGCCAGGATCATTTCCGATGAATCAAAGGAGGACGAGGTAGGACTGGGAGACCGGGTGGAGCTGTACATCCCGGAGGATGATGAAACAGAAACCTACAAGCTGGTTACAACGGTTCGGGGAAATTCCCTAAAGGGACTGATCAGCATTGATTCTCCGCTGGGAAAGGCCATCCGCGGCCATAGAGTGGGGGAGCGGGTTTATATAAAGGTAAATTCGGACTTTGGATATGAGGCTGAGATACGGGCCATAGATAAGACGGCAGAGGCCGAGGAGGACACCCTCCGAAGTTTTTAATCTGCAGACGGCCGGATTTACAGAGGGGAAATGAGATATGAGCGAAGAGGCACAGTTAAAGATACATATGATGGGAAAAATTTCTGCAGAGTACAATGGGAAATCCCTTCCCGTAGGCACAGCCCTTTCAGGGCGTGTCCTGCAGTTGTTTTTGATCCTGCTGTATTATCACGACAGCGGCATCAGCCGGGAGGAACTCCTTGATATGATGTACGGGAGTGGGGAATATGCCAATCCGGCGGGGAGTCTCAGAGCGGTTGTATTCCGTCTCCGCCGTATTATGGAGGAATGTCTTCCTGCCGGAGAGCATATCCAGACGGAGGGAGGCGTTTACCGCTGGGTCAGCAAAAGCGTTAGCGTATATGTAGACGCCAGAGAATTTCAGGCAACAGCCGAGAAAGGACTGGAGAAAGAAAATGAGGAAGAACTCCTCCGTGCCTGCGGACTTTATCAGGGGGAATTTCTGGCACAGCTGGCCGGAGAAAAGTGGGTTACAATTGTAAGTGTCCGCTGCCAGGAACTTTATTTCCGCTGCCTGCGCAGCCTCAGCCGTCAGATGCAGGAAAACAGAGAGTACCAGTCCCTTTTGAATATTGTCAATAATGCCTGCCAGCTTTATCCCTATGAAGAATGTCAGATCATGAAAATGGATTGTCTGATCGCCATGAAGCGTTTCAGGGAGGCAATGCAGGTGTATAAATGGGTGGTGCGTCAGTATTTTGAAGAACAGGGACTTCCACCTTCAGAAAAGATGCTGGAACGTTTCCGCACTATGAGCAGCCAGATCCGTTATACGACAGATATGCTGAAGGATGTGCGGGAAAGCTTAAAGGAACGGGATGCAGTCAACGGTCCCTATTACTGCTCCTATCCCTCTTTTATTGACAGCTACCGTCTTTTAAACCGGCTTTCCGAGCGGATTTCTTTTGAAAAGGTGCTTATCTGTATATTTTTTGTAGATATAAGGGGAAAAGCGTTAGATGATGGAAATGATCTTCTAAAGGAAGCCTCCAGTCAGCTGAGAAAGGCTGTGGGAATCTCCTTGCGCAAGGGAGATCTGTTTACCTGCTACAGTCCAAGTCAGTATCTGATCCTGTTAAGCGGAGCAGATCAGGAGGAGTGTCAGAACATTTTTCAACGGATCGAGCAGAATCTGCGCTGTTGGGAAGACTGGCGCAGAATCCGCTTGAAATATGAAGTTTTGAGTCAGGTCTGAATTCAGGCATCTGCCTCTGTAAGTTTTGGGGCTGCTCCATAGCGGCCTTCCAGATACTGTTTTCCATAGGCCTCGTCATTTCTTGGGATGAGGCCGTTTTCCTTTTTATAGGAGGAGAGCGGGTAGAGGACGGCATCTTTTCCCTCAGGACGGCAGCACAGATAAATCTCGTCCCTGCGCATCACTCCGGGAGTGAGGATCGCCGTATTGTGGGCAGTGAAAACAAGCTGCGCATTGTGAGGATTTTTTTCACGGTTTTTATACAGAGATATGAGATAACGCAGCAGGTGGGGGTGAAGGGCCTGATCCAGATCATCAGCCAGCAAAAGCCCTCCGCAGTCTAGGCTTTTAAGAACCGGTGGAAGAAGGCAGAGGAGCTTTCTGATCCCCTCAGATTCTTCTTCATAGGACACCGCAAAGGTGGGATGGCCCGGACGGCCGTGGGTGAGAAAGAGGGAGGACTGAGAAAAGCCCGATTCTTTTCGGTAGGAATAGTCCAGTATATCAATATCCATATTTTGTAAAAGACGGCACAGCCGTCCTTTTTTTTCTTCTTTTTCCGGCAGCAGAGGGACGTCGTTCGTTCTGTTTGAACGGAAAAAGTCAGCCTGGGAGAACCATCCTGCGGCAGCCTGGATACAGGGAGTGCCAGAACGTCCTGACAAAATCGGAAGAAGGGGAGCGGCAGAGGGAACTCCTGTAAGAACCAGTCCGCCGGCGGCAGTCCCCAGATGGATATCGTTTCCTGTGCGGCTAAAGAGCACGCCTGCATCCTCCGTACCGGGTTTTCCGTAAAACATATGCTCCTCTTTAATGTCTCCCTTTAAAATCTGAAGCTGGTATCGGAAAAGGAAGCTTCCATTTCTGAAAAGCAGGTCAAAGGAAATTGGCTTTTTTGCTGCTTCCGGATCCAGACGGCAGCTGCTGCGGGAGCTGGAGAGAATGAGAGAGCAGTCCTTGTCCATAAATCGGCACAGTCCCCAAAGTGCTTCCAGGACAGAGGACTTCCCACAGCCATTTGGCCCATACAGAGCGATCACGGGGAGGAAGGTTTCCTGATCCCCCGGAGCGGTCAGAAGAGAGCGTTTGTGTTCATTGATGGGGGCAGGGAAAAAATCAAGAAGCGTTTCATTTTGAAAAATACGGTAATTTTGAAAAATAAACTGATTCAGCATAGCAGTAACCCTCCAAAAACATGAGAAAAAAACTCATAAAATACAGCTGATTTTATATTAACACAGCAGAAAAACAAATGCAATAAATGAGAAAAAATCTCACAAAAATTCCGCCAGGGAGGGAATGAAACGAATGGGTTATTCCTATCTGCAGCGTTGAATATAAGATAAGATAGAGAAAATATAATGAGAAAAAATTCAATGGTAAAAAATAGAAATATAACGCCTGGTATAACGCGGTATCTGTTATGATAGGGTTAAGCAAATTCTAGAAGGAAAATGGAAATAAATTAATCTTTTTTTAATGAAACCTTAATTTGTAACCAGATTGTAACTCCTGTATGGTATGATTTGCTTATACGGACCGGGGAGGCCGTAAAAATCTTAAGAGAGAGGAGAAAAAGTATGGAAGGACAGAAAAGACCAAGGGTGTTTCTGCAGAAGCGCTATAACACCCAAAAGCGTTTCCTGGCGCTGATGCTGGCGTTCGCGATGATCTTTACCAGTGTGGGTACAGATCTGAACGTGGCCTATGCAGCAGAAGGAAACAGAGTCGACTTCGAGATCTACGGAGCAGATCTGGTGGAAGCCATCAATGATGCAGTAGAAACCCAAAGCCCGGTGACAGCGGATGATCTGAACTTTACCAATGGAGCCATTGAAAAGTTCGATGCCCTGTTCTTTGGCGAGGGCAAGGTCTACGAAGTATTTCCCCCGGTGGAAGGCGGAGATATGGACGCAGAAGTAAGAGTGTTCGTTCGTCTTCCTGAGGATGCCGATGATATGTATATGGTCACAGGCGATGAGGAAGTCATCTTCTTATACATAAATAACGGAGAAGACACCATTAGCTGTTCCACAAAGATCATCCGCACGGTAGATGGGGAAGAAAAGGTCAAGAGCACCAAGCGGATCACAGTCAAGAGCTATGAAGACAAATTTGGTGAAGAAGAGAGCAATATCATTTCAAAGCCGGAAGAAACATTGCCGGCTGTGCCTGAAACAAGTGCTCCGGAAAGTCAGCCGGAGGAAACCCCGGCCGAAACACTGAACCCGGCTGAGACAACAGCTCCTGAGGAGACCACCATCCCTGAGGAAACGGAAGCTCCCGATGCGACAGAAGAATCTTCCGAGACAGAAGAAACAACCGAAGCGCCGGAGAGCACAGAGGCTCAGGAAACAGAAACCTCCGAAGAAACAAAGGAAGAGGTTACAGAGGCTGAAACAGAAGCCACAGAGGCAGAGAAAGAGGAAACGGAGGCTGTTGAGGAGACTGAAGAGCCGGAGACAGAGACTGATGAGGAAAAATCTCAGGATGATTCCGCAGTAACCCTTTCCTCCATTTCCCGTCATCAGGTACCTGTGGTAGCTGTGAAGGAAGATGCAGAGCTGATCGAAACTGAGGCTGAAGAAACCGAGAAGGAAACTACAGCTGCTCCTGAAAAAAAGACAACGGCCGCTGAGGAAACCACTTCCAAAGAAACAACCGCAGCGCCGGAGGAAAGCACAGAAGCAACAGAGGAAACCTCCACAGAGGCTGAAAGTAGTGAAGAGGCTACAGAGTCTGAGGAAGCTACAACTGCTCCTGAAACTCAGGAGACAGAGGAAACTACAGAAGCTGAGACCGAAGTTCCTGCCGAGACGGAGACGACAGCGCCTGCTGAGACAGAGACTCAGGCACCCGTTCAGTCGGCAACTCCAGCTGAACCGGAAGAGGGAAACAAGCCCGCTGCCACAGATACCGACCTGGTTGGTATGGGATGGTGCAGTACGGCGAAGGCGTATACGACAACTTTAAAGGCTTTAAAGGTATTTGAAAGTCAGATTGAGCTTACAGCAGATGTAGCCGGTGCTGAAAATGTTACGGTTACACTGAGCGCAATGCCTGGAGTAGTTCCGGAAGGAAGTTATGTTGAGGCAGAGGCGATTACAGATGAAGATCAGCTGAATTTGATGAAGAAGGAAGCTGATAAAAAGCTTATGAAGAAAAATTTGGCTGCAGTAGATATCTTTGCAGCTGATGTTATGCTTTATGACGCAGACGGCAATGAGATTTGGCCGGACGGAAATGTAAAGGTTACATTTGAGGGAACCGGAATAGACGGTGGTTCTTCGACTGTATACCATATAAATGAAGGTTCCACGTATGCTAAGATTGAAGCTGAGGAAACCTATTATTATGAAGTAAACTTCTATTACAACAATGGACAGGAAGATGTACTTATCTCTGGCGTTCAGTATGTAAAAGAAGGTGAAATGGCAATCGTACCGGATGCTCCTGAACAGGAAGGAAAGAATTTTGTGGGATGGGAGCCGGAATTGGGCCCGATCACAGAAGACACAAACTTTTATGCTCAGTATGCAGAAAATGCTGAACAGATCCATTTGACAGTTAACTACCAGTATAAGGATGGTTCATCTGCAGCACAGCCGTGGGTTGCAGAGGTTCAGGCGGGTGTAAAATGTGATTATACCGTAGAATCACCGTCAATTGATGGATTTGAGCCAGATCAGAAAGAAGTCGTATTTAAGGATGCATATGATACAGACCAGACAGTAACAGTAACATATACGGGTGCTGAGGGCAGATATCATATTGAGCATTGGTTATTAGATGTTCAGGGAAATAAAACCGGAGAGCCGGCAGAGACAGAGACAGCAGTTGGTGAGGTAGGAAACTATACTCAGGCTGTATCTAAGGAGTATGAGGGCTTTACTGCAAGAGAGATTTCTCAGGTGAAGATTGGCTCTGACGGCAATACGGTTGTAGAGGTTCTGTATGAGCGAAATAGCTATACTTTGACCTGGAATACCGGAGAGGGTGGAAGTTATATCGCACCGTCTGAAATCGTATATGGTGCAGCAGTTGAAACACCTGCAAAAGATCCGAGCAGATTAGGATATGATTTTGCAGGCTGGGAGAATCTGCCTGCAACAATGCCTGCGCAGGATACAGTAGTGACAGCCAAGTGGAATCCTGCTCAAAAAGCAGACTACAAGGTTATCTACTGGAAGGAAACTCTGACAAAGGGTGAGTATGCAGTAGGTGAGATTACCTATGGTAAAGGCGGATTCGTTGGAAACAATATCCCATATTCTACACAAAAGAACTATGAGGGCTTCAAGCTGAATGAGACTAAGTCGGAAGGGAATGTAGAAATCACACCTGATGGTATGGCGGTAAAGAATGTATATTATGACCGCGAGACGTATACCATTAAGTTTATGAGAAGGGCCAGTATTTTTAATTGGAAGGAAGATACAGAACTTAGAATTACGGCCCGTTATGGGGAAGATGTTTCCAAACAGTGGGAAAAGGCATGTGAGAATGATGGATGGGGACCTGAGAAAACAGGAAATATCCAGTATACTTTAATTGCCAATATGCCTGCTGACAATTTAACGATGTACAGGAAAGATCCAACTGGTTCTGAAAAATGGATTTATTACTATACAGAAGGTTTGAATGGAAACAGAGATGTATATGCTAGGTTTAAAGTGGGTGGCAACGTTCATCTGACGGAAGAGGATAAGCAGCCTATTACCGGATTTAAATTTAACGATTGGAAGAAAGAAGGTAAGGGAGATCTTTGGCTCTACTACACCCGAAATTCCTACAAACTCTACTTTGAAAACTGCGAAATGGATTCAACATCCATCAAGTTTGAGGCTCCTCTGTCAAAAGGAAAGCCACAGAGTGAACCAGGACGTCCGGCAGATGTAGATGATGACTATGAGTTTGCTGGCTGGTATCTTGATCCTGCATTTGAAAATCCGGTTGACTGGAATGCCACTATGCCTGCAGAAAACATAACGATTTATGCTAAATGGCAGGCTCCTGAATACACAGTATCTTTTGAGACAAATGGCGGTAATCCTATTGATTCTATTACAGTGACAAAGGGAGAGCAGATTGAGCTTCCGCAGGATCCTGAAAAGGAAGGAGATATTTTCCTGGGATGGTATACAGATGCTGACTTTGTTAAGAAGTTTATCCCCGAGTCAAAGATTGTAGAAGATACTACACTCTATGCTAAGTGGGAAAGCTCTGAAACAGTTGCTTATACGGTACGATATGTTACAGAAGTAAATGGGAAGCAGAAAGATATTTGCGATCCAAAGGAAGGAACTGCCACATTAGGTACATCCGTGACAGAAGAGGCAGCTGCTGTTGAAGGCTATTACCCAAGATCCATGTTCCTGACCAGAAATATTTCAAAGCCAGATATGGTTATTACCTTTGAATATGATCCGGTTCAGACATGGCAGTATACTGTAAAATATCTTTTAAAGGATGACAATACATCTGTTGCAGATGAAGAAACATTTGAAACCAGTAATCATGCAGTAGCAGTTAATTTTAAACACATTGACGGATATACTTTGGTATCCGATCCTGTGGTGACTGTAACAAAGGATTCGGCGGAAGCGGTATTCTATTACACAACTCAGAAGGCTATTTATCATACACAGCATTGGCGTGAGGGACTGACCGGAGAGTTTGGACTTTATTCTATAGATACTGTTTCTGATGAGGCAGCAGGAAAGACTGTACAGGCAATACCAGCGACTTATGAAGGATTCACATATGATCCCGATCATGCTGGAACAGTAGCAAGCGGAACAACCGATATCCAGAATATTTTAACTATGAAGCTGTACTATACAAGAAATCAGCATCAGGTTAAATATGAGATTACAGGAGCTGTTCCTGATGGAGTTGTGTTACCGACAGAGGGTAACTATAAGTATAAGGCTCTGGTAAATGTTGAGGCTCCTTTAAGTGTTCCGGGATATACCTTTACTGGTTGGACAACAGAAGATGTTCAGGTGAATAATAATAAGTTTATGATGCCTGATAAGGACGTTGTTCTTAAGGGAAGCTTTACAGAGAATGCAGAAGTGCGGATTAGCTACAGACCGGATGCAGCAGAGCACGGAAGCGTAAGTCTTGATGGAGAGGCTGTAAAACCAGTAACTGGAATACCTGTTGGTTCTACAGCAGTTGCGAAAGACGGCTGGGCATTCAAGCACTGGACGAAGGACGGAGAGATCGTAAGCTGGGATAAGACCTTAAGCAAAGCAGTAATTGATATAAACAGCAAGGTAAATGGCCTGTATGAAGCATCTGAGTATGTGGCAGTATTCGGAGAGGACGAAAACGGGGACAAGATCCCGGATGAGTACCAGGTAAAGGTAACATATGAGGCAGTAAACGGAAGTGTAAGTGTTGCTGAAGCGTATGTAACTCTTTATAAAGACGGCCACTATGCAACAGAAGCAGAAGGCGGAGTCGGCTACCTTACAGAAAAGCAGATCGCAGAAGCAACTGCAAATGCCGGTTACAATCAAGCAAGCGAAAGCTGGAATCCTGAGAAACCGGAAGCAGGAGTAACTAAGATTACAACAGCAACCAATTATGTAATCACCTTCGCGGAGAATGCAGCAGTACGGATCAGCTACAGCCCAGATGATGCAGAACATGGAAGCGTAAGTCCTGCTGGAGAAAATGTAGCACCTGCAACCGGAAATCCTGCTGGCTCCACAGCAACTGCGAAAAACGGCTGGGCATTCAAGCACTGGACGAAGGACGGAGAGATTGTAAGCTGGGATAGAAACCTTAGCAAAGAAGTAATCGATGCAAACAGCAAAGATGCAGATGATCTTTATGTAGAATCCAAGTATGTGGCAGTATTTGGAGAGGACAAGAATAAGGATAACATTCCGGATGATCTTCAGATTGTTTTTACTTATGTGGCAGATAATAATGGAACACTTAAAGGAACTACAAGCGAGTATCATAATAAGTACAAGGTAAAAGCAGATGGAACGCTTGAACTGGGTTCAGACGGTAATCCGATTCCGGTAGAAGGAATGATTAACCCAGAGGTTAACGTTACAATTACCCCATCCACTGGATATAAGTTTGACAGTTGGACAGACAGCAGCAACAATACTTATAATACGACAGATGCGTTAAAAGCGACACCGTATGCGGTGAAAGATGAAACCTTTACCGCTCACTTTACCAAAGATGAATTTGCTTATAAAGTATACAAGCATTATGAAAATGCTGAAACGGTAGTTGCTAAGGAAGGAACAGGAACATTCGGAGAGAATATCCTGAGTGTTTCAGGAATTGTTCTGGCTGACGCAGAGGATTACAATGGTCACCATTACATCCTGGAAAAAGTAGATGGAACAGGTTCAGTTATCACAGCAAATGTTGATTCAAACCGGGTTGACATTTACTATGTACTGGATGAAAAGGGTGGAACAGACCCGACTGATCCAACAAATCCAGATGGTGTGGCTGATAAGTACCAGACAGTATTTAAGTATGTAAGCGCTGGAAATGGAAGCGTTACCGGAACTACATATGAAGTGCATACTTTTGAAGAGAATGGGAAGTATACAGAAGCATCTAAGATGCCAATATCGCCGGATGCTGCTGTAAATATAATTCCTGCAGAAGGGTATGCATTTGATTACTGGACAATTGATGGCAGCCAGAAGGATTATACTCCTGCAATGACTGTTTTAAAGGAAAAGAAGTATCATCAGGATACAACATTTGTAGTTAACTTTGATGCAGACGATAATGATGATGATATACCGGATAAGAATCAGGTAATCGTTAGCTATGAAGCTGTGAATGGTACGGTAACAATTACAGAACCTGTTTATGTAACTCTTTACAAAGATGGGCATTATGCAACGCCGGAAGAGGGTGGAGCAGGTAAGCTCGAAGCAGACCAGATTGCTGATGCAAGTCCGTTAGATGGATTTGATCCGTCTACTGAGCAGTGGAAAGCAAATGACAAAGCAGCTGAAAAACCAACCACAGAAACACAGATTACCGAAAATACGAAATATGTAGTTACTTTCGGAAAGAACGGATATGTGTATGATGTGGTAAAGAGATATCTGGATGTTAATGGAAATCTGGTAGATGAAATAGTGACCAGTGCAACTGCACTTTATGGTGAGAACATTCTGGAAGTATCCGGCGTAACTGTATTACAGGAAGAGGTTTTCAGAGACGAGTTCTACGAGTTAGTGAGCGTAGACGGAGCTGATCGTTTGATCACAAGTGATCTGGAAGCAAATCATGTAGAAATAGTCTACCAGCAGAAAGAATACAGCTATGACGTAGTGAAGAGATTCCTAAATGCGGCAGGAGAAGAGGTAGATGCTGTAACTAAGCTGGGAACTGCTTTATATGGTGATAATATTCTGGAAGTGTCAAAAGTAACAACAGAGCAGGAAGAACTTTACAAGGACAATCTTTATGAGTTAGTAGAGATTAAGGGAGCTGATCTGCTGATCACTAATGATATCCAGGCTAACCATGTAGAAGTGATTTACCAGCAGAAGGAATACGGCTACGATGTAGTGAAGAGATTCCTGAATGCGGCAGGAGAAGAAGTAAATGCAGTAACCAAGCTGGGAACCGCAGCATACGGAACCAACATACTGGAGGCATCTGATGTAACGGTGCTGCAGGAAGAGCTTCATGATGGAAACCTTTACGAGTTAGTGAAGGTGGAGGGAGCAGACCTTCTGATCAGCAATGATATTCAGGCCAACCATGTAGAAGTGATTTACCAGCAGAAGGAATACGGCTACGGTGTAGTGAAGAGATTCCTGAATGCGGCAGGAGAAGAAGTAGACACAGTAACCAAGTTAGGAACCGCAGCATACGGAACCAACATTCTGGAGGCATCTGATGTAACAGTGCTGCAGGAAGAGCTTCATAATGGAAACCTTTACGAGTTAGTGAAGGTGGAGGGAGCAGACCTTCTGATCACCAATGATATCCAGGCCAACCATGTAGAAATCGTTTATCAGCAGAAGGAATACAGCTACGACGTAGTAAAGAGATTCCTGAATGCAGCAGGAGAGGAAGTAGACGCAGTAACAAAGCTGGGAACCGCAGCATACGGAACCAACATACTGGAGGCATCTGATGTAACAGTGCTGCAGGAAGAGCTTCATGATGGAAACCTTTACGAGTTAGTGAATGTGGAGGGAGCAGACCTTCTGATTAGCAATGATATTCAGGCCAACCACGTCGAAATCATTTATCAGCAGAAGAATTATAACTATGAAGTAGTGAAACACTATGAAGGTTTAAATGAAACTGCAGTTGAATCTACCAAGGGTACAGCACCATATGGAACAGGTATTCTGGAGATGTCTAATGTAGATGTTTTACAGCATGAGACATATAAGGAACATACATATGTTCTTACAAAGGTAGATGGAGCGGATAAGCTGATTACAAATGATGAAACCCAGAATCGTGTAGACATTTATTACGTTCTGGATGAAAAGGGCGGAACCGATCCAACCGATCCAACTAACCCAGACAAGCCAGACGGACATCCCGACAAGTACCAGATTATTTTCCGGTATGTGAGTGCTGATGAAGCAATGGGAACAGTCAGTGTAACAGAGGCAGAGGTTCATACTTTTACGGATGACGCCGGAAATTATGTTGACAAAAAAGAAATCAGCCCCAACGGAGCAACTGCACATGCCCTTGGAGGATTTGCCTTTGATTACTGGGCAGATACCGAGGGAAGAGATTACACTGCAGATATGCAGAATATGAAATCTCAGACCTACCTTGAGGATACTACATTTACCGCTCACTTCTCAGAAGATAAGATCGGTGAAACAGATCCTCAGAATCCGGATGGAATCCCGGATAACCGCCAGATCACCTTCCGCTATGTATCTGAGAATCCAAGCTACGGAACCGTAAGCGGAACAGTAGTTGAGGTTCGTACGATCATGGAGGTTGTAGAGGGCGAGAAGGGATACCAGGTTCTTGAAACCAAATCTGTAAATCCATTTGCAGAGGTAACCGTATCCGCAAACGGCAGATACAGATTTGAACGCTGGTCTGACGGAACAACTAATTTTGCAAATGCAGATGAAATTTCAGCAGCAAGCTACAGCGCTGACGCTGTCTTTACCGCTTACTTTAACTACTATAGCGGCGGCGGAAGCGGCGGTGGCGGCGGTGGAAACGGCGGAGGCCCAAGCGGAAGCGGCGGCGACTCCTCCAGAGGCCCCGGAGTAACAGTTACCATTGAGAATCCGGACGTTCCATTAGCTCCCGCACCGGAAACTGGCACAGGCGATGTGATTTCTATTAATGACGGTATGGTTCCGATGGCTCCTCTGCCAAAGACAGGCCAGACCACAATGAGATCCACATTGCTGATGGCATTCTCAGGAATCCTCCTTGCAATTACCGGTTTCAGTAAAAAGCGTAAAGAAGAGGAAAACTGATGCTGAGAGAACAGCTGTAAAGCATTAAACCACAAAGCCCCGGCTCTAAAAAGTCCGGGGCTTTTGTAGTCTGTAAAGAAAGTATTCGTTATTCCCCTCCGGGGCCGTCACGGCGCTCTCTGGTGGATTCGGGCAGCGGGGCTATAGGAGTGATGACCTCGCTTCCCAAATATAGGGCAGGTACTGCCCGAATTAACGCCTGTGGATTAAGAAACTGCGTGCTTTACGAAAAATCTGGCATCAAAGTAAGACTGCTGATGACAACAGGGTGTGTTGAAGAACGTATAATAGCCGGGTTAAGAGGGGACTTGCATTATTTTAAATACTTTTCTGCGTCTTCCCTTGTCAAACCAAATTTTTCACATATTTCAATTAAGATGGTTTCTGTGGGTATTTGCAACTTTTTCAAAGTAGCTATCATTGCCTGAATTCCTTGCTCCAGTCCTTTTTGCAGTCCCTTCTGAATGCCCTGCTCCTCTACACCTTTGCTTAAATTACACATAAGCGACACCTCACTTTCTAATGTCTGTGTCATTTTTATTTTGAAATCTTCTTCTAATATCTGGCATTTGTCCTCTGAAGCTGTTTCTGTCGAAAGAAGGACATTTAACAGCTTTAACACATTTGTATCCGTGGATGTTTTTTTCCAAGACAAATCATGACAGCTGTCATTAAGTCATAATTCGACTTCTTTTCTTTTACATTTCCTATCAGATTTTTCTCTGAGATCACATAACTGGTAATGCTGTTTTCACGGTTCTTCGGCGGATTCATACAGATCCAAATACTGTATACTTTTTTAATCTTTTCATAATGTGCGTCCATAAACTCTGTTCCATACTGGGCGGAAATCATACGGCTGCAATAGTAAATCCCTCTTTTGATCAGGGGATACCCTGGATAGAAGTCATTCTGCGCCTCTATATTGATGATCAGGCGGATTAATTCTCCTGACACCGGAGCAGCTGCCAGAAAACGGATATCATAAGTAATCGTGCCCTCTGATAATGTGGCATCCTCTACCCCTGTTCCATGAATTCTGGAAGTCTGATTTGTTTCATCTGGTGCAACGGCAGTTTCACCTACTTGCGGCTGTCCTTCGATATAGTTTTCCGCTATTTCATTGACATCACAATTTTTGTATTCCTCTACGCAATTCTTCATAATCCATGCTAAAATGATTTTTTCTGATAAAAGCCGCTTGCAGGCTGCATCATAGCTTGCTTTTTCATCAGTTACACGGATATTCTTTGCTATTGTTGTGTCAGTATTCACGCCATCACCTGCCACTCAAAATGTGTTCAACTATACTCAAACACATCGAGAAATTAAAGTC
>OGMW01000006.1_pt1 | contig 203705 bp, 175 predicted proteins | sample 1573281 | NCBI WGS metagenome assembly OGMW01 (sample SAMEA2581907, study PRJEB24529) | metagenome | biome: Human gut stool | place: China | collected 2011 | reverse complement strand
TGTTAACCTTAAATCTAATACTATGAAAAACACATTGCAAAGATACGGACTTCTGGTAATTTTGCAAATTTGCAAAGCAAAACAGGATATCTTATAACATGGTTTAATAGAAGAGCCGTGACGTTAACATTTAGTCTTTCTTTTGTTAACATTTAACAGACTTATAAAGATTTAGCGAAATAGAAGATACATAGATGCTAAAGTCAGGCAAATGGTGCTAAAGAGGGTTTATTCGGATAACAAATTCCCCAATAAACTGTTTTTGAGGATAATAATCTTCAAAAACACTCCTATATGAACAGATTTGAAAATAAAACAGCTGTTATCACGGGCGCTGCCGGTGGAATTGGCGAAGCAACCACACGCCGCATTGTATCCGAAGGTGGGAAAGTTGTTATAGCCGACCATTCAAAAGAAAGAGCAGAACAACTTGCTACCGAACTCAATGCTTTAGGAGCAGATGTACGTCCGATCTATTTTTCTGCAACAGAATTGCAGAGTTGCAAAGAGTTGATCGCCTTTGCCATAAAAGAATACGGGCAGGTAGATGTATTGGTAAACAACGTAGGAGGTACAAATCCTAAACGGGATACCGACATTGAGACACTGGACATGGATTACTTCGACGAAGCTTTCCATCTTAATTTATCTTGTACCATGTACCTGTCCCAACTGGTTATCCCCATAATGAACGCACATGGCGGTGGCAATATTGTGAACGTAGCCTCAGTCAGTGGAATTACAGCTGATGCGAACGGCACTCTTTATGGAGCAAGCAAAGCAGGAGTCATCAATCTGACCAAATACATTGCGACACAAACAGGAAAGAAAAACATACGATGCAATGCTGTAGCCCCGGGACTGATTCTCACACCTGCAGCATTAAACAACCTGAATGAAGATATACGGAACGTATTTCTCGGACAATGTGCGACACCATATTTAGGAGAACCGCAAGACATCGCCGCAACAATTGCTTTTCTGGCTTCCGAAGACGCGCGATACATTACCGGGCAAACAATAGTAGTAGACGGCGGGCTGACCATACACAATCCAACGGTAAACCTGGCATAAAAGATTCTCCTTTTACCCCAAACATATTATATCCCAAACAGTAGAAAAATGCTGTTTGGGAAAAATATTTCTCTTTTCCTCTCGATGTTACCGATAAGAAACATATTTTTGTGACCGATCAGTAACAATAATATAAAGCCATGGAAAAAGAGTTTATCAAAAACAGACAGGTAACAGAGCTAATCCTCATCAAAGCAGTAGACGAATTAATCGAAGAGAAAGGTTTCGAAGGATTAGGCATCAATGCAGTAGCAGCAAAAGCCAGAGTATCAAAAATGTTGATCTACCGTTATTTCAACTCTTTAGAAGGTCTGATAGCAGCATATATCGGCCAACATGATTATTGGATTAACTTTGACGGAGCACTACCGGATAAAAACCACCTTGGTGAATTCATCAAAGAGATGTTCCGGAAACAAATCATAATAATGCGAAAAAGCTACACTTTGAAACGGCTATACAGATGGGAACTCACGTCAGACAACAATTTTATAAAAGACCTCCGCGAGAAAAGAGAAGCCAAAGGCATTTGGCTGATAGATGCTGTAAGCAAACTGTCAAAACACCCGCAAAAAGAAATAGCAGCCCTTGCCACTATCATTACAGCAGCCATCAGTTATCTCACGTTGCTGGAAGAAAACTGTTCTACCTTCAATGGTCTCAAACTTCAGGAAGAGAGCGGTTGGAAAGAACTGGAAGACGGAATCAACATATTAGTGGACCTATGGTTAGAAAAGCAATAACAAAAAATGAAAAAGATGATAACGTTTGGAATTTGCATACTGGCAATATTACTCAACGGATGCAATAAAGATATAATAGAATACAGCAATAATGATCTCAGATCGGCCTATTAATTATGGAAACAATAACAGATGACTATCTATTCATGATAGAACAAGCCACTAAAGCTCCTTCGGGACATAACACCCAACCTTGGTTATTTCGTATCGTAGAAGCAGGTATTGAGATTTATCCGGATAAAACTAAAACACTATCAATTGTGGATGGAAACCGGCGTGAAATGTTCATCTCCCTGGGATGTGCAACTGAAAATTTGTGCCTGGCTGCACAAACTAAAGGATATTCAACCCAAGTAAACATTGCAGATAATGGGAATATCACAGTAAAACTCCAGCCCAATGCAGGCGTAATTACCCCTTCTTCTATCATTGTACAAATTGGCAAGCGGCAAACCAACAGAAGTATATATACAGGACAACTGATTCCGGAAGAAATGATACACAAGTTGCTTTCAATACCGAAAGCAGCAACAGTACACCTCCATTGCTGGAAAATCGGAACGCCTGAGTTCGACAAAGTTCGTTACTATGTTCTGAGGGGGAATACAATCCAGATGACCGACTTCCACTTCAAGAATGAGTTGAAAAACTGGATGAGATTCAATAAGAAGCATGCAGAATCGACTAAAGATGGTTTAAGTTATGCCGTTTTTGGTGCACCTAACTTACCACAATGGTTATCTCGCCGCATCATGAATGCTTGTCTGACTCCCAACATACAAAATAAAAGTGATGAAAAAAAGCTCCGATCGTCTTCACACATCATGCTGTTCTGTACCGAGAAAGATACTCCGAAAGATTGGATTAATCTGGGAAGATTTTTAGAGTGCTTTCTGCTGAAAACAACGGAAATCGGTGTGTCCACCGCTTTTATCAATCAGCCATGCGAAGTGGAAATCCTCTCTGAACAAATGCAAAGAGAACTGCTAAACAATAAAAAAACTGAAATACCGTGTGTTTTACTCCGTATGGGATATAGCAGTCCAATGCCCTACTCGCCAAGAAAAAATCTTCATGAAGTGCTGATGCCCTAAAAACTTCCTTTTATAAAACCTAAACCTTTGGACAATTGTTAGTATCTTCGCCCTACATTTTAAATCTGAAATATCGTTTTACCAATTAAAAGAATCCAATGATTATTCGTACCATACTCGATACAGACCTTTACAAATTCACTACCTCGTATGCTTACATTAAACTATTCCCGTATGCGATGGGCACTTTCAGTTTCAAAGACAGGGATGAAACTGAATACAGCGACGAGTTTGTAGAAAGACTGAAAACTGAAATCAGTCGCTTATCGCATGTAGCACTGACTGGAGAAGAACTGGAGTACATGGTGAAGAACTGCCGTTTCCTCCCCAGAGTCTATTGGGAATGGCTCTCTTCTTTCCGTTTCCAACCGGAAAAAATAGAAGTCCGTTTGGACGGAGATCGACACCTCCACATAGAGATCAGTGATTACCTTTATAAGGCAACGCTTTATGAAGTACCTTTACTTGCCATCGTTTCCGAGATAAAGAATCAATCATCCGGCAATATCGCCAGTATGGGAGATATCTTGTGTAAACTATCCGAAAAGGCAGAACTATCCAACAAGCATCAACTGTTTTTCTCTGAATTCGGAACACGGAGACGCTTCTCATTCGACGTGCAGGATCAAGTCATCGGACACCTGAGACAAACAGCCCGCTATTGCATCGGCACCTCCAACTGCCATTTCGCCATGAAATACGGCATGAAACCCATGGGTACACATCCGCATGAATGGTTCATGTTTCATGGAGCACAATTCGGTTATAAACACGCCAATTACATGGCTCTTGAAAATTGGGTAAATGTATACGACGGGGACCTTGGCATCGCCTTGTCCGACACCTATACATCTGCCATCTTTTTAAGCAACCTGAGTCGTAAACAAGCCAAATTGTTTGATGGTGTAAGATGTGACTCAGGCGATGAATTCAGGTTTATCGACCGATTGACTGCCCGTTACAAAGAGTTAGGCATTGACTCGACTACCAAGACAATCGTATTCAGCAATGCACTGGACTTTGACAAAGCACTGGACATTCAGGAGTATTGCCGGGGAAAAATCCGCTGTTCATTCGGTATCGGCACAAACCTGACTAATGATACCGGATTCAAGCCATCAAACATCGTCATGAAGCTATCGCAGTGCAAGATGAACCTGAATCAGGAATGGCGCGAATGCGTGAAACTATCAGATGACATAGGGAAACATATCGGCAGCCCGGAAGAGGTACGTGCCTGTTTATACGATTTGCGGCTGGAATAAACTCCAACCGCAAATGCATTTTATCATAACAGTGCTTTGATAGCGTCCGTTATCTCTTTATCGGTTTTCTCCATTCCATATCCCTGAATGACTTTTCTGACCACCCGGTCCTGATCTAATATAAAGAAGAAAGGTGCCGCGCCATATGTCCGGTATGACTTGACAATGCCTTCATCACCACATAGGAATCTATAGTTTATCTGGTTCTTATCCGCATAAGTCCGCAGCGAATGAGGTTTGCGTCCCCAAGTTTCTATAGAAATCACTTCAAATTCATCGGCATTGAACTTCTCTTTCAGCCCGTTCAGAAAGGGGATGGATGCATGACAAGCACCGCATCCGATACCGGTCAGATTCACTAAAAGCACTTTACTCTTAAGATTAGATAACGACACCGGATTCTCGTACATATCTTTCAACATCCAGTCGGGAGCTTTCTTCCCTATAAGTTCTCTTGCCGAAAGTTGGGTAGTCTTTCCTTTCTCACCATACTTACGGATTTCATAGTCTTGGGGCAAATAATCATATAAGTTAAAATCGGCCATTGACAATTGATTCAACACTACATCCGAACATATATTGGCAGAAATCTGATGCGACATTTCCCTGCGGACTTTATAAGGCAAATCATCCGATTTATTAATCCACAGTTCGTAAATCGAGGTCGGGTCCCCCAAGTCAAAAGGAGGTTTCGGTATATAATATGCCTTTCCAAAAAATTCAACCTGTCTGTCTTCATGTATCACCAACTTGAAGTAATACGCTTCTCCTAAATCCTTCCATTCGGTTGTGATGCTATCCCCCGTACTCAAAGCATATCCGATGATATTCCGGCTGTAACAGAAAAACGGAGGACCCACCAACCTGAAAGGAAGTTTTCTGGTCGTGAAATCATCGATCATAATCCCTTTATGCTCATGAAAACTTATCATTTTCACTTTTCCATCATAACCAAATTCAAATCGCGTCGTATCTTTGGCGTTAAGAGCCACATAACTTGCACCGATAGTCGAATCAGAAGGATTAGTGTATTCTTTAATAAACCGAAAAGAATTAGTTATAGCAGTCGTATCACCGGGTTGCCAGGACTGAGATTGTTCATGGTAAGAAGCTGATTCTACCTTATCAAGATTACTTAGAACTTTTTTCAAATAAGTTCTCATATCCACATCATTCTTACCACAGACATTCATGACTAATAAGAATGAAATAACAGATAATAAAATGGACTTCATAGTACTTTATATTTTAGACATACACAAATATAGCCAATGAAAGTAGAAATCAACAACCGGCATCTTAACTTTTATACTTAATAATAATATTATAGTATCTACTAACTTTTCATAGAAAGTCAGAGTTTTAAAAGCCTAAAAACAAACAGATGCATATATCTCTATTTTAACATCAAAAAGAAACTATTTTCCCTTTTTGAACAACACACTTCATATTAAAAACCGGTGCAGCAGAAGAATACAACGCATAGATATGACATTTACATACAGAAAGTTGCATCATATTGAGTAAATATGCTATTTCATATAATAAAAGACCTTACTCTTTTCCAAAAAGAAGTAAGTGTTTTCCCGAAAAGAAGTTAGTCTTTTGTTCGGAAGAAGCTAATCTTTTGTCCGAAAGAAGTTAATAACGCAAAAGAAGGCGTAAAATACAAGTTTCCTGAAATTATCGGAGGCTTCAGAAGGGATATGTGTCAACTATCATTTTAAAGGTTCAATCCGACCTACGACGACAGAAGATGTCTAAAAATAAGGATCACCAACCATATGCTTGATAAAAAGGTAAAATCACATCATTTTGATTCTGTCTGATGGGAAAATAAGAGCCTTTTCGGAAGCAGTCGCAAACGAGGCCGGAAAGAAACGAATACAGACCGTATTGAAAATACAGAATGATACTTCATTGTGTATCTGTCAAAATGCAAATTTTCGCCTCAGCCGTTTTCCTTTCCTCTGCTCTTTACCACTCTTACTTCTTCCGCACCAAAAACTGCCTGATCTTCTCCCTGTCTCCTACCACCCAAACCAAATCTCCCAATTGGAAAACTGTAGCCTGATTCACTGGAACCAATTCACCCTCCCGTTCAAGGGCTACGACGAGACTATCATATCTTTTTCCTAACCGGGACTGGGCAATGCTTTTGTTCAGAAACGGAAAATCTTCATCTACCGTAAATGAATGAAGCGTCACATCTTGTTTTATATTCTTTTCATCCGGCAAATCCTGTCTGTTCTCAAGTTCCGTCCGGAACTCTTGCAGCTGTCCGTCTGTCCCGACCACCACTAACTTATCCTGCGGATAAATTCGTTCGGAACTTTGTGGAATGTATATTCTCCGCTCCCCTCTGACAATACTTACTATATTGACACCAAACTCCCGCCTGAAAGGGAGTTCATCCAATGACTTACCGATATAAGACGAATAAGGAGACACCCAAACGGAGGTCAGCTCAACATCTTTGTCATTAAACTCACTGTTAAAACGACTTTTCAGAGGATAACGTTTGCGGGCAGCTTCTTCCCTTCCGTTCAGATTGGTCAGGAAGTGTGTTTCCAGATGCGAATATTGCGTGAGGTTCTCCCTGAAAATAAGAATCAATGCCAATACGGCAACGGCTATCACAATGCCTATCCCATAATTGAGGCTGAAGTAACTGATAACGACCCCTGCAATGAAAAAGACGGCAACCGACACACGGAACAAAATCAGCGCGACCAACCGTCCGTGATTGTAATTATCATCATTCCACAACTTTAAAAACACATCCGGGGAATTATACTTATCTGAAACAAGTGCCCACAGGAAAGGTGTCATCAACAGAAGTGTGACCAGACACATCCCTATGTTTACCCATCGCCCGGGAGCATCGAACATCTCGTTTATCGTGGGATAAACGGTTTGCACAGACAATAACCAAATCGCCGTGAGAAGGACACTATAGATAATCACTCTTCCGACAATCGTCTTCAACAACCGCTTCCAATCGCTGTCATGATTGACCGTCTTCTTACCGGAAGCATAGCGGTCCAGACTTTCCCTGGTTTTAGGCGGAAGTATTTTATAAAGCCATTCGGCAAACGGATTTGCCAACCGGATGAAATAAGGAGTTGTGAATGTAGTAATCACCGATACCGCAACAATAATCGGAGGGATAAAACTATCCAGTACTTTGAGTGAAGCCCCCAGCCCTGCGATAATGAAAGCGAACTCTCCTATCTGGGCAAGGCTGAATCCTGACTTGACGGAAACCTTCAACGGTTCACCGGATAATAAAACTCCCAATGAAGAAAATATGGATTTACCCACAAGAGTTACCAAAGTAATGATGACCACCGGCCAGGCATACTGCACCAAGACAGCCGGATTGACCAACATACCGACAGAGACAAAGAAAATAGCTCCGAAAAGATCTTTCACCGGCTGGATGATATGTTCTATGTGTTCGGCCTCAACCGTCTCGGCAAGGATAGATCCCATAATGAAAGCACCCAGTGCAGCCGAGAATCCTGTACGGGTAGCCAACACAACCATTCCCAGACAAAGTCCCAGCGAAACGATCAGTAAGGTTTCGTTATTCATCAGCCGTTTTGCTTTTTTCAAAAAGAACGGAAGGATAAATATCCCAATCAGGAACCATAGGATCAGAAAGAAAACAACCTTCAACACACTCATCAACAGCTCTTCACCTACAAACTCCTTACTCACTGCCATTGTAGAAAGGATGACCATCATCAGGATAGCGATCAGATCTTCAACTACCAATGTCCCGAATACAACACCCGTGAAGCGTTGGTTACGTAAGCCGAGATCATCAAACGCTTTGATAATAATCGTTGTTGACGACATGGACAACATACCCCCAGAAAAATAGAATTCATTGTGCTCCAGCCTAACAGATGTCCTACCATATAACCGATCAGCAACATGCTGATAACTTCGGTGGTTGCCGTAATAAAGGCAACTGACCCGACATTTATTAATTTCTTAAAACTAAACTCCAACCCAAGGGCGAAAAGTAAAAAAACAACTCCTATCTCAGCCCAGATATTGATGTTCTCAATATCACCTACAGTCGGGAAAATCTGCACGTAAGGTCCCGCCAATAATCCGGCGACGATATATCCCAGTACCAAGGGTTGTTTCAACCATTTGAACAAAAGAGTAATGATACTTGCGGACATCAGTATTAGGGCAAGGTCGGCAATTAAGGTAGGTAAGTGTGACATGGCATGTATATTTCGTTAGTAATTCATTCCGTTTATGCTCTTTTATTTGTAAAAAAGAACAATCGACAGTCTATTTGTGTTTCGTCTATATGACATTTATTTTGAAACAAAGCGCCGTTGGTCATTGCACAAAATTGAACTTTTCGTGCAAAAAGTATCCACTCTATCCAATATTTCTCTATATTTGTCCCCGAATTGGTTCGGAATCCGTGGTCAACGGACGAAGATTAAAAGGGAATCGGGTGTAAATCCCGGACAGTCCCGCTGCTGTGAAGCTCTATATAACATCTTATCAATAAACCAATTACAAACCACTGACGGAAAAGGAAACGTCGGGAAGGTCCGATAAGATGTAGAGTCAGTCAGAAGACCTGCCATTCAATGAATAAGAGCTTTTTTACCTCGTGGGTTAGGAAAGAAAGCATCGTTGTTAAGCCCCAAATCGTAGAAATACTGTGTTTTCATCGGGTGGACTCATGTCCGCAGGGTGGAAAGCATGAATATGTGTATTCCATTTAATTGAGAAATGAATATGATTAAAAGAATCTTAGTCGCCAACCGCGGCGAAATAGCCGTGAGGGTGATGCGCTCCTGCCGGGAGATGGAAATAACGAGCATTGCCGTTTTCTCGGAAGCGGACCGAACAGCGAAGCATGTGCTCTATGCCGACGAAGCTTACTGCATCGGCCCGGCAGCATCGAAAGAGAGTTATCTGAATATAGAAAAGATTATCGAAGTGGCAAAGTCGTGCCGCGCAGACGCTATCCACCCGGGATACGGGTTCTTGTCCGAAAATGCAACCTTTGCCCGTCGTTGTCGTGAAGAGGGGATCATCTTCATCGGTCCGAACCCGGAAACCATGGAGGCGATGGGAGATAAGATTTCGGCACGTATCAAGATGATAGAAGCCGGTGTACCGGTGGTTCCGGGTACTCAAGAAAACCTGAAGAGCCTTGAAGAAGCGGTAGAACTCTGCAATCAAATCGGTTATCCGGTAATGCTGAAAGCCTCGATGGGAGGTGGTGGAAAGGGTATGCGGCTGATTCATCGTGCAGATGAAGTGGAAGAGGCCTACACAACCGCCAAGAGCGAATCACTTTCGTCATTCGGCGACGACACGGTTTACCTGGAGAAATTTGTAGAAGAACCGCATCACATTGAGTTCCAGATTCTGGGCGACAAGCATGGCAACGTGATTCATCTGTGCGAACGTGAATGTTCGGTGCAACGCCGCAACCAGAAGATTGTGGAAGAGAGCCCTTCGGTGTTCATCACTCCTGAACTACGCCGGGATATGGGAGAAAAAGCAGTGGCCGCCGCCAAAGCCGTGAACTATGTCGGAGCGGGAACCATCGAATTTCTGGTGGACAAGCACCGCAACTATTACTTCCTGGAAATGAACACGCGCCTGCAAGTGGAACATCCGATTACCGAAGAGGTAGTCGGCGTAGATTTAGTGAAAGAGCAGATTAAAGTGGCCGAAGGACAGGTATTGCAACTGAAACAGGAAGATATCCAGCAACGCGGACATGCCATCGAATGCCGCATCTGCGCAGAAGATACAGAAATGAACTTCATGCCCAGCCCGGGTGTCATCAAGCAGATTACGGAGCCAAACGGCATCGGGGTGCGCATCGACAGCTATGTATACGAAGGTTACGAGATTCCGATTTATTATGACCCGATGATCGGCAAGCTGATTGTATGGGCAACCACACGCGAATACGCCATCGAACGGATGCGCCGTGTACTCCACGAATATAAGCTGACAGGAGTAAAGAACAACATCAGTTATCTGCGCGCCATCATGGATACTCCCGACTTTGTGGAAGGGCATTACGATACGGGATTCATCAGCAAAAACGGGGAAGTGCTCCAACACTGCATCACCCGTACCAGCGAACGTGCAGAGAACATCGCACTGATCGCCGCTTACATGGATTACCTGATGAACCTGGAGGAGAATAACAGCGGACTGGCTGCGGACAACCGCCCGATCAGCAAATGGAAAGAATTCGGACTGCACAAAGGGGTATTAAGAATATAGAAGAGTATGGAAATACATATAGGAAATCGCGTGGCCGAGATAGAACTGGTCAGCAAAGAAGATAACAAAGTGGTACTCACCATCGACGGAAAAACGTTCGAAGCGGACGTTGTCATGGCAGAGAACGGGAATTGCAACATCCTGATGGACGGACGCAGCTCCAACGCCCAACTGATTCGCAAAGAGAACGGAAAGAGTTACAAAGTGAATACACACTACAGCAGTTTCAATGTCGAGATTGTGGACAGTCAGGCAAAATATCTGCGGATGCGCAAGAAAGGTGAAGAAACACAGAACGACCGCATCATTTCGCCCATGCCGGGCAAGGTAGTGAAAATCCCCGTCAGTGTGGGACAGGAGATGAAAGCCGGAGAAACTGTCATCGTCATCGAAGCGATGAAGATGCAGAGTAACTACAAGGTGACTTCAGACTGTCGGATTAAAGAGATTCTGGTACAGGAAGGTGATAATATCGCCGGAGACCAGACGTTGATAACGTTAGAATAAGGAATAATAGAAAGACAATGGAAGAAGTAAATAAAGCCTATGCCACGTTCGAAGAGCGTGACCGTATCGCTTCCCAAGGCGGAGGCGCTGCCAAGATTGAAATACAACATGCGAGCGGAAAGATGACTGCCCGCGAACGCATCGATATGTTACTGGACAAGGGAACATTTGTGGAACTTGACAAGCTGATGGTGCACCGCTGCACCAACTATGGCATGGACCGTAACAAGGTTCCGGGCGACGGTGTGGTGTCGGGTTACGGAAAGATCGACGGCCGTCAAGTGTTTGTCTACGCTTACGACTTCACCGTTTACGGTGGTTCGCTCTCAGCATCGAATGCCAAGAAGATTGTCAAGGTACAACAACTGGCTTTGAAGAATGGCGCGCCGATCATCGCACTGAACGACTCGGGCGGTGCACGTATCCAGGAAGGAATCGAAAGCCTGTCGGGCTATGCCGACATCTTTTACCAGAACACGATGGCAAGCGGCGTGATCCCGCAGATTTCGGCTATCCTCGGTCCATGCGCCGGAGGTGCCTGCTACTCTCCGGCACTGACGGATTTCATCTTTATGGTGAAGGAGAAAAGCCATATGTTCGTCACCGGACCGGATGTGGTAAAGACGGTGATCCACGAAGAAGTCAGCAAAGAAGAACTGGGCGGCGCCATGACGCACAGCAGCAAGAGTGGTGTAACGCATTTCATAGCAAACACCGAGGAAGAATTGCTGATGTCGATCCGCGAGCTGCTCTCCTTCCTCCCGCAAAACAATATGGACGAAACGCGCAAGCAGAACTGCACCGATGACATCAACCGCGAAGATGCATCACTCGGCAACATTGTCCCCGCCGACCCGAACATACCGTATGATATGAAAGAGATCATCGAACGGGTTGTTGACGAGGGCTACTTCTTTGAAGTGATGCAGAACTTTGCCAAAAACATCATCATCGGTTTTGCCCGCTTAGCCGGACGCTCGGTAGGTATCGTGGCCAACCAGCCGGCATACCTGGCGGGTGTGCTCGACATCGATGCCAGCGACAAGGCAAGCCGTTTCATCCGTTTCTGCGACTGTTTCAACATTCCTCTGATTACGTTCGAAGACGTTCCGGGCTTCCTGCCGGGATATACGCAGGAGAACAACGGCATCATCCGCCACGGTGCCAAAATTGTGTATGCCTTTGCCGAGGCCACAGTGCCCAAGCTGACTGTAATCACCCGCAAGGCCTATGGTGGCGCTTACATCGTGATGAACTCCAAACAGACAGGGGCGGACGTGAACTTTGCCTACCCGAGTGCGGAAATTGCCGTGATGGGTGCCGAGGGAGCTGTAAACATCCTGTTCCGCAAGGCGGACGCAGAGAGCAAAGCCAAAGAACTGGATGCCTACAAAGATAAGTTTGCCACTCCATACCAGGCTGCCGAACTGGGATTCATCGACGAGATCATCCTGCCGAAGCAGACCCGTAAACGCTTGATACAGGCATTGGAGATGACGGAAAACAAAATGCAGACGAATCCGCCGAAGAAACACGGAAACATGCCGCTGTAGGCACAGCAGGCGGACCAAGCAGAGAGAGGGTATATACGCCGGATCACGGATCGAGGCGGATATACCCTTTTTCATCTCCTCCTCTCCCCGCGGCCGGAACAAGATTTCTTTCACCGTTACTGCATCTCTGCCACGAACTCGTCGGTCGTGTAGACCTTCTCCGCCAGCAGGGTGAAGTTGATGAACGCTGCCGTATCGGCATCCAGTCCGGGGAGCTTGGCAGAGGCCGTGGCGTCAAAGACGACGGCAGCCTCGAATCCGCGTTCCTGCAACTCCCGCAGATGGGACTCCGCGCAGAGGTTGCCGGACATGCCGCACACCACTACCTTGTTCACCCCACGCTTGCGGAGTTGAAGAATCAGGTCATTGTTTTCCGGCCCGTACAGTTTGTGGGGTGCCGTGACGATGATATTCGTGCCCCCGTCGATATAGGGTTTGTAGAGTTCCAGCCAGTCGGCGCCCGAACCTTCGAAACCCTCGCCGGTCAACTGTCCCCGGCGTTCGAACATGCCCGTGTCGTGCATCAGTTTCTCAATGGGGCCTTCGAAAAGCCATTGGTGATCGTGCTTATAGTAATAGTGCGGGGAGATGAATACCAGCATGCCTTTTGCGGCTGCCACCTCGAAGATGCGGCGGAGGTTCTCCACGGTGCCATTCTTCTGTATGTTCTCTCCGAAAGCGCCCCAGCCCAGACCGTTCTCGCTCAGGAAATCGTTCTGAGGGTCTGTCATTACAATCGCTGTGTGTTCGTCGATGACGAACGGGGTGTTGATACCTTCCATAATCTTTTTTTGTTTTTAGATGTTTATACTCCTTTTAGCTCAGGGTGCGGCGTCGGCGTACCGCTTATTTTCCGACTTTGCAAAGATCGGCATTCCACACAGGCCGGGAAAGGGCCATACGGCCGGATAAGTTAGCAATTCTTCCCGAACAAGAAGAAATCATGCTATCTTGTCTTATGAGGAAAAGAAATGGATCAGAAGAGGGAACGGAGACACCTATTTATATATAAAAGGCTTATAACAAACAGGTTTTAGAGAGTGGAAACACCACTCTTCCCCGCCTTCGGGAACAATTGCCTATTCAATGTGTGATATCGCTCTTTCCCGAGCAGCGATAAGCACCTATCTTTGCAACATCAGATTTAAACAACTAAAACAATCCCGCGAACGTTATGAAAAAGAATTTATTAATTTTAGTCGCACTGCTGACTTCGGCAACGATCTCGGCACAGAACGGAGGAACCATTATGAAGAAGTATGAGAACCAATTGCCGCAAGCCGGCAGGGGAAATGTGCACGTTGCCTACCAGGGCAAGGCCATCGACCAGATGATTTACGATTTTATGGAAGAACAGGGAATACCGGGCATGACGCTTGCCATCGTACAGGCGCCTTACATCCCCCGGGTGGTGGGCTACGGAGTGACCGATTTCACGAAAGGAAACCTCGCCGCCGCCAAGACGCTCTGGCCCATCGGCCCCATCTCGCAAGGATATGCTGCCGTGGCGGTAATGCAACTCTACGAACGGGGCAAACTCGACCTGAACGACCCCGTCGGCAAGTACCTGAAAGATGTGCCGGAAAGCTGGAAACCGGTCAGCATCCTCCAGTTGATGCAGCACAGCTCGGGCATCGCCGACTACCGCGCGCAGAAGGGTTTCGATGTCTCTGCCGATTATCGTCCGGAACAGCTGATCGAGGCCGTAGCCGCACTGCCACTGACCTTCGAACCAGGAACGGACGTGAAGCAGAGCGCCACGAACTTCCTGCTGCTGACTTCCATCATCGAGAAGGCGGGCAAAATGCCTTACCACGATTTCGTGAAGAAGTATCAGATTGACTACCTGGGACTGCGGCAGACTTTCTTCGGAGAAGACCTGGCGAAAGTGAAACAGGAGGACGTGACCACTACGGGCAACGTGCACCAGACATTCAAGAAGGACCGGGACTATATCAACCCCTCGGAAACAACGACCGGATACGTTGAAAAAGACGGCCGGCTCGTCGCAGCGCCTGCTGTCAGCCCTACGGCACTGAAAGGTTTCTCCGACATCTGGGCATCGGCGGAGAACGTTTCCCATTGGGACATCGGACTGGCAGGAAGCGCCTTGATCGAGAAACCGGAAAACCGTGACATCGTGTACAAACCCACCCGACTGACCAACGGCAAGGTGGTCCCCGCCATGGCAGGCTGGCAGTTCTATAACCACAACGGGCTGATGGACATCAAAGGCGATGTATCGGGACATTCGGCTTTCCTGAGCCGTTTCACCGACGCTTCGGAACTGGTATGCGTCACCCTGCTCGCCAACAAGGAGGGAGTGGACCTGACGAACCTGGGACGCCGCATCGCCGCCGCTTTCGACAGCGCCAAGATGGGCACGGGAGCCAACGACAACCTGCTGTACACCTACGAGAGCCAGTTCAGCGTAGACGAAACCATGGGACGCATCGAGCAGACGCTCCGGGCAATGGGAATCCCTGTCTTCGCCAAATTCGACCACGGAAAGAATGCGGAAGAGGTAGGCTTGACGCTTCGCCCGAACCAGGTGATCGTCTTCGGTTCGCCGAAAGTGGGCACAAAGCTGATGCAGGACAATCCGAGCATCTCGATCGAATTGCCGCTGAAGATCTCCGTTTGGGAGGATAAGAACGGCAGTGTATGGGCCACTTTCCCACAGATGCAGGTGATGGCGGCCGAATACGGGCTGGAAGCGGAACCGGTGATCGGAAAGATGCAGGAATTGCTGGAAAAGATCGTGATTAAGGGGGCAAGCGTGTATTGACTCCATGCCCGAGGGCATTCTTAAAATAAACACAGAAACGGGGAAATCACAAGCGGTTATGGGACAACGCGCAACGTGACTTTCCCCGTTTCATTCGGGTACCCCCCCGTTTCTATTTTCTTCCTATCGGCAGGCAGACTTCAAACCTCGCCCCCTCACCCACTTCGGACTCCGCACGGATCTCTCCGCCGAAATGTTCCACAATCGTCTTACAGATGGCAAGTCCCAACCCCGTTCCTTGAACAAAAGAATCTCCTTTATAAAAGCGCTCAAAAACATGCGCGATCACCTCCTCCGACATTCCTTTCCCGGTGTCTTCGACAAACAGCTCTACGTCCTTCTCCCCCCTCCGGCGATAACCTATCCGGATGCTGCCCCGGCTCGTAAACTTTATCGCGTTATTGATCAGATTATTCACCACCTGCTCCAGCCTTACCGGGTCTGCGGTAATCGACACATCCTCTGCGGGCAGATCCGCAATCAATTCTACACCGGGCTTCACGTTCAGACGCTGCATGCGGGCAATGTCGGCAAACATCTTGTTCAGTGAGAAAACCGAAACGTTAAACTCCATGGTGTTCGATTCAATCTTCGAAAGATCCAGAATATCCGAAATCAGGAACATCAGCAACTGCCCGTTTTTCTCTATCAACGCAGCATACTCCTCGATGTCCTCCGGCCTTAAATCGGACTGCTCGCTCACCAGCAGTGTGGAAAAACCCACGATAGCATTCAGTGGAGTGCGGATCTCGTGACTCATATTGGCCAGGAAAGCACTCTTCAACCGGTCGCTCCGCTGTGCCTTCCGGAGGGCGTCGTTCAGCCTGTCCTCTATATCTTTATACCGCTGTGTACTCATGCAGATACCCACGATACGGAATGGCAGATCCGACAGCTGCCCCACATAAGTAGACTGCCCCTCGAACCACTCCCAGCCCCCGTCTCCCCGGCGCAGACGATAAGGTACGGGCGCCTCGTACAAGTTTCCCGTCAACTGCCCGGCAAGGGCGTCGAAAAGTACCTTCCGGTCATCGGGATGCACCAAGTCGGAAAACTGTTCCATGGTCAACGTATAATCCCGGGTCGGAATCTTCAGGTAGTCGAAATAACGCGGGTCAATCACCATCAGGTTCCGCTCCATGTCGAACGACCAGGAAAAGATATGTGTTTTGCTCAGGGCGATATTCAGCACATGCCGTTGCGTCCGTTCTTCAAGCACATTGCGCAGGTAGACGATCATCTTGATCAAGCGGCCGCTTTCATAAATCCCCACAATGCCGCCTTGAATCAGGAAGCTGATATTGGAACGGGGCTCGCGAATGAAGCAATTGGTAGAAAACAAAATGTTGCGCTTTCCGCTCTGTATCTCTTTCAGAAACCGAGGCAAAAGGTTCTCCTTGTCCTGGATCAGTTCGATGATCTCAACCGCCTGTCGCCCGGCAACCTGCTTCAAATCCAGTTGCAGCTCTTCCAGCAACAACTTGTTCATCCGTTCTATCTTCCCGTCAGCGCCGAGGACAAGAATGCTCAGCGGCCACACATCAAACAGTTGCCTGCATACGGCATCTCCCACCAGCGCCTTTTTGAGCGCCCGCCTCTGTCCGTAGAGGCACTTCACCGCCACACACAAGGCAAACACGACAATAAGCAGCAAAACAATAACGGTAATCAGACTATTGTCCCAAATAGCCAAAGAAGAAAAAAAGACAGGAAAAACAAAGGTGTTGAATGAAGATCGGTTCATATAAATTCAGTTGTGTCAGAACACAAAGATCGTACTAATATCAGTCACCGGCAACGAATCGGGTTGGAAACGATATTCTATTATTCTCACAAAATATTCCATCATGTACGGATTGACCACTTTTAACTATGACAAGAAAAGCCCCGGACAGAATTAACAAGTCATTAACTATAATAGACCGTAATATAATGACTTTTGCAACCAAAAAGGGATCTCAGCGTTATAGCAAACAAAAGAACATGCTTACTCCGGAGTTACATATATCAGACAATTTCACCACTGCCGACCGCATCAGCAGCGAAACACTGTGGACATATTGCGCCGAACTCAAAAAGACGAAAGCTGTTATTTTTGCCCTCTGTATGCGGGGACGTATCAAAGCGATGATCAACCTGGTGCAATACAATATCGGTCCCGGTACGATGATCGCTATCCCCTCAGAAAGTTTCATACAAGTGCAGAGGACATCGGACGATGTGCAGATGCATGCGGTACTCTTTTCACTTGCATTCATTCACGAAACCCACTTGGACAGATCGATCATCAATACGTTCTACATCATCAACGAACACCCCCTGCTCCCATTGTCCCCGAGAATTTTCGGCATCTACGTCCAGACTTTCGCGCTTCTGACACACATCCATAAAGATGCACCGTTCCTCTTCAGCCATGCCACACTGAAGTCTATGCTTGAAGCACTCCTACAGGGGTTCACAGAGCTCAGTCAGCGAAAAGCGTTGTCGCAGGTAGCGCCCGCCAACAAACATTCCGCCGTCTTTCGCCAGTTTGTCCGACTGGTACAGGAGAATCATGCCCGCCAACATCAGGTACAGTTTTATGCGGCCGAAATGGGAATGAAATCAACTACCCTCTGCCACATCATAAAGAAAGAATCGGGCGGACAGACAGCAATGGAAATCATCAACAGTATCCTGATCCTGGCTGCCCGAACCCTGCTGCGAACCACACCCACTCCGGTGAAAGACATCGCCCTGAACCTGGGATTCAACAACGCGGCGTTCTTCAATAAGTTTTTCAAGAAGCAAGTGGGGATGACCCCACAGAAGTTCCGGAACGCAGAGAAATAAGGTCAGACCTACGAAACAGGCGGACCGAAACGAGTTTCAACAACTATACAGTCATCTCAAACCCCGTATCCGTCCGCCCGTCCTATATTAGTCGCACTTATTGGATGGTCTCTGTGCGGATAGTGAAAAGTTTATTATCCTTTTTCCTTCAGAATCACGTCGTGTGCCCCGCCTTCTACGATACTGGTAGACGAAACCAACGTAATCTTAGCGTTTTGCTGCAAATCGGGAATGGTAACGGCACCGCAACTGCACATCGTAGCTTTGATCTTGCTCAGTGTGGCAGCCAGATTATCTTTCATCTTACCGGCATAAGGCACGTAACTATCGACTCCCTCTTCGAACTTCAAAGATTCCGTCCCGCCCATATCATAGCGCTGCCAGTTCTGGGCACGGTTCGAACCTTCTCCCCAGTACTCTTTCACATAATTGTTCTTGATGCAGAGCTTCTTCGTAGGCGATTCGTCGAAACGGGCAAAGTAACGGCCCATCATCAGGAAATCGGCCCCCATGGCAAGGGCAAGCACCATATGATAGTCGTGCACCAGTCCGCCGTCGCTGCAAATAGGCACATAGATGCCTGTGCGTGCCTGATATTCGTCACGGGCACGAGCCACGTCCTGCAAAGCAGTCGCCTGTCCGCGTCCGATACCTTTCTGTTCACGGGTGATGCAGATAGATCCACCGCCAATACCCACTTTCACGAAGTCCGCACCGGCTTCCGCCAGATAGAGGAAGCCTTCTTTATCTACCACGTTACCGGCACCTACCAGTACTTTATCCCCATACTGCTGCTTGATCCATTGCAGAGTCTCATATTGCCATTCCGAATAGCCGTCCGAAGAATCGATGCAAAGCACATCCACTCCTGCTTCTACCAGAGCAGGTACACGTTCCTGATAGTCACGGGTATTGATACCGGCACCCACCAGCAATTTCTTGTCGGGGCTTGACACCTCGTTAGGGTTTTCCTTGTGGCTGTCGTAATCTTTGCGGAAAACGAAATAAGCCAGACGGCCGTCCTTGTCGATGATGGGAAGAGTGTTGAGTTTGTGGTCCCAGATAATCTGGTTCGCTTCGCTCAGTGTCAGTCCCACTTCGCCTACAATCAGCTTGTCGAAAGGGGTCATGAAGTCTTTGATCTTTTTGTCCAGCGGATCTCTGGAAAGGCGATAGTCGCGGCTGGTTACCAATCCCAGAAGATGCCCGTTCGGTGTGCCGTCATCCGTGATTCCGATGGTAGAGTGTCCGGTCTGACGAAGCAGGCGAAGTACATCATCCAACGTATGTTCCGGTGTCAGGTTCGAGTCACTGGTCACGAAACCGGCTTTAAATTTCTTCACTTTCCGCACCATTTCCGCCTGACTGGCGATGGGTTGCGAGCCGAAGATAAACGAGAGTCCTCCGTTGCGTGCCAGCTCGATAGCCAGTTCGGGACCGGAAACCGACTGCATGATTGCCGAAACGAAAGGAATGTTCAATTCGATTGCTGCTTGTGTGCCTGCCGCATGTTTCACCAGCGGGGTGCGTAAAGATACATTGGAAGGTACACACTGTTTGGTGGTAAGACCGGGAATAAGTAAATATTCACCGAAAGTTCTTGATACTTCTTCTACGTAAACTGCCATAAGATAAGTTGTTTTTTGGCATGCAAAATTACATCTTTCTTTTTAATTATGTGACAGGGACAGGGGTATTTTTTTCAATTATCCCTTCACAGTATCCTATTCTTCTGCCGTCCGTCCATTCAGGCACGGATATTATTGATAAGTCTCAAACGTATGTCCCTCTTTCCGGAGTTGGCCGGCATATTGCTGCAAAGCGGCATCGGATATGCCCAAAGGTTCTGACAATACAGACATAGCCTGATTTCTTTAGTTCACCGGCAAAGGTAATACAAATCGGATTACGTCATGCTTTCCTTATAGATTTAACCCGAAACCGGCATCCCTGCTTTTAAATTAACAGAAAACAACGCCATTTAGCAAACACTTTCGTACCTCCGGTGTTATTCATTACCATACTATAAATAACTACCGCTTATGTCACAGGAAATGAAAGCATTCTCCGGAATGAAAACTACACGGAATTTCAGTTTCAGTCATTCCGAAGTCATTATCAACAGCACACCGGGCAGAAAAGTTGTTCTGGAATCGACTCTGTTGGAACAGTCGCCAATTGAAAAAGGATGTGGAGATGCCTCTTCACAGGCACGGAAGGCGACTCCGGCAGAAAGCCGGACAAGGCCTGTGTATAACGAGATCTGGTATACATAAGCAACCGCCTTTCCTGTTTTTATTCAATCACACACAAGAGCCGGATACTTCGGTTCCATCCGGAGAATGCGTCGTTTGGATGCGCATCCTACAGGGGACATCTGTTACCTTGAATGCCGACTTCATTTAAGTGCCGGGATAACCGGTTTTACGTGCCGGCGTAAATGGTTTTACGTGCCGGGGTAAACAGTTTTACATGCCGGGGTAAATGGCTTTACGTGCCGGGGTAAACGGTTTTACATTGAAAGAAAAATACAGGTAAATACAATCTGCTGATTATCAAGATTACCGGGACGGATGTCGCAACTACGCATTTCCCAGAGAACTTCTATTTTAGACCCGCCAACCTCGCCCTGTACTCCATCGGCGAAACCCCTTCGTGACGTTTGAAATACCGGCCAAGATAAGATTGGTCGGGGAAGTTCAGGCGGTCGGCTATCTCCTGGATACTGAGATCGGTGGACTGGAGGAGGACTTTGATCTCCAAGGCCGTGAAATCATCAATCACTTTTTTGGCTGAGCCGCCCATAAGGGAGCGGCAGATGCTCGTCAGGTATTTGGTAGAAATGCAGAGACGGTCGGCGTAGAAGACAACGTCGCGCTGCGAACAACAATGCTCGTGCACCAAGGTGACGAACTTATGAAAAAGCTCGTTCGGACGGTTGCCGCCTTCGATCTCTTTATGGGTGAAAAGGCGGTGCACTTTGTCGTATACATCGAGCAGGAAGCTTTGCAGGTGGTTGCGGGCTATCTGGTTGCGGAAGCGGTGATCGGTGTCGGCAAAGATGGCGCCGGTGGCGTGCAGAAGACCATTGATGGGGGCGGTAAATTCGGGAGGGAGCGTATAGCAGGGCTTCTCCTTGAGGAAGCGGAAGAAGGAGGGTTCGAAGCGGATGCAGGCTTCACGGAACATCTCGATGTGGGAGGCGAAAAAGGAGATCTGCAGGTCGTCGCTCTTCTCTTCAAGGGTGATGACGGAGCCGGGCAGGAGGACAACCTGGGTATTGGGGGTGATCTCGTATTTCTTCAGGTCGATGGCAAGCGTGGCACGACCGCTGCGGCAGTAGAGAATGATGGCACAGTTGAGCTTGTGCAACCGGTTGTAGAAAGGGGCGAAGTCGTCGGTTCCTGCCACGAAGGGCTGGTCGAGAGTGAGAGTGAGCAGATTACTTTTTTCCATATCGTGTTCTTTATTTCGCCTGCAAAGGTAGGTCTTTTTAGTGAATTAGGCGAAAAGTTGTTCCGATTATAAACAATAGTGAGGTGGGTATGAAAAGCTGCCGAAGGGGAAAACGCTCTACCTTTGCCGCGACAAAATTAAATAGGAACTATGATTGAAAAGGTAAGTAAAGTGAAACAGGCCGTGATACTGGCCTGCTGTCTGGCCGTCGGGGGATGCAAGCAAGCACCACAGGCAAACGTGGAGTCGGGATACAAAGTGATGACCCTCGCGCCTGCCGACCGGACGCTATCGAGTACGTATTCGGCAACGATACGCGGACGACAAGACATCGAGATCTATCCGCAGGTAGGCGGTACGCTGACGCAGGTGTGTGTCAGCGAGGGGGAACGGGTGAAACGGGGACAGTCGCTGTTCGTCATCGACCAAGTGCCTTACGAGGCTGCCTTGCAGACTGCCCTGGCAAACGTGGAGGCGGCAAAGGCGTCGCTGGCCACGGCACAACTGACGTATGACAGCAAGCAGGAATTGTACAGGCAGAACGTGGTGTCCGCCTTCGACCTGAGCACGGCAAAGAACTCTCTCCTGGCAGCGCAGGCGCAACTGGCGCAGATGAAGGCACAGGAGGTGAACGCACGCAACAACTTATCGTATACGCTGGTGAAGAGTCCGGCGGACGGAGTAGTGGGCACGCTGCCCTACCGGGTGGGAGCACTGGTGAGCGCCAGCCTGCCGGAACCGCTGACTACCGTTTCGGACAACTCGGACATGTACGTCTACTTCTCGATGACGGAGAACCAGCTCTTAGGACTGATCCGCCGTTACGGATCGAAAGAGGAAGCCTTGAAACAGATGCCGGAAATAGGCCTGCAACTGAACGACCGTTCGGACTATCCGCAGGCGGGACGGATCGAGACGATCAGCGGGGTGATAGACCGCACGACGGGAACGGTGAGCCTGCGGGCGGTGTTCCCCAACCGGGAAGGGCTGCTGCATAGCGGCGGCACCGGAAACGTGATCGTGCCGACGGAGAAGACGGGAGCGCTGGTGATTCCGCAAGCGGCCACATTCGAAGTACAGGACAAGGTATTTGTATATAAGGTAGTGGACGGCAAGGCGCAATCGGCTCCGGTACAGGTGACGCGCGTCAACGGCGGACAGGAGTACATCGTGGAGAGCGGGCTACAGACCGGTGACGTGATCGTGGCCGAAGGCGTCGGACTGCTCCGGGAAGGAACGGAGATCAAAGCGGTGAACAAGGAACGGTGAACGCTCATCGTATGCAATAAAACAAAGAACAAGGCTCACCACAGAGTGGCACAAAGGAAACATATAACCCTATAATTATGAACTTACGAACATTCATCGAACGGCCCGTCCTATCGGCCGTTATCTCCATCACCATCGTCGTGGTCGGGATCATCGGGCTGTTTACGTTGCCCGTCGAACAATACCCGGATATCGCCCCGCCAACCATCATGGTCTCCACCAGCTACTTCGGAGCCAGCGCGGAGACGTTGCAAAAGAGTGTCATCGCCCCGCTCGAAGAGGCTATCAACGGAGTGGAGGACATGACGTATATGACCTCCAGCGCCACCAACGCCGGAACGGTCTCCATCACTGTCTACTTTAAACAGGGAACCGACCCGGACATGGCGGCGGTGAACGTGCAGAACCGGGTCTCCAAAGCCACGGGACAGCTCCCCTCGGAGGTGAACCAGGTGGGGGTCACCACCTCGAAGCGGCAGACGAGTATCCTGCAAATGTTCTCGCTCCACAGCCCGGACGACTCTTATGACGAGGCTTTCCTGGCCAACTACATCAGTATCAACCTCAAGCCGGAGATTCTCCGCATCTCGGGCGTGGGCGACATGATGATCATGGGAGGCGACTACAGCCTGCGCATCTGGATGAAACCGGACGTGATGGCGCAATACCGCCTGATCCCCTCGGACGTTTCGGCGGTGCTGGCGGAACAGAACATCGAGTCTGCCACCGGATCGTTCGGCGAGAACTCCGACGAGACGTACCAATACACCATGAAGTACAAAGGCCGCCGCATCACCCCGGAAGAGTTCGGCGAGATCGTGATCCGCTCCACCGACGACGGGCAGGTGCTGAAACTGAAGGACATCGCCACCATCGAGTTAGGACAGGAAAGCTACGCCTACAGCGGAACGACGGATGGGCACAATGGTATCTCGTGCATGCTCTTCCAGACTGCAGGCTCCAACGCCACAGAGGTGAACAACCGCATCAACGACTTCCTTGAAGAGGCGCGCAAAGACCTCCCCCGTGGAGTGGAACTGACGCAACTGATGTCCAGCAACGATTTCCTCTACGCCTCCATCCACGAGGTAGTGAAGACGCTGCTCGAAGCCATCCTGCTCGTGATCCTCGTCGTATACATCTTCTTGCAGGACATCCGCTCGACGCTGATCCCGCTGGTGGGCATCATCGTGTCGCTCGTCGGTACGTTCGCCTTCATGGCGATGGCGGGATTCAGTATCAACCTGATCACGCTGTTCGCGCTGGTACTGGTCATCGGTACGGTGGTGGACGACGCCATCGTGGTGGTCGAGGCCGTGCAGGCACGGTTCGACGTGGGCTACAAATCGTCCTACATGGCGAGCATCGACGCCATGAAAGGCATTTCGAACGCCGTCATCACCTCGTCGCTGGTGTTCATGGCGGTGTTCATCCCCGTATCGTTCATGTCCGGCACATCGGGGACGTTCTACACACAGTTCGGACTGACGATGGCCGTAGCGGTAGGCATCTCCGCCGTGAACGCCCTGACACTGAGCCCCGCCCTCTGCGCGCTGCTGCTGAAACCGTACATCAACGAGGACGGCACGCAGAAGCAGAACTTCGCCGCCCGCTTCCGCAAAGCGTTCAACGCGGCGTTCGACGTGGTGATAGACCGTTACAAGGGCATCGTGCTCTTCTTCATCAAGCACCGTTGGCTGACGGGCGGACTCCTCGTGGCAAGTATCGCCCTGCTGGTGGTGCTGATGAACACGACGAAGACCAGCCTCGTGCCCGACGAAGACCAGGGCGTGGTGTTTGTCAACGTCAGCACCGCCGCCGGCAGTTCGCTGCGCACGACGGACGAGGTGATGAAGCGCATCGAGCAGCGCATGGAACAGATCCCGCAAGTGGAGCACGTGCAGAAAGTGACGGGCTACGGACTGCTGGCGGGCCAGGGAAGCTCGTTCGGTATGCTGGTTCTGAAGCTGAAACCGTGGGACGAACGCCCCGGAAAGGAAGACAATGTGCAAGCGGTCATCGGCCAGGTATACGGGCGGACGGGCGACATCAAGGACGCCACCGTATTTGCCATCTCACCGGGAATGATCTCCGGCTACGGTATGGGTAACGCCCTCGAAATGCACATGCAGGACAAGACGGGAGGCGACGTGAACACCTTCTTCCAGACCACGCAGCAGTATCTGGGCGCGCTGAACCAGCGTCCGGAAATCGCCATGGCCTACTCCACGTTCGACGTCCGCTACCCGCAATGGCTGGTCGAGATAGACCCGTCGAAATGCAAGCGCTCGGGCATCACCCCCGACCAGGTGTTGAGCACCCTCTCGGGCTACTACGGCGGGCAGTACGTGTCCAACTTCAACCGCTTCTCGAAAGTATATAAGGTGATGATCCAATCCGACCCGCAATACCGCCTCGACGAAGCTTCGCTGGGCAACACCTTCGTGCGGATGTCGAACGGCGAGATGGCGCCTCTGAGCCAGTTCGTGACGCTGACCCGCACGTACGGAGCCGAGTCGCTGAGCCGCTTCAACATGTACAACTCCATCGCCGTGAACGCCATGCCGGCCGACGGTTACAGTACGGGTGACGCCATCCGTGCCGTACAGGAAACAGCCTCCACCGCCCTGCCCAAGGGCTACGGCTACGACTACGGAGGCATCACCCGTGAGGAGACGGAGCAGAGCGGCACGACGGCGATCATCTTCGGCATCTGCTTCCTGATGATCTACCTGATTCTGAGCGCGCTCTACGAGAGCTTCCTGATCCCCTTCGCGGTGCTCCTGAGCGTGCCGTGCGGACTGATGGGTTCGTTCCTCTTCGCCCGCCTGTTCGGTCTGGAGAACAACATCTACCTGCAAACGGGACTGATCATGCTGATCGGCCTGCTTGCCAAAACGGCGATCCTGCTCACCGAGTATGCCGCCGAACGCCGCAAAGCGGGCATGGGGCTGATAGCCTCCGCGCTGAGCGCCGCCAAAGCCCGTCTGCGCCCGATATTGATGACGGCACTGACGATGATCTTCGGGTTGTTCCCGCTGATGGTGGCGAGTGGCGTAGGGGCAAACGGTAACCGTTCGTTGGGAACGGGCGCCGTGGGCGGTATGGTCATCGGTACGCTGGCACTGCTGTTCATCGTGCCGTCGCTCTTCATCGCTTTCCAGTGGTTGCAGGAACGCATTCGTCCGGTACAGGCCGAACCGACGCACGACTGGCAGATCGAGGAAGAGATCGTAGCGAGCGACCGGGAAAAGAAGGAAGCGAAAGGAGGGGCTTTGAAGGAATAAAAGGTTCTTTTCACCACAGAGGAACACAGAGTGACACAGAGGAAGACAGGTTATTGGTATGAACGATCAAAGGAGCAAGATTCACCCGGTGATACTCTACCCGGTGATACTCTGTACTACTCCGCCATACTTTACTTCGTATCGCTCTGTATGACTCCGTACCACTCCATATCACTCTGTGATACTCTGTGTTACTCTGCGGTGAAAAGAGTTCTTCCCCCGTTCAACCCTATTTATCATTAGCAGCCCCCTCCCCTCCTCTTCCACCGGAGGAACCGGGGGAGGGAGGCTCCCATAAAACAAGCAATCATGAAAAAGTTAATCATATCCCTTGCCGCCACGCTGGCACTCAGCAGTTGCGGCATTTACTCCAAATACAAACCCGCTACCGAGGTTCCCGACGGCCTTTACGGCCAAGAAGGCGCGAATCCTTCCGACTCCGCCTCCAACCTCGGTAGCCTCCCCTGGCAGGAGGTCTTCACCGATCCTTGCCTCCGCACGCTGATCGACACCGCCCTCGTGCGCAACACCGACCTGCGTACGGCCCACCTCCGTGTGAAAGAGGCCGAAGCCACCTTGCTCTCCGCCCGACTCTCCTATCTGCCCGCCTTCTCCCTCTCCCCGCAGGGAACGGCCAGCAGCTTCGACGGCGGGAAAGCCTCGCAAACCTACTCACTGCCCGTCAGCGCCAGTTGGGAGATCGACATCTTCGGCCGGCTGACGAACGCCAAGCGGCGTGCACAAGCTGTCGTGGCGCAGAGCCGTGACTATGAACAGGCGGTACAGACGCAACTGATTGCCGCCGTCGCCAACAACTACTATACGTTGCTGATGCTCGACGCTCAGATCGAGATCTCCACCGCCACCGAAGCCGCCTGGAAAGAGAGCGTTGCCACCACCCGCGCCATGAAAGCTGCCGGAATGGTGACCGAAGCCGCCCTCTCGCAGACTGAGGCCACATACTACAATATATGTACCACCCTGCTCGACCTGCGCGAACAGCTCAACCAGGTGGAGAACGCCCTTTCGCTGCTCCTTGCCGACGTCCCCCGCACCCTTCCCCGCGGACGCCTCGCCGAGCAGCGCCTGCCGGAGAACCTTTCGGTGGGCGTGCCCTTGCAGATGCTTGCCAACCGCCCCGACGTGCGCAGTGCCGAACAGTCGTTGGCACAGGCATTCTACACTACCAACGCCGCCCGTTCCGCCTTCTACCCCTCGATCACGCTGAGCGGCAGCGCCGGCTGGACAAACTCGGCAGGTGCGATGATCGTCAACCCGGGCAAGTTCCTTGCCACCGCCGTGGCCTCGCTGACACAGCCTTTGTTCAACCGGGGAGCGAACATCGCCCAGCTCCGCATAGCCAAAGCGCAACAGGAGGAGGCACGCCTCAGCTTCGAACAGACGTTGCTCAACGCCGGAAGCGAGGTCAACAATGCCCTGGTGCAATATCAGACGGCACGGGACAAGGCAAACTACTTCGAGAAGCAGGTGGCTTCCCTCGAAAACGCCGCCCGCAGCACACAACTGCTGATGAAGCATGGCAACACGACTTATCTGGAAGTGCTCACCGCACAGCAGACGTTGCTCAATGCGCAACTCTCGCAAGTGGCCAACCGGTTTACTGAAATCCAGGGGGTCATCACCTTGTATCAGGCATTGGGGGGAGGAAGAGAGAGGAGTTAAGAAGCGGAACTCACCACAGAGTAACACAGCGTAACACAGAGGGAGTCAAGCCGTTGGTTATCGGCTTGACTCCCTCTGTGTTACGCTGTAGTGAAAAAATACGGGAGAAACAAGAACGAGGGAAAGAAGCTAATGGAGCCGGACCGATGAGAAGGGGATGGGGCGCAAGGGTGTGTCTCCCGACAAATCCTGTCTCAACTCTATGAGCGCGGCCTTCTTCTCCCGGTCCTTTGCTCCATCCCTATATATCACGTACTTCAGCGCTTCTTCCCTCGTCTTTTTCTCTTCTCCCTATATTTCACTCTATCACATTATTAACACTTGTCTTTCTACGTCCCCTTACAGAAACCTGCGCAGTGTCCCGGCCAGGGCATTGCGGTCGATGGGCTTCACCAGGAAACCGTTGCAGCCGGCGGCTATCGCCGCCTCCTTATCAGAGTTGAAGGCATGTGCCGTCAAGGCGATGATGGGAACTTCCCGGTTCGTTTTCCTGATTTCACGGGTAGCTTCCAGGCCGCCCAGACGGGGCATCTTGATGTCCATCAGCACCAGGTCGAAGTGTTCCGACAGGACCTTTTCCACCGCCTCTACGCCATCTGCCGCACGGGTGAACCGGTAGCCCAAGTTGCCCAGGAGGACGCTCATCAGATGGTAATTGCTTTCTATGTCTTCAACCACGAGGATCGTTTTTTTATCCGTATGCCCGCCGGACGACGGTTCGCTGTCCGGATCCGCGGGCGAGGGTTCGTCGGTGGAAGCGGACAGGTTTTCCGTCCCCTCTCCGGCATCAAGACCGTTGTCAAGACCGGCATCAAGCTGCGCAGCTTCCTGTCCGCCTGCTTCCGCCTCTCCGCATACACGCATGATCTCGCAGGGAACCCACGACCAGAACGTAGACCCGACTCCTTCTTCCGACTCAAATCCCACCTGCCCGCCGGCGGATTCGGTGACCACCTTGCAGATGGCCAGCCCCAGCCCCGTGCCTTGGGTAAACTCGTTCAGCTTCTCAAAACGGTGGTACAAGCGGGACTTATCCTTGTCCGGAATGCCGATACCCGTATCGGAAACGTAGAAGTAAATGCCCTCTCCCTGACGCCGGTAGCCCATGCGTATCTCTCCCCGATAGGTACATTTGATGGCGTTCGTGGCATAATTCAGCACCAACTGCGCCAGCCGGTTGGCGTCCATCCGCACCAGGCAATATTCGTAGGGGTTGTCGCAGATCAGCTCCACGGACGGATTGGCCATCGCCTGGCGGACGGAGCCGTAGAGTTCGTCGAAGTAAGCCGAGAGGTCGAACTCGCTCAGTTTCCGGTCCATAAACCCGGCTTCGATCTTCGACAGGTCGAGTATATCGTTTATCAGCCGGAGCAGTAGATCGCTGTTCGTCACGATGATCCGCTGATATTCGGCTATCTCCTCCTTCTTGTCCGTATTGGTGAGGAGGTTCGAGAAGCCGATGATGGCGTTGAGGGGCGTGCGTATCTCGTGGCTGATATTGGCGAGGAAAGCCGATTTGAGCTTGTCCGAGCGTTCGGCGCGCTCCTTGGCATCGCTCAGTTCGTTGACCATCTTTTTCCACGACGTGACGTTGCGGCGGAATCCGGTGTAGAGCAGCACTTTCCCCGTTTCGTCGTCTTTCAGGTAAGAGGTTCCGGTGACGACGCAATCCTGCCACTCGTCGTCGTAGGCGGTCTTCACTCGCATCGGGGCTTCGTCGGAGAAGTCGGCACCGTCGTCCATCCTCCGGAGGTAGTCCATGATCCCGGGCCGGTCGTCGGGATGGACGGTGCCGAGGTAGTCTTCGGGGGTGAGCCAGACGCTGCTGTCGAAGTTGGTCACCGGGTCGTTGTAGGACGAGAAGCGGTGGACGCGGTTGTCGTACCGCCAGTGCACCAGTCCCGAAGCCTGTATGGCCTGGTATGCCAGTTGGGTGCTCTCCTTCAGTTTCACGCTGTATTCGTACTCCCGGCTGATGTCGTTCATGATGAAAACGTAGTTCTGCATCTTCCCATCGGGGCCAAAGACGGGTGTGCCTTTGCAGCTGATCCGCTTCACCTCCGAGGTGCACCGGGTGTTGTAGAATCCCGTCCGGCATATGATGGAGAAGTCGTAATCGAAGTCTACCTGTATCTTCCTCTGCCGTTGGAATGCCTTCTTTACGGCGTCGGGGATGACGGGATTGTCCATGATGGGCGTGGAGCCGATGACCGCCCTCTTGTCCACCACTCCGAAAGTCTGGCACGTGCGCTCGTTCATCCACACCAGGATGCCTTCTTTCGAATAGACTTCTATGCCGACGGGGAGGTCGCCAAAGATGGTGTCTGTCTGTAGTCTCTCCAGATTCAGTATTTCTTGGGATTGTCGCAGGGCACGGGCGGTACGCCGGCGGCATCTGACCACCAGTATCAGGAAGACGGACAGGATGAAGACGGCGCAAAGCACGGCGGGAAAGAGAAAGGGGGGTAAGTTTGACATAAGTTTTCAGTGGTTTGATATCTGTTTTTAGTAGCTTGATAAGAGAATTAGCGTGAATGACCGACGGGCGGAAAAACGGATTTGCTTCGTCGCCCCGTACGAACCTGCTTCGTCGCCTCGGACGAACTTACTTCGTCGCCTCGGACGAACTTGCTTCGTAGCCTCGGACGAACTTGCTTCGCATAAACAGCCCGGCGAACCTGCTCCGTATAAATAACCGGCGCGCCCCCGGTATCTGCCTAAAGGGGGGTATAGGCGGAGTACCGTTTGGGGGCGTACCGGATTATCGCTTGAGAGCCGGGCGTTCATTATGCTGTAGGATCATCTACATACCCTTCGTCTCCCACCGTAATGGGGCGTGCCAACTCAAAAGTACGTGGAGTTTTCGTCAGCACCTTGCCTTTGCTATATTGGGTGGTGACTTTCACCTTCCAGTCGCCGTCCGTAATCCCGGCGGGAAGGACGAATTGCAATCTCTTTGCCGTGTTCGGGCTGATGTCTGCCATGCTGATGGTAAACGATTTCGACGGGGTGGAGACGGAAGTCAGCGTGATGCCCACCGACGGGTCTGTGCCCACCACCTTCAATCCCTCTCCGGTGATGACCACCATCTTTCCGGCTTCCATCGGGGCGCGGGTGGTTGCGGCAGCGTCCGTATAGCCGGTGCTCGTCATGCCGGCGATGTACGGCCCGGTCACGGCCGGCTGCGTAAAGAGAGTGATATGCGCTTGCCCCATCGCCTCCTTCATGGCCGGGCCTTGGCTAAAACTGGCGTAGATTTTTACCTTCTCCCGGTCTACGGAAAGGGAAAGCTCCTCTTCCATCACCACGCCGCTCGCCATCGGGCGCACGTAGCAGAGAGGGGTGGAGACACAATAGCCGCTTGCCACCGCTTGCGCTATGGCCTCAAAGCCCATCTCGAAAAGGCTTTTCACCTCCGAGGCCTCGAATTTCCCCGAACGGGTGGCCACATCCGCCGCTATGTCTTCCAGCGTCAGGCTCTGGCTCTGGGTCTTTACTTTTACGATATAATCCGTATCGATATCCGGTGTCAATTCGTTTGGATAGGCCATCAGGGCCAAGTCCATCTTGTAGTTTCTTGTCTTCATAAGTCTCAAGTCGTTTTTAAAAGGTTCATTATACTGATGGGATGCTGCGTCTGTGAGAGTTCAACCGGAGGGGTAAGGAACCGATGGAATGCAAGGGGGCGATGCCGGCAAGCGGTTTTACTGATAGACTGTTTGATATTGTTCATGATTCTAAATCTTTGACCGTTCCGGGAAATTACTTTCTAAGTAACGGCAGACGGGGAGGCCATCGTGCGGGAAAAAGCGTTTTCCGGCGGCACGAATGAAGCAGAAATGAAGAGGGATGTATCAAAAATACCGTGCATCCGGAACCGGTGCCGGTTCATTTCCACAATAAGGTGGCTATCCGTTTTTAAGTTCTGAAAAATGGAGGGAAACGTCTGTGTGCTTTTCAGCGCAAGTGTTGTGTCAATATGTGTTCTAACGTTCCTGGTGTTACCTTTTCCGATAAATTTTAATGGTTCGTAGCAAAAAATGTCGATAATATTTGTGCATATGCGATAATCTTAGCACTTTTGCAGACAACGTCTGCCGTTACTTAGAAAGTAATTTTTGTCCAATCCGTTGCTTTACAAAGCACTGCGGGTCTCTCTTCCTTTCTCTTTCCACCGGACAACAGAAGAAATTAATTTATTATTCTCCCTGTCGATGCGCTTGTTTCCGAAAGGTTTCAGATACGTCTCCGTCACCCGGACGGAAGAGTGCCCCATCGCCTCACTGATGATCCCCACCGGCGTGCCCTGATAGTAAGCTAACGTCGCCCACGTATGCCGGGCGGTGTACGAACTGACCTTCGTCCCCGGCAGCAACTCCGCCGCCAGCCTTGCCAATCCCTTGTTGAACTCCCTCAGCGCCAACAGATAGCTCTGGTAGAGCTCCCTGCCCTCCTCCTTCGCTCCCGGCAGTATCGGGAACAGGTAGACCGACTCGTCCCCCGTCCCCCGGAACCTCTTCATCAGCGGCACGGCCTCCTTCGGTATCCTCACCGTTATCTGCCGCCCCGTCTTGTGCCGTTGGTAGACGATCACGCCCCCTCGCACATCCTTTTTCCGCAAGTGCGCCAGGTCGATGAACGGCATCCCCCGGAAGAGGAACATCAGCAAGAAATAAGCCAGCACGCGGCGCTGCTCCTCCGGCAACGTCGCAAAGTCGGCATTCATCAGCGCATGTGCCTGCCGCCCCGTCAGTGCCCGCTTCGTCCTCGACTCCACCTTCGTATGTACGTCGGCAAACAGCTTCGGGTCGTGCCCCGCGCTTCCCGGCGGCGAAATCCGGTTGTACACCGCCCTCAGCGTCCGCATATACGTCGACACTGTGTTCCAGCTCCGCTCGTTCACCCTCACCAGCCACTCCTCGTAGCCCTTCAGCCGCCCTGCGCTGAACACTTCTTCCATCGGCATCGGCGTCCCCTCCCCGCCCGCAAAGCGGGTATACGAGTTCAGCGTGCACTGGTACGTGTGCACCGCCGCATACTTCTTCTTCTCCTCCAATCCCTCGATCACCGCTTGCATGTAAGCCGGCAGGTCGGTTGCTCCCCCTGCCGGGAGCGTGCAAACCTCCGGGGCAATGTTCCTCGCTCCCGTTCGCGCGCCAAACGCTTCCGCCTGACCAACCTCCGGCGACAAGCCCTTCTCCGGGGAAACAACCTTCCCCTCTTCTCCATTCTTCTTCATTGCATTCATAAATCAATTATGTTTTTTAGTCACCACGCCATGTGGTCTCAGAACAACGGCACTGAGATAAGAATGTTTGTAAAGACCCGATAAAGAAAGTGAGGAAGCAGTAAAAAGGAAAGAGAAGAAGAAACAAAAACAAAACATCCTGCTTCATCGGACAGGGATAAAACAGGATGTAAAAAAAGACAAGGAAAAGGGGTTATGCGTTCAGTGCCTGTTCGATGTCCGCTATAATGTCATCCGCATTTTCGATTCCTACGGACAGACGGATCAGGTCCGGACGGACACCGGCTTCGATCAACTGCTCGTCTGTCAGCTGCCGGTGCGTATGGCTGGCGGGATGGAGCACACAGGTACGCGCATCGGCCACGTGGGTGACGATAGCGGCCAGTTTCAACGAGTCCATGAACTTGATGGACAACTCGCGTCCGCCTTTCAACCCGAAAGAGATCACGCCGCAAGAACCATTCGGCATGTACTTCTGCGCCAGTTCGTAGTATTTATTACCCGGAAGACCGCAATAGTTCACCCAAGCCACCTTATCGTTCTGTGCAAGGTATTCGGCCACCTTCTGTGCATTGCCGCAGTGCTGGGGCATACGCAGGTGCAGCGTCTCCAGACCTAAATTCAGCAAGAAGGCATTCTGCGGACTCTGGATACTGCCCAGGTCACGCATCAGTTGAGCAGTTGCCTTAGTCATATAGGCACCCTTGCCGAAAGCCTTTGTATAAGTCAGTCCGTGATACGATTCATCCGGTGTGCAAAGTCCCGGGAACTTATCGGCATGGGCTTCCCAATCAAAGTTTCCGCTGTCCACGATACAGCCGCCTACGCTGGTGGCGTGTCCGTCCATATACTTGGTGGTAGAGTGCACCACGATATCCGCTCCCCATTCGAACGGACGGCAGTTAATCGGTGTCGGGAAGGTATTATCAACGATCAGGGGCACTCCGTGGCTGTGGGCAATGCGGGCAAACTTCTCAATGTCGAGCACTTCGAGCGATGGATTGGAGATTGTCTCACCAAACAGTGCTTTCGTGTTCGGGCGGAAAGCAGCCGAAATCTCTTCTTCACCGGCATCGGGGCTGACGAATGTGACGTCGATGCCCAGTTTTTTCATTGTCACCCCAAAGAGGTTGAACGTTCCGCCATAGATGGCCGACGAACAGACGAAGTGATCGCCTGCCTGGCAGATATTGAATATGGCATAGAAATTGGCAGCCTGGCCGCTGGAAGTCAGCATGGCTCCCACACCTCCTTCAAGGGCGGCAATCTTGGCAGCTACGGCGTCGTTCGTCGGATTTTGCAGGCGGGTATAGAAGTATCCGCTCTCTTCAAGATCGAACAGACGGGCCATCTGCTCACTGGTTTCGTATTTAAAAGTAGTACTTTGATAGATGGGCAGCACGCGCGGCTCGCCCTTTTTCGGAGTCCATCCTGCTTGTACACACAGGGTTTCGGGCTTGAATTGTTTTGCCATAATGTTATTGAGTTTACGATTATATTGCCTTAAAAAAGTTATATCGACGCAAAAGTAGAGAAAATTATTGGTTTAAAAGGCTATCTTTGCGGGCGAAAAAGCAAAAATTCACCATAGAAGTCAAACAATTAGGTACAGCAGCCAAGCCTGCATCTTTTATACGTAGCAATATGAAAAGGAAACTCTGTCTTCTCCTGTTCTTCTGTTCCTTATTTACTGCCCCTGCTTTATGGGCACAGCAGAAAGCCACTCCTAAATCCGGTGAGGGAATCTCTTCCTTCCTCCTGCGCCACAACCGTGCTCCAAAGAAATATTATGATGACTTTATCGAACTCAACAAAACCCGATTAGGCAAAAGCAGAACTCTGAAGATGGGTGTCACTTATCTGATTCCTCCCGTCAGAAAGGCATCGGACACCACCCTTGAGAAAGAATCCGAAACGGGGTCTGCACGCCGGTCCAAACGTACGGAAGTCAACGAACCGCTGTTCGGGAAATGGCTGGCTAACGTCAAGGTAACCTCCGACCGCCTTGCCGGTGCCTGTTTCTATGTGGTCAGCGGACACGGCGGCCCCGACCCCGGTGCCATAGGCCGTGTTGGTAAACACGAACTTCACGAAGACGAATATGCCTATGACATCGCCCTGCGCCTGGCACGCAACCTGATGCAGGAAGGTGCTGAGGTACGCATCATCATTCAGGATGCCAAAGACGGTATCCGCGACGAGGCCTACCTGTCCAACAGCAAACGGGAAACCTGCATGGGCTCTCCCATCCCTCTGAACCAGGTACAACGCCTTCAGCAGCGTTGCGATAAAATCAACACCCTCTACCGGAAGGATCGCAAGAAATTCAAGTACTGCCGGGCCATCTTCATCCATGTAGACAGCCGCAGCAAAGGCACCCAAACCGACGTCTTCTTCTATCACTCCAACCGCAAGGCCGAAAGCAAACGTCTCGCCAGGAATATGAAAGCAACCTTCGAATCCAAATACGGCAAGCACCAACCCAACCGTGGCTTCTCGGGTACCGTAAGCGGACGCAACCTGTATGTTCTGGCACACACCACACCCGCCTCTGTATTCGTTGAGCTGGGCAACATCCAGAATACTCTCGACCAGCGTCGTCTGGTGATCCCTTCCAATCGGCAGGCACTTGCCAAATGGTTGATGGAAGGGTTTATAAAGGACTATAAATAAAGCCGAGTCTCTTGTTTTTCTGAAAGATTACAAAAGGATGTGAACACAGCAGGAACAGATAACCGGAATGAGCTGATTAATCCTATATTTGTCTCCGGATGTAAAGTAAAACTTCTAAAGTCATTCTTATGGATCAGCTATCTTTTGTAGAATCATTCCGGACTTCCCCTTTCATTCTCACCGAAGGCGCTATTGTAGAACGTTTGCGTCACGAATTCCAGATCCCGTTGGACAAACATATCGTCCATGCCGCACTGATTTACAATGACTCTTACCGTGAGATACTGGCGGAAATCTATCGCCAGTATCTGCAAATTGCCGCAGACTTCCGCCTGCCGCTGATGCTGATGACTCCTACCCGCAGAGCCAATATGGAACAAATCGCAGAATCGGACTACCGGCATAAGAATGTATTGGCAGATAACGTATCTTTCCTTTCCAGGTTCCGCACCGGAACTTCCATTCCGGTTTACATCGGTGGGTTAGCCGGATGCCGCGGCGACGCGTACGACGGACGTTATTGCCTGTCCGTTGAAGAAGCGATGGAATTTCATTTTCCGGCAGTCCGCATGATGGCGGAGGCAGGAGTAGACTATCTGTTTGCCGGCATCATGCCTCAGCTGACAGAAGCCATCGGAATGGCGAATGCCATGGCGGCAACCGGGTTACCTTATATTATCAGTTTTATGGTATGCCGTGACGGACGCCTGATAGACGGAACCTTTATCCATGACGCCATTGATGCTATCGAAAAGGAGACTTCCACCCGGCCTCTATGTTATATGGCCAACTGTATACACCCCGATATCCTGCATCAGGCATTGCTCCATCCCCGGAATGACACTCCTCTGGTGCGTCAGCGCTTCCAAGGTATCCAGGCCAATGCGGCCAACCTCAGTCCGGAAGAACTGAACGGGTGTGAACATCTGATTTCCTCTCCACCGGAAGAACTGGCAGACAGGCTGATGACACTTTTGTGGGATTTCCCGTTAAAAATCTGCGGGGGCTGCTGTGGCACTAACCAGCAACATATGCGTCGTTTTGCCGAAATGCTGGCTTGCCGCCGTGACAAGATGGGGCGATAATGGTCCGTACCGGGCCTGCAATACCCCCATCATTCCTTCCTTCTACGGTTCAGATACCTCCGCAACAGGGTAGGTGTAAAGCAAAACACTAACTGAGCCTTGCTCCATTTATAACATTGCTGAAAAACAAGCATGCCAATAGTAATGAACAAAGCGGCACCTATGGCAGCCTGCAAAGGTAACCAACGTATTCCTTCCTGTGGGATAATCAACGGTATCAGTGCCAACGCACCGGCAGGAGCAAAATACTTTCCGGTCCATTCGAAGATGGCAAACAAACAACAGATGACAGACAAGGCGACAATCGTTTCAGGCAAATGCAAATAAGAGTGTCCGACGATCTGAAAGGCAGTACCCAGACTGGCTCCGGTCACCAAAAACAGAAACACCTGCATGGGACGGTTTCTGAAGCCCGCTTTAGAATTGACAATCTCGGTAAAGGTGACAATCAACGGAGGAATAATGAAATAAGCATATCCGCAGAAAAGCGAAAAGGCAGCGACCAGAGAAACAAAAAATAGCAAAGCTCCCCAACGACAACTCTCTTTTTTCCACTCACGCTCCGGTACGGCATAATTGGTTTCTTTACGCAAACCAGCTTTTTCCATAAGTCTCTGCCCGCTGACAAGAATCACGGTAAGGAAAAATACGGCTGTCGGATAGATCCATGTCTCAGTATGCAGCAACACAGGCAGCATGCAAGCCGAAATCAATGGGATCAATGTGGTCCGGCTGAACATCAGGCAACAGGCAGCAAAGGTAAAAGCCATACATAAATTGCAGAGCAACGGCAAAGGAGAATAACGCACGATACAAACTCCTGCAACGGCTCCTGCCGTCATCATCCATATCATTTGCCAACGCCTGACTTTCCAAACTCTCTTATCAATCACCCACATACCTATAGTGAGTGCTGCCATCTCCGGAAAAATAATTTCTTTCTCCCCTGCCCATTCCGCCAGACCTACCATCAGAATAACCATGAAGACAGAGAAAACGTATCTGATCTTTTTCGCTTTGTCCATAATGAAGTCTAATAAAGAACCGCAAAGATAGTGATTTTCAGAGTTAACGGTTGCAGACATAGTAAATTAACCGTAAATCCCAACCTCTATGTAATCATAATCCTCTCTTTTTTGTTACTATCTCTAAGTTTAACATCAAATCCTTATTATTATGTCCGATTTCATCCGAAAGCCGTCCGATAAGCTGACGAGCAATGAACGTAAAGAGTTAGATACTTCTGAGTTCGGTATTCCTGAGTTGAGGGAGTTTCCTATCCATGACGCTGCGCATGTACGTGCGGCAGAAGCTTATTTCAGGTATGCACCCGAAGAATATAAAGCGCAATTGGCACGGAATATTCTCGCCAAAGCACACCTGTTCGGGGTGAATGTAAAGAGTCCGACCATTTTGGAGTGGGCGGAGAAATAACAGGAGACAACAGAGATTTGGGTATTAAAGAATGATAAGCAGGAGATTTAAAAAGCAAGAGAGCTTAAATTAAAAAGGTAATAGGGCTAAAAGACAGCCGAACCTTAAAAAGACAGCAAGATTTTAAAAGGCCTAAAAAGCAATAGGTTACGGATAAGTAAAGAGAATCCCGAATTATTTTCTATTTTTGTATTCGTAATGCTACTTCACTAATAAAAACTGTTGTATATGAGCTTCTCGGGATTTGTTTTTGATATGATCAGGCGCAATAAGGAAAACAGGGATCTGCTTACTTTGCGCCGGGAACGGATGAAGGACCTCCAAGGTAAAATGTACCGGAAAGGAACGCTTCAGAATCCGAATATTACTATTGAGGAGCTGGAAAAAATAGAAAAAGCCACCCGGGAAAAAGAAAAGGCGGAAACACAATACTATCTCCGCTCCACACTGATCTTTCTGGCTGTGTTGGCAGTACTGGCACTCCTACTCTAGTGGATCTTTTAACAGTCGCATGGGACAAATGGTCCGGCATCGGTTACAATCCACCGTATCATATCCCCGCTTGGTTTTACCATAAGTATTTTTCCGGCAAGTAACTTTCTTATTTCTTCTTTCATATCCTTTGTACGGGGAGCAGGGTTTGTTTTATGGATGTATTCTTGTTGTACGGCACAAAAGTAAAGAAGTTCTTTCGAATCACGGATTTATTTGTACTTTTGTTGCACCTTGACTTTACAAAGCACAAAAGAAATGGAAATCAGAAAGTTAGCTCAATCAGAAAAAAGGATGGCGATGGACCTTGCCTGGGAAGTATTTATCGAATTTGAAGGACCGGACTATCCGCAGGAAGGGACAGATCATTTCCGAAGTTTTATCGACAACACAGAAATGGTGGGAGAAATGGAAGTATACGGTGCTTTCGATGGCAACATACTTGCGGGAATGATCGCTCTCCGCAGTTCCGGCAGTCACATTTCCCTCTTTTTTGTGCACAAAACGTATCAGCAGCGAGGCATCGGCAAGCGGCTGTTCGAGACTGCGATACGAAGCGGGCACGCAGAGACGATTACCGTCAACTCTTCTCCCTATGCCGTCGGGATTTATCACAAGCTGGGCTTCACCGCCGTCGCCGGAGAGAAAACCGAGAAGGGCATCCGGTTTACACCTATGGAATACAAATCAGAACTAAAATCATGAACGCAAAAACTTATCCACGCACCAATGACTCCCAGACAATCTATCTGAATACGGTCATCCGGAATCATAACATCACGGTTGGGGACTATACCATATATAACGATTTTGTCAACGACCCTACCCTGTTCGAAAAGAACAATGTACTGTATCACTACCCAATCAACGGAGACCGCCTGATAATCGGCAAGTTTTGTTCCATCGCCTGTGGAGCTAAGTTCCTTTTCAACAGTGCTAACCACAGTCTGAAATCATTGTCGGGCTACACCTTTCCCCTCTTCTTCGAGGAGTGGGATTTGGACAAGAAAGATGTCGCTTCCGCCTGGGACAACAAGGGGGACATCGTCATCGGCAACGATGTCTGGATCGGTTACGAAGCCGTCATCATGGCAGGCGTACACATCGGAGACGGAGCCATCATTGCTTCCCGGGCAGTCGTAACCAAAGACGTGCCTCCTTATACAATTGTAGGCGGCACTCCGGCAAAAGAAATACGTCCGCGTTTCGACCGGGAGACCATCCTCCGGTTGCAAAGCTTACGATGGTGGGACTGGGAAGTTGAGAAGATCCGCCAAGCCCTGCCTGCCATTATGAAAGGAGATATAGAGGGGCTTGCGGCTGTAGTCGGATAATGCTTAGAGATCATGAAAGAAAGAAAGAAAGAAAAAGAAACAGTATCCAGACGGCACACGAACTTATAAAAAGAAGTATCATTACTAAACTTTCCCAACATCGGAAAAACAACTATAAAATATAAATGTTAGTTTGAATACAGCATATAAAAGAATAAAATGAAAACAGTATTTATCCTTATCTCCATGCTTTTCCCTGTCGCAGTTATGGCACAGAAAAGCGTAAAAATATCCAATGATATCAGTATCACCCAACTCTCGGACAAAGTGTACACTTATGTATCCCTCGCCGAAATCGAAGGATGGGGTATGGTACCTTCCAACGGAATGATTGTTATCAACAACCATCAGGCAGCGTTGCTGGACACACCGATCAATGACGCACAAACGGAAACGCTGGTCAACTGGGTAGCGGACTCTTTGCATGCCAAAGTCACCACGTTTATCCCGAACCACTGGCACGGCGATTGTATTGGCGGACTGGGTTACCTGCAAAAGAAAGGTGTCCAATCATATGCAAACCAGATGACGATAGACCTCGCCAAGGAAAAAGGGTTGCCCGTACCGGAACATGGATTCACCGATTCACTGACCGTCAGCTTGGACGGCATGCCTCTCCAATGTTATTATTTAGGAGGCGGACATGCGACCGACAATATCGTGGTTTGGCTGCCGACAGAGAATATCCTTTTTGGCGGATGTATGCTTAAAGACAACCAGGCGACAAGCATCGGCAACATCTCGGACGCGGACGTGACGGCATGGCCGAAAACTCTCGATAAGGTAAAAGCCAAGTTCCCCTCGGCCCGCTACGTCGTGCCCGGACATGGCGACTATGGCGGAACCGAACTGATAGAGCATACCAAGCAGATCGTGAACCAATATATAGAAAGCACCTCAAAGCCATAGCCCGAATTGTAGGCATCTACCCGGTATTCTATGAACGAAGAGGCGAGAACTTTTATCTCGTCCACAGAATGTAACGCCGGCCACAAACGAGACATAAAAATATCAATTGAACAACACAACAGATCCTTGTTTCATCTACGGCGTAGCACGGTTAAGTCTTTTTTTATCAATTGTTAAGCGTTTCTTCCCGATTATTAGCGATCTTTGCCATCAAAAAATAAACGATATGAATTGGATTATCCTAACGATTGCCGGATGCTTTGAAGTGCTGTTCACTTTCTGCATGGGGAAAGTGAAAGAAACAACCGGAACGGAAATGTACCTGTGGTTCACCGGATTCCTGATCGCAACTTTTATAAGTATGTTACTACTGGTGAAAGCCACCCAGAATCTGCCCATCGGCACAGCTTATGCCGTGTGGACAGGGATAGGCGCTGTGGGTACGGTGCTCGTAGGTATCCTTGTGTTTAGGGAACCCGCCAATTTTTGGAGGCTCTTCTTTATAGTGATGCTGATCAGTTCAATAATCGGGCTGAAGATGGTTTCGCATTGAGGGGGAAGTTCATCCCCTCAGCACCTCCGGCAATTCCGCCAACGAACGGATCATCAGATACTCCTTCCCCGACGGATGAATCTCCTCGTGTTTCCACATCGCCTCAGCGGGTACGTGGATGGCCTGCCCACCCAATGACAGAACCGGGAGCACATCCGATTTCAACGAATTGCCCACCATCAGGAAGGATTGCGGAGCGACGTCCAGTGAAGAGATCAACCGCTGATAATCCTCCGGCGCTTTGTCGGTCATAATCTCCGTATGGTCAAAGTAATGGGCAATGCCCGAACGCTGTAGCTTCCGTTCCTGATCGAGCAGATCGCCTTTGGTTGCCACGACCAGTTTATAATCGTCTTTCAAGGTTTCGAGCGCTTCCGTCACCCCGCCGAGCAGACGGATGGGCATCTCCAATAGTTCTTTCCCCATCTCCACAATGCGTCCGATCACTTCGGCTGGCACTTGGTTGCGGCTGATCGTCACGGCTGCCTCCACCATCGAAAGGGTAAACGGCTTAGCGCCATATTTATAGATATCCATGTTCTCCATCTCTATGTCGAACAGGCGGGAGGAGACCTCTTCCGCCGTCCCATATTCACTCAGCAACCGGCAGAACTCACTCTCCACCTCGTCGTAAAACACCTGGTTGTCCCATAACGTATCGTCCGCATCGAATGCGATCACTTTTATCTCCTGCATGTCTCTCTTTTTTTTAATCCCTGCAAAAATACGCTTATAAAACGAATAAACGGCCAAAGACTTGCATTTCTCCCCACATTTAACGAATATTGCAACCGAACTTATGAATAACCTCTTAACAAAAAAGACATGACTTATACACACTTCGGAAAGCAGGCGGATGTGCTGAAGCATCTCCTTTTGTGTGAACTGCTACGCATCGAAAAGCCGCGGGTCTACGTAGAAACCAATGCTGCCTGCGCGCAATACGCCTTGGAAAAAACGCCTGAACAGGAGTACGGCATCTACCATTTTCTGAAGAAAGCCGGAACCGCAGGAAAAGAATGTATACCCGAGCGTGCTGAATATCATCACCCCAAAGGGGCGCTCCACCGATCGGCCTATTATCAGCAGGAGAGCGAAGCAATGCAGGCAAACCGCTACATCGGCTCACCCGGACTGGCTATGAATATCTTAGGAGATACGGCACGCTATATTTTCTTCGATATCGAATCGGAACCCTTGGAGAACGTAAGCCAGTATGCCGCCACAAAAGGATTGAAAGAATGCATAAACTTGTTCAATCGTGATTCTATCGAGGGGACTCTTGAATTGCTTTCTTCCCTCCCCGCATCGTCGTTCTTCCACATCGATCCTTACGAGATAGACAAACCCGGCAGAAACGGCCGTACTTATCTGGATGTGTTCACAGAAGCAGCCAAGGCAGGGATGCGATGTTTCCTTTGGTACGGCTACATGACGTTGGAGGATAAACGGCATCTGGAGGAATTAATCGCCCAAAGCTTACCGGAAGCGAATATCAGAAACGCGACGGGAGTAGAACTGACCCTGAAGATGATAAAGGAAGACATCGCAGAGAGCAACCCGGGCGTATTGGGGAGCGGCGTTTTAGGAGCGAACCTGTCTGAAGAATCGAATGCGGTAATCCAAAAATATGCCGCATGGCTGGAAGAGATCTACAAAGACGCAAAGTACAAGAATCTGGATGGATCGGTGTATCTGACCCAACGATAAACAATCGGATTCATACCTGCATCGCCCCGGACGCTAAGAGCGATGAACCGGATATATACCTTTCCGGCCTGTCTTCAGTTATCTTGTGCCAATTTCGAGAACCAACCCCTACCTCTTTTGTTATTACCGCATTATCTTAGATGTTTAATTTCTAAATAGTAAATTCTAATGTGTGATAACCTAAAACAACAGAAGTATGAAAAAGTTAATGTTTGCTGTAATAGCTTGCGCGATGGCCCTGTCGGGCTGCTCCTCGGAGGATGATTGTGCCACCGTAAATCCCCAGCCTGAAGAAAATGCCACGGAGATCAAATTAAATGCCGGCATCCTGGGCGTGGCAACCCGTGCACCGGTGTCGACGAATGATAACATTACAGCCTCGTTCGTGGCATCCACCACCGATGGAGACTATACGACGAACGCATGGAACTCTACCGTGACATTCGTAGCCTCCCCCACACCGACGTCCGCGCTCTCTTTCAGTCCGGCACGTTATTATCCGGTGAATAGTTCGACCATCTATATCAAAGGTTACTATCCGGCAGGAACACTCGCAGGAAAGAGCGTGACATTCGCAGCCGACGGAACAGAGGATGTGATGATCACCGCCCAGGCTTCCGGAACAAAAGCGACTGCCACCCCCTTGTCGTTCATCTTCAACCACCTGCTGACGCAATTGCAGTTCAAGTTCGTATCCGGCACGGGATATCCCGCATCGGGCGTCAACGTGACCAGCCTCGTAATCAAACAACAGAAGGCACCTGCCACGTTGGACCTGAATACAGCCGCCATGACGTACACCACCAAAGATCTTACGCTTTCGGGAACCTTCCCCATCACAACGGCCGGGGCAACGGTAAGCAATTATCCAATGGTGAAAAGCGGTGAATCCCTGTCAGTTGTCGTTACCACAAGCGACGGAGTGGCCTATCCCGAAACTGCCATCTCCATAACCACCGAGGCCGGAAAGTCGCACCTGATTACGCTGACCTTCACGCCTAAAGAAATCACAGCCGCCATCAGCGTAACAGCCTGGCAGGTAGGAGGACAAGGATCATCCTCGTTACAATAATATACTTTCATAATACGCAGATTGCACAGTATAAGGTTTACGCAGGAGACTGTGGAATATGCCTGAACGGTACAGCCGAAGCTTTGCAGGATATAGGAGTTTACGCAAGTGACTGTGAAGCTTACTTGTCTGCGCAATCTGCCACGCCAAAAAAGAAAGGACGATGAAACGGGCTATCCTCACTCTGATGAGTTGGATGCTGCTCTCGCAAGGGTGCAGCTACGGAGTAGCAGATGACTGTCTGCCACCTGAAGAACCCGTGCCCATACGGATGGCAATCGCGGAAGAAAAACTGCCCACACGAGCACCTGTCACCACGATCGACGCTTCCAACCTGTCGAGTGTCGGCATTTACGCAGTCAGGGAAGGAAGTACTGCCGGGCAATATCTCTGGACACCCACCCCTTTCGCCTTAAACCTGACACCCAGTGGCATCAGTGGCAACCAGATCTCCTTCAACCCCAAGCTTTATTATCCATTGGGAGGAAAGCGGGTCATCTTCTACGGTTACTATCCCCGCACAACGACAACAGCAACCACTGGCAACAATTACATCACCGCACCGGACAACGGCATCGCCCCCACCTACCATTTCACACTGACAGGTGCGGAGGATGTGATGTATGCCGTCAGCACTCCCACGGGAAGCACCAGCACTTCGCCCGTCAGCCTCACGTTCAACCATGTGCTGACTCAACTCCGGCTGAACACTTCCCTTCTGGGTTCGCTGTCCAGCATCAAACTGGTAGGGGTATCCAATAAAGGAACGCTTAACATCGGCAGCGGAGGTGTCACTTATGACAGCTCCGTAACAGACATTGCACTGACTATTCCTCTATTGGGGTCAGTGACCGATGCCGTGATGGTTCCCGCCGGTGTGGCAAGTTATAAGGTGGAAGTCGTCCTATTGCTTTCGCTGCTAAAACGGACGTACCTGGTGAAGCCCACTTCCGGCACTTTCCAGCCGGGAGTGATTTATACGATTAGTCTGTAAGAAGCAGAGCAACCCTAAAAGGAAGTTTGCGTTTCATTCTCCAAGACTTTTTATATCCCGACGATTAGAATCCGATTCACCATAGAGTAACACGGAATCTCACAGAGTTTTTATCAGTATAGCCAAGCAAGAGAAAGAAAGCCTCTATGTACTCTGTGGCGAATCAAGCAATACGATTTCACAACAGAAGGCACAAAATTCTAATTTACTACTTATCCGGATATGTAAGAAAGAAAAGTTTCTTTGTGAGACTCTATGTTACTCTGTAGTGAAAAAAGTTCAGAACAATCCTGAAAGGAAGTCAGTCCTTCATTTTCCAAAGCTTTTTGTGTCCTTTTCATTACGAGAAGAGCAACGACAGAAAGTTAGCCTCCTGCTCCCCGTCTTCGGAGTTGTGGATACAACCGTTTTCCGCCAGCAAGTCGCGATACATCAGACAGAGCCGCATAGGTGAATGATAAGGTTCATACGTACTGACGGGAAGTTGCGATACCGTATGCAACGCATCGGCCATCTTCATAGCCGCCCGTTTACTCTCCTGTATTTGTCGGAAGCACTCTTCCCGTTCTTCCCGGCTTCCGGCATTCACCATCCGCGACGCAAGCTCTTCCATCGCCTGGAGAGGTCCCCGAAGTTCCCGGCTGACATGGGAAAAAAAAGCGGAACGCAACCGATCCGCCTGTTCGGTACGTTCTTTCCCGATATGCAGTCGATTCATCTCCATCACCTGTGCGGTAATATTCTTGACATATCCTTTGAGGTAATAAAACCCGTTGCCGAGCGGTTGGCAGGTCACGACATGATTTTCGAGATAGAAATCCTCTCCATTACCATGCACCTTATAGCGAATACCCTCCTGAGGAGGACGTCCGGCATGGAGGGCAGCCATAAATTGAGTGACTATTTGTGCATCTTCCCCATTCATCAGTTTCAGATAATCCAATGGATCCACATACTGCAATTCGTCGTGCCGGTGTATCGTATCGGCAAATCCAATGTAACGCAATTTCCCCGTTTCGGTACTGTACGTCCACATACCGACCCCTGCCACTTTCAGCATTTCCAGTAATACCTTCTCCCTAAAAAGGGCATCAAGGCTCTCTTTCCGATGTTTTTTCGTCATTCCGTAATGATTATGAATAAGATGGTTCTGAGTTGTTTTATAGTTAAATCTATTATATAGGTCTATTATCCAATCAATTGCATAGTACTACATCTGGAAGATGTTTGCTGGATTACAACAATTGGGAAAAGAAAAAGTTCGGCATATACTAAGTTAAAGGCATCCTATAAAAAGAATGAGTGTGTGTCGAAACTCACCACAGAATGACACAGAGTGAATTTCAAGTCATTAATTATCCATTATTGATAATCTGTGAAAATCCGTGCAATCTGTGGTGAAAAGACTTTCGACACAGCCCCATCCGTTCTTTACTTTAAGAGAGTATCACTTATCCCGGTACTTACAGCAACCGGGCAAGGTATCATAAACAGCCTTATCGGCTTTGTATTTATCGGTATCATGACCAACTTTAGCAATAGCTTTGGCTACGGCATCTACAGAGGTTTTAGATGGATCAAACTGTAAGTGAATCATTTGTTTTTCCTGATCCCAGTCTGCGGTCCGGACACCGGGAACACGTTTAGCAGCTGTTTCAATACGCTCCTTGCACATACCGCAGGAACCATGAACAGTGAACATAGTATGCTCATTGTTCTGAGAACCGGCATGACTGTCATGCGTACCAGACATATTATGTCCTCCATGTCCGACCATCGGAGCAGTACCCGAACCGTTCTCATTCATCATGGAGCGTTTGCCCTCAAGCTGCGCACTGGCATCAATAGAGAAAACTCCGTTAGTAACAATCTCTTCACCATCAGAAAGTCCATCGAGAACCACATAAGCTCCACCCAGGGAAGGACCAAGAGTTATCTCACGCATCAGGAAGGTGGGAATATCCGTACCAGGCTGACGTACATAGACCACAGCACGCTTACCAGTCCAAAGAATGGCAGTTTGGGGAACAATAATCTGATCCTTATAACCTTTCAAAGGGGCAGAAACCCGGGCAGTGGCATACATTTCAGGTTTCATCTCCTGAGCGGAATTAGCTACATCCACACGAACACGGGCAGTACGGGTAGTAGCATTGATGATAGGATCTATGAAGGAGATGCGACCGGAAAACTTCTTACCGGGAAAAGCAGAAAGAGTGAATTCCACGAGGTCCCCCTTGGTAAGGAACGGAAGGTCTGCCTCAAAAGCATCGAAAACAGCCCATACACGGGAGAGATTAGCTATGTCAAAAAGTACACTGCCTTGTGAAACATAGTCCCCCTGATTGATACGCTTGGCTATGACGATACCACTCGTATTAGATTTGATTTCTACCATAGGAGATGCCTGACCGGAATCGCGGATGGCATCGATCTGGGCATCTGTCAGATTCCAAAGACGAAGTTTCTCACGCGCAGCCTGCACAAGGGCAGGTTGCTGCATGTGGACGGCCTCAAGTAATTCCTGCTGGGCAGTGAATAACTCAGGCGAATAGAGAGTTGCAAGGGTTTGTCCCGCACGTACAGTCTCACCGGTAAACTCAATATTAAGTCGCTCGATACGCCCGCCAACATAAGCAGTCTGTGACTGAAGACTACGTTCGTCAGGAATAATCTTACCGTACAAACGAACCTGTTTCACAGGATTACTCCGGCTGACACGGGTGGTCTGGACATCAGCAAGTGCCATAGCTTCTTCGGACATCCGAATGGCATTGGGATCGATAGCGTCATCACTTCCGGAGGCTACATTCTTCTTGAGAGGGATCAGATCCATACCGCAGATAGGACATTTACCCGGTTTATCCTGACGGATCTGAGGATGCATGGAACAGGTCCAGACAGCGGATTCGTCCTGTACAAGGTCATGGGACGCTCCGTGAGTGTCGTGAATAGGAGGTTCAGACAGTATCCCTTCGGTAGTTCCCGATGAAGAGGAAGGACTGAACAAAAGCCAGCCCAAGATAAAGCCGGCAAAGGCTATCAATGGATAAAGTACTTGCTTTTTACAAAGAATATCTGATATCTTTTTCATATGGTTATCGTTTTTAGTGGTTCTATATCTATATTATCAGCGGGCTATTAGCTTTTCCATAGCCGCTACCATAGTATTATAAGCCGCTATAGCTTCACTTTTTTTCAGTTTATAATCAAGCATCTGACGTTCCACCTGGATGACGTCAATCAACGACTGACGCCCGGCGGAAAATTCACGTACCATCAGCTGCCACGTGGAAAGTGACAAAGAGTACTGCTGTTCGTAGAGCAACACTTTACGGGCAGCATCATCAAGTTGCTGACGGACATTTATATATTCGGCCTGCAACTGGTTTTGTATATTGTCACGCTTCAATTCACTTGCCACGCGGTAATTATGGCTCTCCCGTTGTTGTGCATTGTATTTACGTCGGAACAAAGGAAGGCTGATTTTTAACATCGGCATTACCATATCCTTACCATTCATGTCGGGCATCCCCATGGGATCGGCCACCTTGTTGACCAAAGAGTATTGCAGTCCGATACCGATCATAGGATAACTCATACGACGATCCATTTTTGCTTTGGCACGAAAAGCTTCACCTTCTGCCTCGAGCATAGTAATCATAGGGTTATGTGTAAGAATGCTGTCGATCAGAATATGCTCATCTATGCGGTAGAAACGCTGTGTCAAAGAGTCAGGTACATGGACAGGAGCATCAGACGGCCGGTTGAGCAGGGCATTAAAGCGAGCCTCAGCAGTCAGACGGGCGGACTGAAGAGTGGCAAGGTTATCTTCCAGTTCTGCACGTTCCATCTGGATACGAAGAACATCGGACATGCTACCGGTAGCAGCACTCCCCATCGATCCTCCACCCATACCAGACATACCACCGGAAGAAGTACCGATTGAAGTTCCAGAAGCGATGGCAGACGCTGCATTTCCCATTCCTCCCATACCGGCCATGTCGTTACCGGAAGCTGACGCAAGTGGCATCGAGGAAATCGATTTAACAGCAGCAGAAGAAGAAGATGATGAAACAGACAAAGAGGTTGCCTGTGCCGACGAAGCGGAAAAACGATTCAGCGCCAATTGTTCAAGCTGACGGAGAAGATGAATATTAGTCTTCATCGTGCGATATTGCTCATTGAGGTTACAGAGCTGATACCACTGGGCTTTGACCTCATACCAAAGGTTGTTGCGAGTATCACGAAACTGTTCATAAGCCATACGTGCCATCTCGGAAGCCTCACCACGGGCTGCTTTACGGGTACCGAACCAAGGGAACATTTGCATCAGGGTGAAGTCGGCCACCTGTTTACCCATCAAGGTTTCCATGGGTTTGATAAAAAGGCCGATCTCTAATTCGGGATCGGAAAAGGCACCTGCCTGAGGAATCTTCTCCAATGAAGCTTTATAGAGCATGAAGTCCGCATTTACTTGCGGATTATTGCGGGCAGCCTGTTCCAGATAAACCGGCAAGCTGTCGACCGGTTGCTGTCCTTCGGTAGGTGAAGCGGATTGCCGCGCAGAAACGGGAATAACAGCGGGACAAAGCAAAATATTAATTGCTATGACCAATGGATATTTATATTTTCTGTTCATTACTATATGATATCGTTTACTTATGAAATATTATTATGCAAAAAGGTGAGACTTACCCGGGGGTATATAGCCCCCATATGTGGGGAGTATACGGACTCCATATGCGAGGGGTACTCGGCCCCTATATATTATGGGGGGGTACTACTCACCGTATGCTCCTTTCCGTTTCTTCTCCCGTCTACGCTCCACCGCCTCACGCCACCAGCATTGCAGCACCGGAACAACAAACATCGTCATCGACTGTATCAGCATCCCCCCAAACGTCGGGATAGCCATCGGAACCATGATATCCGCCCCTTTTCCGGTGGATGTCAGCACGGGAAGCAGCGCGATCAGCGTCGTCGCCGTCGTCATCGCCGCAGGGCGGACACGCTTCAATCCGGCCTCGACCACCGCCTCACGGATATCGTGTCGGGTCCTCGGGTCACGCTCCAGAAAGACGTGATGGATGTACGTCCCCATCAGCACCCCGTCGTCCGTAGCCACGCCGAAGAGGGCGATGAAGCCCACCCAGACCGCCACGCTGAGGTTGATGGGGTGCATCTGGAAGAGATCCCGCATGTTCTCACCGGCGATGCTGAAATTCATGAACCACGGTTGCCCGTAGAGCCACAGCAAGATGAACCCGCCCGCGAAGGCGACAAACACGCCGGAGAAATGGATCAGCGAAGCCGTCACCGTGCGGAACTGGAAGTAGAGCACCAGCAACACGATGAGCAGCGCCAGCGGGACGACAATCATCAGCCTGTCCGTAGCACGCTTCTGCTGCTCGTAGTTCCCGGCAAACTTATACGAGACGCCCTTGGGCAGCACCAGTTCGCCGCTCTTCACCTTGGCGTCGAGCATCGCCCCCGCCTCGTGCACCACGTCCACCTCGGCACGGCCGGAAAGCTTGTCGAAGATGACGTAACCCACCAGAAACGTGTTTTCGCTCTGGATCATCTGCGCGCCGCGCGAATATTCGATGTCCGCCAACTCCTTGAGCGGCACTTGCGCCCCGGTAGCGGTGGGGACGAGCAGCATTGAGAGCGCCTCCGGACTGTCACGCAGCTCACGGGCATAGCGCAGCCGGATGGGGAAACGCTCGCGGCCTTCCACCGTGCGGGTGAGCGCCATCCCTCCCACGGCAGCTCCGAGCACCTCTTGCAGGTCGCCTACCGCTACACCGTAGCGTGCCATTGACTCCCGGTTGAGCTTGATCTCGAGGTAAGGAGCGCCCACCGCCCGGTCGTAGAACACGGACGAGGGGATGACGGACGGAGCCGACTTCAATGCCTGTTCGATCAGCTTACCCCCCTGCTCGATGTCCTCCAGCGTGGGGCCGTACACCTTCACCCCCATCGGCGCCCGCATGCCTGTGGAGAGCATCACGAGCCGCGCCTCGATGGGTTGCAGCTTCGGCGCTGAGGTCAGCCCTGGCAGGTGGGTGACGTTGACAATCTGTTGCCAGATGTCGTTGGCGTTCTTGATCTCCGGCCGCCACTGGCGGAAATAGTCGCCCCGGGGATCGGCCACCAGGCTGTCGGCAGGCAAGAGGCGGAAACCGTCGGCAGGGTTATACGTGCCCCCGTCCTTCAGCACGAACGCCCCGTCCCCGTCCACCCGGAAACGTGCCCGCCGCCCGTCCTCGTCGAGGATATATTCGGGACGGTAGTTGATCGTATTCTCGAACATCTGCACCGGCGCCGGGTCGAGGGCAGAGTTCACCCGCCCCCACTTGCCGATGGCCGTCTCCACCTCCGGGATGGCGGCCAGGCGCTTGTCGAGTTTCTCCACATAGTCCAGGTTCTGCTCGATGCCCGCATGCGGCATGCTGGTAGGCATCAGCAGGAAAGAGCCTTCGTTCAGGCTCGGCATGAACTCCTGCCCGACGCCCCGCCAGATGAAGAACCCGCAGACAACCGTCGCCACGGGGATCATCATAAACTTCCAACGGTTGGCCAGGCACCAGCGCAGGATGCGCTCGTAGAAGATGACCAGCGCCCAGAGCATCGCCAGGATGATGGCCACGCAACCGGCCACGAAGAGCACGTTCACCGTTAGCCCCCGCGCCGGGCCCATCGGCAACCACTCTTCGGAGAGGTAGAAGAGCGCCACGAGCAGGGCGATGGCGATGTTGACGTAGTTGGCTATCTTCGAATTCTTCCAGCGCCCCGCCAGCAGATTGTTCACCCCTACCGCCGTCAGCCCCAGCGCGGGGATGCTGCCGTAGATAGAGCACAGCGCGACGCCCATCCCGATCAGCACGTAATTCATCCCCCGCCGGATCATCTTCGAGTCGATCCGCACCGAGAAGAGGAAATAAGCCAGTGTCGGCAACAGGATCAGCCCCAGCACGAAAGCCGAAGCCAGCGCGTACGTCTTGGTGTAAGCCAACGGCGAAAACATCTTCCCCTCCTGCGCCTGCATGGCAAACACGGGCAGAAAACTGACAATCGTCGTAATCATCGCCGTAGCGATTGCCCCCGACACCTCGCTCACCGCCTTGTATATCAGTCCGGCCAGCGCCTTCCCCTTCGTAATCCCCCGGTTCTCCGGCATCTCCATATACCGGATGATACTCTCGACGAACACCACCCCCACATCCACCATCACCCCGATGGCGATGGCGATACCGGACAGCGCCACGATATTCGCCTCGATCCCCGTGTACCGCATCAATATAAATGTAGCCAGCACCGCGATGGGCAGCATACTCGCAATCACCACCGACGCCCGCAGGTTGAGCACCAGCACGATAATCACGATGATACAGATCAGTATCTCGTGCGAAAGGCTCGACTCCAGCGTGCCGATCGTTTCCTTGATCAGTCCCGTCCGGTCGTAGAAGGGGACGACGGTCACCTTCGACACCGTCCCGTCCGCCAGCGTCTTTTGCGGCAGACCGGCGTCCATCTCACGTATCTTCTCCTTCACGTTGTCGATCACCTCCAATGGGTTCGACCCGTAGCGGGCAATCACCACGCCGCCCACGGCCTCCACACCTTCCTTGTCCAGTCCGCCGCGCCTCGTGCCCGGCCCGATGTTCACGAAAGCGATATCGGAAATGCGCACCGGCACCCCCTCCCGGACGGTGACGACGGTGTTCTCGATGTCCGCCACATTCTTCACGTAGCCCAGCCCACGGATCAGGTATTCCACTTTGTTCACCTCCATCGTCTCGGCGCCGATGTCGAGGTTGCTCTTCTTCACGGCGTTCATCACGTCCATCACCGACACGTTGAACGAGTACATCGCGTCCGGGTTCAGCTCTATCTGGTACTCCTTGACGAACCCGCCCGCGGATGCTACTTCGGACACGCCCTCGGCGGCGGACAATGAGTACTTCACATAAAAGTCCTGTATCGTCCGCAGTTCCTCGGCGTTCCAGCCTCCGGTGGGTCGTCCCGTTTTCGGGTCGCGCCCCTCCAGCGTGTACCAGTAGATTTGCCCCAGTGCCGTAGCGTCCGGGCCCAGCGTAGGCTGCACGTCCTCGGGCAGCGTGCCCGGCGGCAACGAATTCAGTTTCTCCAGAATGCGCGAACGGCTCCAGTAGAACTCGATATCATCCTCAAAGATGATGTAGATAAACGACATCCCGAACATGGACGAGCTACGGATGGTTTTCACTCCCGGTATGCCCAGCAGCGAGGTGGTGAGCGGGTACGTAATCTGGTCTTGGATGTCCTTGGGCGAACGTCCCATCCATTCCGTGGCCACAATCTGCTGGTTATCACCGATGTCGGGGATGGCATCCACCGGGATCGGGTTTCTCGGCACGATGCCCCCATGCCAGTTGAAGGGTGCGGTAGAGACTCCCCAGACCACGACCAGCGCCAGCAGGAGCATGGTTATTACCCTGTTTTCGAGGAAATAACGGATTATTTTGTTGATCATATAGAAAGATATTTATTGTATAATAGTAAACACTTGGAATGCCCAAAAGGATATGGGAATCCCTGACAGAATGTCCCAGAAAATAGGATATTCCCTAATGAAATACATCAAAAGGGTATACCAATTCCTGTCCCACATTGAAAATCAGAGGGGAATAACTTCTTTTCTTCTCTCCGGAAAGGAAGTAAAGTGAATACTAAATCAAATAAGTACAATGATAAACAAACAGAGGAACTCCCGTTTGCTTGGGTGGAGAATCAAAAGCAATAAAACTCTGGCAGGTATCTTCCACCTCCAACGACAGAAATTCTGCATAGAGCACCGGTAACAGTTCTGTCACCACAGGTACCAGGTTCGTCACCACCACATGGCTCACGTCCTGATCTACCGCCAGCTTGATGTAATGTGCCTCATCCTTACAACAATCCGAGGTCTTCTTCTGTCCACACATGGTGCAAGCAGATACACTCCCCCATTCCACATCTGCCATACGGCCCATGCAGTAATGAACGTTGACTGTAATGCCTGATGACACCACAGCATATAATAACGTAAGGATGATTAATATGAACTTCTTCATGCGCGTTTTTGAGGTTGCGAAAATAAGTATCGGGATCGACACTTCCGAGCCCCGTTACATATAATTAACGTATGAATATCCTTTTTGGTTTAATCCTTTTGGTTATCTTTACCCCACCAACTAATAAAAAAACTGTCATGAAACATATATCTATCAACTATATCTTCACTACTGCCCTCGCCTTGGGCGCCGGTATCAGTATTCCTGTCCTCGTGGGGAGCACTTGCCTCAGCGAGCAATATTCTGTACAATCGGAAGTACCATACTGTGTCACTCCGCCTACCGTCCCCGAACAAGCAATCTTCGATGGCGACACCATCGACCTCCGTCGTTACGACCGACGTGAACGCATGGACCGTGAAATGATGTCATTCACTTATATGCACTCCACCACCATGCTGATGTTGAAACGCGCCAACCGCTACTTCCCCATCATCGAACCACTATTGAAAGCCAACGGTATCCCCGACGACTTCAAATATCTGATGGTGATAGAAAGCAGTCTCAACCCTATCGCACGCTCCCCGGCAGGTGCTGCCGGCCTGTGGCAATTTATGCCCGCCACCGCCCGCGAATTCGGTCTCGAAGTCAACGATAACGTAGACGAACGCTACCACATCGAGAAAGCCACTGCAGCCGCCTGTCGCTATTTTAAGCAGGCTTATGCCAAATATGGTGACTGGATGGCCGTTTCCGCTGCCTATAATGCCGGACAGGGACGCATTTCTTCACAACTGGACAAGCAGCTGGCTGATCATGCCATGGACCTCTGGCTGGTAGAAGAGACTTCCCGCTATATGTTCCGCCTGCTGGCCGTGAAAGAGGTATTCGGCAACCCGCAACGCTTCGGCTTCTTGTTGAAACGGGAGCATCTCTATCCCGTCATTCCTTACAAAGAAGTGACGATAAATACCGAAATCAGTGACCTGAGCGACTTTGCACAGCAACAAGGCATCACCTATGCCCAATTACGTGATGCTAATCCCTGGTTACGCGGCTCTTCACTGAAAAACAAAACCGGAAAGAAATACGTTATCCATATACCCACACAAGAAGGTATGAATTATGACCCGAAAAAGACCGTTCCATACGAACGGAAATGGGTAATTGATTAATAATTGACTCTGGCAGTTACATTAACATATTAACACATTGAAAAGTGATTCTTGGCTCTATCGTTTTCTGCACAACCAGGCTCTGAAGCGTAAGTTGTACGTCATTATTTTCGAATCCGACACACCCGCAGGGAAGGCATTCGATGTAGCCCTTATCATATGTATCCTATTGAGTATTCTGCTCGCCATTATCGAAAGCCTGCAAGGTCTTCCTTCCTGGCTTTCGACTCCGTTCATCGTACTCGAATACCTTTTTACGGCTTTCTTCACTTTTGAATACGTCACCCGTATTTACTGTTCGCCTCAACCACGGAAATACATCTTCAGTTTTTTCGGTATCATCGACCTGCTCGCTACGTTACCGCTCTATCTTGCCTTCTTTCTGCCCAGCGCGCGTTACTTGCTTATCATCCGTGCTTTCCGCATCATACGGGTATTCCGTATCTTCAAGCTCTTTAACTTCTGGCTTGAAGGCGAACGATTGCTCACCTCACTCAAAGAAAGTAGTAAAAAGATAGCCGTTTTTTTTCTCTTTGTCGTCATCCTCGTCGTCGCCATCGGTACGCTGATGTACATGATCGAGGGAACTCAGCCCAATACACAATTCAATAACATCCCGAACAGTATTTACTGGGCCATCGTCACCATGACCACCGTCGGCTATGGAGACATTACCCCCGCTACCGCCCTCGGCAAATTCCTATCCGCCTGCGTTATGCTGATCGGCTACACTATTATTGCCGTACCCACAGGTATCGTCTCTGTATCTATGATGAAGGAGTACAAAAAACTTAAAGATTTGCAATGTCCCAACTGTCACAAAACGGGGCATGAAGAGAATGCAACATATTGTAAATATTGCGGACATAAACTAAAAAACGAAGAAACGCCCCAACAAGAATCCCAGACTAACGGACCGCGCCGGACTACTTCATAAGTATCTTGTCACCTTCAATTTTAGCCTCTTCCCTGTCCAACAACATCTGGACTCCCCTACGCATAGCAGTCTCCACATTCAGTCCGAAACGGGCATAACCTAATAACTGGGCAGTTATTTTCATTAAGTCAGTCAAAGGTAAAGCTATTTGTTGTTCCAATATACTCAGAGCTGCATTGGCCACCTCACGTGGAGGTAAATCTGCCACCTCCCGTTTGGAATCAATACGAAATTTAGTATATGCCTCTGCTTCCTCTTTCGTATTCCAATAAAAAGTCAGTCCGTCAACTTCTTGCTTGTAATAAGGGGTTCTACTCAATATATCATCCATCCAGGCAATCAAACGGGCTGTTTTACGAAGAATTCCATAAGCACTGAAAATTCTGTTACTCAACAATGAACGACTGATAGGCGCTTCTGTACGCATAATTTCATCCAACTGTTTCCTGATACGGGGTTCTCGTCGAGGCATCATAAAGTCCCAGGAAGAAAGATTCACTGAAACCAAAGAAGCTGTTTCATAGATCTCCGATTCCACAGACTTTACTCCCTCCCGAATCACCTGTTCCGGAACGTTTACCAAACAAGGTTGTGCACTACATAGCAATCCGGCTTTCTGCCCTTGACTCAATACAGGAACAGGAAGAGAAACCGATGCCGGAATCTCCGATTTACTGCAACGTGCTTTCTCCAATTCTCCCTCTATACGGTCAATCACTTTTTGAGAATTTTCCCACCAGTCCATTGTCCATACCTTACAGATATTCCATCCCAGCATCTTCAAGACACTGCTTTGCACAATTTCCCGATCCCGGGCAGTTTTCGCAGCCCGATAATTTTCACCGTCACACAAAATTCCGAGCAAATAACGGGAAGAATTATCCGGATCGACAACACCTACATCTACCCGGAATCCGGAACATCCGATTTTAGTTTTTACCTGATACCCTCTCTCACGAAGCTTTGAGGCCACCAGTGTACCGATATCAATACTCTCGGACGCCATTGCATTAGAGTGATTCAAAACACCGGTGCCTTTACCGGCATATTCGAGGAAGTATTTCAAACCTGCCACTCCTACGGAAGATGTTTTTTTCAGGTCAATCTGATCAGCCTTTAATGTAGAAAAGACTTTCATCTCATACCGGGCACGGGACACCGCTACATTCAAACGACGTTCACCACCATCACGATTCAGCGGACCAAAATTAAGGCTGACCCGTCCGTTGATATCCGGACCATAACCTACTGAAAACAAAATGACATCCCGTTCATCTCCCTGTACATTCTCCAGATTCTTAATGAAAACAGGTTCTTCACGGTTAAAAGCAAGATTCTCCAAATCGGCATTTTGCATAACAACATCCGACAACATATCTTCAATCAGAGTCTGCTGTACAGAACTGAATGTTACCACTCCAATACTTTGACGACTCAACTCCGGATCGGAAAGCCTACGAACAATCTCGTCGACTACTGCCTGTGCCTCAGCTTGATTCTGGCGGCTTTTTCCTTTATCATAATATCCCTCAACAGATACCAGCGTAACTTTTGCAGCCAGATCGTCAGGAGACGGAAAAGTCAACAATTTATTATCATAATACTGTGAATTACTAAAAGCAATCAGGCTCTCATGTTTGCTGCGATAATGCCATAACAAATATTTGGAAGGCATAGACAAAGCCAGACAATCATCCAGGATACTTTCCAGATCTTCCATCTCGATATGCTCTTCATCTACAGAGTTACTGGTGAAGAAACTGGTTGGCGGCATCTGCTTCGGGTCACCTACAACGACCACATGATTTCCACGGGCAATGGCACCTACAGCTTCGCATGTAGGCATTTGGGAAGCTTCATCAAATACAACCAAATCGAACTTATCATGGTTCACATCAATATATTGCGCTACAGACATAGGACTCATCAGCATACATGGGCACATGCGTGACAATAAATTAGGGATAGAATCAAACAGTTTACGGATAGGTACCCCACGCCCATTACTACGGATACACTTCTGCAAAATTCCCACTTCCGAACTTTGGGCAGCCGCATACACAAACGATGGAATGTTAGAAGCCAATTTTGCATAAAGTTCTTTCTTTATCAATTCCTGATACTGTTCATTCAGTTCACGAAAACGGAGAATGCTGTCATTGAACAACTCTCCACTAAAGAACTGCAGTACCTGTTCCGTACCAATGGCATATTCCGTAAAACTACGATAAAATCCTTTCAAGTAAATATTCATCATCCGTTCGGTAGGCAGGTTACGCTCCGTATACGCTGTAAATACGGACTCCAAGCCACAAGCTTCGAACCGACGGGACACATTCAGCCAACGATACCAGTCCTTCAATTTATCCGTGTTCTTTGCCCAAATTTCACACTGATGTAACGCTCCCGCCAGCCAATTGTCTTCACTGACATGAAGCACCTCTTTGGAAACACCCAGCAGTTGTAGCATCGATTCCTCCAATTGCTTTTCACGTTCCCAGTCCTGTACCACTCCCTCAAGTTGTTCCTTGTTCATTTGCCGGAATGAAGAATAGCCTTCTGAAAGCTGTTCTGCCAACTTCTCCTTAACCAAGCGTACTGATGACGCATCTTCGGCTAATCCCATCAACAATCTGTTCAACTGAAGCAGTCCCTCACTCATCGCTTCTATATCAGCCCACTGCTCTTCGCCTGAATGGGCCTTAGCACCAAACAAATTCTGCAGCCAACTGCTTTTGCTGTCCACTTCCTGCTTTTCTTGCTGATAAGAAAGCAATTGCTGCAATACCGGAAGTACCTGTTCTTTGCCTATACGCCCTTGCAACGAAAAGAGAGACATCTCTTTACAGAACTTACGTTGCTTCAGCCAACGGGGAAGGAACCAACTTTGTGTAATCTCTTTCCACTCCGCCAACTTTTGCTGTGCTGGAAAAGTAAAAAAAGCATCTTCAAACGATTGTTTCAGCGAACTGTAGACAGCATCCCTTTTTCGCCCATGTTCAATGATACGGCGTATCTTTTCAACATTCTCATTTGGCTCGGTCATCAATACCAAATTGGCAGTCATACCCGGAAGTTGCATTAAGATACGAATAAACCGAACCAGACTCTCCAACAACTTCTCCGTATATTTATTACCTATTCCATATATTGAAAAGCACTTTTCCACCTTTTTCTCCATCACCTGTAAAAGAGTTATATACTCTTTCAAAAGCTTATCCGTTTCCTCTTTCAGTTGCGAAGAGTACTCCTTTATATTAATTCCGGTGAGGGGATGATGATAAGAATGTCCGCTTACTTTTCCAACTCCCACCAATTCTTCCACAGCATGGTTCCACTCGTTCAACTGTTCTTTGGTCAATGTGGTAAGCAGAAAAGCGGGTATCATTATTTCTTCTTTTTCGTCAATAGAACTGTAACGTGTGACCGCTTCATAAACGGAAATACCGCAAGGATATACCCGGTGCAGCGCCTCTACATATCCATTGATCTGCTGACGCATTTTAAACAGCCTCTCCGACTCTTCCTTAAACTCTTCCGGTTCTTTATACCGGAAAATCTCTGTTGACTCTTTTAACTGTCTGAGCACATCTGTTTTACGTGCTTTATTGGAATGTAATTCCAGACAAAAAGGAGCCAAGCCAATATTTGTAAGCCTTTTTTGTACCACAGAAAGTGCAGCCATCTTTTCGGCCACAAACAACACCCGTTTGCCTTGATACAATGCATTGGCTATAATGTTCGTAATGGTTTGCGACTTACCGGTTCCGGGAGGGCCGTGTAAAATGAAACTCTTTTCACTCACAGCTTCATAAACCGCTTCAAGCTGCGATGAATCCGCACTGACAGGCAGAGCAATATCAGCAGGCGTCAAAGTGTGGTCCAGCTCTATGGCACTGGCATCGACATCTGCAACCTCCCACTCCATTTTACCACTCATCAGGCTCCCGACTATCTTATTTTTACTTAACTCTTCAGCATTTGAATGAATGTCATTCCACATAATGAACTTACTGAACGAAAAAGTACCCAAAATAGCCTGTTCTTCCACATCCCAGCGTTTCTCATTCATCACTGCCTTCCTGAAAATAGAAAAGACACGTTTCACATCGGCACCATTCTCATCTTTCGGCAACGATTCGAGTCCGGAAATAGTAATGCCGAAGTTTTGTCTCAGCATCTCCAACAGAGTGATATTGAGCATACTTTCTTCTTCACGGGCACGGATGATGTACCCTTTGGACACAGACTTGCGAATCATCTCAACTGGAAGCAGCAAGATAGGCGCATAGCGGGGACGCTCACTATGTTCGGTTTCATACCATCTCAACAAGCCCAGAGCAAGATATAAGGTGTTTGCCCCATTCTCCTCCAGAGCTACTCTGGAAGAACGGTATAAATAAGTAAGCGACTTTTTCAGATCCTGTTCGTTCAAATAGGTTCTCAATCTTTTCTGTGTCAATTCCTGCTTAATCAAACCGAGCATCGGATCAGATTCCGTCAAAGCTCCATAAAGTCCGAAATCATACAATGGATTATCCCAGTCAGAGGGTTTGCCCAAGATCTGAAATTCCGTTCCGTCAGAAAAAGCATCCTCCATCTTATCCACATCCGCCGAAATCACCTGAAGAGCATTTCGGGTAATGCGAAGGTTCAGAAAATTATTACGGAGACTCAAGTCCAATAACTTTCTCTCCCATAAAAGTTGTTTGGTGACTTCCACGTAACAGTCCTGATTTCCCCAATCATATTGCTTAATCTCTTCCGGGGCATTGCTGTAACTGACATGCGACTCGTCTTCCGGTGTCTGAATCATCTCCGGATTTACGCTCCATGCTTTCCCATGCATTATCCTCTGAGGCAAAGGCAGGATATGGGCAAAACGGCTACGTGCCACATCAATAAAACAAATAAAATCGTTCACCGCTAACATTTTACCATTAGCCAACCCGACTGCTGCATCGAAAGTCACATTTTTTCCATCGTTCATGCAGGTAGCTTCCAGCAAAATAATTTCGTTGATCCCGTCTGCAGTTCGTTTTGTCAGCAGCGAAGGATCATCATTCACCGCATCAGGAAATGTTCCGTCAATCAGCCAGCATCCCACCAAAGCATGTCCCTGAATAACCACCAGTAATGGATGCAATCCCATAGCTTCGGCACACGAAGCATACAATAAGGACATATCCAGGCAAGTTCCCAATTTGCCGGAAAGCACATTATCCGAAAGTCTGATTCTCTGCCCGGCATCTCCAAAACTGGCAGGAGGTGTACAATAAGCAACGTGCTGCTCCTTAACAGCCTCGTACAAAGCAGCTAATTGTATCTTTACCCTATTAGGATTACAACTCTGATAAGCATCCAACGAGGAGCTACCTGACCACTCTTTCAGAATGGATGCTGTACGAGAAATAATTCCTGTAAGTATGGGATGATTGGGAACCACAAACGCCGACAAAAGTTCGGGCAACACCTGAATACCTCCCCACTGATCGAAGGCCAATATATCAATGGGATATTTACTTTGGAAGACTACTTCTTCATCACAAGAAACAATCAGTCCGATAGCACCGGAAAAACGTTCGGTTTGCCGAATGAAAAAAGAAGGATCCAAAAGTAGGTTCAATGTAGTTATTTTGATCATTTCACCGGGAGATAACCTTTCTATCATCACAGGTGAAGCTGCTGCAAACTCAGGCTCAAAAATCAAAGATACCTTTAAATCCGCAAGTGGATGTTCCGTATTATTTTTGATAGAAAACAACCGTACAACAGGTATCCGGTTTTGCTGCATGGAATAATTGACGACAGGCAAATAAATAAACTCCACATCCAATTTGGAAGAAGGATTCTCTTGACTCATGACAAACAAGATTAATTAGTTCACACTCAAACAATAACATGCAGCAAAATTACATAATAATTTATAAACGAAGCCTACTTATTTCAAAGAATTTACAAAACAAGCAGAAAAACCGTTCTTATTTTCCTTTCTTACCCCAAAAACGTTCCACCAACAGAATAAATACATATCCGCCGGCATAACTGACTATATCTTTCAAATCGAAAGTAGACCCAAGTATAATACGGGTCACAGAGTTCGTTATTCCCAACACATCGACTAACTGGAAGTACTGAAGAACCTCAATAAAACAGGCAAAAGCAAATACATAGAAAGGTAATTGAGATAAACCTTTCGGAATAAAAATCCGTATAAAGCAATAAATCAACACAACAACCAATGCATCACCCATATAAGGACGTACAAAACGATCGTGAACATACATACCGATTATGATTTCAACTGCCAATATTATGGCAAAGCCAATCAAATAAAAAAGTCTTTTATTCATTGTGTGTTTTAAGTTTTATGCAGTACTGAATATATAGTCTTTCCGAAAGAAATAATCTTTTAGCTGCGAATATACGTTATTTCTAAAAACAATCGTATCTTTAGGTTACGAATAAATTATTGGAATAAAGACAGAGAGGAGATTTTCGTATAATGTTGAACTTCGATTTTGTATTAAGATTATTGGTTGCCGGCATCTTGGGTGCCGTCATCGGTCTGGATAGAGAATACCGTGCCAAGGAAGCCGGCTATCGCACACACTTCCTGGTTTCACTGGGAAGTGCACTGATAATGATCGTTTCCCAATATGGCTTTCAAGAGATAATAAAAGAGGATAGTGTTACGCTCGACCCAAGTCGTGTAGCGGCGCAGGTAGTAAGTGGCATTGGCTTCATCGGTGCCGGAACAATTATCTTCCAAAAACAGATAGTGCGGGGACTGACCACAGCGGCCGGTATCTGGGCGACAGCGGGAATCGGTCTGGCAGTAGGTGCGGGCATGTACGTTATAGGCATTGCCGCCATGGTACTGACTCTCGTGGGTCTTGAAGTATTAAGCTACTTGTTCAAAAGTATAGGGATGAAAAGTTCAATGATTACATTCTCCACCGACAATAAACAAGTATTGAAAGGAATAGCGGACCGTTTTAACTCCAAGGATTATCTGATAGTGTCGTATCAGATGGATAAGCAAGAACACGGAGGAATAGAAACTTATCAGGTGACTATGGTCATTAAGTCCAAACGGAACAATGACGAAGGGCATTTATTATCATTGATACAGGAGTTTCCCGAGGTGACAGTAGAACGGATTGAATAAGGTCATTTCTGCTTCTCAGTGATATACTTCCAATAACGTACCGGCATATCTTGCTTGTGTTTCCGGGGATTCAGCCTCTCTCTGATCGTGATAGATTTAAAATAAGTCTTCCAAAGCTGCTGAAACAGTTTTTCGTCTTTATCCATCAGACTTTCGTCGAGCATACCGGTAACCAGGTGGGCAGCTGGGGTATCCTGATCAAACGTCACCTCTTCCACTGTATGCAGGTCATAATAAAACCCATAACGCCGTTTCATATCATAAATCAGCCACCGCTGATCGGCAAACCGATCTTTAAAGTGAGCAACCGTCAATGGTAATGCGTTGTGCTGAGGTTCAAAAGCAGCAAAGAAAGTGCCATCCGCTGCTTTCTGAAAGCGTACGAACTGCAACATACGCAGCCGCTCCCAATCCACTCGTTTCCATATCCTGGAAAGGGCAAGTACATCCGGATCACCAAAATTCGTTTCAATGGATACAGGGGAATCAATGGCTTTACGGATGTACCGGAACAGGAGTAAACCCACCTCGGGCAATTCCGACAGCCAACACCAGGTAATGGCCGAAAGTGCAGACACCGATACTTTTTTTTGCAATCCCCGCCAGACACGTCCTGCCTTTTCGTCATCGGTAATAACCGTAAAAACTTCATCATAAAAAAGTGGCAACACCTCCCCATCCGTAAGTAAAACATCGGGGAAAGTCTTGCGGTAATAAGCATCAAATACTGCTGTCAACAAGCCATCAAGCGTTTTATCGTAAATAAAAAGAGTCATAACAATCTCAATCGGAAAAAACAAACGACAACTGATTTTCATCCGTCTTTTTCCTAACAGGCTTAGGCAACAACAGGCTGCGTACGGTCTGTGGCGTCATCTCATTCACTGTCCGTACAGGCAATTCACTGCAAGTAATAAAGTATTGTGCTTTTTTCATGACCACACCTATCTTTTTAAGTTGATAATATCCCAACTTTGAGTAGCGGCGAGAAGCAACAATCAATTTAGCTGATTTCACTCCTATTCCCGGAACACGGAGTATCATTTCATAATCCGCTCTATTGATATCGACAGGAAACTGTTCCGGATGACGCAACGCCCAAGACAACTTGGGATCTATCTCCAAATCAAGATCGGGATAAGCGTCATCCACAATTTCATCAACCTTAAACTGATAAAAACGCATCAGCCAATCCGCCTGATAAAGGCGGTTTTCGCGTACCAGAGGAGGTTGCTTAAGTGCCGGCAAACGGGTATCGTATGTATTCACTGATACATAACCGGAGTAATAAACCCGTTTCATCGTAGGGCGTTGGTAAAGAGCCGAAGAGAGAAAAAGGATATCCTTATCAGTTTCGGCTGTGGCACCGACAATCATTTGTGTACTCTGCCCTGCCGGAGCAAAACGAGGAGCATAGCGAAACTTTTTCCGTTCTTCACTACTCTCCAGTACCCCTTGCTGGATATAAAGCATCGGTGCAAACACGCTCTTATGATCTTTTTCCGGAGCCAGCAGTTTCAGATTCTCTTCTTTAGGTATCTCTACATTCACACTCAGGCGGTCGGCATAACGCCCGGCTTCATTCACCAGTTCACGGCTGGCTCCGGGAATGCTTTTCAAGTGGATATATCCATTAAAACGGTGCACTTCACGCAAATCTTTTGCCACACGTACCAGACGCTCCATGGTATAGTCAGGGTTACGCACCACACCAGAGCTTAAAAACAGTCCTTCAATATAATTCCGGCGATAAAACTCAATCGTCAGATCTACCAGTTCGGATACGGAAAGCGTAGCTCTGGGCAAGTCGTTACTTCTCCGATTGATGCAATAAGCACAATCATATATACAATAGTTGGTGAGCATCACCTTTAATAGCGAAATGCAGCGACCGTCTTCCGCAAAACTATGGCAGATGCCCCAGCCTCCCACAGTATTGCCCAACATGCCGGGTTTGTTGGAGCGCACCGTACCACTGGAAGCACAAGAAACATCATACTTGGCCGACTCAGCCAGTATCTTCAGTTTTTCAAGTACATTCGCATTCATAAGTGATAAAGGGTTTGCATATTTCTTATCTCATCTTTTATCGTATCCCTTAATGACCGGGGCTCCAACACCTCCAATGCCGCTCCCTTAGACAACAACTCCTGTACAAAATCATACGTATGTGATATATACAACTCAAAATCAACGTAATTCTCGGTAACAGCAATTTCCTTCTGACTGGAGTGTAAAGGAAGGTTTCTCAGATATGGTGCCTGCGAAATTGTGGCCCTAAGTACTGTACGCTGAGGAACCAGACTCTCATCTCGAATGATACCAAAACTATTGCGGAAATGATCTTGGGGAGTGAATTTACGCGGAAAACTGAAAGTATCTTCTGAAAGGCTGATTTCCCTGACCCGGTCGAGAGAATAAGAACGGAAAGCCTTATATTCCCGATTCACTCCTACCAGGTACCAACGGTGCCGAAAAAGTTTCAGGAAATAAGGTTCAAGCAATACACTCTTGGATTGCTCCCAATTATATGCCTGATATTCCATAACAAGCACATTCCCGCTACGCATAGCATTGATAATGGTATCCATAAATTGTATTCCTGAAGGAACTTCTTCAAACACAATCCGGTTCTTCATATCTACATTTTCTTGCAGTACATTGTTTAATGAAAAACTATTCAGTAACCACATCTTCAACTTATCGCCCAACATACCCTCGGCATCTGCTATATAATAGGTATTATCCCGCTTATCGCATTCAATGTTGATGTCGAACATCTCCTCGATAGCTTGTCGATGGTTGTGGAAAGTCCGCAAAGGAATATCCACACGGCTACCGTCTCCCGCCCGCCAGCGACGGTTGATTTCGGCGAATGTCACAGGTCCGTTCCGAAAGATCGTATCCACCAGCCAAATTAGTTTATTGAATTGTTGTTTTGCCATACTGAACTCTTTTTCTGCTGCAAAGCAAGAGAATGTTTATGCCAAAAGTAAGCACAATCCCTTGAAAGAACAAAAGATAATCTCTTTTTAACCACTTTATGGAAGGATACAACAGTTCTTAATAATCAGAAATTGATGTTCATTTGTTATTTATAAAAGAGACCAAGGATTATGAAAAAGAAGTTCACTATATTTGTCGTGCTATTGGCAGGTATCATTTATACCGGCTATGCACAAGGCGTACAATGGATTTATCAACAAAAACAGGAGAAAAAAAGTATGAAAAATCAGAGTGAGATATATTTTGCGGGCGGCTGCTTTTGGGGAACTGAACATTTCCTGAAACAAATCAGAGGAGTAAAGTCAACCCAGACCGGATATGCCAATGGAAACATTGCCAACCCAACCTACCAACAGGTATGTACAGGGAAAACCAATTTTGCGGAAACCGTTAAAGTGGACTATAACCCACAAGAAGTGTCACTGAAACTTCTGATTGACCTGTTTTTTAAAACGATTGATCCCACAAGCCTGAACCGCCAGGGAAATGACCGTGGAACACAATACCGCACCGGTATCTATTATACGGACGAAGCAGATCTGCCTGCAATCCGGAGCGCCATCGGTGAATTGGCCAAAGAATACTCTAAACCTATTATAGTGGAAGTGAAGCCTTTGTCCAATTTCTATAAAGCAGAGGAATACCATCAGGATTATCTGGATAAGAATCCCGGAGGATACTGCCACATAAATCCGGCACTCTTTGAATTGGCAAAGAAGGCCAATGCACAGGGTGCCGAAACACCACAGGCAAGTTATAAAAAGCCGGATGATGCCACACTTCGCAACAAGCTGACAGCCGAACAATATGCCGTCACACAAAAGAATGCAACCGAACCAGCCTTCCATAACGAATACTGGAATGAAAAACGAGATGGCATCTACGTAGATATCACCACCGGAGAGCCCCTTTTTATTTCAACAGATAAGTTCGATTCCGGATGTGGTTGGCCCAGCTTCACCAAACCGATCGAAAAAGAGTCAGTGAAAGAAAAGACGGATACATCACACGGAATGGTGCGGACGGAGGTACGGAGTAAAACGGGAGACGCACATCTGGGACATGTTTTCACCGATGGTCCCAAAGACAAAGGAGGATTGCGCTATTGTATCAACAGTGCATCCTTACGCTTCATCCCCAAAGAGAAAATGCAGGAAGAAGGATATGGAGAATACTTGAAACTTTTACCTCAGAAATAAAAGAGGAAACAGTATCTGCAAAAAAAGAGGATACCTGCTAATTTACTATTTCTGCCAATAGATACAAGTTTAGTTTCTGTAAAATAAAAAAGCCGGTCATAAAACTGAGACCGGCTTTTCATTTTCTTCTATTCGTAAGATTACTTCTTTGATTCTTCTAAAGATACTTTACGGAATTCTTTCATTGCTTTTTCGATTTCCAATGAAGCTTTACGGGCACGAGTTCCTGCAGCTTTGTTACCATTTTCGATCTGAGCATTTGCATCTTTGTTGAACTCAGCTACCAAAGTAGCAATCTTTTCTACTAATTCTTTCATAATCCTTATTTATTTCTTCGTTAATAATGATGGGCAAAAATACATCCTTTCCCGAAATAAACGCATAAAAACGATATTTTTTTTGAAATTATCGGCTAAAAATCGGCAAAAAAATAAGGTTTAGTCTTTTTTATCTACTTTTGCAAGCATGAAACCGCTTACAGATACTGATTACATACACGCATTGATAGCCGAAGGGGAGCATCAGCAACAAGACTTTAAATTTGAAATATCCGATGCCCGCAAGATTGCCAAAACGCTGTCGGCCTTTGCCAACACCGATGGAGGACGGTTGTTGATCGGAGTAAAAGACAATGGGAAAATTGCCGGTGTACGTTCGGACGAAGAAAAATACATGATAGAAGCAGCTGCCCAACTTTACTGTCAGCCGAAAGTGCATTATTCCATGCAAACATTTCACGTCGAAGGACGTTCTGTATTAGTCGTACAAATAGAGGAAAGTGAGAACAAGCCTGTTTATGCCAAGGATGAAACCGGTAAACCACTGGCATATATCCGCATTAAAGACGAGAATATCCTGGCTACTCCGGTACATCTGCGCATTTGGCAGCAAAGTGGAAATCCGGCAGGTGAACTGATCCAATATACCGAACGAGAACAGCTATTACTCGACTTACTGGAAAAAAACACCTCACTCTCACTGAATCGCTATTGCCGGCAAGCAGGTATTTCCCGACGGGCCGCAGAGCATTTATTGGCTAAGTTGATCCGGTTCGACATTGTGGAACCAATATTCGAAAACCACAAATTCTACTTCCGACTGAAATAGAGGGGGGGGGCCGGAGAATACGGTGTTTTGACGCGTACCCTAAGGGAGAGCATCTGTTGCCTTGAATGCCAGTTCCATTTACATGCCGAGGTAAATGCTTTTACATACCGAGGTAAATGGATTTACATGCCGAGGTAAATGCTTTTACACGCCGAAGTAAATGGATTTACATACCGAGGAAAAAGCAGGTAAATATAATCTACTGATTATCAACATTATTAAAACGATGGTTCAACTACGTATCGGCCGGATGAACCATAGAACAATACACCGATGATTTAATTAACAAAGATATGGATCTGATTAACGATATATTATGGACCTACATCCTTATTGCAATGCTGTTGGGGTGCGCCGTTTGGTTCACGCTTAAAACCCGTTTCGTACAATTCCGGATGATTGGCGAAATGTTACGTCTTCTGAAAGATTCCGGCGGAAAAGAGGAGAACGGAGAAAAACATATTTCTTCATTCCAGGCTTTCGCCATATCACTGGCAAGTCGTGTCGGGACAGGAAATCTTGCAGGCGTAGCTACAGCTATTGCCGTAGGCGGACCGGGTGCGATATTCTGGATGTGGATCATTGCCTTGTTAGGAGCATCAAGTGCTTTTGTCGAATCTACCCTTGCACAGTTATATAAAGAAAAAGGAAAGGAATCATTTATAGGAGGTCCTGCTTATTACATGAAGAAGGGATTGAAGAAGCCATGGATGGGAATTCTTTTTGCCATACTAATTACCATTACTTTCGGTTTCGCTTTCAATTCGGTACAGAGTAATACCATTTGTGCGGCCGTAGAGCATGCATTCGGCATCAACCACATACCGATGGGAATCATCCTGACCGGACTCACTTTATTGATCATCTTCGGAGGCATCCAGCGCATCGCCAAAGTAAGCAGCATCATTGTCCCCATTATGGCACTGGGATATGTAGGGCTGGCACTGGTCATTGTACTCCTGAACATCACGCATTTGCCAGGTGTTATCGAAACCATCATCAGTCATGCTTTTGGTTGGCAACAAGCTTTGGGAGGCGGTATGGGAGCTGCTCTGATGCAAGGCATCAAACGGGGCCTGTTCAGCAATGAAGCCGGTATGGGTTCCGCACCCAATGCAGCCGCCACAGCATACGTGTCACATCCCGTCAAGCAGGGCCTGATCCAGACTTTAGGAGTTTTTACAGATACACTTATCATCTGTTCGTGTACGGCATTTATCATTCTTTTCAGTGGTGCTCCGCTCGACGGTTCGACCAATGGAGTGCAACTTACCCAGCATGCACTGAACAATGAAATAGGGAGCCTCGGAGGTATTTTTGTGGCAATCGCTCTCTTCTTTTTTGCGTTCAGCAGTATCATTGGAAATTATTATTACGGTGAAGCAAACATCCGCTATCTTACCCACAGGAGATGGGTGGTATACCTCTACCGGATATTGGTAGGCGCCATGGTATGGGTAGGTGCCATGTCCACACTCGACTTCGTATGGGGACTGGCAGATATTACCATGGGATTAATGGCTGTCTGCAACCTGATAGCAATTTCCTTCCTCGGAAAATATGCTTTCCGCTTATTGCAGGACTATCGTGAACAGAAGAAAGCGGGCATCCAAAGTCCGGTATTCACCAAAAACAAAATGAAAGACATAGAGCAGGACATCGAATGTTGGTAAAGTACCTCAAAAAGAATAGATGTTATCCATATAATCTGTAGCAATTTAACAAGTTATTTAGTAAATTTGCAGCCTCAATCTATAAATTGACCAAATGACTTATGAGCATATTCGCTAACTTATTCAAGAAACAAGCCGACGCTGACGCAAAAGTAGTGGGCAATGTCGAAGACTTCGTATCACTGACACGTGTATATTTTCAATCTGTAATTGCAGTAAATTTGGGTATCACAAATATCCGCTTCCTGCCGGATGTAGCCAACTTCAAACGTTTGTTCAAAGTAGCCACGCAAGGAGGTAAGTTAGGATTAGCCGAGAAATCGGCATCCCGCAAGATGCTGATGCAGGATTACGGCATCAGTGAATCATTCTTTAAAGAGATAGACACATCTATCAAAAAAAACTGCCGTACGCAAAACGATGTACAAGCATACCTTTTCATGTATCAGGGATTCTCAAGCGACCTGATGATGCTGATGGGCAACCTGATGCAATGGAAATTCCGTATGCCGGCCATATTTAAAAAGGCCCTGCGCTCCATGACAGAAAAAACAGTACATGATGTATGTACCAAAACGGTATGGAAAGCAGATGACGTACACAAAACGGCAGCGGCTGTACGTCAATACAAAGAACGTCTCGGATTCTCGGAACAATGGATGTCAGAGTACGTTTATAACATTGTCTTGTTGGCTAAAAAGGAGCCTAAACACAAGGACGAAGAAGCAAAAACAAAATGAAAAGCTGAATGTTATTAAACAAAAAAGAATCGTAAAGAATAGCACGAATAGCAAAGCGGAGGTTTTCTACCTCCGCTTTTTTTATTATATTTATGCAAATATTTCAATTTTAACAACTTAAAAACAATCGCGTATGAAACAAAAGAAAATGCTTTCACTCACACTTTCCCAAATCCATCAACTATACTGTCAGGAGTTACCCGAACTCACAGCAATGGCCCGGCAAAGTCTTGATGACACAGACTTTAAAAGCCACCTGCAAGAGTTCCTTGCTTCTCACATATCCGGAGGGAACAAAGCGGGTGAGCAAATTCGACTCCTTATCAACTACGACGGAAAGACAGTTCATGAATTGTCTAACGAACAGGATATGCAAATACAGACCTTATCCCTTCTCCGACGCTTCTTGACCGGGAATCTGGAAAATGCAGAAATGCCTACTGACTTGTTCCTGGATCTGTATAACCTCTTCAAAAGACTGGAGGACCCGGAAATGCCCCTACCCTCTCCGCAACGAATCAAAAACAGAACCGAACGCTGGGCCACCGGACTGGACGAAGACGTGATAGAGCTACGCACCGAAAACAAAGAACGAATGCTGCATCTGCTGATACAGAAAATAGAGAACCGGAAATCAAAGCCATCCTCCCGGTTCCACTTTGAAGAAGGATTGAGTTATGAGGAGAAATACCATCAGGTCTGCCGGTGGTGGGATGATTTCCGCTTCCACCTTTCAATGGCTATCAAAACTCCTGCCGAACTCAACCGCTTCCTCGGAAATTCTCTTTCCAGCGAAACAATGTATTTATTGTCCAGAGCCCGTAAAAAAGGGATGCCTTTCTTCGCCACGCCCTATTATCTTTCTTTGCTCAACACCAACGGCGAAGGATACAATGACGAAGCTATCCGAAGCTACATCCTCTATTCACCCCGTTTGGTGGAAACCTACGGCAATATCCGTGCCTGGGAGCGCGAAGATATTGTAGAAGCCGGAAAACCGAATGCTGCGGGATGGCTATTACCGGACGGGCATAACATTCACCGTCGCTATCCGGAAGTAGCTATCCTGATTCCCGATACAATGGGACGTGCCTGCGGAGGACTGTGCGCTTCATGTCAACGTATGTACGACTTCCAAAGCGAACGACTGAATTTTGAATTCGACGCGCTCCGCCCTAAAGAAAGTTGGGATAAGAAACTACGCAGGTTGATGACTTATTTTGAAGAAGACACCCAGTTACGAGATATATTGATCACCGGAGGAGATGCTTTGATGAGCCAGAACAAGACTTTGCGAAACATTCTTGAAGCCGTATATCGCATGGCCGCACGAAAACGAAAAGCAAACCAAGAACGTCCGGAAGGAGAAAAATACGCTGAATTACAGCGTGTCCGTTTAGGATCGAGATTACTGGCTTACCTGCCTATGCGCATCAATGACGAACTGATAGAGATTCTGAGAGAATTCAAAGAAAAAGCCTCTGCCATCGGAATGAAACAATTTATAATTCAGACCCACTTCCAGAGCCCGTTGGAGGTGACACCACAAACCCGGGAAGCCATCCGGAAAATCCTTTCCGCCGGATGGCTTATCACTAATCAGCTCGTATATACTGTGGCGGCATCCCGACGAGGACATACCACAAGACTACGCCAAGTGCTCAACTCGCTGGGAGTGGTCTGTTACTATACCTTCTCTGTCAAAGGATTCAATGAAAATTATGCTGTATTCACACCTAACAGCCGATCGATGCAGGAACAGCATGAGGAAAAAATATTTGGTAAATTAACTCCGGAACAAGCTGACGAACTATATTCTCTTCTCGAAACAGGTGAAGACACAGCCGCCCGTATACGCCGTTTCATGAAGAAACACCATCTACCGTTCATGGCTACAGACCGAAGCGTACTCAATCTGCCTGCTATCGGCAAGAGCATGACATTCAACCTGGTGGGAATCACCGAAGAAGGTAAACGCATCCTTCGCTTTGACCATGACAGTACCCGACGCCACAGTTCTATTATTGACAAGTTGGGGAAAATATATATCGTGGAAAATAAATCGCTCGCAGCTTATTTAAGGCAATTAAGCAAAATGGGGGAAGATCCGGAAGACTATGCCAGCATCTGGAGCTATACGGAAGGAGAAACAGAGCCCCGCTTCAAACTATATGAATATCCGGAATTTGAATTCCACACAACAGACCGGATGAGTAATCTGGAAGTATTATAAACGATAAACGAGGGTGTGTCGAAACTTCTTTCACCACGGAGTAACACAGAGTATCACAGAGTCTTTTTATTGATAATCAACAACCTAAAATCGTCTCTATGTTACTCTGTGTACTCTGTGGTGAGTTTTGACACAGTCCCGTTCATCATTCATCGTTCTTCTTCCTCTTTCACCCGAATTACGATATTTGCTATAATCGCAGTCAAGCCACCGGTAGTGATACCTGACGAAAAGATACTGCGGATAGCTTCGGGAGCCTGACTCAATACATCAGGCATCAATTCCACTCCCAGCCCTAATGAAAGACTGACAGCCAGCACCAATGTCTCCTTACGTCCGATGTTTTGTGACGAAACGATGCGGATTCCGGCTGCTGCCACTGTTCCGAACATCAACAAAGTAGCTCCGCCCAACACCGGGTCCGGCATCAACGAAAAAACAGCTCCTACAATCGGGAATAATCCTAAAAGAATCAGCATTGCCGCTATATAGTAACCCACATACCGACTGGCTACTCCTGTCAGCTGAATAATTCCATTATTCTGCGCAAAAATAGAGTTCGGGAAAGAGTTGAAAATACCTGCCAGGAAAGAATTAAAGCCATCGGCCATCACACCACCCGAAACCCGTTTCAGGTAGTCGTCACCTTCAATCTTCAAACCTGAAATCATTGAATTCGCCGTCACATCTCCGGTCGCTTCAATAGCTGTAATCATATACACCAGCGCGATAGCGATAAAAGAAGACACATTAAAATCAAGTCCGTATTTAAATGGCTGAGGAATATTAAAACTCATCAACATCTCTACATTCAAAGCACTCATATCTACTTTTCCTAAAGCAAAAGCGAGCCCATATCCTAAACAAAGTCCCAGCACAATAGAACTCATACGCAAATATTTATTTTTGCAACGATTGAAAAACAAAACGCTGAGCAAAACCACACCTGCAATCGAAAGGTTCTCCCAAGAAGCAAATGTTCCATTATCCATCGCAGCATAACCACCTCCACAAGAAACAATACCTACCTTTATCAGACTCAACCCGATAAGCAATACCACAATACCCGAAACCAGCGGAGTGATGATATTGCGCATATATTTGAAGGTACGACTAATAACCATTTCAATGGGAGCTGCCGCCATACAGACACCAAAAATAAGAGGAAGCCCGCCTACAAGCCCCGTAGCAATGATCGGACCAATAAACGAAAAACTCGTGCCTTGTATACAAAGCAGTCTCGCCCCGATAGGGCCAAAACGTCGGCACTGGATAAAAGTAGACACTCCCGAAGCAAAAAGAGACATCGATACCAAAAATCCGGTTTTCTCTACATCCAGTTTCAGAGCACTGGCAATAATCAACGGAGGAGTAATAATAGCTACAAAAATAGCAAGCAGATGTTGCAATGCCGCAAATAAAGCATCTTTAAACGGCGGACGGTCCTCAATACCGTATATCAAATCAGTTTTCATCAGTTTTTTAGTTTATTGTCCATTTTAGCGCCAGTGTAGGGATGACATAAAAACCATCGCGTCCACCGAAATTATTACTCAGCTCAACTTCTGAACCTACACTCAGATTAAACTTGTCACTGATACCTTTTATACGGTTCAGATTCACCCAAAACTGAGGTTCAGTAAGAAAAATCGTTTTGCCATAAGCCGTCTCTTCGCGCCACCAATCAGCAAATCCGGAGAAAGTAAGCAGGTTCCTGCTGAAATTCATGTACCAGGTCCCGGTCAACTGGAAGTTATGGGGAGAACGATGTTTCTGAATATACTTATACAGGACCGACAATGAAAATCCACGTGAAAAAGAAGCATTATTATAAGTATATGTTGCACCACCCAAATAGGCGTTATTATAAGAAAAACCTTTGGCAAGTCCACCGTTATATTCCACATGTACCGAAAATGGATTCTTCCAGAATTTCAATTCACGTGCTATTTCCCAATAAGCGGCAGCCACTCCGTCCGAGGTATAATCCATATCGACAAAGAAATAAGTGCTTCCCCACTTGTCGGGATGAAACTTCTCCACAGTAGAGGTTAGCACAGGACGCCCTTTTAAATCTTTATCATACAAAGAACGTCCAAAATCATAATGCAACTGGATGTTCTGTGCCTTTAACCCGACGCCGACAGACAAGATAAACAGACAGAAAATAGCAATAGCGGTTCTTCTCATGTTGAATGTTTTTTGAATTAAGGCGCAAAAGTAATTAAAAATCGTGGGAGTACGTTTCTATAAAATAGATATTATCACTATTTTTGTTCCCAATCAAATAGCGAATAATGGACATAGAAATAGAAAACCACCCGTTAGAACCTTTTCTCCCGGCCAATGCCCGATTGCTGATGCTGGGAAGTTTTCCGCCCCAGAAAAAGCGATGGTCAATGGATTTTTATTACCCGAACCTGAACAATGATATGTGGAGAATCGTCGGACTTTTATTCTTCAACAACAAGGATTATTTTCTGAACGAAAACAGGAAGGCCTTCTGTCGTGAACGGATAACAGACTTCCTTAACGACAAAGGAATAGCACTGTTCGATACCGCATCATCCATCCGACGATTACAGGACAATGCTTCCGATAAGTTTCTGGAAGTGGTGCAGCCCACTGACATAAGCCGGCTCCTCAGGTTAATTCCGAAATGCAAAGCCATCGTCACAACAGGACAAAAGGCAACAGACACTCTCCGGACACAATTCGAAGTGAGAGAACCCAAAGTGGGAGATTTCTCTGAATTTGTTTTTGAAGGACGTCCGATGCGACTATACCGGATGCCTTCTTCTTCACGGGCATACCCATTGGCACTGGATAAAAAAGCGGCAGCTTACCGTGTCATGTATCAAGATTTACAAATGCTTAATATAGAATAAATATGAAACCTCTTTTTTTGCAATATCCTGCATGCAGTACTTGCCAAAAAGCCAAAAAGTGGCTGACGGAAAACAAAATTGAGTATACCAACCGCCTTATAGTGGAAGATAATCCCACGACAGAGGAGTTGAAAGCCTGGATTCCATTGAGCGGACTACCCGTTAAGAAGTTTTTCAACACCAGCGGAGTAGTATATAAAGAGCTGAAGCTCAGCAGCAAGCTCCCGACAATGACCGAAGAAGAACAGATCGCCCTTTTGGCCACTAACGGCAAACTGGTGAAACGGCCATTAGTAGTAACAGACCATTTCGTATTGGTAGGCTTCAAACCCGAAGAATGGGAAAAATTAAAATAATTAGCAACTTCTTTGCATAAAAGCTTGCCAATTCAGAAGTTTATTCTACCTTTGCAGCCGCAAACACGGGAGTAGCTCAGTTGGTAGAGCACCGGTCTCCAAAACCGGGTGTCGGGAGTTCGAGCCTCTCCTCCCGTGCAAAAAAAATCCCGCTCAAGTCAGGTGACCTAAGCGGGATTTTCGTTTATCAGAAACGGATACTCACCTCTACCGGTTCATCACCAATAGTCCAGTCAGGTCCCTCTTCAATCAGACGAATGGCCTCTTTATCGGCCGAAGCACAAAGTCCCTTTTTAACACTAATGGATTCCGGACGTCCATCCTTATCTACCCGGAAAGTAAGAATCACTTTTCCCTTGGCACGTGCACACTCTTTGTCGGAAGGATGCACCAGATTCTCTTTCAGATACCTCCGAAAAGCTTTTCGCCCTATAGACGGTTGCGGTGTACCTGACATCTTTAAGCTCATTATAGCACCTGTAACGCTACTCTTCGGCTGCGAACCGTATCCTACCACTACAACCTCGTCAAGTGTAGCATCATCTACGTTCATAGCTATCAATAAATCTTTAGTCGTATCAGCAGGAAGGACAACAGATTCATAACCGATATAATCGACTGAAAGTTCCCGATTCCCATCTGTCTTTAAAGTAAAATCACCATTTTCATCTGAGATAGTCCCCTGATTAGTCCCTTTCACCCTGACTGTGGCACCAACAAGAGGTTCACCACTGGGATCGGTCACTTTACCACGCACCTTACCAACAACAGCTACTTTAGCGTTAAAACTACTATCATTAGCCACCGAAGCTCTCATAACCATTTTTTTGTCCATAGCCGAAGGTTCGTCGTCAATGGTGGCTTCCAGCGCTTCTTCCATCAACTCCTGAGTCATTACTTGAGGAACTTCAGATGAAGGCGCAAGCATTTTTTTCTTCTTATTCTCTGAAATCAATTTCTTCGACGGGCCTGCCGAATCCTTTATTACCACCTCAGCCAACTCATCTTTCTTCTCTTCCTCATATACCGACAAGGGTTTCGGATGAACCGCTTGTTCCATTGCCATCCGTGCTTCATCCGACAAAGGCTTCTCCTGAAAAAGGAAATAAGAGCCGATACAAACTCCAATCAGCAGGCTGGCGGCGATACTCCAGACCACAGCATGGTTACGCTTTCGCACAGCACGGGCTCTAATCCGACGGCGCAACTCCTCAATCTGTTCATCGGCTCCATTCCCTACACGGCTGTAACCTTCGAGCGCGTCGGCCAGAAAAGGATCACGCATAGCCTCTTTCTCCAGCCGATGCGCCTCTTTTCCTTTGCGGGCTCCCCGTATGTAGTCTAATAGTTTCATTCCTTAAGCTGATTTTTAATACAAATCTTCAAATTACGTTTTCCGTTCTGGATATAGCTCTTTACGTTATTCAGCGTAAAACCGGTTTGCGCAACTATATCGGCATAAGACATTTCTTCTATAAAGAAATGCCGTATGCTGACGCGTTGGGGTTCAGAAAGTTTCTTCAGACAATGATGCAAAGCTTCCAATTGGTCCGCATTACTTTCCTCTTCACATAAAAGATGCAAAAATTCATCGGATTCCACAATATGAACAGTATAATCCAATGAAATCTCTTTAGAGTCTTTCCGTAATATTTGCAAGCAATGATTCTTTACTACCCGGTATATCCAGGTCCGGAAAGTTTTTATTTCATAATGGGTGACTTTAGGAAGCAAATCTTCAAAAAGTTCCATCACCGCATCCTGAGCCCGGGCTTCATCTTTGAGATACTTCAGACACACGCCATACAACAACGGAATATAACGGTTATAAAGTTCACCGAAATACTCTGTTTCACCGGACTTCATATAATGCTGCAATAGTTCCTCGTCCGTCTGTTCCGATATGTTTCTTCTGAAAAACAGGATTTTTTTTTGCAAAGTTAAAAAAAAGAGGAATCTATTTATGGAATCTATAAGAGAATTGCATCTATTGAGTAAAACAAGGAATCAAATTTATCCACTTAAAACAATAAAAGTATGAAGACGAATCAATTCAGAGCTTTGATGCTTATACTGCTAATGACAGTAATTTCATGGGGAGCAGTCAGTGCACAGCCTTTCATAGTAAAAGGTATAGTTACAGACGCTGAAAGCGGAGAAGCGGTGGCCGGTTGTTCCGTTGTAATAAACGATACACAGAACGGAACCATTACCGGCACAGACGGTACCTATTCCATTCGTGCAAACAAAGGAGCAACCTTAGTATTCTCTTTCATAGGATATCGCACTCAAAAAATAAAAGTGACTTCTGCCCGTTTAGATGTCGCCTTGGAAACGGATACACAACAGTTGGAAGAATGCGTAGTGATAGGTTATGGAGTAGAAACACAAAAAATGATTTGCGGTGCTACCCCCATCGCAATGAACCACAGCCTGTTATACAACGTAGGGATGTCTGCCGAAGAATATAAAGCAATACAGGAAAATGGATTTAAGAAAGTGTGGGATAATCCGCTATCTACTTTCTCGATCGATGTGGATGTAGCTTCATATAGCAATATGCGCCGATTCCTTAATAAAGGAGAGCTACCTCCGGCTGATGCCATCCGTACAGAAGAATTAATAAACTACTTCTCTTACAATTATGCACAACCAACAGGGAACGATCCGCTAAGAATCACATCAGAAATAGGTACTTGCCCTTGGAATGAACAGCATCGGTTAGTCCGCATCGGATTGAAAGCAAAAGAAATTCCTACCGAAAACTTACCTGCTTCGAACCTAATCTTCCTGATCGACGTATCCGGTTCGATGTATGGTCCCGAACGTCTGGATCTGGTAAAATCATCATTAAAGTTATTAGTTAACAATCTGAGAGATAAAGATAAAGTAGCAATCGTGGTGTATTCGGGCGCTGCCGGAGAGAAACTGACATCCACACCGGGAAGCGATAAACAAAAAATACGCGAAGCCATTGACGAACTGGAGGCAGGAGGCTCTACAGCGGGAGGAGAAGGAATTAAACTGGCTTATAAAATTGCCCAGAAAAATTTTATAACCGGTGGCAATAACCGCATCATCCTCTGTACCGATGGTGATTTCAATGTGGGCGTATCATCGGATCAGGAACTGGAGAAACTGATTGAGCAAAAACGTAAGAGCGGTGTATTCCTCACCGTATTAGGATATGGGATGGGAAACTATAAAGACAGCAAGATGCAGACTCTTGCCGAAAAGGGAAACGGCAATCATGCCTATATCGACAATCTGCAAGAAGCCAACCGGGTATTGGTGAACGAATTTGGAGCAACTTTACATACGGTTGCCAAAGACGTAAAACTACAAGTGGAGTTTAACCCGACACAGGTACAAGCCTATCGGCTGATTGGCTATGAAAGTCGTTTGCTGGCAGATGAAGACTTCAACAACGACACAAAAGATGCAGGAGAAATGGGAGCCGGACATACAGTCACAGCTTTCTATGAAGTGATTCCTGTAGGGGTAAAAAGTGATTTTACCGGAAAAGTAGACGATTTGAAATATCAGAAGAAACAAAAGATTGCTACCTCTGTCAACGACTCTAATGAATTACTAACCGTCAAACTACGCTACAAAACACCGGACGGCAATACCAGCAAAAAGATAGAACAGGCGTTGACTGACTCTAAAAACAACCGGGTTTCCGCCGATTTTCGTTTCGCAGCCGCAGTAGCCATGTTCGGACAACTGCTGAGAGATTCTGAATTCAAGGGAAATGCCAATTATGACAAAGTAATTTCTTTGGCAAAGACCGGCTTGGAAAACGACGAAAAGGGATATAAAAGAGAATTTATACGGCTCGCAGAAACTGCCAAAGGTATCTGATACTGTGGAAGTTTTCCACGTTATCCACACCCCAAAGCCCCAATTTCCACAGATTGAGGTTTAGATCTTTGAATATAACAAATTAATAATCAACAGAATAACACATACGTCTTTATTCTGGCACACCGCTTGCACTACTATTATCGTAAGCAAACGGCTTACAGAAAAACAAACCTCATTTATTAACTCAAAACTTACAATTATGAAAAAGGTATTAGTAGCAATAGCATTGGTTATGGGATTAGGTAGCTCAGTAGCATTCGCACAGAACGTAGAAAACGCTAACGCAGTAGTAGCGACTGCACAGGCTCCACAAGACGAGTATACAAAGATTGAAGTAAAAGATCTCCCTGCAGCAGTAACCGAAGCCCTCGGAAAAGCTTATCCTGAATCGACTATCAAAGAAGCATCAGTAGCAGCTAAAGAAGACGGCAAACTCTACAAAGTAGTCGTTACACAGAAAGACGGTACAGACGCAACTGTAGTAATGAACGAAAAAGGTGAAGAAGTAAAATAAAGATGCATCTTTAAAGGGCAAAAAGCACTGTTTCATTTTTGGAACAGTGCTTTTTTATGAATAGATGTACTCCGGAAACATTTAAATCAGCTCGTAACTGCTACTCTGAATTGGCATATCAAGATTATGGAGTACCTTTTCTAACAGAATACCTTCACGGTTATCATACTCATAACCGAAAGTGGCACGAATTCCCTGCAGGATAAACTGGGTAGCACGATCCAAAGCAATGGGAAGGCTGTCTCCCTGCAGCAAAGCTCCGGTAATGACACTCGTAAATGTATCTCCCGTACCCGGATAATGGGCAGGCAGATAAGGGCAAGTGATTTTCCAATAGCGATTTCCTGTCCGGTTATAAGCATAAACCGAAGTTTTGTGAGGTTCATCCAACACAGGCACACTGGTTATGATCACCATCTCAGGCCCTTTTTCCGACAGGCAATGCAGATAATCCTTTAATTCCTGATCGGTATTGGTCTCTTTATACGGACGGCCGAGCAGATAGAAAAGTTCCGTCAGATTGGGGGTTATCACATCGGCATGTGTGATTAACTGCTGCATCTCTGCCACCATCGCTTCATCAAAATTTGAATAGAGTTTACCATTGTCTCCCAAGACAGGATCTATCACCGTCAAGCTATCTTTCCGGCGAAAATCACGGATAAAGTCAGATACAATCTGAATCTGCCTGGGTGATCCTAAATAACCGGTATAGATAGCATCGAACTCCACCTCCAAACGTTTCCACTCGGCAATAATACGAGGCATTTCATCCGTCAGATCAAGAAAAGTGAAATGCGGATATTGCGTGTGATTAGAAAGGATGGCCGTAGGCAACGGACATACCTGAAACCCCATAGACGACAGAATAGGAATTACGACTGTCAGAGAAACCCTTCCCATACCGGAAAGGTCGTGAATGGCAGCCACTTTCTTTACTTTATTTGCAAACATATATTTGTACAAGAGGATATTGCAGAAATCTGTTTCACCACAGATAAACATTCCCTCATCACTTCAATATTACCAATACATCTCTCGCACCGTGCGCTCCCATCACCAACGCTTGCTCTATATCAGCAGTTTTTGAAGGGCCGGAGATAAATGTACCAAATTTATATTTTTCATCTTTTATCAGCTCGTAAGCCTGATGCATATTGCTCACAATACGGTTCTTGTCCAAAACAATCACCAGTTTTTCGGCTATAAAATAGAGCGCTTTGTACTTCACCGTTTGGGGAATCCAGACAGCTGCATTCTCGGCCACCCCAATTTCGCCTTTAACAACAGCTATATCGGTTCCATCCAGATCTTGTGCGCGAGTCAGCAAATCAGGATTGAATGTAGCGCAGGTGATTTCCTCCAGATCGGAAGCAATACTGGCAGCATCAGGGTAAGTACGACGGATGACAGCATTGATATCTTCTCCCTCCCCCAATACAATGGCTTCACCTCCGACGGCAAAACTCATCTCGCAGAATTTGGCAACCACATCCGGATAAGTAGTGGTTTTGATTTGCCAATTAGGGTATTCATAACGGTTCTTCGTATTTTTACGGATACTCGCCAATATCTCTTCTTTACTACTCATTTGTTTTCCTCCTTTCCTTGCACTTTATTTTTCTTCCACATCTCGTTGAACGATTCGCTGGCAAACTCTGGCAGTTCGCGACCCTTACCCCAGGCATCCAAATCATTGTATTTGATAAAACGCGGCAAATGGTTAACTGCCGGAGCAGCCCAAAGAGCCGCATTGAATAGAGCCGGATGGTCCATCAATACTTTCATGCCACCGGACATTATTTTTTTACCCGTATTAGCTTTTCCAATCTTATCCAGATCCTGCCGCCATTTATAAATCTGTTCAGCCAGGTCTACCTTTGCCGGACAAACATCCGAACAAGACATACACAGCGAACAGGCTGACAGGTTATCATAATACTTTTCCGGATCATGTGCCATACCCAGATTGATACCGATAGGACCGGGAATAAAGTAGGTGTAGGAATATCCCCCGCTCCGGCGATACACCGGACAAGTATTCATACAAGCACCGCATCGGATGCAATTCAAAGTCTTGATATGATCGGGATGGGCAAGCAAAGCGCTTCGTCCGTTATCTACAATGATAATATGATATTCGCCTCCTTCACGGGGATTGCGATATTGAGAGGTATAGGTAGTGATAGGTTGCCCTGTTGCCGAACGCGCCAACAAACGGGTAAACACTCCCAAAGCCTCCATATCCGGCACGATCTTCTCCATACCGAAAGCAGCAATATTCAGTGTCGGGCACGATGTCCCCATATCAGCATTTCCTTCGTTCGTGCAAACCACTATATCTCCAGTGGATGCTACGGCAAAGTTGGCTCCCGTCATGGCAGCTTCCGCATTCAGGAAGATGTTCCGCAAGCTTTTTCGGGCGGCATGGGTCAGATAAGTAGGATCAAAATTACCTTTCTCCGTTCCCATTTCCTTTTCAAACAGCTCTCCCACCTGTTCACGCTTGATGTGAATAGCCGGAAGCACAATATGACTTGGCGCCAAATTCATCAACTGAAGAATGCGCTCTCCGAGATCGGACTCCACAACATCTATTCCTTTCTCTATCAGAAACGGGTTTAGTTCACACTCTTCCGCCAACATCGATTTGCTTTTCACAAAATGTTTCACTCCATGACTGCTCAATATTTCATAAACAATGGCACGATACTCTTCCGCATCCTTTGCCCAATGAACGATGGCTCCGTTGGCTGTGGCGTTTTTCTCAAATTCCAGCAAGAGTTCCTCAAGGTGGCTGTTGGAATAAAGTTTCAACGCACATGCCTTGTCACGCAATTCTTCCCACTCGGGTACTTCCTTGCTCATCTTGTCTCTTTTGGCACGGACCATCCAAAGGGTCTCATTGTGCCATGCTGCCATCACCGGATTTTCCAAAAACTTCTCGGCAGCTTTTGCATGCTTGGTACTCATAATTGTGATGCTAATATTTCTACAACATGAATAATTCGGATAGGCAGGTGTTCACGCTCAATGATACCCTGCATATGCATCAGACAGGAGCTATCGGCTCCGGTTATGTATTCGGCACCAGTCTCCATGTGATGCCGTATTTTATCACGTCCCATGCAGACGGATACAGCCTGCTCTTCGACTGCAAACATACCGCCGAAACCACAACATTCGTCCACGTGGCTGGGTTCAAACACTTCAATCCCCTCGACCATCTGGAGCAAATCGCGCAATTTATTGAAATAAGGTATGTTCAATTCACTCGGAGCAGATAGAAAAAGTTCACGTACACCGTGACAGCTGTTATGAATACTGACTTTATGGGGAAAACGAGCAGGGATTTTCGTAGGTTTTATCACATCGTGAATAAAGGCACAGAGGTCGTAAATCTTATCTGCACTCTGGCATTGATGACCCTCTTTAGCCAAAATACCGGGATGGTTTTCTTTCACAAAAGCCACGCAACTGGCAGACGGGCCTACAATGTAATCATACTTCTGAAATAAATCATTGAAACGGATAGCCATCTTTAAAGATTCATCTTGAAAACCGGCGTTTGCCATGGGCTGTCCGCAACAAGTCTGATCAAGAGGATAATCGACATCCACCCCTAAGCTCTTCAGTAATTTATATGATGCCACCCCTACCTGCGGATAGATGGCATTGATATAACAGGGGATAAACAAACCTACTTTCATAATATATCATTAATTAGTTACAAGTCACGAGTCATAAGCCACGAGTTATCAACTATGAAATACGTACGGGGACAGCAAAGCCACTCATAATGCACAGCTTATGACATGCAGCCCTCGTATCAGCTTCCGTAGCTCACAAAATATTTATCAGTTTGTGCGTTTGCAGGCTAAGTCTCCATCTGGGATGTCGCATCACGCAATCCACCGTTTCCGCGGTGTTATTACAAGAACAAGGCTGAAGGAAGAAATGTTCGGCAGGAAGCTGTTCATAAACGTCAATATTTTGTCCTTCGTAAACAACTTTAACTTCATCCATCCGGTTTAAAGCTAATTTGACACCCTGCTTAGGCGAACAAGTTACCCAGTCGATAGCAGCAGGCAAAGGTTTCGTTCCATTGGTTTCGATACACACATACTTGCCCGCCCCGTGCAACAAATCGATAAAGGCATCGTCAATCCAAAGTGAAGGCTCCCCCCCGGTAAGAATCACCATGACAGCCGGGTACTTCTTTACTTCATTTACAATTTCTTCGTCTGTCATCATTTCACCGGTTTCATGCCGGGTATCACAAAAGTCACACTTCAGATTACACCCTGAGAAACGTATGAAAACAGCAGGGGTACCTGTATGATACCCCTCTCCCTGTAAACTATAAAAAATCTCGTTAATCTTTCTCATAAATCACCGTATTTGCTTCCGACTCCTGTACCTCTACCTTATAACACTGTGGAATCTGCTTGCATACCCAACGGGCAATATTTTCCGCCGTGGGATTAAAAGGAAGTACTTCATTCAGATTCTGGTGATCCAGTTTTTCCTTGACGGTCTGTTTTATCTGGGTAAAATCCACTACCATTCCATCCGAGTTGAGCCGTTCTGAACGGCAATAGACAGTGATAATCCAGTTGTGACCGTGAAGAGTGGCGCATTTACTCCGGTACGGAAGAATCAGCTTATGTGCAGCCGATATTTCCATTCGTTTAATTACTGTAAACATCGTTATATGTATTATTAATGGTTACTGCACCTAATGTCACCTCGGTGCGGCTACAAAGATAATACAAAAGATAGTTTTCATTCAGCGAGAAAAGTTATTTTTCCTATTTTTGCTGAATGAAAACGATCTGTATTATATTAGGTACTCTTTCGCTGGGACTTGGCATTCTCGGTATTTTCCTGCCATTGTTACCCACTACTCCTTTCTTGCTGCTCACTGCCGCCCTCTACTTCAAAGGATCTCCGCGCCTATACCAATGGCTGCTGAATCACAAATATTTCGGTACCTATATACGTAACTTCCGTGAAAATAAGGCAATCCCCTTACGCGCTAAAATCATCTCACTCCTGCTAATGTGGGGCACGATGCTCTATTGCATTTTTTTCCTGATTCCGTTGGTTTGGGTCAAAGTATTCCTCTTCCTGATAGCCGTAGGAGTGACTTATCATATACTTTCTTTCAAAACATTGAAGAAGTGAGACAATCCCGCACGAGCATCTTCCAGCCGGTCTTGCCAATGCTTCACAGAATTCTGCCCGATCACATCCGAAACATATTTCACCGAAATAAAAGGAATCTCCTTAGCCCTGCACACAAAGGCCTGTGCATAGGCTTCCATATCTACCACATCCCCTTCAATATCCGTCAGTTCGGTCAGGAAGCTATCACCGGTATTGCAAGTTGCCGATTCGGTCCAGTGCCGGCAAAAGCCTCTGGCAGCAAGCAACTCTGACGAATCAATGTGGCACTCCATTCCTAATCCGGACATTTTATGCATATCCCGGTCGACAAAATGACGGCAGACAAAGACATCCCCAACCTGATGGTTAATCGTTCCGGCTGTTCCCTGATTGATCACAATATCCGGCTTCACCTGCTGAATGGCTTCCGCCAAATGAAAAGCCGCTTTCACTTTTCCAATGCCTGTCCGTACATAATATACCTCCACATCGGGCCACTTGATTTCTGTAAATTCGCCTTGTACGGCATAAGTCACTAATATCTTCAACATAAATACTATCTTTAATTTTATACATTCTATATCGAATGCAAAAGTAGTCAATTAAAGACAATTTGACCAGATATTATCTTTAAATGGTCAGATTCTGCACATATCCGCCCTGTTTTCTTCCTATCTTTGCCTGAAACTTAAAACACAAAATATCATGATTCAAAACTCTATCTCCGACAATCGTATTGTCTGGCTCGACGTCATCCGTTGCGTTGCAATGATAATGGTCATAGGCGTTCATTGCATCGATCCTTTTTACATTTCACCCACGATGCGGGCAATCCCCGAATACACGCACTGGGCAGCAATTTACGGTTCACTCCTCCGCCCGTCGGTTCCCTTGTTTGTTATGATGACCGGGCTACTTCTGCTCCCTGTGAAAAAACAGCCATTAGGTCAGTTCTACAAAAAACGCATATATCGTGTTTTGTTTCCCTTCCTCATCTGGTCGGTGTTATATAGTCTGTTTCCCTGGTTTACGGGAGTACTCGGATTGCCGAAAGAAATTATCGGGGACTTCTTCTGTTATACGCAAGGACAAGAATCACAAAGCCTGATAGATTCTCTGAAGGATGTAGCCATGATTCCGTTCAATTTCAGCCATAAAGAGAACCACATGTGGTACATCTACCTGCTCATCGGCCTGTATCTCTATATGCCATTCTTCTCGGCATGGATAGACAACGCTGATCAAAAGACCAAACGAACATTTCTCCTGATATGGATTATTTCACTCTTCATTCCTTATCTAAAGGAGTATGTTGCCAATTGTTTGTTCGACAGAAGCGGTTATGTATTCGGTACTGATACATGGAATGAATTCGGACTCTTCTACTATTTTGCCGGATTCAATGGATATTTATTACTGGGACATTACGTCAAGAAGGGTAACAACTGGAGTCTGATGAAAACATTCACTCTTTGCATACTCATGTTTGCTGTCGGATATTATGTCACTTATACAGGTTTCAGCACCACAGCAGCCAATCCTGACGCAACAGAAACGGAAATGGAACTCTTCTTTACCTTCTGTAGCCCCAACGTATTATTAATGACCTTAGCCACCTTCTTACTGCTACAAAAAGTAGTCATCACCAACCAGACTGTCATAAAAGCACTGGCCAACATGACCAAATGCGGTTTCGGCATCTATATGGTTCACTACTTCGTCGTAGGTCCTTTTTTCCTTCTAATAGGACCCTCGTCGTTACCTATCCCTCTACAGGTTCCACTGATGGCTATCTGTATATTCCTCTGCAGCTGGGCATTCACTGCGTTCATTTATAAGCTTATGCCCCAAAAAGCTGTCTGGCTTATGGGATAAGACCAACAATTTACGTGTAAGGTGGAAAGAGTTTAAGAACTCTTCCCACCTTACACGTAAGTCATTGATAGGAGACTACAGTTACAAGAATGTACCCGGTCCCAATATATCATCCATATAACTCACATTACGGGTACGCAGCAATGCCCCGTTCGGACTATAAAACAGCTGATATTGAATGTCTACATTTTGTTGCCCTACCTTGATGACAATAATCGGTTGCCATTTGGGAAACTCGACATAAGTAACATCTTCCACCTGCCAGCTGGAATAAGGACCGGAAGCAAACGCATTATATACCGTAGCAGAAAGTTCATCAGTATCTCCCCACTCCGTCTGGGTCATCTGCCATTGTCCCTGCGCATTGAACCAGACATTCTTTTCATAACCATTCATCATGAAATCGGCACAATAGTAACCGCTGTCCTGTGACCAGGCGATACCATCAGCTTTGGGATACATTTTTTTCAAAGCCGCCTGCGCCTTGGCAGGAGCATTATCTGCCCAAACAGACATGACAACCATCAACAGAGTCATTAACAAGCTGAATCTCAATTTTATCATAGCTAAAGCATTTTAATCGAATGAATACTTTTCGCTAACTAACAACTTACAAGGTTGCTTTGTTTCAGGCTGCCACAACTACACTGTCAGAGGACAGAAGTGAGGTTTCCAATCGTATCCTTCACACGCTTCACAGTTGTCACATTCCGCTCATACTCGCTGATATGAACAGTTCCTCCCATAGATACAGCCTCGTTCTTGTATGCCATTCCGCTTTTGATGCTCTCCCGTGCGGAGAAATGGAATTCCTGAATACCGGTCTCTTTTGCAATCCGGCAGATATTCTTTTCGTTCACCCCACAACCTGCAAGGAGAGTGATTCTGCCCTTCGCCCTTTCACGGAGTTCCTTCAACAAAGGTATGCCAAGTTCAGCCGTTGCCTGTTGCCCCGAAGTCAGAATACGGTCACATCCCAGGTTAATTATCTGCTCCAAAGCCTTAGATGCATCACGGCACACATCGAATGCCCGGTGGAAAGTGACGGACAAACCTTCAGAAGCTTCCATCAACTGTTCCATCACCGGCACATCTATCTCTCCGTTTGCTGTCAGGCATCCAAACACCACCCCATCAGCTCCAAGTCGACGAGCCATTTCAATATCCTTCAACATAGTCTTTATTTCGATGGGAGAATAAAGAAAATCTCCTCCACGCGGACGGATAATGACATGCAACCGTGTAGTTGTCAGCACCTCACGTGCCATCGCGATTTCGCCATACGAGGGAGTCGTTCCGCCCTCCGGGATGCCTGCACAAAGTTCCACGCGGTTTGCTCCACCTTCCTGTGCAGCAATGCAACTCTCTACGGAGTTGGTACAAACTTCAAATAGGTAGTTCTTCATATTTCATGAATATTAAAATAACTGTTTAACGAGGAATTAAAAAAGGGCGAATTGCTTCGCCCTTATCATAAACATTTTCTTTTTCAGTCTTTATTTTGCAAAGCTCACCGCACGTGTTTCGCGGATAACGGTTATCTTCACCTGTCCCGGGTAAGTCATCTCGTCCTGAATCTTCTTCGCAATTTCACCCGACAGATTTTCCGTCTGCTTGTCGTCTATTTTGTCTGCCCCGACAATAACACGAAGCTCACGTCCTGCCTGGATAGCATAAGTCTTGGTTACACCCGGATAAGACATAGCCAACTGTTCCAGATCGTTCAGACGCTTGATGTAAGCCTCAACAATTTCGCGGCGTGCACCCGGACGTGCTCCGGAGATGGCATCACACACCTGTACGATAGGCGCAAGCAGGCTGGTCATCTCTACTTCATCGTGGTGGGCACCGATAGCGTTACAAATATCCGGTTTTTCCTTGAATTTCTCAGCAAGTTTCATACCCAGCAAAGCGTGTGGCAATTCCGGTTCTTCATCGGGCACCTTACCAATATCATGCAACAATCCGGCACGTTTTGCTTTCTTCGGATTCAAGCCCAGTTCAGAGGCCATCACAGCACAAAGGTTGGCAGTCTCACGTGCATGCTGCAACAGGTTCTGTCCATAAGATGAACGATATTTCATCTTACCGATGATTCGAATCAGTTCCGGATGCAATCCGTGGATACCTAAGTCGATGGTAGTACGTTTACCTGTTTCAATAATTTCTTCTTCCACTTGTTTACGCACTTTGGCAACCACCTCTTCGATGCGTGCCGGGTGAATACGTCCGTCAGTAACCAACTGATGCAATGCCAGACGGGCTATTTCACGACGAACGGGGTCGAATGCGGAAAGAACAATTGCTTCAGGAGTATCGTCTACTACGATTTCAACTCCGGTAGCAGCTTCAAGAGCACGGATATTACGGCCTTCACGTCCGATGATACGTCCCTTGATTTCATCCGATTCAATATGGAATACAGTTACAGAATTCTCGATGGCAGTTTCCGTAGCCACACGTTGTATCGACTGTATCACGATGCGTTTAGCCTCTTTACTTGCAGTCAGTTTGGCATCGTCCATGATATCATTGATATAAGACTGCGCTTGAGTCTTTGCCTCTTCTTTCAACGACTCTACCAAGCGTTCTTTTGCCTCTTCGGCCGACAACCCGGAAAGTGCTTCCAGTTTTTCAATTTCCTGATGCTGGAGTTTGTCCAGTTCCTCTTTCTTTTTATCCACGATTCCCAACTGTGCTTCCAGATTCTCTCTGACAGCATCGGCTTCGGCTCTTTTACGCTGAATCTCTTCCTGACGCTGGCTCAGCACCATTTCACGTTGTTTCAGCTTATTTTCGGCCTGTTGGATCTTTTGGTTACGCAGAGCTACCTCCTTCTCCAAATCTGCTTTCTTATTGAGAAACTTCTCTTTTACTTCCAGCAGTTTGTTCTTCTTAATCACTTCTGCTTCTGTCTCCGCTTCTTTCAGGACATTATCATATTTGGCCTTCAGTCCGTATTTAAACAATACGTACGATAAGATTCCTCCTACGATGAAGCATGCAATGGATGCTACTATTGTTACTAACATTGTAATTTAATTTAAATATAAATAAAAACGCACTGCCAAATACTCGAAAGCTTCTTCTTCCGGGCATCTTTAGCAGTGCGTGGATTTTCTTTTATAAAAATGGAAACAGTTATTCCTCGTTCCTGAAATACTCTTCCAGCATTTCTGTAAGTTCTTCTATCTTGGCCGTATACGGTTGGGTATCATTACGTTGCAGCAGATGCAGCTTTTCCAGTGAAAACTGATATGCCACCATAGCTATAATCTTTTCCGGAGCTATGTTCCTGTAGTGCTCCCGATACGCATTGAGCCTGATATTTACCTGCTTTGCCGCTTCTCTTACGGTCCCTTCCTCGTCACGATTGATGGTGAGGGGATAATAAGAATCTGCTATTTGCAGGTTTATTTTTATTTTATCGTTCATACATCCTTTTTTATGTTATTCATTCAACAAAGCGATGCATTTATCGACTTCACGCACTAATTTAGACAATCGCAGCTTCGTCTCTTTTACGTCGCTGCCGTTAAGGCTGATTGCCGTAGCTGTTTTTAGGTTTGTATAGCTGACTTCCAATTCATCGTATTGAGCTTGTACCTTCTCGTTTTTCAGCTTTTCATTTTCGAGAAGCTTCTTCAACTCGGCATTTTCACGCTTAAGTTCATCGTGCAAATAAATCAAATGCCGTAGTTGCGTTTCAAAGGAATTCAATAACTTTTTTTCTTCTTCTGTCATCACTACACCAAAATTGTACACAAAAATACGATTAACTCTGATATTACAAAAACTTTTCGGCGGAAAATAGTCATTTATAGTGAAAATAGTTGTCCGGGGCAACTTTTATTTATTTTTTTTAGCTATATGTCTTCTATTACAAGGATATTTATTTTCTACACACAAACGTTCATTTATAGAAAAGAATATGGGTATAAGTACAATTATTCAGAATCATCATCTCGTTTGTAATAAATATGCAGAAAGAAGAGAAAAAGCTGGATACATTTTCATCTTTTTGTGCCTTTTTGTTATTAATTTAATAGAATTTATATCAAATAGACTACGATTCCGAAGTTTTATTCCTACATTTGCGGGCAAATGATAACCTTTATAAAAACGCATAATCATGGCTAAAATAACCAAAGAAGCCGCTTTGCTCTATCACTCACAGGGCAAACCCGGTAAAATTGAGGTAGTACCTACCAAACCCTACAGTACACAAACCGACTTATCTCTCGCTTACTCTCCCGGTGTGGCAGAACCATGCCTCGAAATAGAAAAGAACCCACAGGATGCTTATAAATATACAGCCAAAGGTAATCTGGTAGCCGTAATCTCAAACGGTACAGCAGTTTTAGGATTGGGCGACATCGGTGCTTTAAGCGGTAAACCGGTAATGGAAGGTAAAGGTTTACTTTTCAAAATCTATGCAGGTATCGATGTGTTCGACATCGAAGTCAACGAAAAAGATCCTGATAAATTTATCGAAGCCGTAAAAGCCATCGCTCCTACTTTCGGAGGTATCAACCTGGAAGATATCAAAGCACCCGAATGTTTTGAGATAGAACGCCGCCTGAAAGAAGAGCTTGACATCCCTGTGATGCACGACGACCAACACGGAACGGCCATCATCTCGAGTGCCGGACTGGTAAACGCCTTGCAAGTGGCCGGTAAGAAGATAGAAGATGTGAAAATCGTTGTCAATGGCGCAGGTGCTTCCGCCGTATCGTGCACGAAGCTCTACGTATCATTGGGCGCCCGCCTCGAAAATATCGTCATGCTCGACAGCAAAGGCGTTATCAGCAAGGCACGCACCGACTTGAACGAACAGAAACGTTATTTCGCAACCGACCGTACCGACATTCATACACTGGCCGAAGCAATCAAGGGAGCAGACGTATTCCTTGGCCTGTCAAAAGGAAATGTATTATCCCAAGATATGGTGCGCAGCATGGCCTCCTCGCCCATCGTGTTCGCTTTGGCAAACCCCACACCCGAGATTTCATATGAAGACGCCATGGCTGCCCGCCCCGACGTGTTGATGGCAACCGGACGTTCGGACTATCCGAACCAGATTAATAATGTAATCGGTTTCCCGTATATCTTCCGCGGAGCGCTCGACACTCAGGCAAAAGCAATCAACGAAGAGATGAAGATTGCCGCCGTACACGCCATTGCCAATCTGGCCAAACAACCCGTGCCCGATGTGGTGAACGAAGCTTACCATGTGAACAACTTCACTTTCGGTCCGGAATACTTTATCCCGAAACCGGTAGATCCGCGTCTGATTACGGAAGTATCTATCGCCGTGGCCCGTGCCGCTATGGAGAGTGGTGTGGCCCGCAAGAATATCGAGAACTGGGATGAATATAAAACGCATCTCCGCGAATTGATGGGACAGGAATCCCAGTTGACCCGCCAGCTCTACGATACCGCCCGCCGTAACCCGCAACGTGTGGTATTTGCCGAAGGCGGACACCCCAACATGCTGAAAGCCGCTGTCGAAGCTAAATCGGAAGGAATCTGCCACCCTATTATATTAGGTAACGAAGAACGCATCGAGAAACTGGCCAAGGAACTCGACCTGAGCCTGGACGGAATCGAAATCATCAACCTTCGCCACGACCGTGAGGCAGAACGACGCGAACGTTATGCCCACATCCTCTCTCAGAAACGTGCCCGCGAAGGCGCTACATACGAAGAGGCCAACGACAAGATGTTCGAGCGCAACTACTTCGGTATGATGATGGTTGAAACCGGAGACGCGGATGCTTTCATCACCGGATTGTACACCAAATACAGCAATACCATCAAAGTAGCAAAAGAAGTTATCGGCATCCGTCCGGAATACAAGCATTTCGGAACCATGCACATCCTGAATTCCAAAAAGGGAACTTACTTCCTGGCTGACACTTTGATCAACCGCCATCCGGATACTTCCACTCTGATAGATATAGCCAAGCTGGCCGATCAAACTGTCAGATTCTTCAATCATACCCCGGTGATCTCCATGCTGAGCTATTCTAACTTCGGTTCCGACCAGGCAGGAAGCCCGCTGAAGGTACACGAAGCAGTAGCTTATATGCAGAAAGAATATCCCGAACTGGCTATTGACGGTGAAATGCAGGTGAACTTTGCCATGAACCGCGAACTCCGTGACTCCAAGTACCCCTTCACCCGCCTCAACGGAAAGGATGTGAATACATTGGTATTCCCCAACCTAAGCTCTGCCAATGCAGGATATCAGTTGTTGCAAGCCATGGACCCGGATACCGAATTTATCGGCCCGATCCAAATGGGGCTGAACAAACCGATCCATTTTACAGATATCGAAAGCTCGGTACGCGACATCGTGAACATCACCGCCGTGGCTGTGATCGACGCTATTGTAGAAAAGAAAAAAGCTAATAAATGAAACGTCCTTTATCCAAATCACAAATAGTTTGTATCATTCTGCTTTGGGTGGCGCTTTGTTACATAGTATTGGTATACGCCGAACGTATTGACGGTCCTACCATACTTATGCTTATCATTTCGGCAGCATTAGTCTTTATTCCCGTCTACAAATCACTTAAAAAGAATAAATAATATCTTTTTATTCCTTTTTTGCGGCATAAAATATCAATTTTGATGTTTTATGCCGTTTTTCTTTATAAAATGCTTGTTAGTTCGATTTTTATGTTTACTTTTGCAACGTCATCAACAGAGAGACGATAGAATTTAAAAACAATCATATTAAAAGAAAAAAGAATTATGAATGCAGCTAAGGTATTAGAAGATTTGAAGAGAAGGTTCCCCAACGAACCGGAGTATCATCAGGCAGTAGAAGAAGTTCTTTCTACGATTGAAGAAGAATACAACCAACATCCTGAATTCGACAAAGCCAATCTGATTGAACGTCTTTGCATTCCAGACAGAGTATACCAGTTCCGTGTGACTTGGGTAGACGATAAAGGCAACGTGCAGACCAACATGGGTTACCGTGTTCAGCACAACAACGCCATCGGCCCGTACAAAGGAGGTATCCGCTTCCATGCTTCTGTAAACCTTGGTATTCTTAAATTCCTTGCTTTCGAGCAAACCTTTAAAAACTCACTGACTACCCTGCCGATGGGTGGTGGTAAAGGTGGCTCGGACTTCTCTCCGCGCGGAAAGTCAAATGCCGAAGTAATGCGTTTCACTCAGGCCTTCATGCTTGAACTGTGGCGCCATATCGGTCCTGAAACCGACGTACCTGCCGGTGACATCGGTGTTGGTGGCCGCGAAGTAGGTTTCATGTTCGGTATGTACAAAAAGCTCTCTCACGAGTTCACCGGAACATTCACCGGTAAAGGTCGCGAGTTCGGCGGTTCACTGATCCGTCCGGAAGCTACAGGTTATGGTAACATCTACTTCCTGATGGAAATGCTGAAGACAAAAGGAACTGACCTGAAAGGTAAAGTTTGTCTGATCTCTGGTTCGGGTAACGTGGCTCAGTATACCGCCGAAAAAGTGTTGGAACTGGGCGGTAAAGTGGTTACCATGTCCGATTCCGATGGTTACATCTACGATCCGGACGGTATCGACCGCGCTAAACTGGACTACATCATGGAGCTGAAGAACCTCTACCGCGGACGCATCCGCGAATATGCCGAAACTTACGGATGTAAATACGTTGAAGGAGCCCGTCCTTGGGGTGAGAAAGGCGATATCGCATTGCCTTCGGCCACTCAGAACGAACTTAACGGTGACGATGCACGCAAACTGGTTGCCAACGGTGTCATGGCAGTATCCGAAGGTGCCAACATGCCTTCTACTCCGGAAGCTATCAAAGTGTTCCAGGATGCCAAGATCCTGTATGCCCCGGGTAAAGCAGCCAATGCGGGTGGTGTATCCGTTTCAGGATTGGAAATGACCCAGAACTCTATCAAACTGAGCTGGAGCTCTGAAGAGGTAGACGAAAAGCTGAAAAGCATCATGAAGAATATCCATGAAGCTTGCGTACAATACGGTACAGAACCGGACGGATACGTAAACTATGTGAAAGGTGCTAACGTGGCCGGATTTATGAAGGTTGCCAAAGCAATGATGGCACAGGGAATCTTATAATCAGCAAAGAATTCAATCATAATGTCATAGTAGAAGTCCCCGTATCTCTGTAACAGGAGTACGGGGATTTTCATTTCAAACTGTCAATGCAAGTGCTTGAAGAGAAAGAGCACAAAGATGGGATACTAAAAAATGTACTCAAGCTCCGGAACAGCAAAATAAAATATCTCCTAATTCAACATCACCTCCGCATTCCATTAATCGTTCAGCAACAAAAAAAATAATATTAACAGACTATTTAAACAGACAGTCCGGACAGTTTGCTATAAAAGAACTTATTGACATCAAAAAAATAAAAACAATCGTCCCAATCTTTCATAAAACGAAAAAGTAATCTCTTTTTTTAGTTCATTAAAAATTTGCTTGTTTGTTTTAAACCATTTACTTTTGGAATTTTAAAAACCAAAGCCTTATTTTTGAAAAAATCACAATCAGCCTTATATTCTACTAAATGATTTTAAATAACGAGCCTAAGAAGAAGAAATTTGAGCAGTTTTTCATTATGACTTACCCAAAAGTCAAAGCGTTTGCATGGAAATTGTTGAAATCAGAAGAAGATGCAGAAGATATTGCCCAAGATATATTCGCAAAATTATGGACCCATCCTGAGATTTGGGAAAACCAGGAAACTTGGAACAGCTACATTTACACTATGGTCCGCAATCATATTTATAACTTTCTAAAACATAAATCAATCGAACAGACCTATCAGGAGCAATATACAAAAGAGGATCTGTCTATATCCGAAGCCGACATTCACGATCAACTTTATGCCAGGGAAAGCGAACTTCTGATGAAACTCACGATTGCCAATATGCCCGAACAGAGAAGAAAGATCTTCCGGATGAGCCGCACACAAGAAAAAAGCAATCAGGAAATTGCCGATGAACTGAATATTTCAGTTCGTACGGTAGAGCGTCACATCTATTTGGCATTAATCGACTTGAAAAAAGTGCTCCTCACCCTATTTTTTTTCTACATCGGTTGAGTAATCAGCCACAACTAATTGTCTTATCTATATAAAGGCTATAAAAATGAAGAATTATATTCAGAGAATCATCCGTTTGTTTGCAGCTTCCGATCCCGACAAAAAAGTCACCGGAGAGATCCATCAATGGTTGCTCGACCAGGAACATACCGAGGAAAAGGAAACGGCCCTGCACGACTTATGGAACGAAACGGAAGGAAAGGTCGACCAGACCACCTGGGACTCTCTCGCATCAGTATATACCAAAGTCGGAGCCAACTCCGGAGGCAGACATCAGCCACGCATCCGTTTTGCATATTACGCGGCTGCCATAGCGTTGTTGATCGTGTCTGTTTCGGTTACTTTTCAAATGACCAAACAGCACTTCACGGAGGCTCCCCTAATTGAGAACATAACACCGGACGGGCGCCTGAGCACCCTCCGGCTTCCGGACGGCAGTATAGTGGAAACTAACTCAGGCAGCATCCTCCTTTATCCTGAAAAGTTCAAAGGTGAAACCCGCACGGTTTACTTAATCGGTGAGGCCAACTTCAAAGTAAAGAAAAACACCGGCCAGCCTTTTATAGTTAGATCGGGCACCATGGCAGTGACAGCCTTGGGAACCGAGTTCAATGTCGCTGCTTATCCGGAAGAGAACGAAATGATTGCAACCCTGATTCATGGAAAAATAAAAGTGGAATGCGACAATGGAAAAGAGAGTTATATTGTCACTCCCGGACAACAGGTCACTTACCATAAGAGCACGGGAAAAAGCAAGCTCGCCGAAGCAAATATTGAAGACGTTACGGCCTGGCAAAAAGGGATGTACGTATTCAGAGGAGTTACTATGTCGGCAATTCTGAACGAACTGGAAAGACGCTACGCGGTCACCTTCCAGTATAACGCCAATTTATTTAATGATGATAAATTCAACTTCCGTTTCCGTGAGAAATCCACTTTAGAAGATATCCTGAATATCATGCAGGAAGTCGTGGGAGGATTCAACCATGAACTGAAGGGGAATATATGTTACATTAAACGGGATGCAAAAAAATAAAATGATTTAGTATATTTATTTGTTTAACCTTAAAAACAACTATTTAGCATGTAAAAAAGTATCCGGAAAGAGGCGGCCACCTAATTCCGGATATGAAATCTGAATTCTTAGCGTTAAAGCTTATGCTTTACTTTTTGGGAAATAAATATTATGATTTAACACTAAAATTCGTTCAAATCTATGAATTTTTATCGATTAAAGTCTATTTTTTTTATAATTTTTAGCTGTTTTATTCTACAAACAGCTGCCTTTGCTCAAAACAACGTAAAAATAACGATCAAAAAAAAGAATATCACGTTGCAGGAAGCATTGCGGGAAGTTGAGAAACAATCTGATTATCTGATTGCTTTCAACGAATCCAAACTTGAGAAAACCAAACGCGTTAACCTGAATATTAATGCTGAATCTCTGGATAAGACGCTGACTTCTATCCTGTCCGGAACGGGTCTTTCCTACAAAATCAAAGACAAATATATCATGATTATTCCGCAATCAAAAGTGGAAGTTGAACACAAGAAGCTGTCGGGTATAGTGAAAGATGACAAAGGAGATCCTTTGATCGGGGTCAATGTTTCTTTCAAAGACAGCCCTACCGGAACCGTCACCGGTCTTGACGGCCGGTTTTCCATCCTGGCTGCCAAAGGAAATGTAATTGAATTCTCCTATGTGGGCTATACCACCAAATATATTACAGTGGGTGATGCTTCTTCACTGACTGTCGTATTGGACGAAGACACCAAAGCGCTGGACGAGGTTGTCGTCACCGCACTGGGTATCAAACGTGCAGAGAAAGCGCTGAGTTACAGTGTTCAGCAGGTAAAGTCGGATGCTATCAACAGTGTGAAAGATGCCAACTTCGTAAACGGATTAACCGGAAAAGTAGCGGGTGTGTCCATCAACCGGAGCTCCTCGGGTATCGGCGGAGCAACCCGCGTAGTCATGCGCGGGGCCAAGTCCATTGTAGGAAACAATAATGTGCTCTATGTGGTGGACGGTATGCCCATCGGCAACCCCTCAAAAGGTGAAATCAATAATGATTACAGTACTCCGGGAGGAGGTGAAGGCATTTCCGATTTCAACCCGGAAGACATCGAGAGTTTATCGATACTGACAGGTCCCGCCGCTGCGGCCTTATATGGTTCATCGGCAGCCAACGGTGTTATCCTGATCAACACTAAAAAAGGTCAGGAAGGCAAACTGAAAATCTCAATCTCCAACAATACGGAGTTTATGACTCCTTACGTAATGCCGGAATTTCAGAATCAATACGGTAATGCAAAAGGATCCTATAAGAGTTGGGGTGAGATGTTGCAACAGCCCTCAACGTTCCGCCCGAAAGACTTCTTTAAGACAGGCGCCAATATCATGAATGCCGCCAATTTTTCAGTAGGAAACAAAAATAATCAAACGTTCGTATCGGTGGCAACCACGAATTCCACCGGCATCATCCCCAACAACGAATACTATCGTTATAACTTCACATTGCGCAACACTGCGAGTATGCTGAATGACAAACTCCATCTCGACCTGGGAGCCAGTTATGTTCTGCAAGGTGACCAGAACATGCTGTCGGCAGGACGTTACTTTAATCCGCTGGTACCTCTGTATCTCTTTCCGCGGGGTGAAGATTTTGAAGCGGTCAAAGTGTACGAACGATATGACACCAACCGCAAGTTCCCCATACAGGAATGGTCGTATGGTGACCAGGGCCTGAACCTGGAAAACCCGTACTGGATTGTGAACCGCGAAATGTTTGTTTCCAAAAAGAAACGTTATATGTTTTATGCCAACGTAAAATACGACATTCTGAGCTGGCTGAACATAGCAGGACGTATACGAGTGGATAACACCAACACCACATCCGAACGTAAACTGCATGCTTCGACAATCAAGCTGCATGCCCAGTCGGACAAGGGAGCATATAACCAAAGTATGGAAGAGTATCAGCAGACCTATGCAGATATCATGCTGAATGTGAACAAAAATCTCGGTGACTTCAATCTGACAGCAAACGCCGGATTCAGTTATGAAGATCACCTGACTACCGGCATGGGCATCGGAGGGAAACTGTTTACTGTCCCCAACCTGTTCTCTGCCTATAACTTCGATCCGTCTTCCGGACCCGGTTCGCAATCGCACATCCATACACGAAACAATTCGGTGTTTGTAAGTACTGAATTGGGCTATAAAAGTATGCTTTATCTCACCCTGACCGGACGGCAGGAATGGGCTTCCCAGTTAGTCAACTCCGACCAGCCCACCTATTTCTATCCTTCCGTCGGAGTGTCGGGCGTAATCTCCGAAATGGTAAGTCTGCCTAAATTCATTTCATTCTGGAAGATGAGAGCTTCATTCGCTGAAGTAGGAGGACCGATCAATTATACCGGATTGACTCCCGGAACCGTCACCGATCCCATGAAAGGCGGAGTCATCAATCCGATATCGATTTACCCTTTCCCGAACTTCAAAGCAGAACAAACCAAATCGTATGAGTTGGGAACTAACCTGAGACTTTTCAACAATAAAATCAATATCGACGCCACGGTTTATCTGACAGATACCTATAATCAGACCTTCCTCTCCAGTATGTCTCCTGCTTCGGGATATTCGGGTTTCTATGTACAGGCAGGTAAGGTACGCAACAAAGGTATCGAACTGTCATTGGGTTATAACGACCGGTTCGGAAAAGTGGGATATGCCACCAATCTGACTTACACAGCCAACCGAAATAAAATCATGAAGATGGTGCATGACTACAGGAACCCGGCGGACGGCTCGCTGTTCAGCATCACCGAACTGACCCTGCAGGATAAAGGAGGAGTTTACCTGCGGGAGAAGGACGCAATCGGGGATGTATACGTAAAAGGTATCCTTGCCAGAGGCAAAGACGGTAAACTGATCGAAGAAGAAGGAGGGTATAAAGTAGACCGCTCACAACGTATCAAGATAGGATCGGTCAACCCCGATTTTTCAATAGGCTGGAGACATAATGTAACCTGGAACAACCTTACTCTGGACCTGTTGTTCAACGGACGCTTCGGAGGTATAGTAACCTCTTCCACCCAAGCCTTCCTCGACGACTACGGTGTATCGAAAGACACTTATAAAGCGCGTCAGAACGGTGGTGTATGGGTGAACGGAACACAATATGATGCGGAAAAATATTATACGACCATCGGTGGCGAACAACTGATGGCATATTACGCGTATAAAGCGACCAACATCCGCCTTCAAGAAGCCAGCCTGAGCTATACACTGCCGGGCAAATGGTTCGGTAATGTGATCAACCGGCTGACGGTTTCCGCCATCGGACGCAATTTGTGGATGATCTATAATAAAGCTCCATTCGATCCGGAAATGACCTCTTCGACAGGTACCTATAACCGGGGAGATGTCTTTATGCCACCCAGTTTGCGTAGTGTGGGATTTAGCGTAAAGATTGAATTATAACCTTTAAAAAATGCAACACTATGAAATTAAATAAAATAAAGAATACGTGTAGAACGCTATCGGCCATAGCCCTTTTAGGTTCAACACTATGCACCTCGTGTATATCCGAAGATATCAACCGGAACCCGTTGCTCCCGACAAAAGAAGATGAAAAGATGGACGGAGTTATTTACGGGGCCTACCTGCCTAATCTTGAGAAAAGTGTAATCCCCGTCGGCACCGCTTCAGAAAGCACAGAACCGGTAAACCGCTATCAGATCGGAGTAAATCTGGCCGGTGATGCCTGGGCGGGATACATGTCTCCCCGCGACAACAAATTTAACGGCAGCAAGAACTTCACCAACTACTTCATGTACGAAAACTGGGTGAACTATGTGTATTCTTTTATGGTGACGGATGTTTATTCGCCATGGATGCAGATAAAACGCATCTCGCAGGATGAAGGAACAAGAAATGACGAGATTTATGCCTTAGCCCAGATCATTAAGATCGCGGCTCTGCACCGCACTACGGATATGTTTGGCCCGATTCCCTACTCACAAGTGGGCAAAGGTTCTTTTAAAGTGGCATACGACTCCCAGGAAAGCGTATACCGCTCTTTTCTGAAAGAGCTGGAAGAGGCTGTCCAAACCTTGGACGATTACTCGAATAAGAGCAAAGAAGTATTGCCTGCCTTCGACATTGTTTATAACGGCGATGTCAATAAATGGATGCGCTTTGCCAATTCGCTGATGCTTCGCCTGGCCATCCGTGTCCGCTTTGCCGATGCGGGACTTGCCAAAGAATATGCGGAGAAAGCCGTGAAACATCCCGCAGGCATGATCGACAGCAAAGAACTGGCAGCCCAGATGGGTAAAGGGGCCGGCCTGCAAATGAAGAATCCGCTGAAAGTGATTAATGAAGAATACAATGACACCCGCATGGGAGCCACCATCTACTCTTATCTGGCAGGATATAATGACGCCCGTGCTTCCGTATACTTTGTCAACAATAATGGCTTCAAGGCCGTACGGTGCGGAATCGCCAAGTCCGGAGACGCTTACAACGGGTTCACACGCCCCAACGTGCATGAAGACGATCCCCTCTATTGGATGAAAGCGTCTGAGGTATGCTTTCTGAAAGCCGAAGGAGCATTGGCTGGATTCGACATGGGCGGCAGTGCCGGTGACTTCTACAACGCAGGCATCCGTATGTCGTTCAGCGAAAATGGGCTGAGCAGTTCATCGGCCGAGAACTATCTGAAGGATCACACCCGTAAACCGGCCAATTATACCGACACCGCCAATGGTGAGTTAAGTGCAAACGCTCCAAGCAGCATCACTATCCGCTGGGAAAACGGAGCTACGGAAGAAGAGAAGCTGGAACGTATCATCACTCAAAAATATCTCGCCATCTTCCCCAACGGACAGGAAGCATGGACAGAGTGGAGACGTACCGGATATCCCCGCCAAATAGTCGTTGCCGAAAACAAAACGAACTCCGCGGTATTGATCGGAAACGGATACGATGTGGGAGGTGTAAGAAGAATGCCCTACCCCCGCACCGAGTATGAACAAAACAGCGAAAACCTGCACAATGCCATCAACCAGCATTTAGGAGGAGCAGACAATGCCGCCGCTAAAGTGTGGTGGGACAAAAAAAGCAAATAGTAATGAACCTGAAAATTAAAGAAACATGAATATGAGAAATACCATTTTTGCATTTATCGGAACGGCACTCTTAGTAAGCTTTGCCGCATGCGATGACTGGACCTCACCGGAGAAACTTGATGTGGAAAACGAAGCCGTGGGCGATCTTTATTCCAAACGGGACTCCGTAAAATGGGCTGAAGAAGATAAAAGACATAAAGAGAATGAAGTTGCCTACGAAAAATATCTGGAAAACCTGAGAGCTTACAAAAGCACCAAACACCCCATTATGTTCGGGTGGTTCAATGCCTGGCAACCGGACGGAGCGGGAAAATATCCCCGGCTGTCTCTTTTACCGGACAGTATGGACGTTGTTTCGATATGGGGAAACTGGCACTCTTTGAGCGAAGAAAAAATCAAAGAGCTGCGGAGTGTGCAGGCCAAAGGAACCAAAGTCATTATCGGCTGGATTATAGAAGACATAGGTGACCAGATAAAATGGGGACGCGACCAATGGCCCGCCGACGACACACAAGCCATCAAAGAGTATGCGCAAGCCATCGTAGATACAATCAATAAATATGGTTACGACGGATTCGACTATGACTATGAACCCTCGTACGCATCGCCGTTCAAGCCGGGCAACCATTGCGGTAATTTGACTTCTTGCTCACGCGATTATAATAAAGAGAAAGAAATCTTGTTTATGAAGACCATGCGCGAGCTGCTGGGACCGGACAAACTGTTTCATCTGAACGGCTCTATCCATTGGCTGGACCCGCGTGCGGCACAGTATTTCGACCGTTTTGTCGTTCAATCTTACAGCGGATCGGCTTCCAGTTTCGAGAGATGGACCAACGACATCCAAAACCGGTTGAATATCAAACCCGAACAGCTCGTATTTACGGAAAGCTTTCAGAACAAGCCCGGTGCACGAAGCAGATTTCCGGGCACATACGCCGGTTATGTGGCTTCCAAACAAGGCAATGTGGGAGGAATCGGAGTTTTTCATATTAACGAAGACGCATTTGAAGACGAAGCTTATGTTAATATCAGAAAAGCAATATCGATCATGAATCCTCCCGTAAAATAATTAACCTAAAAACAGTTTGAAACATGAAATGTAACGTATCTTACAAATATATGTTTATTGCGATCGGCATACTTTGCCCGTTCTTTTCTGCCTGTAACTATGCCGATGGCGAAGGGTCAGGCTCGGAAAACGCAGTATATATGGAAACACCGGACAATAAAGGCATCGCCAACTTTACTTTAGAACCCGATGGCGGAACAACTTATCTGACTCCCCGACTGGCCAATATCAGCCAAAGTCCGGTGACCATACAAGTGAGTTATGATAAAGAGGCTTTGGACAAATACAACAAAGCCAACGGAGCCTCGTATGAGCCCCTGCCTCCCTCCGCTTTTAAACTGGCAGATGCAGAGGGAAACGAGCTATCCGGCTCCGAAGGCATACGGGTACCTGCCGGTGACTTTTCAGCAAAAATAATGGTGAAAGTGGGACAACTGGATTCCAAGGATTTCCCCGCCAATAAGAAATATGCAATTCCTCTTAGTATCACAGGGGCTTCCAAATATTCGCTGATTCCCTCACAACGCAGTGCGGTCTTGCTCCTGAATCGCTCCATCCTTTCGTCAGTAGCCAAAGTCAGCGGTGGAGAAGGTATCCGGATAAAACCTGCCGGAATGCACACAAAGGCTGAATGGACCATTCAAATGAGTGCCATCTATTCAAGCCTGACCCGCAGCAACCTGACCACAGCCTATCTAAGCAACGGAACAGGAGGAGAATTCTATACCCGTATTTCATCTACCGCCGGTATACAAGTGAAAAACGGACGCGACGGAGACGACACATGGACTCAAATACCCCTGCAAGCGGGTAAATGGTTGCATATCACCTATGTGCACAAGGATAAAAAAACGACAGTCTATGTCAACGGAAAAGTCCAGAAGGTTTTCGAGAACAGCGCCATCACCTTTGGTGAAAACAGCATGATCATAGTCGGAAACTCCGGTTACCGGAACGACTATCTGCGCGAAATACGCTTATGGGATAAAGCGTTAACAGAATCGGAAATCAACGATTACTTATACCTCCCGATGGATCCGGAAACACCACATCTCATTTCGTATCTGCCACTAAGCAAAGAGGCGGGGATCAAAGACCTGAAAGCTCCCGCCGATATGGAGAATGTGACCACGAAAGCCCGTATTGAATATGTGGAAAACGTTAAATTTCCGGCAGATGAATTAGTAATTGTAAATCAAGAATAAAAAAGAGTTCAGAATGAAAAGAAGAATAAAATCCACCCCAAGCATTTTATGGGTTCTATTGCTCGTCTTGTCGGCATCGTGCAGTAAAGATGAAATACAGATAGTAGATCAGGATACAAGTTGGCAAATGGACAATAAGTATATCGAAGAAGATATCCGTGAGCAACTCGGCATCGATCCGTTCACTGATCTGGTGTACCTGGGATACTATGGCAAGCCTTATATACAGCTGGAAGCAACCAACGACCTGGTAAGTACCACCCTGGTAGGAAAGAACGAACTTTCGTTCAAAGTAAAAGTGACAAAGCCCTACAAAGAAGACATCCAGATCAATCTTATCAAAGAAGACAAATTGATGGCCGATTTTCCTGAAATGGTGGAAGGTATCCCCCTCTTTCCGAACGAAAGCTGCACCTTTGAGGGCAGTGTGCTGAAAGCGGGTGAACTGGAAACGACAGTCAAACTGACCCTCAAGGATGTTGAGAAGTTAAACAACCTATCGGGTTATGTGATGGCAATAAAGCTGACGATGGAAGGATCGCATGAACATTTGGCAATCGCCCGGACCCGCTCGGCATACTTTGTGAAACTAAATCTTTCTATACGCCTGGACAATATCGATTCAAGCAATAAAAAGATCGAAGGAAAAGGATTCAACAAAGAAATCGGGTTTAAATCGGATATACGACCGGAGAAATTGGGTTCGCTAAACGATGGTAACTTTACAGCCAACAACTGGTATACCTCCAACGCCCACAATTATCTGACGATTATTCTGCCGGGAAAACAGTTACTCAAAGGGTTCAGGATGGACACCAACAAATCGACAAGCGGCTCGTATATGCTTAAATCCTGTAGAGTGATGGTTGAAACACCGGACGGAAATTGGGTGAACCATGGAGTATTCGACCGTAAGAGTATGGATGGAATTGCTTATATAAGCTTTAAAAAACCGGTGGAATGTACTAAAGTACGTTTCGAGAATATGATGGCCTTCAATGGCAGATTTTCCGTTGATGTAAATGAAGTCACAGCTTTCCGGTAAAGCAAGATTTCATTACTTTTTATTCACACCGTGAAGGGGTGGGACTGTTAATTCATAAGTCCCGCCCCTTCCTTAAAACCATGTGACAGCACATTAATATACAAACAGGTGAAGCTGTACCCTTCTCCATATTATGCCTCTAAATGCATTTCATATTCCTTACTATCTTTAGTGAAAATGGTCTGCCATTGATCCGGCCTGATCGTCCGGCTGAGATAGTTCTCCTTCGGGAACAGCCTCAGCTACTTCACGTTCGATAATCTCCCCGATCCGTTTTCTGTTTTTGCGCAACAGATCATAAATTTCATTTTCATCAAAGCTATCCTCAAATATAATGGGATATTTTTCCGCATCTTCGTTGTCACCGTGATAAGCAAGAATATGCACTTCACCACAATGACCGTGGGAAATTACGGCGCAGTATTCTTTTAAAAGTTCAGCCAGTTTGGTGAGGAAATCAATTTCTTTAGTTGTCAGTAGTCCGATCATAGTGTGTAAATAGGATTGTTGTTATTTCAATAGCCGTAAAATAAGCGCAAAATAGTTGATTCTGCAAGCATATACACATTCCTTATATTCTATTTTTGAGCAAAGTAATATTCATTTTATTCATCTTATTCCATTTTTTCGTATATTTGCTTCGAACGGAACATTTTAACGGAAATCATTGTTCAAAAAGCAAAAAGAACATGGAAACAGAAGAAGAAATACAGAATGTAAATGTCCATCACGGACATAACATAAGGCGCACCCGGATCGAGAAAAACATCAAGCAGGACGCATTGGCAGCACTCGTAAACATGACACAACCGAATGTATCCAAATACGAGAAAATGCGGGTGATTGAGGATGAAATGCTAAATAGATTCGCAAGGGCGCTGAATGTGCCGGTGGAATATCTGAAAACGCTGGAAGAGGATGCACCTTCTGTGGTATTTGAGAATATCACAAATAATGTGCATGACAATAAAGATAGCTCAATGGGATCTACAGGATATAACAACGATAGTATAACTAACACTTTTAATCCGATTGATAAAATCACCGAACTCTACGAGCGTCTTCTCAAAGAGAAAGATGAAAAATATGCCGCGCTTGAAAAACGGATTCAAAGTCTGGAACAGCAAAATAACAGCGGAAAGTAATTCCGCAAACATATCTCTCCATATAAATGGGTGTAGCCATCCGACACTTAGGGTGTAGCCATACCGGGGTTAGGGTGTAGCTATCCGTCCCGGATGGCTACACCCTAATTATTATGTGCAAGTTCCATCGGGGCGGGCATCCCTCACCCGTTTCTCCGGACAATTCTTCGATCCGGATGCATTCCACATGACATTGCATACATATGACAGATTCAGCTTGAACCTGTCAAAATCACCTTTTAATAAGGAAAGAAGATCCCCAGGCCTTTAATATGAAGTGGTAATATGTTTCTGCGCTTTATTAAAAACATAAAATTTCTAACCAGCAATAAAAGTATAACTTCCTCTAATCTGCAAGGACGACTACAATACCGGACATGGTTATCTGGATATATTAGACTTACTGACATAGGGTTGTCATAGAAGTTGTTATTTTTGCACCATTAAGCATTCAACGTTGATTTTGGATGATTTTAGGTTGCTAATACCAAATACCCGACAATAATAAATTTAATATAACTAAATATGAAAAGATTATTTTTATGCTCATCTTTTGCCGATGTAGCCAATCTGCTTATTGATTTTGCTAATGAGGATTTAAAAGGAAAAATTATAGCCTTTATACCAACTGCAAGCCTTACAGAATCAATACGATTCTATGTAAAAACAGGGAAAAAAGCTCTTGAAAAAGTAGGAATGATTGTTGAAGAAGTTGAGATTACCCAATTTTCCAATGAAGAAATATCTTCTATATTACACAAATGTGATTATATCTATATAACAGGTGGAAATACATTCTTCCTTCTGCAAGAGTTAAAAAGAAAAGGTGTTGATAAAATCATATCCGAACAAGTTAAATCGGGAAAACTGTATATTGGGGAGTCTGCTGGAGCAATAATAGCATCTCCCGATACAGAGTATATAAAGAATGTAAACTTTGACCCAATAGAAAAAGCTCCTGAATTGGAGGACTATTCTTCTTTAGGTTTGGTTGATTTTTATACAATTCCCCATTATGGTAATTTCCCATTCAAGAAAAAAGGTGAAAAAGTAATTCAGCTATATAATGAAAAGTTGCAGCTTATCCCAATAAGTAATAAACAAGCAATTTTTATTGAAGACTCAAATATCCAAATTAAAGATGCAAGATGAATAGGATAGACCGTATTTCTGCTATATTGATTCAATTGCAATCGCATTCGTTAGTGAAAGCACAACAGATTTCAGAGCGTTTTGAAATAAGTATTCGTACTGTATACCGGGATATAAGAACATTGGAAGAGGCAGGAATTCCGATTATTGGAAATCCCGGTATTGGTTATTCACTGGCAGAAGGATTCAAATTGCCCCCGCTAATGTTTACTCAAAAAGAAGCCTTGTCCTTTTTAATTGCAGAGAAATTAGTACATGAACTAACTGATTCAAACAGTAATGAACATTACAAGTCGGGCATAGAAAAGATAAAGTCTGTCATGCGCTTTGTAGATAAAAAGATGTTGGAAACAATGGAAGAATGCCTGTCTGTCTTAAATACTTATAAATCATCTGCGTATAAGCCAGACATTCTTTTACTAATATTGCAAAGTATATATCAAAAGAGAATTGTTGAAATGTCTTATTTTACAGGTACTACATTAAGTGTTTCAGAACGAAAGGTTGAAGCTATTGGCATTTTCTTTTCGAGAACTAACTGGTATCTGATAGGGTTTTGTCTTCAAAAAGAAGCCTATCTTACATTTCGTATAGATAGAATTCAAGAAATACACATTCTTAATGAATTTCAATCACGAGAACATCCACCTTTTAAAAAGTTCTTGGATGAGTTTTACGACAAAGAAAAGTTATATGAAGTTGTCATAAGAATAGAAAAAGATAAAACATCCATGATAAATGATGATAAATATTACTACGGATTGACATCCGAAAAAGAAATAGACAATATGATTGAGTACCGTTTTATTACTTTTTCAATCAGTAAATTTGCACATTGGTATTTGTCTTTCGCAGATGTTGCTACAATAATAACGCCAAATTCTTTAAAACATGAAGTTAAAAATATTATCAATAACATCTCTATTTGATAACAATCAGCTGTTCCTGATGATAAAAAGGTGATGACCCCGTTACGGAACGGCGACTTTAGCAACAAGATTGGGCATTGCCAAACGAAAGATCGATAGATTTGGAGAAGTATTTGAGAGCAGATGTCAAAGTGCCAAAATGTCAAAATGATAATCCAATGGCTCTATATCCCGTTCTTTCGGACACGTCTCTGATGAAGTTCGGAAAAACGGCTCACAGACGATTCCCCGATTATCGTTTTAACAGGTCGTTCAACTGCTTCCTTATCAAATAGAAACAATAAAGGAGAATTATCCGCCGAAATCTCCTTATTAGAGTAAAATACCATTCCTTTACACACTTCGGACAGGATACTTCCCGGCGAGCAACGGGAAGAAAATACGTCCTCTTATCGCCCGATTTGCATAACAATATATGTAATCTGCCAAAACATTAGGAGATATTTAAAAAAGAAGTAAGCAAATTGGGAAAATGTAACCGTCTTTCGAAGCAAATGCTTACTTGTTTTGGGGTAAATGCTTACTTGTTTTCCGGAAAAGCAAGGCTCTACCGACTCAAAAGACCGGTTCTTCGCCTCCGGAAGTTCCTTGATATGCTTCTTTTCCCTCCGGTTCATCTGGGAAAAAAATTGGGAGAGTCAGAGGAAAGAGGTATTTCACACCTTTTTGATAGTTTAATAGGATAATAGAGAACAAAACGTTTTACCTGCCACAAAGCATACAAAGGGCACAAAGGCTTATTAATAAATAAAACCTCCATGCCCTCTGTGTACTCTGTAGTGAAAAAGGGATTTCGCAACGGTTCCTGTTTTACACTATTTTTTCTTTCCCGTTCCTTTGCCGGAATGGATATCGCCAGCACTGCCGGATGCAGCAGCTTTTTCCTTTACTTTGTCCTCAGACATCAGATGCCTGTTCTTCTCATATTCTTCATGGATCTGAACTTCCCGATTCTCCATGTCCTTCTTCAATTGCCTGTCTCTATTCATACTTTCTACGTTTTAAAGATTGGCAATATGACAAATCCGGAAGAAGAAAGTTTGGAGGTTTAAGGAAGTTTAGGAGTAGCCGGACTGCTTTTCATCGACCTTCCTTACTGAACCAGGCCGATCCGGACTTTATAATTTCCGGAAGTAAGTTCCGCTCCCGATTCCTGAAGGATGGGACGCGCTTCGGAAGTCATTGTTTCTCCATCGGCATTGGTGGCGGTAAGCGTATAACTTAAATGGGTTCCACCGGTCGGGACATTAAAATAAAGAAGGTCTGTCACATTACCTGCCAAGCTTGCCTGACGTCCTGTAGGACTACTTACGGTAATGGAGAAGTCTGTAAAGTTTGCCATAAATTCATCCGAATACTCAACGCCAACCCCGATATTAGCTTGCGGTGCTTTGACCGAAATCAGAGTTACATCCTCTGATACAATGGCGAAAGGGTAGTCGACGCTGTAAGTGGGTGTGCCCGATTCATTGTCCGGCGCCTCGGTCTGATCGGGAGTAAAGGCCTTCAGGGTATATTTACCAACCGGAAGAACGATTCTTTTGGAAAGTTCCGCAGCTCCCGGATCGTAACTACGGACACACTCAGAACCTTGCCAGATCTCAAGCTTAAGTCCGGCATCGACGGCACGAGTGATGGGAAGCGTTTCGGTATCACAAGTGAGGATGATGTTTTCTACGCGGAGATAACCGACAGAGTGATCGGGAGTAGTTTGCTCGCTACAAGAGGCTGTAGCAAGCAAAAGGAGAAAGAGGTATATATAGGTTTTCATATTTATTTGTCGTAAATTAGTTCCACATCGTCGATGAATAGTTCGTTTCCACGGAATGTCGCATCAGCAGTCTTATCTGTAGTTCCACTATTGAAACTTTTTAAATCATCATCAATTGACAATGCTTCTTTAGTCCCTGACTTAAATAGAACCAATAATTTATTAGGAACAAGTTTCATTTTATCAGGATCCGATGCATAATTAATAGAAAGAGTATACCGTTCATATGCACTTTTAGCCCCAGTTTGAAAAGAACTCTCACCAAGAATTACATCATCATGAAATAGCTGTATTTTCACCAAAGATTCATCATTACCTCTATTTGATATACATTTATACCAAAAACGAAGAGCTGTAGGACGAGAGCTATAGCTAATACCATAAGTTCTGTTACCATCGTCATCAGCATTAACTCCCAGATAGAGTTCACTATGCATTGCCTTTTTAGGAACTGCCCAACCTCCTCCACCATACCCCAATGTTATAACACGGATAGCATTTCCTTCGCCAGTAGGGGTATCAGAAGTAGGGCGACAGCCTGAGCGAGAAGTAAAAGCATAAGCCGTTCTTAAAGAATAGCATGCTGATACACTATTTAATGTCCCCCAACCACTCCATTCATAGCGCGCACCATAATCAGCACCAAAAAATCCCGGTGAATCAGTACCTCTTGTCACTGTAGCACCCTCCAAACTCCCATTCTCCAGCATCGTCTGAGGATACGTTTTCACCTCCACTCTCTCTCCCGGCACCTCTCCCCTATATTTCGCTCTCACATAATAAGAGGTTCCCGGACTCAGCCCTGCCTTTCGCAAATCTCCGGGCATCGCTTCCCAACTATTACCATCCGCACTAAATTCGTAAGCAATATCGGTAAACTTATCCAAGTTACCGGTTTTCACACTATCGGCAGTAAGTGTATTCAAAGTAAACTCTTTCGTCCAAACATTACCCGGATAATAACCAACCTTAAAGACGGGTTTCACAGTCCGGATGGTATACATCCCGGCATCACTCCAACGGTCATTTGCTTTTACGCGAACGGCTATTATATTATCCGTATCCTGTCCTCCATCGTGAGTCAACATGCCGGGAGTCACTCCGGCAAAGTCGATAACTCCCTCAGTACTTCCTGCTGCCAGGTCGGGCAACACAATATTCACAGCAGCCAAAGCCCGCCGATCTTCTTCGGAAAGCTCCGACAGCAGATATGTCTTATTCAGATGTTCCAAATGCTTATCCGCAAAGTTGAGGGCAAACTCCACATCCTGAACCGGACGCAAAGCAGTATACGAAACGCCGGCTCTCGACAAAGCGTCCGCTGTTTCCGTATAAGTCAGCACATGATTTTCATCGAAATCCTCACTGAAGACCTTAGCTTTCGGCAACCAGCTGTCGGGTACGGTTTCATTGATAGTGACAGGTTCCTGCCGGGCTTCCGTAGTGACCTCAAAACCAACATTGGAAGCTTTCATGGAGAGCTTATAATTATACTTAACGCCCGCTTTCACTGTCTCGATCGGATTCAAAGCATAACTTCCCTCCTGCCCTGTCTCTATAGAAGTACCGATCAATGCCATCGTCACCCGGCCTCCGGCTTTGAAGTAGGGATGTGTGACATCTCCCGGTTTCCACGTAACCGACTCACTACCTACGGTAACTTCTACGTAATAATCTTTCAGGCGTTTATCGAAAGCCTCCCGATTCACAATCTCAAAAGTAGCCAGCGCATTGGCTACTTTACAGCCAACGCTTACCGTTGTTGCCTTACCTTTCTCGATAGCGATATCTTGCACTTCTCCATAATAATAGGGTGCATCCAACTCTAATGCCGGATTCTCTCCAAGATAAGCCTTCAGTTGATAACTGCCTACCTTGAATACCCTTTGATCTCCGAAATCTTTCAATGCACCTTTGTATTCGGGCACGATTGTCCCATCTCTGTCACGCAGCAACTCAATCGTAAACTGCTGCCGCAATTCATCCGACAGTGCATCCGGCAAAGTCCGGGTAACCGCTGCTCCGTCCGTCAATACTATATTCAGGCTGCCGTTAGGCATCGTTTCTATTTCTTCCTGACACGACAGGAAAAAGAACAAACAACACACTAAAGATAAAACAGATTTATGCATAACTCCCTTTCTTATTCATACAATAATTCAAATTCATCTACCCACAGTTCACTGCCTACACCTACCGAACCGGTCACTTTCATTCCGGTAAAGTCGCCTCCGTAATGGCTCGAAGTGGCAACAATCGTTATCTTGGCGGGCTTCGCCGTTTTATTGGAGTAAGTCACATCGAACCGGAACTGAGTGTACTTGGTCACTGTCTCCTTTCCGACAAACTCTCCGTAACCGATCTCGTTATCTTTATCGTCCCACAAACGGAGATAGATATGGCATTCATCGTTTTTCAAGTTATCCGGATTGCCTACATAATCAACCGGCTTAGAAGTATATTTATACCATCCTTTCAATCCGGTGGGACGGGCTCCCGTAAACGAACGTCCAAACTTGGGACTGTCTTTGGGGCTTTGAGCATTAGTTTTATAATCACCGATGAACAAGTTGCCGGCAGCAACCCCTACCAATGGCACACTGCCCAAAGTAACCATATAAGCGGCTTTCCCGCTTACCGCCTCTTTCTCTTCAGGGCGGGTGCTCGAATCACGGCTGCCTGCCAACGAAGAGGTCACTCCGTCGTTTCCGGTCGCCCAATAGGAATTTGCTCCGTCAGAGTTCGGATACCAACTCTTCTTAAAGGTTCCTGTGGGATTCTGCGACCAGGTATCGAAGTTTAAGTTAGGTATTTCTTGTATCTTTTCGGTTGTGAACGCGGCTTCCGTACTGGGAATTTCTTCGACTACTACCCGCCAAACGTAGTCGGTGCCATCTTGCAACCCGGTCAGTGTCGTACTGAAAGTAGTACCACTTTCCAGTTTCACATCTGCCTCGGGTACAACGCTCCAGGTATCTTCCGACTTCTTCCTGTATTCCACACGGGGAGTGGTTCCCTGCTTCATGCCCCCATTCAGAGTGGCACGTGTGGCCCATACATCGGCACTGCCCGTAGTACCTGTCGATGTGGTACGCACCACATCGACCGTCCATAGCTCTTCTTTATCGAAACGGCTGACAACAAACTCTTGCGGTCTGCGGAAATTGGTTACGGTGGACGGATCGGGGGTGATGGTGGCCTTACTACCTCCCAGAATCATCTTTGTTATCTTGACAGCAGACAAATCCTGCTTCTGCGAGACATACACCAATACCGTGTGATTCTTATCATCGATGATGGCAGGCAAGGCCTGGTTCTCGACTTCGACTACCCGCTCGATGGTCTGACGGACGGTTATCATCCACTGATAATCCTGATAGGTACGCAGCAGAACAGGAACGGTCTTACTGAAATCGACCCGTGTATCTGCTCCTGCCGGCAAGTCGGCTAAAGCAGAAAAGCCGGCCGAAGGAAATTTATTGGGGCTGACGCAGTATTGTTCGTCTACGCTGTAAGTGGCTTCTTCGTTCACAACGAACCTGGTAATACGCAATTCTTCTATATCGACTTCATCACCTACTTCCACTACGATAGTGCGGCTGTTCTTGTTTATCTCGGCATCACCGGTCTGCCCTTCTACTTCGAACGCTGTAATTTCGCCTTTGATGTAAGGGTAAGGAATGTCATTCTGTATGCAAGCACCCAGAGCAAAGACCGACAGAAACAGGAATAGATAAATTTGTAAACTCTTCATTTCTCAAAACACTGCTTAAATTAGAAATACATCGTCATTCCGAGATTAATCGAGAATAAGTCTATCTTGAAATTACCACTTGCACTATGACGGGAAGCCTTGTTTACCTGATTGTGTATCTGATCGACCCATTTATAACTGAATCCCATCACTCCTACCGAAACTTCTACCGAAGCAAAATCGGATACGAATGCCGCCAATCCGGGAGCCGCACCGATCTCAAACGTGTGAGAACGCTGATAGTATCCCGTCAAGTCGTTACCCGTACCATTGGAGTGTTTCCCCTGCCCGTAAGCATAAGTCAGACGCACTTCATTGAAGAAGCCGAACACTTTGCTGCTGCCCAGCCCCATATAGGTACGCAGAAATCCGGATGCGGAGTAGTTATGCTCCAGATACATATCGTCTTTGATGTGGAACGAAAGATCATCTCCCAAATTAATGTCTACGTTTCCTATATTGAAGTAGGTACGGGAGTAAGTGAACCTGCCTCCCGCTGCCATATTGTCGGCAAAGAAGTATCCTCCGAAGGGACTCAAACGGAATGTATAACCTTTGGCATCGATATTTGCCAATACCAAAAACTGGTATTGATCAGCACTCTGCTCCGAATACGAAACTGTAGAACCCATAAACCATTGCCCTTTCGGGACAAACACACTCTTCACGATTCCACGGTCAAACTTCTTCTTTGCCTGGACCAGTACCGGACAAAGAAGAAGTAGAAATATAATTATTTTTTTCATTCGCTATGGATTAGTTGGCGGTAACAGGTGTACCGTACACCAATTCAAAATCATCAATCAACATGACACTGCTTTCGCTGCCGGTAAAGAAGTCTCCATATTTACTTGCAGAAGCAACAACGATAATATATTTGGGTTTACGGGTCAAATCACGATATTGCAGATCAATCGTAAACTGCTTCCAAACTACATTTCCGCTTTCATCGAAAGAACCTTTGGACTCTTCATCGGTAATGGAACCGTAGGCTATGACATCTTTATTGGCTTCGGAAAGATCGACCGTATAACGCGTGGGACTGCCTTCTTTGTTATTGTTGACTTCATAAGCTGTCTTAACTCCATTATCATCAACCAAACCTTCATTGTCAGTCAAGGCAATATAGATAGCACATTTATCACCACCCGAGTTTTTCAATTCCTCCACATTATGATCTCCACGATCTATACTGGTTCCACGAGTGTATTTGTACCATCCCTTCAGTTGCGTAGGACGTGAAGTAAACTCACGACCAAAACGTATACGTGCTCCCATCGGGCTTGTATACGTTTCCATATAACGCCCGATATAGATGTTACCGGCAGCAAATTTTCCGATACCAAACACTCCCACAAATTGCGAAGACAATTTGGCCGATTTACCACCTACGGTATGTACATCGTTGCTTTCTCCGATACTTGGATTTTTACTCATGGTAGCTGCTCCCACATTACCGGTATCCCAATACGAATTCTTAGCAGAAGCCTCAGCCGCAGTTCCCGGGAACCAAGTTTTTCCATTCTGATTCCATTCATCAAAACTTCCATTTTCCAGTTGTTTCTGAAGTTCGGTGGTCGCAGTCGTTATTTTTCCGTTTACTCCATTTATTGCAAAACAGAAATCATACTCCGTACCGGGAATCAGACCGGTTATGGTTGCAATAAGCTTTCCATCGGCCTGTTCAACATTGGACACCGTATTCCAATCTTCCGTTCCGGAAATGCGATATTTACACTCTTTGGTAACAACACCGTCAGGAAGAGGAAGAGTTACGTCTGCAAAATCAGACCAGACATTTACACTCGGATTACTTTCTTTAGGAATGGAAATATTCACATTATACTCTTTGGTAGAAGGATCTAAAGTAACAGATACACCACCAATAGCACCATTGGCCTTCATAGTATAGTTAATACGATAGTGCTGACGTTCTTTTACATCTGTAATCGGTTCGGATTCAAAAACAAAAGAACGTCCATCCGTATTTGTCAATGCCAACGAAATATTCAGATTATCCACCGCAAAATATCCGGAACGTGTTTCATCCTTACCAAAAACCAGTTTACCGGAAGAATTACCCACAGAACAGCTCAGTTTCGAAAAATACTTCTTCACGTCAGCACTGTAATTGACTGTCACTTTCACATTAGCCAAACGGCACTCTATATTCACATTCTGATTTACTTTCGGAACAACCGTTACTTCGGTCTGTCCCCAATAATAAGGTTCATCAAATCCGGCCGTCGCCACATCAACCCCTTTTGAGAAAGCATTAATGGTATAAGTACCCAATGGTAATTCAAGGGGAGCAGATGTCCAGTTATGCCAGTCATCAGTCTCTTTCACAACAGTCCCTGCTCTGTCAACTACCTGCAAGGCAATCGGCAACTCTTCTGCCCTTGTCGCCGGAACCAAAATCGTACTTGTATTCTTCTCCACAGAAAACTGGAGATAGCCAGTCTTGCCGTTAGAAGTCTCTTCTTGTTGGCATGATGCCATCACAAGAGTAAAGACAGAGACGAACAAATATATATATCTTTTCATTGGAAATTCAAATTAGTTTTTCACCACTTTTACTGTCAATTTCTTGGCTAACTCCTTACCATTATTATCAATCAGTTTAATAGTAAAATAATGTTGCTGAAGGCCAAACGGTGACAACATAGGCATAAAGCCGGATACATCAAAGATGAACTCTTTTTTATCTTTAATCGGATCATTCGGATCAATCAAACCAATACCGGATCCGTCTTCCAAACTACCTCCAAGTTTATCTTCCAAATCACCGGGATTAGCCAAATCGAATGTTTCTCCCAACCCCATTTGAGAAATCAAACCTATAAACTCATTAGAGTCTGAAGTGATAGTCACAAGCAAGTTCCGGATTCCGGCCGGAGCTTTCATCGTTACCTGAACTGTCGGCGGATTGTTCGTATCCACTTCCACCACTTCATCTGCTCCGATAATCTCCGGTCCATCTTCTGCCGGCTGATCCGGTTCTGTCGGCTGATCCGGCTCCTCTGGTTTCGATTCTTCAATCAGTTCAGTTGGTACTTTCACTGTTATGCCGGTCTCGTCCATTGTCAAGTCAATATCCAACTGTATCCCCAATTTCGGATCAGAAGGGGTCACATCCGGATCTTCCGGGTCCTCACCCTCTTCTACAGGTTTCACTGTAACATTAAAAGAATCACCTCCCTCCAAGCCTTCTTCATCGGGTTTGGTTACAGTATAAATAGTTTCAATGTCTCTACCTGTTTCCTTCTCAGTTACTTTTGCCACAATTTTAATCGAAGTGGCTCCATTGGGAATGCTGAGATAAATTGAACCTAAATCTTCCTTCTTCACATAAATAACTCCGCCAATCCCATTTGAAACGGTGAACACATAATCGTCGGCAAACATACTGAGAAACTCGTCCGATACATTCAAACTGACCTTTACCGTTGCCGATTTACAGAGAACTTCCGCCTTAGATTCCATTCCCTGCTTCACTTCAATAGAAGAACTTCCTTCAAAATAAGGAGTACGCGAAGCATCTTGCAAAACACCGCTTTTAGCCACAATCTTATAGTTCCCTACCGGAACGACCAACGGCAAGGCCTCTTTCAGCTTCGCATAGCTGGCAAACGAACGAACCACAGCCTCAGTGGCATTATCAACAATCTCTACTTTATAGGTATTCACATCCAGTTCATCAGTAAGTGACGTACTTTCAGCTTTTGTAGAAGGCGTAGCCTGCGTCTTGTTCACCAGATCCAATGTCAGAAGTCCTTCGTCATTCTTCAAATTATATTTGCCTTCCAGCTCATTTTTCATCTCGCAGGAACTCAAACAAAGTGCTATCAATGCCAGCACTGCATATATGTTTCTTATCGCATTCATATATACCAATCTTTTATATTTACTTACTTGCATTACCCGGCCAATACTCTTCCGGAATCTCAATATTCACATCCTTATCTTCCGTACCGGTATCCACGGTTACGTCCAACGATGCAGTACCCGTAGAAATAGTAATCACCTCCGGATCTACTGTAATAGTAAGATGCGTTTTGGGAGCTACTTTTTTCTCGGCAACCAAAGCTTCCATCACCACCGCATTGCCTTCTTTATCTTTGAAACCTCCTACAGTGATAGATACATTCTCACCATCGGCATTTGCTTTCAGATAAGCATCCTTACCGGAGTCTTTTTTCATATTTACTTCAAAAGGAGCAGTCAGGTGTGAAGTAGAAAGGGAGACAGTACAATCCGAATAATATTTCAGAAAATCTTCCGTATAAACGACTGATACTTTAACATTAGCCGGCTTACAATACAAAATAACATTCTTTTGTTCACCTTCACTGACAGTGAACTCCTGGCTGCCTTCCACATACAGTTTATCGAAACCTGCATCTACATTATCACCGTAGAAGGCTTTCACCGTATATTTTTTGCCGGCAGTCAGATCGATAGACAAAGGCATATCCTTGTACAGGCCATCGTATAAAGAGGTACCGTCGCCCTCGTTGACCGTAACTTGATAGTTATCGACTTTTTTGTATTCCGCTTCGCTGACGGAACGGGTTTTCTCTGCAAAAGAAGGATTGGCTGAAAGCCCAAGACTTAAAGAACCAACACCGTATGAAACAGCATCACTGCCGGAATCACACGAGGCAATACATGAAATTAGCATCGCCATACTAACCATAAAAGAGAGTCTTTTCATAATGATAACTACTAAATATTATTCATAAGTTGTAAAAACCGCAGGCAAAATTATAGTTTTCTTTTATTATAATAAATACACAACCTTCGATTCCTTACAAAATCTGAAAAAAGGACCACAAATAGTTGTTTAATCATAAAAACAGACCACAGAAAAGGGCTAAAACAAGAAAGTCCCGCCTTTCTTATGAAAAACAGGACTTTTTTATACAATATTATTTTATTATTTCTCCGGCATAAGAACCACTCCAAGTTTCTTTTTACCATCCATTTTCACAACAATCGGCCTCTCAAAGTGTATGTGACGAAGATATTCAGTCTCAAATACGGCAGGTTGCGCATTCAGAAACTCCTGGTTGTATATTCCATCATTCATAAACGCATTGATGGTGAAATAACCTACACCAAAGGAGGTCAGATTCTGGAAGAAATGCGTCCCCTGACTGGGGTCTACCCGGTAATTGGTCAGTCCGGCTTCCACAATGACACGCGCAGCAGAAATATGCGGCCACTTCACCGGGATACCTAACCAAGTGTCACTGCTTCCCCATCGTCCGGGTCCGACAAGTACATAGTTCTTGCCTTCATTCAGGAACTGCTGGTTAAGTTTCTCTATTTCCCAAGCTATATTCTGATTGTTCGATGCACTGTAATGATCGGTCTTGACATATACGATATCATGTATTTCGTTCATAATGCCATGCCCCAAGGAGTTATTGGAACGGAGCAGCACATCTCCGTCCGGAATAGTAGTAAGATCTTCATCCAGCATATCTTTACTGTCTACAATGGGACGTACCTGAAGCAGATAGAACGTACCGGTCTTATCACGGTCATGATTGAGTGTCACTGCAAATTCGATCTCTACCGGACGGCGCATCTCTTGCTGCCCGTAACGAAGTACCCAGCGCAGGATGCGTGCCAACGGAAATACATCGTGCTGCAAGATGTTGGCAAACGTAATCACTTTACGCCCACCGGGATATAAACCGTCACGAATCACCTGGTCATACGGATCATAAGTAGAAGCTATATACCGTAACGAACCGTCTTTTTCGGCTTCTTTCACATGCAACTTCAGAAGATTGAATCCATCATCAATCGAAAAGTTATCACCGGCATTTTTCAGATCGAGAGCGTAAAAACGGGTCTGCGTCTCTTTCAAGGCAATATCCAGTTCACTGGTTTGCAACACCTTTGAAGGATGGGCAGGCGAGAAACGTAAAGTCATACCTCCATCCACGATATACTTGCCCAAACCGAGAGCCAGGTTTACCGTACCTTCTTCAGCTTTCTCGTCGCCAATGGGATAGTAATTGAGAGATCGGGCTACACCGGACATCGAAGGATAATAACGGTCTCCGTACTGATTGCCGACCACTTGTTGCAGAATAACGGCCATCTTTTCCTGATCGATCACATTCGAAGTGGCCTGCATATATGCCTTACTGTCGCGGAAATAAACAGACGCATATACGCCTTTAATGGCATCGGACAGCATACGGAGCATCTCATATTTATCATCCAGATAAGGAATCATATAGGTATTATAGATTCCTGCAAAAGGCTGATAGTGGGAGTCCTCAAGCAAGGAAGAAGAACGAATGGCGATAGGAGACTTCACCACATCGAAGAAAGTAAAGAAGTCTTCAACCAGACGGTCGGGCAACTTCGCTTTCAGGAAGTATTTCAGAATCGTATCGTCATCAGCATCGGAAAGGGCAATCTGATACAGATTATTGCTATCCATAAACTCGTCGAATACATCGGTACAAAGCACCACTGTTTTCGGGATAGCCACACGGGCATTCTCAAATTCTTCAAATTCCGGATGACGCTTCACCATATTGTCAATAAACGCCAGTCCACGCCCCTTTCCTCCCAACGAACCGTCTCCGATACGGGCAAAGTTTGAATAACGGTCGAAGCGGTCGCGTTTGAATACAGCTACCACTCCCTGATTTTTCATTTTTCGGTATTTAACAATGGCCTCAAAGATGATTTTACGATGCGCATCCACATCTTGCAGACTATGCCAGGTGATGGGACGAAGGAATTCCGCAACCGGAAACATAGCACGTGAATACAGCCAACGTGAAACATGATTGCGACTGATGTGATAAAGGAACGATTCGGCAGGAACGGCAAAAAGAATATTCTGCAACTCTTTCAGGTTCCGAACCCGGGCTATCTCGACACCCGTCTCAGGATTACGGAACACGAAGTCGCCAAAACCGAAATTATCGGAAACAATCCGGCGAAGATCGACATCCATTTTCTTGGAATTCTTATCAATGAACGTAGCTCCATACTTAGCCGCATAGGCAGCGTTCTCTGTCTCGGACGACTGGATGATCAAGGGTACGAACGGATCTTTCTTCCTGACTTCCGCACAAAGCTTGATTCCTGCCATGCCGTCCTTCTCTCCTTTCTCCACACGGGGAAAGCGGACATCGGTGATGACTCCCAGTATATTATTGGTATACTTATCGTATATATCCATTGCCTCCTCATAAGTACGGGCCAATACTATTTTGGGACGCCCGCGCATACGGAGTGTACGTTGATGGGCATTCAAAGCCTCGGTAGAGAACTCCTGACTCTGCTTCAACACAAATTTATAAAGATTGGGAAGCACGGATGAATAGAAACGGATACTGTCTTCTACCAGCAGAATCAACTGCACGCCCACCTCTTTCACGTCATGCTCCAGGTTCATCTTGTCTTCGATCAGCTTGATGATGGACACCAGCAAATCAGTATTCCCCAACCAACAAAACACGTAGTCGAATGCACTCAGGTCCTCGTTCGCTATCCGTTTGGTAATGCCGTGACTGAACGGTGTCAGAATAACGATCGGTATCTGTTCGTACTTCTCCTTGATATGGCGTCCGATATCAAAACTATCGTTGTCTCCCGTACCCGGCATGCAAATCACCAAATCAAACGATACACTCCCAAGTTGTCTCAACGCCTCTTCCTCGGTAGAAACTTGCGAAAAACGAGGGGGATAACGGAGCGAAAGCGAGGTGTATTCATTGAAAATCTTTTCATCGATACGTCCGTCATCCTCCAGCATAAAAGCATCGTAAGGATTGGCTATCAATAAAACATTAAAGATTCGCCTTGTCATCAGATTGGCAAACTGAGTATCTTTAAAATAGAGCTGGTTTAATTTAAATTTGCTGAGCATGGGTTTCCCGTAGTTTTAAAATTCAACAGACAAAAGTCGCTGTTTTTATTGGGAAAAGCAAGAAAAAGCAATTCACTTTATTGCCAACTCCCAATATAGGCACAGATTATCTTCCCATTTCCGATTTGAAAACAAACCGAAACATCAAAGTCGAGAAATCCGAAAACAGAAAATGACCGAACTATTTGTTTTGTAATAAACACTCTGTATATTTGTGAATTTACTAACCGTAACCAATTGAAAAACATGAAAGCAATATCCTTATTAATTATAATAGGTATAGCAGCCACCTCATGCATACGCCCCCGAAAACCGGTTTACCCTGCAACAAAAAAGGTAGACAGCATAGACATATATTTCGACACAAAAATTCCCGATCCATATCGTTGGTTAGAGAATGACACTTCCGACGCAACCGCCGCATGGATAGAAGCACAAAACAAAGTCACTGCCAAGTACCTGGAAGCCATCCCTTTCCATCGGAAATTATTAAAACGAATAACCACCCTGTCTGACTATGAAAGAATTGGATTACCGGTCAAGAAAGGAAATAAGTACTATTTCACTAAAAACAATGGGTTACAAAATCAAAACGTGATGTATATACAAGACTCTTTGAGCAATAATCCACGCATTTTTTTAAACCCTAACCGATGGTCTGACGACGGTACTGTATCACTCAGTAGAATATCATTCTCCAAGAACGGTAAATATGCTGCCTGTGGCATCTCACGCAACGGTTCCGATTGGCAAGATCTATATATCATGGACACCACAACCGGGAAATTTCTGGACGATCACATTCAATGGGTAAAGTTTCAGGAAGTGGCTTGGGATGAACAAGGCTTTTATTATAGTGCTTATGACGCTCCACCAAAAGATAAAGAGTTGTCAAGCGTAAACGGAAACTCCATGATTTATTATCATAAACTAAAGACACCACAGGCAAAAGACAAACCGATCTATCAAAACCCATATTATCCGGAGTGCAATCATTCCGGGCACACAAGTGATGACGGACGTTTTCTTTTCATAAACAACGGCCTTTTAATGAAAGATCTCACCCAAACAGACGCACCTCTGGTACAACTGGCCAATACGGGCTATCGATATAGCCCAATAGGCATCATTGATAATAATATTTATATTTTTACCAACTACAAAGCTCCGAAAAGACGTATCATGGTAGCTGATATCAACAGTCCCACGTTGAAAAACTGGAAAGAACTGATTCCAGAATCCGATGCCGTATTATCCAAAGCAGAAATAATTGGTGGAAAATTGTTTCTCACCTATAATAAAGATGCTTCAGACCGGGCCTATGTCTACAATTTAAATGGGAAACAACTACAAGAGATCAAGCTTCCTTCACTGGGTACCGTCTTCTTTTGCGGAGAAAAAGAGGATAAAAAATGTTTTTTCCTCTTCACTTCTTTCACCACCCCGAACACAATTTACCAATATGACATTGATAAAAATGAGTATACACTATATTATGCTCCGAAAATAAAGTTTAATGCAAATGACTTTGTGACGGAACAAATATTCTTCACCAGTAAAGACAGTGTGCAAATCCCAATGTTTCTGACTTATAAGAAAGGATTAAAGAAAGATGGAAACAATCCTGTACTTCTTTATGGTTATGGTGGCTTTGGCCTCACCCTCACTCCTTCCTTCGCCATCGAACGTATCCCGTTCCTCGAGAACGGAGGTATCTATATACAGGTCAATTTACGAGGCGGTAACGAATATGGTGATTCATGGCACAAGGCGGGAGTCAAAATGCAAAAACAGAATGTTTTCGACGACTTTATCAGTGCCGCCGAATATCTCATTAAAGAAAAATACACTAATCCGAACAAAATAGCCATTACCGGTGCATCGAACGGAGGATTACTCGTGGGTGCCTGCATGACACAACGGCCTGAGCTATTCCGCGTAGCCGTATCTCAGGTGGGTGTGATGGATATGCTCCGTTATCATAAATTCACCATAGGCGCATCATGGAGCACAGACTATGGCACAAGTAGCGACAGTAAAGAAATGTTTGATTACTTACTGAGCTATTCTCCGCTGCACAATCTGAAGTCGGGCACAAGATATCCTGCAACATTAATCACCACAGCCGATCACGACGATCGTGTTGTCCCTGCACACTCGTTCAAGTTTGCCGCAACTTTACAAGCAGAAAATGATGGGACCAATCCTACTCTCATACGTATCGATCACAAGGCCGGACACGGCTTCAACAAAGCCACAACAAAGTTATTAAAAGAGCAAGCAGACGTTTATGCATTTATCATGTATAATCTGGGAATGAAAATGAAAAACTGACATCTATTTCCCAATGCTCTTTCTATCATTTTATCATTATTTAATCAAAATATTCCATGCAATTAAATAACATTAGAAAAGTTTTCCTATATTTGCGATACGATAAAGTAACATTTTATCAGAATCAACCTATTAAAACATACTATTATGAACATCGAAAAAATCATGTCCTCTTTAGAGGCTAAACATCCCGGCGAATCAGAATATCTTCAAGCTGTAAAAGAAGTGCTTCTCTCTATCGAAGATATATACAATCAGCACCCTGAGTTTGAAAAAGCCAAAATCATCGAAAGACTGGTAGAGCCGGACCGTATCTTTACGTTCCGCGTGACATGGGTAGATGATAAAGGTGAAGTACAAACCAACCTGGGATATCGTGTTCAGTTCAACAACGCTATCGGCCCGTATAAAGGCGGTATCCGTTTCCACGCTTCTGTCAACCTGTCTATCCTGAAATTCCTCGGATTTGAACAGACCTTTAAGAATGCCTTGACTACTCTGCCGATGGGTGGTGGTAAGGGCGGCTCCGACTTCTCTCCACGTGGCAAGAGTGATGCCGAAATCATGCGTTTCTGCCAGGCATTTATGCTTGAATTGTGGCGCCATCTGGGCCCGAATATGGACGTACCGGCCGGTGACATCGGTGTAGGAGGACGTGAAGTAGGCTACATGTTCGGTATGTATAAGAAACTAACCCGTGAATTTACAGGAACCTTCACCGGAAAAGGACTTGAGTTTGGCGGTTCACTGATCCGTCCGGAAGCTACCGGATTCGGAGGTTTGTACTTCGTCAACCAAATGTTGCAGACCAAAGGTATCGATATAAAAGGCAAGACTGTAGCTATCTCCGGATTCGGAAATGTTGCCTGGGGAGCTGCTACCAAAGCTACCGAGTTGGGAGCAAAGGTTGTTACAATCTCCGGCCCGGATGGTTACATCTATGATCCGAACGGCATCAGTGGGGAAAAGATCGATTATATGCTTGAACTCCGTGCTTCGGGCAACGATATCGTAGCTCCGTATGCTGACGAATTCCCGGGATCTACTTTCGTAGCCGGTAAACGTCCTTGGGAAGTGAAAGCCGATATAGCCCTTCCTTGTGCCACTCAAAACGAATTAAACGGCGAAGATGCCAAAAATCTTATTAATAACAATGTTCTTTGTGTCGGAGAGATCTCCAACATGGGTTGTACACCCGAAGCCATCGATCTTTTCATCGAACACAAAACGATGTATGCACCGGGTAAAGCAGTCAATGCAGGTGGTGTAGCAACGTCCGGGCTGGAGATGTCACAAAATGCCATGCACTTGAGCTGGAGTGCAGCAGAAGTAGACGAGAAACTCCATACCATCATGCATGGTATCCATGCACAGTGTGTGAAGTATGGTACAGAACCTGACGGATATATCAATTATGTGAAAGGTGCCAACATTGCAGGCTTCATGAAAGTGGCTCATGCCATGATGGGACAGGGAATCATCTAAAAGCTTTGTTTAGTTGTATTTGTGAATTGCGTTACTCATTTCCTGAGACAGGATGTGGGTAACGCTACTTTTTTCTGAAAAGGTTTCATTTTCAACTAAAATAGCCTAACTTTGCATTTCGAAACCAAATAATTGTTACGAAATGTTACAACCCGAATTAAAGATGCGCCGCGATAAGATTCGCGTGCTGATGGCTCAACAAAACATTGATGCCGCTCTCATCACTTGTAATGTAAACTTGCTCTATACGTATGGCCGTGTTGTCAGCGGATACCTCTACTTACCTCTCCACTCACCGGCCTTGTTATTCATCAAACGCCCCAACAATATTACCGGCGAACACGTCTTCCCTATCCGAAAACCGGAACAGATTCTTGATCTGATTAAAGAAAGCGGATTGCCTGCCCCTCAGAAACTGATGCTGGAAGGCGACGAACTGTCATATACAGAGTACAATCGCCTTGCCGCTGTTTTCCCAGAGTCGGAAATTGTAAACGGAACTCCGTTAATCCGCGAAGCGCGTAGCATCAAGACTCCTGTAGAAGTGGAATTATTCCGCCGTTCGGGTGTAGCTCACGCCAAAGCTTACGAACAGATTCCTTCTGTTTACCGTCCGGGAATGACCGATCTGGAGTTTTCAATCGAAATAGAAAGGTTGATGCGTCTGCAAGGTAATCTGGGAATCTTTCGTGTGTTCGGTCAGAGCATGGAAATCTTTATGGGCAGTGTACTGACCGGAGACAACGCCGCTTTCCCTTCTCCATACGATTTCGCCTTAGGAGGTGAAGGACTGGATCCGGCTCTCCCGGGAGGACTCAACAGAAGCCTGCTAAAAGAAGGTCAAAGTGTGATGGTAGACCTCGGAGGAAACTTTAACGGATATATGGGCGATATGAGCCGCGTATTCTCCATTGGTAAGTTGAGTGATGAAGCGTATACAGCCCATCAGGTCTGTCTCGACATACAGGACGCCGTATCATCTATGGCTCAGCCCGGAGTTGTATGCGAGGATTTATATAATACAGCCATCGATATAGTGACCAAAGCCGGTTTTGCCGACAAGTTCATGGGTATCGGCCAGCAAGCAAAATTCATAGGTCATGGTATCGGTCTGGAAATTAATGAAGCTCCGGTGCTTGCCCCCCGTATGAAACAAGAACTGGAACCGGGAATGGTCTTCGCTCTCGAACCTAAGATTGTAATTCCGGGTGTAGGTCCCGTAGGTATCGAAAACTCGTGGACAGTAACACAAGAGGGTGTAGAGAAACTTACTATCTGTAACGAAGAGATTATTGAGTTGCAATAAAAACAAATCCCAATAGATACCCAAAAGACGACTGTTGTGCTTTCCACACCACAGCCGTCTTTTTCATATCACTATTAACTTTACTAAGGAATTTCTGTTACCGGAGTCTCCAACTTAATGTTTTCCCATCCCACCCATGTAGGAGAAACCATACATTGCGGCTCCTGAATTTTATCGATCAAGGCAGTAGCACGTTTCACTGCAACACTGGTTCTTTCGAACAGCTCTTTCATGGAAAGGTTACCTTTAGCGTCACGGATCGTCTTTATCAGGAAATACGTATAATATCCCTGCTTCTTTTCATGGTAAACACTTGAAGTCTGATCGCCACTGCTGGACGAAAAACTCAATGTGTTTCCTTGCGGCAATCCCACTTTCGGAACAACACGCACGCCCTTCTGTGCCAATAGCGGAGCAGCACTCTTATAACCACCGCTAAAGCAAGCATCGAGGAATACATAAGCCCCCTTCACCGGATAAGTAGCCAATTTTTTATACAGTCCGGACAATGAAATACCCAGACGGATATTCTTACCTGTAATATCCACCGGAAGTAAATAAGGTTCCTTAGTAGCCTCGTCATTATTTCCATGACCGGAATAATAGAATATCAGTTCGGCTTGCGGATCGGTGCTTGCCATGTTCACCAACCAGTCAAGTTGTTCGTGCATCATACCGGCAGTAGCATTCGGCACCACCTTGATCTGCCCGTCGGGTACCCCAAAGGTACGTACGCAATATTCACGGAACAGCACAGCATCGTTTACGGCATAAGGCACATTAATTTCAGCATTGGCACCGGTCATACTATAATCCTCATTACCGATAATCAAAGCATAACGGTGGCGGTTCACAGCTCCCACAGGGACATCCTCCATCAACTCACTCTTGAAACTCAGCGAAAAGTCTTTCACATTCACCTTCCGTGCAGCCACATTTCCACTCAGATTGATAGAAGCGGCAGAAGACAGGTAATCTCCCACTTTCACTTTATAAGCCTCGTTCAGGAAAGTTGAACGGGTAGACTCCGTTACCGCCAGCATTACGGCCACGGAATCTTCATCAAAACGCTTGTTCACCAGGAAGCCGTAATCGAGCACAGCCACATCCCCCGGAGCAATACTATCAATTGTCATTTCCGGAGAATCGGTAGTAAATATGTTCTTCGGCAATGTGAAATTCACCTTCACCTTACGCGCAGTCTGTGTTCCAAAGTTTTGCAAGGCAACCGTCAGCTTTCCGTTTTTACCCAAAGTAATAGATGTACCCTCAGACGCAAAGAACTGATGGTCGGCAATGCGCAAACGAGGCATTGCATATTCCTGAGTATTCACAATCAGCTCCGAAGGATCGGCATCAAATCCATTCGCTTCGAATGCATAAATGTTGATCTTAGCCAGGCTCGTGGGCAACTCTTTCTTTGCAAGATAACGGAATGTATACTGTTTGGACTTCCCGGCCGGAATATTGCCTCCGTCCAACTCACGCGGACCGTCGAAATACTGATCATATCCCTGCTGCTCAGCCAAACGGATACGTATATTATACGCATCTCCTTTACCTTGGTTCTCAATGGTAAACTGCAAAGCGAAACTCTCTCCGGCATCAATTACCTTATTATTATTGGCATCCGTAAACTGATCCATCTTGATTACCAACATGGCCGGTTCCACAGGTACCGGAACAGACTCCTGCTCCTGAGCTATATTTTCAGTCTTCTTCAACGCCTCTTTGTAAGCAGCCAGCCGGGACGGAAAAGCGGTATAAGAAGCTCCGTCCTGAACTATCTTAGAAAGCACTTCATATTCCGGTTTCATATCCATATACTGATATACGCCTGCCAGTCCCTGCATATACAATTTGGAAGAAGGATCTTTCTGCAATATCTTCAGGAAAAGATCTTTAGCGTCCATCAGATAGCCCGATGCGCGCTGACGTACCAATGCATATTCAGTATCGTTGGCAATGGTAGCCCCATTGTTTACGATCTCTGTAGCACAATTGAAGTTGGCACGTGCCACACCGGTCATCAATTCAAAACTCTCGGGATGAAGTGCATACAAGCGTTTGTAGATATCCAGTGCCTCCACATTCTTTCCCTGCCGTTCCAGAATGCGCGCCTTGATAGGCAATACCTTATCATTATTCGGATCCACAGCCAGAATGCGGTCAATCGCACCAATCAACTTTTCCATATTATTGGTGGCGATATGTACATTCACCAGATTATACAAGAAATCGAGTGACACCGGATATTTGGCAATAGCCTGTTCCAGCACGCGTTCCTGATCCGCATATTTCTTCTGCTTCTGATAAATCATGTTCATATAAACATAACAGTCCTTCTGCTGAGCTTCCGTACCGGTATTAAGATACTCCTGAAAATACCTCAGCGCCTGTTCGTTCTTCTCCAGATTAAAGGCCGATACCGCTGCATAGTAAACCACCGAAGCATAACGGTTATCTTTCGGCAACAATTCACTGCGGAACAACTGCATCTGCGGCATATCGATATATGCAGCGGCAAAATCCAATGCTTTAGCCGGCTGTTTCTGTTCCGAATAATATACCGCCCCATTCAGCAGATAAGGATACAATGCTTTTAGCCTATTCTTTGCTCCCCCTATATACTGACCGTTATTCGGTGCCTCCACAACCTTCATGAAATTCGCGTAACTGTCCAGCAGATAGTCATACATAGCCGTTACATTCGTTCCTTTATCGCGCTCGCTTTCAAAAAGCACATACTGTTGGTTGGCACGCTTAGAAGCGGAGGACGCATCCTGCGCCCCCACTTTACCGGCCATAACAACAGTGAGAATGATTGTCAGTAAAAAAAATCTTTTCATCGTTTATTGTTGAAATGCATCCATAATTACAAACTCTACATTGATCTTGCGAAATTCTCCACCACGTTCTTTAGCTACTTCCACATGATATTCGTAGTCGTTCTTCGTATTACCTAATGTTGTCACATTCTTTTCGATATAACTCTTCACACCGGCAGCACGCATCAGTGCCAGCTGTTCGTTCTGTGTGATTCCGGCAGCCTTGGTCACCGTGATATTGTCGAGATTGCCATCTTTGTAATATGGCTCGTCCACGAACTCTCCGTACCGTCCGTCATAAGCCAGGCGTCCACGAATCGGAGCCGCATCGGCCGAACCGGTAATAATCACTTTCACCTGCTTACCCTCTGATAAATATTTGGAAAAATCGCCTTCAAAAGCATTCTTGATAATCTTCATCAAAGACATGGCGGCATTTGAGCGTTCAATGTTATAACCACCGGACGGGAAGTCTTCCTTAGCAGAAAACTCTTTATTGATCACCTCATACTGATAACCCACTTTATAATTGAGAATTTTTTTGCCGTTAGCATCCACACCCGGAATAACCTCTGTCTTCACATTGATCTGTGTGTTATCGGTAATCAGTTTATCCTGCTTTTTCTCTTCGATCACCTGTTCCTTTATTTCGGCCAATTGTGCTTCCTCACGGGTAGCCTGCTGCATGATTTCCAGAGGGACAAAGTTTTCATCCGCTTCCAAAGCAGTCAACTTCGTCCGTCCGATATTGTCATAGATATAAACCTTGTTGGTCGTTTCGTTGGTAACCTCCACATAGGCCAGTTCAAATTCATCTTTATCATTCAGCACATATACGGCATTCGAGAATTTCATTTTACCTTCCTCAAAGTCCCCTGCCTCGTTAGCCGGAACTTCCAGTCCGATAGACGGCAACCCCTTAAAACCGATATTCAACATATTATTAGCAGCATCATATCCATCCAAAAAATTCCGACAACGGTTTTCTACCTCTTCCATAATCCATTGAGATACGGTCACCCGCCAATGCCGTAGCAACTTCCTGAGCAAACAACTGCTGCTGTTTAACACGGGTTTCATCGTTCACACGGATAGCATAATCCTCCATCGATTCTCCCTGCATCATCTTCACCCATTCATTCATCTTGGCGTCTACTTCCTTACCCATAATCTTTCCATAGAATGGGTTCAGCCCGTTCGCATCCCAGAAGACCATTTGCTTCGTGCGATTGGTTAGCATGAATACCTCGCTATTCTGATTGTTCTTAAAGAAACGTCCACCGGTAACACCGCCTATAGGATCTACAATCTCCTGCTCTATGACACCATTCTTCAAGTTGATGATCTCGATATTCTTCCCATCTTTTACCACACTGATGTATTTTCCTTCGGGATGGAATGACGGAGAACTAAGCGTTCCCCCCAACTTATCGAAGATGTCCACCTTATCCCAGTTTTTCGTATCGATAATGGTCAGGTGATTATCCTCCGTGGTTACTGCCAGCAACGAAGCATCCGGAGAGAAAGTCAGTTCTTTGACAACTGCCGACATAGGAATCGCTTTTCTCAACTCCTTTGTCTGGAAGTTCCAGATATTAATCGTCTGTCCTGTCCCTGCTGCAATAAAATAATTGTTCGAACTCATAGCCAGTGCAGTAGCCGGAGCATCTCCCTGGATATAAGCCAATGGCATATATTCTTTCGTATCATAAATAACGATTTCCCCTAACGAGTTACCTACAACGAAACTACGGGCATCGGTAGCATAACACATGGATACCGGCAGCGGTTTGGCTTTCAATTTTTTACGTTTCTCTTTCAATTCGAAAAGCTTCTTATTCCTGTCGCGAAAAGAGTAAATGCTTACCGGATTCTTCGCTCTCAACACGGCGATAGAACTTCCCGTCGGATTAAATACGATACGCTCAATTTTGCGTAAATCATTAATCGCGATATCGCGCATGGTATACAACGATCCGTCAGACAAATAAGCAGTACAAAAAGTCGTGTTATCAAACGCATTAATCTTTTTCTGAGAATCAAACCCCCTTTTTTCTACAACTTGTGCCATTGCTTGTCCGCAGAACATCGCGGTGACAAAACAAAAAGCAATCCCTCTGTAAGTGTAAAATCCACATTTCATCCTATTCATACCTTAAAATGATTTAGTTTATGTTTAATAGTGTTTTGCAAAATAAGCATTAATTCTGCAATCTATCACAAACAGAAACTCCTTTTTTTTCATTTCCCGTAAAGTTTAGTTGTTAATACATAGAAATGAAAAAAGAATAGACAGAAAGACTGTAGAAAAAGAGCAGGTTTGTAACGGTTTTCCGTTACAAACCTGCTCTATAGCATATATTCCCTTTCCTTACGTGATTAGTCGGAAATCGAAAAAGACAAAAACTTATTGCATTTATTTATCCACGTTTCGTACGGGATTCAATCCCATTTTCTTAGCTTTTTGAAGCATAAATGAATAAGCAGCCTCGTATTCATTGGGAATCACTCCGTCCAAAATAGCATCTTTTATAGCACTTTTTAACGACCCCACTTCCTTGCAGGGTCCCAGATTAAACACCTCCATAATCTCTTCCCCACTCACAGGCGGCTGAAAGTTACGGACACGGTCTTTCTCTTCCAAATCTTTCAACTTCCGGCGAACCAGCTGGAAATTATTTAGAAAGCGCTGTTTACGTTCCGTATTCTTTGAAGTAATATCCGCCTCACAAAGTGTCATCAGGTCGTCTATGTCATCTCCGGCTTCAAAAAGCAGACGACGCACGGCCGAATCCGTCACCACATCATCCGCTATCACGATGGGGCGCATATGCAGGCTTACCATCTTTTGCACATACTTCATTTTCTCGTTCATCGGCAACTTCATCCTCCTAAAGATATTCGGAATCATCTTTTCGCCTATGAAATTATGATTATGAAAAGTCCATCCCGCCTTCGGTTCCCAGCGTTTAGTCACCGGTTTGGCGATATCATGTAACAAGGCAGCCCAACGTAACCAAAGGTTATCTGTCACCTTGCTGATATTGTCGAGCACTTCCAGCGTATGATAAAAATTATCCTTATGGGCACGCCCGTTCCGGGTCTCCACCCCTTGTAAAGCCACTAATTCCGGAAAAATCAACGCCAACAACCCACTCCTGTCCAAATCGATAAAACCTTTGGAAGGGATAGGTGAAAGCATTATTTTATTCAGCTCGTCCGCAATGCGCTCACGTGAAATAATCTCAATCCGTTCCCGGTTACGGCAAAGAGACTCAAATGTATCGTCATCTATGTAAAAATTCAGTTGGGTAGCAAAACGGATACAGCGCATCATGCGCAAGGGGTCGTCACTGAACGTTATGTCCGGATCGAGAGGAGTACGAATGACCTTTTCCTTCAAATCATTCATGCCTCCGAACGGATCGACCAGTTCCCCAAACCGCTCCTTATTCAGGCAGACAGCCAGAGCATTGATCGTAAAATCCCGGCGGTTCTGATCGTCTTCCAACGTTCCATCCTCCACAATCGGCTTGCGTGAATCCCGCTGATACGATTCCTTCCGTGCTCCTACGAATTCCACCTCCGTTCCGTGATATTTCACTTGTGCCGTGCCGAAATTCTTAAAAACAGAAACATGCGCACCCCGTCCCAGACGTTTACCCAACGCCTCGGCCATAGCAATGCCACTCCCCACCACAACAACATCTATATCTTTAGAGGGACGCTGCAGAAAAATGTCGCGGACATATCCGCCCACCACATAACATTCCAATCCCAACATATCGGCCGTCTCCGAGATCTGTCCGAAAATGGGTTCACTGAAATGCTGCTTCAATTCCTCCTGAGTCAACTCTATCATCTTCATTTTTCTTTTTTACAGTGATTGAAGGTGGTAGTCTGTTACTAACACCTTACAGTTAATTAGGCCGCAAAGGTACAACTTTTCGCTCTTCACTTTCCACTCTTCAGTCTAAATTTGTATTTTTGCCCTTTCTAAGTAAAGAACAACAAAATGAAAAAACTGATTGTCCTGGCATGTACATTGTCACTGCTGACTGCTTGTGGTGACAACATCGAGAAGAAAGCGGGTGAAAAGCTTGCAGCTGCCCGCGCAGCTTTTGAACGCAACGACTACAACGAAGCCAAGTTGCAGATCGACAGTATTAAAATTCTGTATCCAAAGGCATTCGATACCCGTAAAGAAGGTATCAAACTGATGCAACAGGTAGAACTGAAAGAACAGCAAGAAAGCCTTATATATCTGGATAGCATGCTACAAGTCAAACAGCAAGAGTTCGAAGCTATCAAGAATAAATATACTTTTGAGAAAAACGAAGAATATCAAAAAATCGGTAACTACTTTTGGCCTACCCAAACCGTAGAGAAAAACCTGCATCGTTCCTTCCTCCGCTTCCAGGTGAACGAACAGGGAGTAATGACACTGACATCCATCTATTGCGGCCCAAGCAATATCCACCACGTAGCAGTCAAAGTGATAGCACCAGACGGAAGTTTCGCTGAAACCCCTGCGTCCAACGACAGCTACGAGACTACCGATCTGGGAGAAAAAATCGAAAAAGCCGACTACAAAATGGGAGAAGACGGCAACGTCCTCAGTTTCCTCTACATGAACCGCGATAAAAAGAATATCCGTATAGAATATATCGGTGAACGTAAATTCACAACGACCATGACTCCGTCCGACCGAGAAGCACTCGTCGGCACTTACGAACTGTCCAAACTCCTTTCAGCCATTCGTCAAATTCAACAGGAGAAAGAAGAAGCCAACCTGAAAATAGAATTTGTGAAAAGAAAGATGGAACAAAAGGCAAAAGAAGAAGCAGCGGAAAAATAAAGATAACAAAGTGCCTCAAAAGTCTGTTTCACCACAGATTAACGGATCACACAGAAATACGGTTCACAGGCTATCGTATTTATTTGTTCTATCTGTTAATCTGTGGTGAACTCTTCCTGTACCTCTCTATTTTCATTCCCTCCGAAAACACCTTCCCGATTATTCTCCGCTATCCTGTCGGTATCCATTATCGAACACCTCTCCATGCCCCCACTCTTCATCCCATGAATTTCCCCAATAATACAGAGTTCAAATTAAAATAAAGATAGCAATTTTTAGGTATTTTCAGGAACAAGTTCATTATGTGTAGCGATTACACAGACTATTCATTGTATCTATCTTTGTCCCCCGAAACATTTGAGTACATATGATAGAACGCTAATATGAAAGCAGTAATCATTTCTATTTTTATCATCCTTTCCACCTTTACTACTTATGCTCAGCAAAGAGATATTGTACTGACAGGAACAGTTACGGATCATCAAAACGAACCGCTTCCCGGTGCCACTATCCGCATTAAAGGTACCCAATTCGGCACAGTAACAGATACCGACGGGCATTATCTGTTACGTGGCAAATGGAAAGAAAACGATCTAATTCTTTTCTCTTTCATAGGAATGAAAGAGATACGTGTGAAATACACCGGTCAGAAAGTACAAGATGCAGCCATGCAAGAAGATCCCAAAGCACTGGATGAAGTGGTCATCGTTGCCCGGCAGAATATCAACGAATTGGATATTCGTGCCAAATCCGGCGTTGTACAACGAGTCGACGTAGAACGTCTCAACAGTAAGCCCATGATCGATATGTCCCTCGCCCTACAAGGAGCCGTACCCGGTCTGATTATTACCAATACCGGCGACCTGGGCTCCAAACCGGAAATTCGTATTCGCGGAAATTCATCTTTCCGTAAAGGAGATATGGCCAACGAACCCCTCTACGTTATGGACGGCAAAGTAATATCATCCGATGCCTTCATGACTCTTAACCCGGCCGACATTCAAGAAATAAAGGTTCTGAAAGACGCCGTAGCCTGTGCTTTATACGGCATAAAAGCAGCCAATGGTGTAATAGAAATCACGTCCCAGCGTGGCAATCCCGACGGAAGGTTAACCACCAGTTACAGTTTCAATATAGGTATCACCACCCGTGGACGCAGAGGAGTCAAAATGATGGATAGCGAAGAAAAATTAGAATTGGAAAGACGTTTACAGAATATATCGACTCCGGGATATAGATACAGTGAAGATTACTATCGGAAATATTATGCTACTGCCCCCAACCTCGACGAGTTGATCGCAGAAGGACGACAAGTACTCGATTCATTAAAGAATATCCATACCGACTGGTTTGATGAACTGATACATCGCAGCATCTACCAGCGCCATAACCTTAGCATAAAAGGAGGAACAGATAAGACATCTTATTATATATCCACCAATTATGCCAAGCAGGGAGGACGAGTACCGGGTAATGACACTCAACGTTTCACCGCCCGTATGAGCCTCGATCAGAAACTGGGAAACTGGGGATATTTTTCCTTAAGCACCGATGCAGGTTATTCGGCAACCGATACTCCCAACGGCAGTACCCATTCCCCTACAGATCTGATTTATCAACTTAACCCTTATGAAACCAAAACCGGTAAATTAATCTCCTACTCCGAAAAATCATCCGAATACACATTAAATGATTTGATGAGCCAATACCATAGTAAATCTACCGATAAACGTGGCGGAGTAAGCGGAAGTTTCAACTTAAGACCATTCAAAGGTTTGGAGATAGATGCAGTGACCGGTATCGATTTCCTTCTGAACGAAGCCCTTACGCTTGTTCCTTCCACGTCTATAGCAGAGCGGGAAATGGGAATCGCGATAGCCGAACGTGGAAAATTAACAAAAGAAAAAAATACAACGACCAATATTTCCTCCAATATACGTATCACTTACAACAAGACATTCGCCGGAAGACACGACCTGACAATCGGTGGAAACATGGACTACTACCTGACCCAGACAGATAACATATCTGCCACCGGATACGGAGTGGGGACACAAATGTCACTAAACGCAATCAACCACTCCATCACCGGAGCCCGGAAGCCGACAGCCAGTTCGCTTCTGGACAAAACGGCTCAGTTAGGATTCGGGGTAGTCATGGGCTACAGTTTCGATTCCACCTATGACCTTTTTGCTACTTACAAAGCCGACGCTTCTTCCGTTCTCCCTCCAGACAAGCGCTGGAATGCAGCATGGGCCGTAGGCTTGGGGTGGACCCTCAGCCGATACCCTTTCCTGAAAAATAATAAGGTCATCACTCTCCTGAACCTGAAAGGTTCCCATGGACGTATGGCAAACCTATCCGGAGTATCTGCCTCCGCCACAATCGGCACCTTCAGCTACTCCACCAATTATTACGGAAATGCCCGTCTGCTACAGTTACTCGGATTTTATAATACCGATCTGAAACCGGAACAGACTTCCACAACAGACTTCAGTCTATCCATCGAATTCTTCAAACGGCTGACATTAGGTCTCAATCTCTACCGCCGCGAAACGAGTGATGCACTGCTGGACGTCCCCATCCCCCTTTCCAACGGTTTCAATACCATGAAACGTAACATCGGTGTATTACGCAATGAAGGCTATGAACTGAACGCCGCAATAAAAGTGCTCGATACACCGGACTGGCGTGTATCTTTACGCGGTTCACTGGCCTACAACCGTAATAAGGTAATCAGCCTGTACTATACCGACCGTTTATACACCAGCGAAACCGCCCTGACTCCCGACTATGAAGTCGGAAAAGCCTATAATATGCTTTATGGACTGAAGTCATTAGGCATAAACCCTATCACCGGTCTTCCGGTATTTCAAGGAGCCGATGGAAGTGAGATTTCCCCGACACAAAATCCGGCCAGAGAAAACTTCATCGTTTTGGGGCATAGCACTCCTCCCTACAGCGGTACATTCAACCTGAATTTCTCCTATCGGAATTTCGATTTGGATATGGACTTTTACTATGTGTTCGGCGGCATTAAACCCTACAATTATTCTTATATCCGTTCAGCTGACAGTGCCAATAAGAATGCCATTCAAAAGCAATTAGAAAACATGTGGTTCCACCGAGGAGATGAAGGAAAAATATACCATTCTCCATTTTACATATCTCCTGCCAATGCTTCACTCCAACAGCCCAATACAGAAACCGTCGGGAAAAGCGATTATCTGAAATTGGCCATGTTGTCGCTACGCTACCGGGTTCCACACACCTTTCTGGAGAAAAACTGTCATTTCATAAAATATGCCAATATCGCCTTTCAGGCATCCAACCTTTTTATGATTACTCCTTATAAAGAGTCCGATCCCGAAACAGGTTCATTAGCCGGAGCTATGCAACCCGTATTAACCATCAATCTTAGTTTGACTTTCTAAATACAAGTAATATATGAACCTGAACCCAATAATAAATAATTTCCAACGCCCAATACGCAAAGTACAAATCTGTTGCATATTGATACTCAGTTGTACAGCCTGTTCGCTCAATATCCCCTACGAGAATCAGTATTCAGATCCGGATGCCATTACCACAGTAACTGCCGCACGCGAACTATTGGCATCGGCCTATGATGCAATTCCCAAGCCGGAATTCAGTTTATCCGTATTGAGCGACGACTTCCAGCCTACTTTTTTAATAAACTTGAATGCCGACCTGAATAACCTATATAAATGGCATCCTAAACCGATGGAGGACTTATCGAACTCTCTGTGGGAAAAATACTACTCAGCCATAGGCATAGCCAATACGGTACTGGAGCGCATCCATTATGTATCCCCTATTTCAGACAGTGACAAGCAAGAGTTGCAATGCATCGTTAGCGAAGCAAAAACGTTAAAAGCATATTGTTACTTCAATCTGCTCAGACTTTTTGCCCCCACCTATCCGGAAGGTCCCGAAAAAGACGGAATCATCTTAAAGGAGCGGTTCGAACTTGCCTTTCTAAAACGCTCGAGCATCAGTGAATGTGTGAATGCTATCCGCCAATTACTGACCGAAGCAGTTACTGTAGACAACCGACCTTCACAGGTCTACTGGTTTTCCCGGCAAAGTGCTTATTATCTATTGGCAGCTTTAGAACTCTATGCCGAAAATTACGATAAAGCCGAAGAATATGCCTTAAAAATCCTGTCTTCAACCAATGCATACGATGTCCTGGCCCCCGTACATTATAAAAAACTATGGGAACAAGAACCATGCGATGAATGTATTTTTTCTCTGCATACCACCAATTCATATTATACCGATATGAATTACGAAAGGAAGAAAGGAGACTACTTCACGATCAACTCCACACTCACCAAGTTATATGCTGTCGATGACATCCGTTACGAAGCAACGGTCTATCCCCAAGAAATGCCTGGTGAAAGCATCGGCGAGACCTTACCGGTACTATATCTGGGAAAATACAACAAACAGAACTGGAATTATAAACCTATACAATATATCAACAAACTTCGTGTATCCGGCATCTGCTTTATTCTTGCCGAAGCCTATTGTCAAGACCAGAAAGGTCACGATGCATTGGCTCTGGAAGTGATAAACAACTACCTGGCCCAACGTGAAGCTCCCTTGCTCGACACATCACTTTCCGGTGCTCCCCTATTGAAAGCTATCCTTCAGGAAAAGTGGAAAGAATTTGCCGGTGAAGGTGAACGTTACTTTGATTTAAAGCGCTATCGGAAAAGTCTGCTTTCCGATTGGAATCTCTCTGCCGCAATGAAAAGTAAATCAATCAAATCAGACGACTACCGTTGGCTTTTCCCCATTCCGAAAGGCGAATATCTATATAACGAAAATATATCGCAAAATGCAGGATGGACCAAAATCGAAAAATAAATAAAATACTAAACTAAATGAAAACTATAATGAAAAAGCTGTTTATCTACGCAGTAGGCATCTGCCTACTGCCTGCCTTCACGTCATGCAAAGACGATAGAGAAGAAAATAAATATACAGGAATCAACAAAATCTACCTGTCTGCCGAAACCCCGGTTATTACCGAGTCCGAAAACATTCCATTAACAGTAAATGTAGATTTAACATTGACCTGTGAACAGGACCTCGTACTCAACTTTGAATTGCCCGATGATAAAAACGGAGTTCTAAAATTAGAGAACAATCCCGTCACGATTAAAGCCGGAAAACGTTCTGCAACATTCGAAGTAGTTTCCAACCAAAAGAATTTATTAACCGAAGATACATACTTTCAAATCGGAATTTCTCAATTCCCTACCGATAATTTAATGCTAAACGAAACATTGCAGGTACGTGTCAAGCCCAACCCTAAAATTCCGGAATTGTCCCCTCAGCAAAAAGCGTTAATCAAAGGTTATAAGACCAAATACGGCATTGACCTGAATAAATGGCTCGGAATCCTCTCTTGCCATACCACTGTGCAAAGTCCTGCAGATGGGTATCTCCAACCCTTTGCAGCAGCATTTACGAAAGAATATGATGGTAAGACCGTCATCACTCTCAGTGAGCAGGCCACAGAAGACATGCCGGTATTAAAGATGACAGACAATCCATTCGGACTGACCGAATATTTATACTTTGTACTTCGTTCCGAGACCGTAGCAGATCCGGAATTCTGGACTCAGCAGCCGGAACCGCAAAAACTGATGAAACTACTCAACTGGAATAAAGAAAGTAAAGAGACATTTGCCGTATCATTGGATGCAATCAGACTCAAAGACATCACTTCCACTTCAACCCGGCTGGAATATCTGGGTCCGGGAAAAAACTATTATGGAGATCCTATTACCATCGTTCCATTTACCTACCAATTCAGTGCTTTAGACCGTCAAAACAAGCTCCTGGAAAGTGGAAACGCAGAAATTAAAGAGATCAATGACCAGGGAGCTTCCGCAGATCCGGCTTACTACCTCAACTGCTACGATCTTGTCAATTCTGACAACTATGACACCCCCGAAAACTTTATCAAATCCACCGGAAACATAGACTTTGCCACAGATAAAATGACTTATCAATTTCTCCTGAGCCATGTCAACGCCGGAGGATACACACGCATAACCGTAGTTTATGAAAAGAAATAATAAAAACAGATATTTATACATAGCAGCTATATTCATAGCTGCTATGCTCCCATGTATAGCCTGCCCACAGTCCAGTCCAATCCTTCTTCCGCCCGGAACGGTAGAGGGACGCCTTCCCAACGGACTGCACTATCTTATCCTGCACAATGCTTCTCCGGCATCCAGAGTAGAGTTCAGGCTAATCATGCGGGTAGGTTCCGTACAAGAAACGGAGCAAGAGAAAGGCTGTGCCCATTTCCTCGAACACGTAACTTTCGGCGGTACCCGTCATTTTCCTAAACGCTCTTTAGTAGAGTACCTCGAGTCCTTAGGAATGAAGTACGGACAAGATATCAACGCTTTCACCGGTTTCGACCGTACAATCTATATGTTCGCAGCTCCCACCGATCATGCCAAAGACGAAGTTCTCGATCGTTCATTACTAATCCTATGCGATTGGTTGGACGGTGTCACTATAGATCCGGAAAAAGTAGAGAATGAAAAAGGAATCATTCTTGAAGAACTACGCGGATTCGATCCGGAAGACGATTTCTATCCGCTCAAAATCGGACAAGGCATATTCAGTCACCGTATGCCTTTGGGCACAACAGACGATATCCGCAAGGTCACCCCGCAAGTGCTCAAAAATTATTATCGCAAATGGTATGTACCCTCTTTGGCAACATTGGTCATTGTAGGCGACATATCTCCCTTGGAGACCGAATCTAAAATCAAAGAACGTTTCAAATCCCTGCCCGGACGTCCGGTCAATGACTTCCGGACCTACCCGTTAGAGTACACCCGGGGAATCCATCTGGCCTCCATACGAGACTCGCTGCAAACCCGTACAAAAGTCGAATTAATGATTCCACACCCTTGCACAGTAGAGCGCACCATGGAAGACGCTATAACAAAGGAGAAAGGACGCCTGCTCGTCAGTGCCATTTCTTCACGATTCCGTGCCCGGAAACTAAAGACCGATGTTACAGACCAATGGTATTTAAGTGACAAGAACCACTTTGTTCTGACAGTGGAAGGAGAAAACAGAAAAGAAATACTTACATCTATTTCCGCAACCGTATCTCTGTTGAATGATCTGATACGCAACGGATGGCAAGAGGACGAATTACAAGATATTAAAAACAATTTTTGCCACCGGATGAAATCGCCCACCGGTTCCCCGTCGCGTCCTTCCTCCATGTGGTGTGACGATTTCGCCGATTACGTCATATCGGGAGACCGCTATCTGACCGATCCATCCCAACAGCAGCAACTCAAAGAAGCCATGTCCCGTGTCTCCGGCCAATCTTTGCAAGCACTGCTCAAGGAGTGGATGTCTTACCGCGAAGAAACTCTATTAGTAGCCTGTTCAACCCATCCGGGACTGGGAGCCCCGTTATCGGAAACCGAAATAGCGTCGGCATGGACCCAAGGCGAGCAAGTCGAATGCACTCCCTTTCTTTATTTCCGTCCTGAAAAACAAGAAGAGATCGACATTGAAACTCCTCCATGTCTGGCAGCCCGTTTTCCTTTTGATTCCGCATCTATATTACGACAAACAGAATATCCGCAAAACAGGATTCGTGAAGTAGAACTGAAGAACGGCATACGGTTAGTCCTCAAACCTACCCTTGAGGCAGATTCCAGCCTACTGATCACCTCTTTTGCCCCTTTCGGCACTTCTTCCCTATCCGACGAAGAGTATCCTTTATTAGAGGGATTTGCCGGATACATAGATATGGGAAATATCGCAAAAGTAGATGGACAAATTTTGTCCGATTACCTCTTCCGGAAAGAAATCTCACTTTCCATGGCAGTCGAGAATCACTGGCATGGCTTCATAGGCATGTCTCCCACTGCAAATGCTCCCGAGCTATTCAATCTGATTTATGAAAAGATATTCGATCCCGAATTAAAATATGACGAATTTGAGGAAATACGCCAGGATCTTTTAGAAAATCAAGACAAAGAAACGATATTGGAGAAAATGCTGCGACGAAGTCCCGACCGGTTATTATCCGCCCGTATAGACGAGTTGACCGGAACCGGTTTCGCCCGTTCTTCCCAGAAGCTTTCGACCGAACAGATCAAAAGTCTGAATCTGGATTCCATCGCAGCCTTTTATAAAAAACTCTATACGAATCCCCAAGGAACCACTTATGTCATTTGCGGCAATTTCAATGCGGACACTCTCATGCAACAGTTTGTCTCCGTTTTCGGACGTATTCCCGTTTCGTCACATTTGTCCCTATTTTCTTATCCGCATTTCAATCTTCCCGTCAGAAAGCATATAGAAGGCTTTCCCAATGACAATGACACTCAGACACTGTTCGACTATCTTCTCCTCGGCCACTATCAACCGGGATTAAAAAACACACTCACTTTAAAATTGATGCGTGACCTTATTCGCAACCGTCTGATCTCCGTCCTCAGAGAACAAAAATCCCTTGTCTACTCTCCTTACATTTCATTAATGTACGAAGGCATCCCACAAGGAACTTTCTACTTTGACATCAATGCATCCGCCGATAACGATAACATGCCTCAAATAGAACAGCTGCTGAAAGAGATTCTCCACCAATTAAAACAGCAAGAAGTGGATAATGAAGAACTGAATACCCTTAAACGTTCATTTCTGATAGCCAAACGCGAAGCGTTAAACGAAGAATCACCTTCTGCCTGGCGAACCGCCCTGGTCGGTTTACTAAAAAACGGTGAAACCATCAGCGACTTCGATCACTACGAACAATGTCTCGACAGCATCACTCCCGCCATGCTCCGCGAAGCATTCCGTCGCTATCTGGATACCGAGAATTATATCCTTTTATATTTAAGCAAAAACAAACTGAAAAATGATACTTCAAACCATTAAACAGATTTTATGCCTGCTCTGTCTGTGCTGTTTCCTTCAGCAGTCAGCCTTCTCTCAGGATGATAAGGACAAACCGGCTTATACCCTGTTCGACAACACAGGAAAACAAATCAGCTACGGAGAATTAATCAAACGACTCTCCGGCTATGATGTTATCTTCCTCGGAGAACTGCACAACTGTCCCATCACCCATTGGCTGGAATTCGAAATAACCCGTTCCATCTATAACATTCATAAAGATCAACTGATGCTGGGAGCCGAAATGTTCGAAAGTGACAATCAACTGATTTTTGACGAATACATGCAGCAAAAGATCTCTTACGACCGCTTTGAGGCCGAAGCCCGTCTATGGGATAATTACCGGACTGACTATTATCCGGTTGTTTTCTTTGCCAAAGAACATCACATTCCGTTCATTGCAACCAATATCCCGAGACGCTACGCCAACATTGTAAAAAATAAAGGGTTCGAAGCACTCGACTCGTTATCCGAGGAAGCCAAACGATATATAGCTCCTTTACCGATCGATTTCGAATATGATGAAGCCCAAAGCACAGCAGCTTTCAGTATGATGAACATGATGGGAGGACGCCGTGCCGGCGACAATCGGAAGTTGGCACAGGCACAAGCCATAAAAGATGCTACAATGGGATGGTTCATAGCCCGTAATATCAAAAATAAATTCCTGCATATCAACGGCAGTTATCATTCCAACCGACAGGGAGGCATCATCCCTTATCTGCTCCGTTACCGCCCCAATACAAGTATAGTGACGGTAACCTCGGTACGTCAAGAGTCCATCCGGAAACTGGATGACGATCATAAAGGCTCGGCAGACTTTTACATCTGCGTACCCGAAGACATGGTAAACAGTTACTAACTACCGAAGCCTTCGTCCCCCCCCCCGGATAAAATATCTGCCTCTTCTTCGGCATCAATATCGTTTTTTAAAATCACTATATCGATACCGGAGAAGAGGATCATCGCTTTAGTATTTCATTTTTTGTATAACCTAAGTTCAAACAAAATTCTTATAAAGCGTTCATTTCAAGCAAAATTCAATATCAAGGTACGATTTGGGTCTGGGAATAAAGCTACGGAAAGTTCCTGCTATTCAGTCACTACTGATATTCGTACAGCGTTCATTCCACGCATACCGCGCTCTATTTCAAATGTCACTCTATCACCTTCAGCAATTGTTGCAGGGGCAGAAGAGATATGGAAGAAATACTTTTCGCCATTATCCGTATCTTTCACAAAACCATAGCCTTTCGCAGCATTAAAATACTCGATACGCCCCATGTGAGGAGCCACTTCCACATTCTCTTGTTTGGGTACAGAAACCTCGATATGAGATGCATCGACTTCTTCCTCAATCCGTTCCTGCGGCACTGAATGCAAAACACCGAACTGGTCCACATAAGCAATCATATCCTCAAAAGAACTTGGACCGCTGCTTTGGCGTTCCTCTTTACGTTGTTGCTTCTCCTTACGTTTCTGCTCCTTTAGCTTCTCCCGGTCACGTTTACTTGTTGTTATTTTTTTTACCATTCAATAATTTTATGTCTGAATCAATACCGCCTGTTCTTTTACATGTTGATTGCCGGATAGGCAGTTTTATGTCACACACACCAATAAACAAACGATTTCATCATTATATCCAGATCATACGCTACGCCGAATGCCAGCAACACATAGGCGCGATGCTTTTATCCTGAACAAAGCAGCAAATAATGATGTCGATTGGGGAATGCCATAAGCCGCAGAATGAAGCGGAAAACAATCACGCACAAAGAAGATTTCAGTATAAACCCAATGTTAGTAACGGCAAATATACACATATTATTCGGTTATTCCTAATTCTCCGGTCCCAATCGTGATGGAACCGGAATTGCCAGATAGCGCAATCACTTAACGGCACTATCCAGATCGACCTTCTCTATCAGTTCCTGATCCTGCCAATAAGGTATTACCTTTAGATGTTGCAGCCTTCCTACTATTATGGCAGGGTGAGTACAGAACTTCTCAGCAAAGTAACGGATAGATTGAAGAGTGTAATCTCCGGATTTTATAATCTCTGCTTCTTCAGAGGGAGAAAGGAGTATTTTCGATGCAAAAGTATCAGCCTCATGTTCTTTTTCTAATTGTTTATCCGTATAGTCTATATTTTCTAAGAAAATATCTTTCTTACCATGTAGCAAAATATGACCCACTTCATGGAAAAATGAAAACCAAAATATATCATTACGTTTATGACGCCCGGAAAGTTGAATACAAGGAGTATCATTCAACCAACGAGTAGCCCCATTGATAGGAGCTTTAGGCAAACAGGGAGTATATATAAGCTTTATACCTGCTTGTAAGCAAAGTGTCTGCAAACGAATAGCAAAATCTTGTGGATGAGTAGCTATAAGAGTCTTCATTTGAGGTATAAGTTCTTTAAGAGATTTCTCTGAATATACAACGTCTTGTTCCAAATTGGCAGCTTGCAGTTCACCTTGTCTAAGCCAGGCCGAAATTGCGTAAGGTTCTTTTGTTTTGGCTAAAGAAATTCGAAAAGCAACTTTTAATTGCTGATTAAAGTAATAATCTTCCCAAGCCCGAGAAGTACTAACTCCAAAAAAAGAAAATAACTGAAAAACTTTTTCACGGACTGTTTTACAAGGAGCCAGCCAGCCTTTTTTAACCATATCCGCAATAGGGAACAACATTGCCCACTCTGCGGAATTTTGAATTAATAGTTCTCTTTTCTGCCGGGCAATATATTCGTCATAAGCACGTTGCTTATTCATCCAAAAATGTGCCGGAATTTTCGTAACAGTTTCGAATGCCACAGACATATCAGAGGTAATGGCACTATCGCCCTTAATGACAGCGATAATAGTCTTCTCCGGTTTAGACGTGCGAACAGCAAACTCTTTGACGCCCATGCCCATCTCTTCTAACTTATCAGCCAATGTTTCACCTGGATGAAATACAACTGAAGGGGTGTAATTATTGATTGTTGTTGCCATATCCATTATTATTTTCCGTGATAATTACTTATTTGTACAATTTCTATTCCTTTAATTTGTACCCAAATATATTTTCCATCTTTATCAGTGGGTATTGGTTTCTCAAGAGGTTCAAAGACAAGACGATAAGGTTGGTCCAAATCACATGCCCATTGCCCTTTCCGGTCACCAGTCAATTCGTGATAATGCCCGGGCAGATTTCGAACATCCTCAAGAGTTTCAGCAGCGGATAAATCCCCAATCCTTTTAAAGAAGAGTTTCGCTCTTATTTCTCCCTGTTCTTTCAGGCATTTACGATAGTCTTCTGCTTGTTTTCTGAGGTCTTTATCCAAGAACGCTATTTCCACGCTTTTTGTTTTATATTTAAGTTACATTTTGTGTTAATTGAAATCACACGCAAAGATATATATAATATTTTAATATACACCATATGTTATTTAAATATATATAAATCCAATCTGTTTTTTTATTTACTGACTTCTCAAGAGGCTCAAAGATATAAAATAAAAGTCTAACCAAAAAGCAAGAATCAGCCAAACGAGGACAACCAATTGATAATGTGCGGTTAATGTCTTTTGTTTGGCTTTTCTTTTGGGCGGTCAAAGCCACCAATTGACAGGAGTAAGACAAAGTTCGATTACCACCTCATTACCTTGTTCCAAGATGCAATTTACTCATAAGGCATTGGTTGGCAGCATCTTGCATTATGTCGCATAACCTCTCATAACTCAGAGTAAACTAATTTTGTATCAGTAAACTTTGAGTAACATGAGAAGTACTTTTAAGATTCTGTTCTATCTCAAAAAGAACAATTTAAGACCGGACGGAACAGTTCCAGTAATGGGTAGGATAACAGTTGATGGAACTATCAGCCAGTTCAGTTGTAAAATGACTGTACCGCCTAACCTGTGGGATACTAAAGCAGGCAGGCTAACAGGCAAAACCACATTGGCAGTAAAAACTAACATCATATTGGATAAAATCCGTGTTGATATTAACCGCTACTATCAGGAAGTGATGCAAACCGATAGCTTTGCAACAGCCGACAAGGTAAAGAATGCCTATCTCGGATTAGGAGTAAAACAGGACACTTTTTTAGCCCTCTTTGCAAAGCATAATCAGGAGTTTTCCCGAAAGGTAGTATACAATAGGGCAAAAGATACTTACAGGAAATACTGTACTTTGTATAGGCACGTGGAAAACTATATCAAAAAGGAATACAAAAGGAACGATATTTTCCTGAAAGAACTGAACTTTGCCTTTATCAATGGTTTTGAACATTACCTACGGACAGAACGAAATAATACCACCAATACGGTATGGATGTACATGATAGCCTTAAAACATATCGTTTCCCTCGCCCGCAATTCTGGTCAGTTGGCTATCAATCCTTTTGCGGGATACCTGATAAGCCCCGAAGTGAAAGATAGAGGATTCCTGAATAAAGAAGAGCTTAATTTACTTGTCAATGCCAAAATGAAAAACGCCCATCAAGAGTTGGTAAGGGATTTATTTGTATTTTCTTGCTTTTGCGGACTTAGTTATTCAGACGTAAAGAACCTAACAAAAGATAACCTGAAGACCTCTTTTGACGGTCATTTATGGATAATTACCCGTAGGCAGAAAACAAATACCGATTCAAGTATACGGTTATTGGAAGTTCCCAAACGGATAATAGAGAAATACAAGGGACATTGCAGGGACAATCATTTGTTTCCCATCCCGAGTAATGGCGTTTGCAATAAATACCTGAAACAGATAGCCGAACAATGTGGAATCAAAACACGGCTTACCTATCACGTTAGCAGACATACATTCGGAACTTTATTGACTATCTCACAGGGAGTTCCAATAGAAACTGTCAGCCGAATGATGGGGCATACGAATATCAAAACCACACAAATTTATGCCCAAATAACCAAAGAGAAAATCAGTCAGGACATGGAAGTTCTTTCCCATAAGCTGGAATCTCCTGAAAATCAGATTGTAGATAAATTATAGAACTAAAATGACCTTTATTCTATGTGAATGGTATTTTATCCATATTTTTGCACTTATGGATAAGTTCAACGGATATAATAACCAACTGGATTTCTCAGATTTAGAAAATCTATTTGTCGAAAAAGGAATTTTGAAAGAATTCAAGAAAAAAGAATATTTTGTTCGCCAAAATGATAAAACGCATCATATTGGTTTTGTTAAATCGGGAATATTTCGCTTAGCTCGTATAGATGCTAATGGTAATGAATGGATAATCGGATATGCTTTTGAAGGAGAATTTTTATCTGATTATCCCGCTATGGTTCATCAAAACGATTCATTAATAGATATACAGGCTACAACTAACAGTGAAGTTTATATGCTTACTTCCCAGGAATTAAATGATTTCTGGGAAATAAGCATGGACACTCAACGACTTGGAAGACAAATTGCAGAAATGATGTTTGAGGAAATCTACAAACGTTTAATTCATTTCTATTGCGATACACCTGAACAACGCTATATTGCACTGATGAAGCGTTGCCCGAACTTAAAAGAGAATGTCCCATTAAAGGAAATCGCATCTTTCTTAGGGGTAACACCCGAAACGGTCAGCCATATACGTAAAAAAATGCTGCAAAACCGAAAGTCTTGAATTTGTTCAAGAGTAAATGTTACCAACATGCGTAAATTTGCGTAAGAATTAATTTTATAATATCATGGTAACAGAGAATAAATACACCTATAATCACTTCGCCAAACCGGCTGATGTTTGGAAATATTTGGCACTGTGTGAAGTTATGAGAAATGAACAACCGAAAGTCTATGTTGAAACTAATTCTGCATGTGCCGATTATCATTTGAATCATACTCCTGAACAAGAATATGGCATTTACAATTTCATCGAAAAGGCTAAAATTTACGAAGGTCTTTCAGAATCAGTATATTACCAATTGGAGAGTTCTGTGATTCAAGAGAATAAGTATTTAGGCTCTCCCGCTTTGGCTATGCGTGTTCTTGGGGATACCGTAGATAAATTCCATTTCTTCGATATTGAAACGGCAGCATTATCTAATGTTATTGCTTTCGCAAATCGGAATCAGTTAGCCGATAAAGTTGAAGTAATCAAACAAGATTCTATTATCGGAGTATTAGATTTATTACCGAAACTACCTAAGTCTACTTTGGTGCATATAGACCCATATAATATTGATAAACCATCTACAAACGGAAAGGATTATCTGGATGTATTTACGGAAGCCTCTGAACGAGGAATGAAATGTGTCCTTTGGTATGGCTTCAATACCCTTGAAGAGAAAAAGCATCTCGGCGATTTTATGATGGACAAATTGTCGGGTAAAACGATTGACAACTTATCATGTATAGAGTTGATTATGGATATTATACAGAAAAATACAATCTTGTGTAATCCCGGAATATTAGGTAATGGACTTTTGACGAGTAATTTATCTAATACCTCTGCATCTACTATTGAGAAATATAGTAAATCGTTGATAGACCTGTATCAAAACACCTATTATAATGGCTTCAAGGGTAGTATATACAGGGACATATTAGACATTAAAAGCGCAAAACCAACAAACAAAAAATCTATATCAAATAATTTGCGCCGTCCAAAGCGTGGATTTAAGATGAGGTAATTACTTCCAACCATTCTGCATAAAAGGAACTTTCCATATAAATACGAAGTCTAATCTTTTAAAATTTATGCGTATGAATGATGTATTAAACACGAGTTTTTTCAGCCTACTGGCTGAACCCTCACAAGAAGTAACCAACAAAGAAATGCAAAATGCCTATGTGCAGTTTATTGTACATATGGAGGCTGTAAGTAATTCCGATGATTACGCAAATATCTTTCGGACACTTAATCACACTCGTATTGAGATGACACATTTGCAAACTGTGTCCCGACACGAGCAGGGGGGAAAATGCCTTAAAATTCGCTTATCTTCAAAAAGCGTTAGTGCTTGTCGACTCTGAATTAGAACTGTTAAATCTTAAAATCCAACATCCTGACCTGTTCCAAAAATCCAGTCAACAAACATTTATGTCTGACCTCTATATTCTCCCTAAGTCGAAAGACTTGGGGATTGTTGCTTTAGGGGAGATTGTAGTTGCTCTTTTCTTCTCAAAGAAAGTATTCCAACGAAACGGAAAACCTGCACACCTAAACCAGATTGCACATGCTTTTGAAAAGATATTCAATTGCAGTTTCGGAAGCATCTACGACCAACAGGAAAAGTTTTTTGACCGTAAACCGTTCAATCGGACGAAAGCTCTTGACTTCCTGCGTAACCTCATAATCCGAAAGGATAAAGGGGGCGAGAAAAAGCAAGATGAAAAATAACCGTTTTGCAACAGTCTAATATTTAGTATGTTGTGAAAAAGATTCGGGGGAGTAGTTAACTACTCCTCTTTTTTTTGATTCTCCGTTCTGCCGAGCTTTGCACTATCAATGCATTGAGAAAATTAGTATTAATCTCAAAAACAAAGCAAAGTTATGTATGTAGACAATGAAAATTTCGACAAGTGGATGGAACGGCTATCCAAGAAGTTGAACGAGATAGGCAAAGACCTGAAAGCATTCATCAACACCGATGAAGTATTGGATAAGGACGAGAAGATGCTCGACAACCAAAATTTGGCGTTCATGTTAAGGTGCAGTTATCGTACCCTTCAGCGCCACCGTTCAAACGGCATTCTTCCCTATGCCAAATTCGGGCATAAAATCTATTACCGAGTGTCCGATGTTCGGGTATTCGTGAAGGAGCATTGCGATTTTCAAACCTTCCAAAAGTTTGAAAAAGATAATCCACCGATAGAAGACCCTGAATAGCAAATTGGCGTAAATCAATGAAGGCTGTATTCATTTAACAGCCTTGTTTAACGCTCCGCATTTAGCAGAAACAACATTGTCTCACGGCTCTGTTTGTTTCGCTAAATTAAGCAAGAGGGAACTGGACAAGTCCTGTTCTTCCCTCTTGCCCTGCGGGGCAAAGCCTTTGGCTTTAGCGTGTTATCAAAACACGATGTAATTAGTCTAATAATTATCCATTTATGATTATGGCTAATTATCAGTTATTTACCTGTATTAATTTCGATTAAAAAGTAATTAGTCATGCCAAATAAAGGTCAGAAAATTATATTTACCACCGTTTCCATAGATACGGAAACGGCAAGCCTGGTAGCAAAAATCTGTAAACGCTATTCGCTGAAAAAAGCGGAAGTTGTAAAACTGGCTTTTCGGTATATCGACAAAGCAAATATCAATCCTGCCGAAGCCCCCGAATCGGTCAAAGCCGAACTTTCCAAAATCAACAAACGGCAGGATGATATCATCCGTTTCATTCGGAACTACGAAGAAAAGGAACTTAACCCGATGATACGGACGACCAACTCGATAGCCGTCCGCTTCGATGGAATAGTGAAGGCTTTGGAAACGTTTGTTCTCTCTCAATTGGAAAAGAATAATGAAAAATACAATGCCGTACTGCAAAAGCTAAGTGACAAATTTACCGAACATGCCAATGTAATAAACGGTCAGGGTAAACAAATCGGCACACTACAACAGACACAGAAAAAGGATAATGAAAAATTGTTGAAGTTGATAAACCTCTATGCGGATTTAGCAGCCTGCGGAGTAATGGAGGGTAAGCGTAAGGAGAACCTGAAAGCCGAAATTTACCAATTAATCAACCCCGAATAAGCGATGAATATAGATTTCCCAGCACCGTCCAATGGAACATATAACAATGCAGGCAGTAGCCGAAAGTTATGCAATTATTGCGAGCATGAAGATATGGAACGGATGGAGCAGGGAATCTATACCGAAGGATTCTTTAACCTTACAGATGATAATATCTACAAATCCCAAGTAATTAAAGATATTGATTCAAATATCGGTCAGCTACTAAAAACGGATGCCAAGTTCTACGCTATCCATGTCAGCCCATCGGAAAAGGAGCTTCGGGCAATGGGAGCTACGGAACAGGAACAAGCCGAAGCCATGAAGCGGTATATCCGCGAAGTGGTTATTCCTGAATACGCCAAGAACTTCAACAAAGGATTATCGGCAGAAGATATAAAATTCTACGGTAAGATACATTTCAGTCGGGACAGGTCAGACAACGAACTAAATATGCACTGTCATTTGATTGTAAGCCGTAAAGACCAGACAAATAAGAAGAAGCTATCCCCCCTTACCAACCATAAGAATACACAGGAAGGAACAGTTAAGGGTGGTTTCGACAGGAAGAACCTGTTCCAACAGACAGAACAGGGATTTGATAAGCTATTCGGCTACAATCGACAGTTATCCGAAACGTTCGAGTACTGCAATACCATGAAAAACGGCAGTATCACGGATAAACTACGGATGCAGGAACAGCAACTGAATGCTCCCAAACAAGATTTTGCTGGCGAAAAGAAAAAAGAGAAAAAAGATTTGCAAATTGGCAGATATACAGATAAGCAGGCAGATATGATTGAAAGCAAGTTTGCAAATAAACAAGATTCTAATTCGCCAGATTTAGGGTTATCCTCTGTATTCTCAATTCTGCCGTCAGCTTCGGATGTCAATCCGATGGATGAGCAACAACTGACGAAACCGAAGAAGAAAAAGAAAAGGGGAAGGAAAATCTAAAAAGATTATCACTCCTTTGGATATCATTTTCTTTTTTGTATCTTTGCAGATTAGGCGAGGTGTGCCTATGTTATTGATTTTTATATAAGATAAGCGTAGATGAGTGCAAATTTTTTCTATGAGAGGTTAGGTTATGAGCAGTTAATAAAGTGCTCTGATATACCTGTTTCGAATCCTGAATATCAGGAACTGGGAGAAATTGGTGCTGATAAAGTTTACTTTTCAGGAGATTTTCCAGCTATTCTTTTTAAAGAGGTTTCGGTTTTTAATGCTGATGCATTGCAGCAAATTTCAGAAATACAGTATAAAGCGTGGAATTATCGAAAAGTGATGTTCCTCTTTGTGGTCTCAGATACGGAAATTCGGATTTATAATTGTTACGAAAAGCCAAAATACTTAAAGCCGGATGCTGATTTTAATTTAGAGCTAAAACCGTATGAAATTTTTGAGAGTAAAAAAACAGATAAGGCAAATTTAAATATATTAGTTGAATTATTTTCTCGCGTAGGAGTTGATTGCGGCTTAATTTGGACGAGTGATTATGGCATTCGAGAGAAAGTAAATATTCAAAGTCGAATAGACCGTTTTTTAGTTCAAAGTCTTGTGGAGACGGCAGAACTCTTAAATAAGGATATCAAAAACAAAGGAATAATTCATGGTTTATTGATGCGCTCTTTATTTATACTTTACCTTGAAGATAAGGGGGCTGCCCAAGAAGCGGGGTTATATGAGAAGATTAAGAAGGGAGCTAAAAGTTACTTTGATATTTTAGAAGATGTTGGTGCAACTTATCGTTTATTTACAGAATTGCATAAACATTTTAATGGGAATGTATTTCCGGTAATAGAAAACGAGCAACAATTTGTTACTGAAAAACATCTAAGAAAAATCAAGGCTTGTTTTACAGATGGAGATATTTCAGATAATCCCAAGTTGTTTGAATGGAGAATTTTTAATTTCAACTTTATTCAGATAGAATTATTGAGTGAGGTGTACGAAAATTTTCTTGGAGAACTCATCTCTAAAAAAGAAAAGGGACAATTCTATACCCCATATCCTTTAGTAGAACTAATCTTAAATGATAAACTACCCACCACAAAAAACGAAAAAGAGTATAATATTAAGATATTAGACCCTGCATGCGGTTCGGGTATTTTTTTGGTTGAAGGATATAGAAGGCTTATCCGTAGGTGGAAAAATGCACATCCAAATAAGAATATTTCTTTTGCAGAGCTGAAAGATATTTTGATAAACAACATCTTTGGGATTGAAATAGATTCATTAGCAATTAAAGTAACTGCGTTCAGTCTTTATTTAGCATTAGTAGAGCAGTTAGACCCCAAGACGTTATGGATTCAAAAAGAATATACCCTTCCTTACCTAATAAATAACCCACAAGACAATTCTATCAAAAATAAAGAAGGAGATAATTTGTGGTGCAATGATACTATTGGCGAAATAGATGCAAATAAATTTGTAAAAGCAGATTTAGTAATCGGCAATCCACCATTTGGAACGGAAGGAATTGATTTGCCGATTAAAAAATATTTAGAAAGTCGTAACTATGCGCAAGAAAAGGTTCTTGCATTTTTAGATAAAGCTGTCCAATTTGCAAATGATAATGGACAAATAGCCCTAATATTCAATACTAAAGTATTGACTAACACGAATAAGAAATATCAAACATTTAGGAAATGGTTATTTAATGAAACCTATGTAGAGAAAGTTTACAATTTATCCATTTTTCGCAAAGCCAAGAAAGATTTTGGAGGACAATTATTTAATTCTGCGGTAGTCCCTATTAGTATTGTTTACTATAGAAAAAGTAAGCCTGAAAACATTTCAGAGACGATAGAATACTGTGCTCCTAAAACCTATGTTAAGTCAAATGTAATTGATGGATTAGTAATAGATAGTACAGATATAAAATTTCTTCCCCGGCATGAATGCCAAAAGTCCGATACAAAAATATGGAAAATTGGCATGTGGGGAAATTTGCAAGATTTTAATCTGATTATGAACTTGAATAATTCCAAATCAAATATTGATTTGAACTCTTATTTTGAGCAAAATAATTGGATTTCTGGAGCAGGATTAAACGGAGATAGCCAACATAAAGATTTTGTACCAACACCAATCATAGCCACGAGAGCAATTAATAGATATTACACCCCTGATAATTTCGCAATGCCTAATAGTGATTATTACAGAAAAATCAATAATTCACTATTTGTTCCACCATTTGTAATATTAAAAAAGGGACAGAAAGAGAGACAAATTACAGCATCCTACATAGATTATAAGGCATATTGCAAAAGTGGCGCATTTATCATAAATAAGAATGACAAGCATTCTGATAATATAAAAAAAGTCTTGGTTGCTTTTATCAACTCAAATTTAGCTACATATTATTTGTTCTTATCAGCGTCTTCATGGGGAATTGAGCGAGAGCAAATATTCTTCAATGAATACCTTGAACTGCCTTCTTTCTTTTTAGATAATCGAGACTTGAATACTGTTATTGCTCTATTCGATAAATTGCTTGTCGAGTTAAAAAAAGATTTTCCCGATGAACACTCAATTGAACAAATAGAAAATGCAATAAATATAGAATTGTATAATATAATAGGATTAACAAAGAAAGAACAAATATTAATTCAGGACGCTTTAAATTTCAACTTAGATTTATTTGAACAAGGAGAGAATTCAATTGGTTTTAGACGGACGTTGAATTCAGAGAACAAGGCTTATGCTGATATGCTATGTAACGAGCTGAATGATTTTTTGCAATATTCGTCATTGAAAGCTAATGCAGCTATTTATGATGTTCAATTGAATGACCCTCTTAACTTAGTTGTAATATCTTTTGAGAGCAAAAAACAGCCTGTTATTAGTAAAAGTATAAAGGAGTTAGCTTCGGCATTGAAAATGTTAGATAATTTTTCAATGCAAGAAAAAGGACAAAACATATATGTAAGAAAGCAATTCAGATACTATGATACAAATAAAATATACCTGATAAAACCCAATCAAAAAAGGTTTTGGACATGTTCACAAGCAGTTGATGATGCCTTATCGCTCACGATAGAAATTACAAATATGGGAGGCGATATATGAGTAGAGGGGTACTAGATGCGTCAATAGTAAATTCATTCAAACAAGGATTCGAATGGAAATGTATAAATCTACTGATAGATGCTTACACATACGTAAATTCAAGCGATAGCATAAATATCGACTGTGAAGAAGAGTATATATCGGCTGTTTTATTTGACTACATCGATAATTGTCAACAGGCTATTAATTGGAAAATTGATATAACACCCGAATATCGCCTTTACAAGAACGATGTTCTTAAAAAGATGAAATCAGCAAAGACTGCGCCAAGAATTGATTTTAGATTATGCGGTTGGAGTAATAATTCCAAACTTACTTATTTTGTAGAAGCAAAGAACTTGATTGAGATTGATTCATATAAGTCAAACCGGAAATCTAAAATTCCGGCAAACAAGCTTCATATACGCTATATAGAAACAGGAATTGATAATTATTTATCAGGGCAATATCCGTCTAATGGATGTTTGGTTGGATATATCCTTCAAGGGAAAACAGAAAATATAGTATCTATGCTAAATACATGTTTGTGTAATTTGAGTAGAAAACCAGAAATTCTACAATTGCAATCTTTAGAACAAATAAACTTCAAACCTTATTATATTTCCTCTCATAACAATGTTTCGTCTATTAAACATTTAATGTTTGACTTTACTCATAATTAGCTGCATTTCTTTATTTTATATCTGATAAACGAAGGTGCATTCTGGTAATAAAACGTCAACACCAAGCCCTACGGGTTTTTGAAAATTTCTTCCTTTTTCGTCCCTCAAAAGAGTAAATTTCTAAAAAGTGTTGCCTCATTTATTCCCTTCATGAGAGAGATGTTTAACAGATAAAAAAGGAGAAAAATATGTTTTGTGTTTGAAAAAAATTGTGTAGATTTGCATTGAGTTATTTGAGGAAATGCAGCGTAAAACGCAGAAATAAGCACGGTTGCCAAATCGTTACCTCTACCGCTGAAAAAACTCGCTTATAGACTTCTATTCAGAAACTTATCCCCAAAAGATAATTTTATAAAATAAAAACAGCCGGAATCACCTGTTACGGTAATCCCGGCTGCCGCCTAAAACACGAATAACCGCCGTTACCCGTTTTCCGTAGCAGACCACAACAGCCTGCTGTTTCTTTCTATCTCCTGCAATTTCATCGCCAAATCGTCATCATCCTCCATCGAAAACGATTCACTGTATCGCATCACCTTTGTATCCTCCCTGCCCGAACAGAGATATGTATACCAACCCTTTTTCAACAACATACGGCTGTAATTCAACGCTCCGTCACCATTGTAACCGAACAAGGAATATAGATTCAGCATCAGCCTGCATCCCGATTCCCGCAAGTGCAGATAGTCTTCCGTTCCCCAATAAAGTGAACGTTCCGGTTGCATCAGAACAGGGATATAACCGGACCGGCAGATGGCATGAATCATCTCACTGAGTCCTTCCGGCTGTTTTAAAGGAGACACATCTACCAGTAACTCCTTTCCCCCTCCTATCGTCAACAAATCTCCCTTCTCCAACAAAGCCGGAAATCCTTCATCCAAACGATATCTTGCCGACAAACACAGAGAGATATTACCGGAGTATTGCTGCTGTAAATATTGAAAGGCATCTTTCAGAAAAGAAAAAGCATTCCCTCCATTTTCTACCTTTACCGGAGGTACACAGTAGATCTGCCTGACACCTTGCTGTTCAAGATAAGCCAATAAATCCAACGCTTTATCCTCAGGCAAAGCCCATGCATCCGTATTAGGAAGTAAATAAGGCTGAAAATCGGTATGTACCAAAGAAAAAAATCCAAAAATCATAAAAGAGTAAAGTTCTTTCCTATTTAATAAATTCTGTTACTTTATAAAAGTATCTAATAGCCAGTAAGAAAAGATTAGCCCTTATTCCATTTTCCTTAAACGCACGTAAATGCTCTCTCAATATTTTAATATGACTCTTTAGACCATTAGTACTAACACCACCTACGCGCATAGTCACCATGTCCATAGGGATGTATTTAGTGACTATTTTATGAACATAAATAAAGCGTAACAAGAGTTCAAAATCAGCACAAATACTATAATCAATCTTATAAAAGCCATATTTCAGAAAACAATCTTTCCAACAATAAAAGCTTGGATGAGCCGGCATAAAACCTAATCTCATTAGTTTAGGTTTAAATATTTTAGAAGAATAATAACGAATAGATTTATGCAAATTATTAGATCTCACAAAATGAACATCACCGTATACTGCATCAAGAGAATATCTGTCAAATTCAGCAATAATAGCAGCTAAAACATTATCAGAAGTAAAAAAATCATCTGAGTTCAATATCCCAACAATATCTCCTGAAGCCATCTGTATTCCCTTATTCATAGCATCATAAATACCATCATCTTTTTCACTAATCCACTTCAATCGTCCATTAAACAGAGGTTCGTATTCTTTTATTATTGAAATCGTTTCATCGCTTGAACCACCGTCAACAATTATATACTCTATATTTGAATATGATTGAAACAAAACGGAAGACAATGTATCACTAATGGTAGTCTCACTATTATAAGAAGTCGTTATTAAAGATATCTTAAGATTTTGCATGGTATTCACCTATAATTTTCCGAAAATCAGAAAGCCTTTTATTATAACTAAAATTATCGGCAATGTATTTTATTCCTTTTTTTGTAAACTCAACATCAATATCATGTTCACATATATTTAATAATGTGTTCAAAACCTGCTCTTTATCTTCAATATCAACTTTATACCCATATACCCCAAGAGCATCTTTAAGACCTCCATTTCCACTATGAATCACTTGATCTCCTGCTGCTAAAGCCTCAATCGCAGCTATGCCGAATCCTTCGTACTTTGACAATTGCAAATAACATCGGCTATCTTTTAATAACTCAATCTTTTCGTCCTCTGAAATAGCCCCTTTATAGATAACCACATTCTCCAATTCAAGTTGCTTTATCATATTTAGAATATATTCGCTCCCAGCCCCTGGAGGGCCAGCTATCACCAACCTATACTCAGGAAATACCTTTATAAAATCAGAAAAAACCAAGATAGATTTATCAACTCCTTTTCTAAACACGTTATCAAGATTAACCATCCAAGCTATAGTAGAAATAATTTTCTTTTTACTTGAAAAACTTTCTGTATATTCAAATTTAGAATAATCAATTGAGTGAAAACTTAGACTACATTTATTCGGTATTTTATCATAATAAATTTCTCTAATATTTTCCCAATCAGTTGATGAAACAATTATGTTTCTATCCGACAAAAGATTACATAATTTAAAAAAAATAATTTGAAGAAATCTTTGCTTTGCAGTTGCAAATGTTTTTTCCAAATAGTCGATACCTCCAGTATAATATACTTTTTTCCTAAATAATTTGGCAAAGAATGCAGCAAAAAAACTATATTTATAAAAGTATAAAAAAGCAATGTCATATCTCCAAAAGCATAGGAAGTCCCATACAGAATTACTTAAATGAACATTATATCCTAAATCTCTTAAGATACAGATATCATTTCTATAATAACTCTGAATAGAAAACATTTTTTTTGTACGTACACTAGAGTAAAAAAATACATCCATTGAAACAAGTACTATTAAAAAACAAAAACTTATTTAGAATAAAAAAGAATCAAAGTTTTCATATTTTATAAAAAGCGAAACCTTTCACTCTCCCTTTGAATGAAGCCCAAAACAAATGACGTTTTTTTATTGGTAGAATAGAGAATAAAAGCCTAGCTAAAAGTTCAAAAACAAAATAAGGAATAAATAAATATTTTTTCCTAAGGAGTACTTCCTTTTTCATTAAAGCTCCTACACCTAAGGCATAAGAATAATATCTAGACTCTGAAATTTGACTAATAGGTAAAGGATGATATACATGCATTAACCCATTATAATATCCTATTTTATGGCCATCATACATTAAACTAGAGACAAAATCACTTTCTTCTCCTGAACCAAAATCAGCCCCTGCTCCCAAATACTCATCAAAAAAGAAACTTTTATCACTAGTTTTATAAAAAATACCAATACTAATACATTTATTATAAAAGTTATATCTAGAAATATAACACCTTTTTTGAGGCATTGGGAAAAGTTTTTCAGAAATTGAATCTTTAACAGAACAGCAATAAAAGTCTACATTAGGATGTTTGACAAAAAAAAGATACACATTTTGCAAAGTTGTTCTATCATAAAAACAATCATCATCAGGAAAACAAATAATATTACCTTTTGCTATTTTAATCCCAATATTCCTATTAGCACTCAGCCCCTTTATGATGCTCCGATAATGAACTATATTTAAGCTATTAGAATATTTTTCAACAAGAGAAATTAGTCTATCATCCAAATTTTGATCAACTAAAATTATCTCAAAATCTGAATATTCTTGAATAGTCAAAGATATTAATAATTGTTCTAAAATATCCTGGGACCGCCCAACAGTACATACGATAAGAGAAAAAAAATATTGACTAAACATTATCAATTAAGAAAAATATTATGATAAATATACAAACCACCAGTGGGAACTGAAACCAACTTATAAATCATATATAAATAATATGACCCCATAACAAGCAAAAAACAATATCTAAATTTCACATGATGAATACAAGTAATACAATATGGAACAAGAACTATTTCAAAAACAAAAAAATAGTATGATATTCGATACGCCATTTCTAAACTTGAGGAAAAAAGAAAGAAAAAGAAGAAAGAAACCACCATACAATTTTTAAAAAAATAAGTGGATGTATCTATTTTATGCCTCGTAAAATATAAAACCACTCCATATAGAGCAAAACGTCGCAATGTACTTACAGAAAATAATGATACTTTAGACACATAACTATCACCTGAAGAATAATAATTATACTTTTCGGCTAAAGTAGAATCTGTTGTTAATAAAACTAACAAATCACCAACACATAAAGAGACCCAATATCCTAATAAAGAAAGTATTAAACAGAAAATCACATATTTCTTTGTAGAATATTGAATGTTTAGCAAAAAATAAGCAGGAAAAAAAACAATGGCAGAAGAATGTGATAATGTTGCCAAAATTATCATAAATAAAAAGCCCCATATATTCCTAGAAAAAATAAACTTACAACTATATAATATAAACCCTATAGCAAGTCCCTGCCTCAAACCATTGACATCAAATATCAAAAAAACTCCACTTAAATATATAAGAAAAGCAAAAAATACGTTCGATGAATTATTGACAATAAATCTATATTTCAAAAAGAATGACAACAAAAATAGAAAAAAAACAAAAACATTAAACGATTCTGAGAAACTAGCTATAAATCCTGTAAAACCATAAAACAGTACCTCTAAACTTGCATGTACATAATTATGATCTATCACATAATTATCAAAAGTTTCTTTGTATTGCCACCAATCAGTACCTACATTGTTTCTTCCACCTGCTATAATCAAAAACAAAAGAAATACACAAAAACACAAATAAGCAGTCTGAATTAATGGATATTTCTTCCCACTATAATAAATAAAGGATAAAAAAAACAATATACAAAAAAGAAAATAAAATATCATCTAAAAAGATTGATAAATAGTTTTAATCGATGAGCCATCTTTACTCCTATCAAATGAACAATACGTCTCTTCAATCTATCTGAAGTACTTTTCCATGAACCTGCAAAGTGATGAATTGTATATGTATTTTGAGTCAATTCTATTTTACCTGTCGTATGTGATTTAGGACAAAAATAATCTCTTGGAAAAATAGTTATTATATTCTGAAAATTATATAAGCCATTCCGAAGAATAAATCCTTTTTCTCCCATTAGCCTACCTATAATCTCAACATTTGTCGTTAAATCCAATGTACCATCGGGTAACAGAAAATGTCTATCGTCATAATATTTTAATTGCCACCCAGCCCATACACTTCCCTTCTCGGCAGCCATTATCCCAGTAGGTATATGCACATTATCCTCAAAGCCGGAAAAAGCAGGAAGATCTAAAAAAGGATCAAGATTTTTTATCACTTCCACATCAGTGTCCATATAAATACCTCCTTCTGTATATAATGCATATAGTCGCACATAATCCGTTACAAAGGCAAACTTTCTCGACTCATAAGCTTCTTTTACATAAAAATTAGAATTGATATCAAAAGAATTTTCGTTCCATTCCTTCAATTCATAATCAGGGAGATTCACTCTCCATGATTCAATACATTTCAAAGCTAATTCTGGCATTTTACCTTTACCAAACCAGCAATAATGAATTTTTTTAGGTATCATTTATTACTCTCTATAAATTTTTTTATATCAGACATGTTTTCAGCATTTTCTCTTAACCATACCTCTGATTGATCCCACCATTGTATTTTATTCAAATGATTAATTTCCATGTCGGTAAACCGTTGTCTTATAACACGCGCAGGCACGCCTCCAACAATTGCATAACTAGGTACATCCCTAATAACTACAGAATTGGCACCAATTATCGCCCCATCCCCAATTGTGACTCCATTAATAATTGTAACATGGGCACCAATCCAAACATCATTCCCTATTTTAACTTTTGGGGATTCATCATAAAGAGATTTGGGTAAAAAAGATCCTTTAATATACAAATAAGGAGAAGTGCTTACAAAGGAACGAGAGGGATGATTTCCCATACCGATAATACAGAATGGTCCAACAGAGCAAAACTTTCCAATAGAAGTGTGGCTTACAAAAGAATTATAATTAATATAAGAAAAGTCTCCAATTATTGAATGAAAAATATGGACACCATTTTCTAATAAGACATTTTTGCCAAATTTCACTTTCACGACACAAACATCTTTTGCTAACTTTAAATTTATGTTACTAAGCAGCAAATATTTACGAATCAAGAATTGTTTTATCCACATAAATTATCTTACAGAACTTTTCCCATATTGAAAAATTATTTTTTTTATAAGAAGGACAATTTTTTTTCGTATATATATATATGTATATACAAATGTAAATGAATGAAATAACTTAGAATTTAAAATTAGTAGTAGAATTTTAGTAGAATTATTCTCTATTCTTACTTCAAATAACTCTTTATCACTATTCAAATAGGCAATATACTTTTTATATTCCATTCTTTTGTCTCCCCAACTCCATTTACTTTCCAATACACGCACAAGAGAATCTAATACAATCAATACAAAAGCTTTTTTCCAGGGAATTAAAAAAGAAGTATTGATAATTCCTAGATTAGCAAATATCTTATTTCTAAAAAATTCAATTTGGTCTGAATAATATAATATGTTTTCCAGAGGCACATATCTATTAGTCAAATGTTGCTCACCACCATGATAAACATAATTATAAAAGCACCCTGTAGAAACGTATACACTTGTTACATAACAATAATAATTCAATGAAAAAAGATGATCCTCACCCAACGAAATCGATTCATCAAAAAGTATATGGTTCTCCTCAACAACACTCCTTCTATATAATTTAAAGCAAGGAGAGGCCATTATAAAATTCATTTCAGAATAAATATAAGGCTCCTTCTGATTATAATAAACGGCATTTTGAGGGAATTTTTTTTCTTCCTCTCTATTTAAACCAAGTATACGATACCCTTGCATATACAAGTCTAAATCCAAGTATACATTTAAACCAAAGCACTCTAAATATTCATCTTCAACATAATCATCAGAGTCAATAAAGCAAAGATATTCTCCACTCGATTTTGATATTCCAAAATTTCGGGCAGCGCTAACTCCACTATTAGATATATGAAAAGCTTTCACTTGAGAATATTCTGAAGCATATTGATCACAAATCTCCCCAGATAAATCAGGACTTCCATCATCAATCAAAAGTATTTCTATGTTCTTAAAAGTTTGTGACAAGATACTATCAACACATTTTTTTAAGAATTTCTCCGATTTATAGATAGGTATAATAATAGAAATCTTAGGCATACACTTTTATGTATTTCAGACAATGATAACTAAACTTATCTTTTTTAATTAATACTTCTACTAAAATTCTTAAGGAAGGAGTTATATTCCCACCATACGGACAATTAAGAGCAACAATTATACAAATCTTCTTATTATAAATATCCACAGCACTATACTTCTTGTAACAAGGTAACAATACGAGAACATGCACACCCATCACCATAAGGATTAACAGCCTTACTCATTGATTCATAATAAGTTTTACTCTCTAAAAGTTCGCTTACTTCCTTCACAATCTTATAATAATCAGTACCCACAAGTTTAACAGTTCCTGCTTCCAATGCTTCTGGACGCTCTGTCGTATCACGCATCACCAGAACTGGTTTCCCCAGCCCAGGTGCCTCTTCTTGGATTCCACCGCTATCTGTCAACACCAAAAATGATTTATCCATCAAATAGACAAAAGATAGATACTCCAAAGGTTCAATAAAAAACATATTAATGAATTTTTGCTCTCCAAATACATCATTAATAGGCTTACGAACATTAGGATTCAAATGCATTGGATAGATAAAATCAACATCTGGATACTTCTCTGCTAACGTTTTTATAGCGTGGCACATATGAATGAAACCTTCTCCAAAATTTTCTCTACGATGTCCTGTAATTAAAACAATTTTCTTTTCGGTACCCCGATTATCAATATTATAACCAGAACTTTTCAAAGCATCTTTTATCACCTTATTAAGGCCTTCATTTGTTTTAATCTTATTCACAACCCAATAAAGAGCATCAATCACGGTATTGCCTGTTACAGAAATAAAATCTTCCTTTACACTTTCATTTATCAGATTTTGTTTGCTTAAAATAGTAGGAGCAAAATGATAAGTGGCTATCCTTGCAGTTATCTGACGATTCATCTCTTCAGGCCATGGACTATAAATATCATGAGTACGAAGTCCTGCTTCTATATGTCCTACAGGTATCTGTTGATAAAAAGCTGCTAATGCAGTAGCAGTCGAAGTGGTTGTATCACCATGCACTAATACAATGTCTGGCTTAGTTTCTATTAATATAGTGCGCATGCCTAAGAGAACACGCGAAGTTATATCATATAAATCTTGCCCTTGCCTCATTATATTCAAATCATAATCTGGACTAATGTCAAAAATATGAAGCACCTGATCCAGCATTTCACGATGTTGACCTGTCACGCAAACTAATATCTCAAAACAATCCTTCTTTTTCTGCAATTCCTTTACTAATGGAGCCATTTTTATTGCTTCTGGACGTGTACCAAACGTCAACAATATTTTCTTTTTCATAACATGAATATAATTGTTAATATTTTATATTAAAGAAGGATTAGAAACAGTTTCTATCCGATCCAATTTTTTCATCTTCAAAGAAAGAAACATTAAATAGTAAAATGGAATAGTCAATATTCTATATAAGTTCTTACTCCAAAAAGTGTTCTTATTTAATTCAAATCTATCAAAAGTTCTTTTTATACAATATTGATATACTAACAATAACTTTGTATACCAGCCTATATAAGGATAAATATACTTTTGATAAATTTTCTTTTCTCTGATATAACGTTGATTAAATAACTTATCAACTCTTTTTTCATTAAACAATGAAATTGCCCGTACTCTATACTTTATAGGATATTCATTTAGATAATAAATCTTTATTCCTAATTTTGTCACTTTTAAATAAAACGGCCAATCTTCAACGTCGCGAATCTCTTCATCATAATAGCCAACTGTTTCATATAATGTTTTTTTCACTACTATTGCAGGTGTATTCACAAAACACCCATATAAACAAAACTTATATTGTTGATTCGAAGAAATATTTGAACTATACATTGGATGATTACAATATCCCCATCCATGTATAAAACATTCTGCATCAAACTTCTCTTTATACATAAGAAGTCCCGAATGGAATATTTGCATATCAGGATTATTACGTATATAATCTACATATTTACTTATACAATCAAAATGCAATGCATCATCTCCTCCCAATGGTTTAACCCATTCACCACAACAAGCTCGTACAGCTTTATTACAGTTTTTAGTTACTCCCTGATTTTGTAGTGATTCTATTAATTCAACCCTAACAAATCTATCTCTATTAAGGTTAATCCACTGTGTGCAAAGTATGACTGTATTATCAAAAGAACAATCGTCACTTATTATTAATTCTATATTTTGATAATTTTGATTCTTAATACTATCCAACGTCTCTATAATATATTCCGATGAGTTATATGTAAGAACACAAATAGAGACTAACAAATCTGTTTCCATGCTATTCATTTAATTGTGTATTAAAAGATTTATTGCTTCAATTTTATTAATTGTAATCTAAGATTCAAGCCATATAGACTTAATAATAAGCAAACTATAGATGCTGATATCATACAACTATATGAAAGTCGTTTATCAATAATAAAAGATCCGACAAAAGCAATACATAACAATGTAAATAAAGGAATTAGCATTTTATAAAATGACGATGAATAATAAAAATCGTAGCGACACCTAGTTATTAATATATAGAGAATACTGAATATAAAAAATGAAACAGAAAATGAAATACCAATACCAATCAAACCCCATTTATAATAAAAGATAATATTTAATACAAGTGTCATTATATTACCTCCTACACCTTCAAACCAAAAAAAGAATTTCTTATCTCCCTTAGCAAAAGAAATATACCCCATTGGATATGCCATAGCCTTAAAAAATAATCCTACCCCCATAAAACGAATTACCGAAATTAAAGGTGTGAATTCTTCCGAAAGCAGTAATCGAATCATTAAAGGGGCAGTCATTATCATCAATATAGCTAAAGGTGTAACAATTAGCATCACTATTTCAGACTGCTGATTCACTAATGTTCGAACTTTTATATTATCATTTGAAACCCCGGACAAACGAGGAAAAAAATCCGCTCCCATAGCAGCAAAAACGACTCCTACATACTGATTTGTAATAGAGTTTGCAGCTTGATAAAGTCCTACATCTTTCAATGAGCCAAAGTTACTAATAAAAGCATTTAATGAGTAATTAGAAATTGTTGCAAATAAACTAGAAACCAACATTATCACTCCCAACGCAACCATAGCTCTACCTATGGTTTTCACTGTATTCCAGTCAACCTTCGAATTATCAAATTGTATCTTATTAGCATAAGATCGATTAAAAAGGAAAGTAATAAGAGATAGTACAATCATAGCAGGAACTATACCATCATACCCATAATAATAATAAAGTGGAACACTAACAATCAATCCTAACGAAGCCCCTATTATAGATGAATATGCCAATTGTTTAAGCATCCTACTACCTTGTAATATTGCTAACTCTCCATTAGACAAAGTAGTAAAATAAATCATCACAGACAGGCCTATAAAGGACCACTTATAATCAATTGTTCCAAACGCAAATAAACTTAATTGTTGCGCAAACAAAATAGAAAGCAAACTACCTATTAAAGAAGTTACATGTAACAACCGTCGCAATACATGTATAACTAAACTCAAACGTTCTTGGTCACCATTTTCCTTAGCCAAGGAAATATCTTTAACAGCCGAATAATTCACCCCCAAACTAGAAAACTGTTGTAACATATTTGTTGATGAAGTTAATAGTGAAGAAATCCCCATACCCTCCGGACCAAGAATTATTGCTATCAATTTGCCTCTAATCAAAGAAATCAATATATTAAAGACCTGCACTCCCCCAAATAAAGCAGTCCCTTTTACTATTTTACGATATGAAGAAATTCCTTTATCATTCACAATTGAAATCTGACAAATTAAACATTTATTTCTAATGATATTCGCTCAAAATCTATTTAATAAATCAATAACTATTTTTTGTTCTTTTTTAAGTATTACAGAACTCATAGGCAAACTTAACTCTTCATTATGAATTTGCTCTGTTATTGGAAAACTTAAATTATTCCACTCTTTATAGCACTCTTGTTTATGAGGAGGTATTGGGTAATGAATAATAGTCTGCACACCATTATCAGCCAAATATTTCTGCAGTTCATCGCGCTGTGTGCAACGAATAGGAAATATATGAAAAGCATGGCTATCCCAATCATTTACTATTGGAACAATTATTTTAGGATTCCTGACATTATCAATATAATACTTCGCTACTTCTTTCCGAATAGCTACATCTTCATCTAAATATTTCAATTTTACATTCAACACGGCTGCCTGTATTTCATCCAAACGGCTATTACGGCCTATATACTTAAATACATACTTCTTTGTTGAACCGTAGTTAGCAATGGCACGTATTACCTTTGCTAATTCTTGATCATTGGTAGTTACAGCACCGGCGTCACCAAACGCACCAAGATTCTTGCCAGGATAAAAACTATGTCCGGCTGCATCACCCAATGAACCCGTTTTTTTACCATTATACAGACAACCATGCGCCTGTGCGTTATCTTCGATCAATTTTAAATTATACTTTTTACAGAGATCCCCGATCTTTTCAGTATAAGCACATTGACCATACAAATGTACTATCAAAATCGCTCTTGTTTTGGAAGTAATGGCTTCTCCAATCCTTTTATCGTCAATTTGATAAGTATTAAGATCCGGCTCTACCAAGACAGGTTTCAAACCATTCTCTGAAATAGCTAAAATAGAAGCAATATAGGTATTGGCTGGAACGATAACTTCATCACCGACCTTCATTACCCCCATTTCTATATAGGCACGAAATATCCAAATCAAAGCATCCAACCCATTTGCACAGCCTACTGCATACTTCGTTCCAATATATGTTGAGTAATTAGCTTCAAACTTTTCATTTTCCTGTCCCTGTAAATACCAGCCGGAATCAATTACGCGACTAACAGCCTCGTGGATCTCTATAGAATACTTCTGAGTAATTTTTTGTAAATCTAAAAATTTAACCATTTTTTATTTATATATTGCAGTAATACCATTGATTGAATTTTCAAGTAGTCAAATAAATTTTTACCTGAATAGTCTTCTAAAAGGGGATTAGCACCATTTTCTAAGAAAAGATCAATTAAATTATAATTTTCCGTTCTTAACACAGCATCTTTAGCATACATTAGTACCGTTGTCCCATTAAAATTACGAGCATTAACATCTGCTCCTTGCTCTATTAAATATCGACAAACGTCTATAGAATTATTATAGGCTGCGACCATCAATAGCGTCCAACCATGAGTCTGCTCCGATTCAAATAAATAATAATCTAATTGTGGAATCAACTTTACCCCATATAAATCATTTAATTTGCAGCACTCCAATAAATCATAAAAACGATCCTTATAAACACGAATATTATAGTCAATTGTAGAAAGACAAATATAATTACAATCATCCTCCAGAATCCGTCCCGGCCTTAATGTACTACGGTCATTCGTAATACAAGCTCCTACAACGCTATACCCATACAGCTTGGGTAATTGATAATCTCTAAAATTAAATGCACGAATCTGGGAAGATAATTGAAATGCAGTGACATTTAGATCAAGTTCCAGATCAGAGTAATTCAATGATGACTTTGAAAAATATAAAGAATGTTCACTACTTTGTGGTACAGTTGTATACGTATCATTTAATATTGAATCTATATTTTCAACAACCAAATCTGTCCCAACTTGAATATATTTTTTATACAATGATTTCGCTGTTTCAGATGGAGATAACATAATCGCTTTCTGACATAGAATATCTCCAGTATCAATTCCAGAATCAATTTTATGAAGCGTCACCCCACTTCGTTCCTCAGCGTGCAGTATAGGGAGAGCACTTGTATACATTCCCTTATACGCTGGTAGTAAAGAAAAATGTATATTAAACAACTTACTACTAGAAAACCTCTCCGGATATATTATTCTATCAAATTCCAATGACAAAAAAATTAAATCAGGTATTGAATAAACATCTTCCAATTCTTTCATTGGAAGATTATTATCATTAGCAAACTTCCAAAAAGATCTTTGAAAACTATCAGTACCGTTATCTGTACGATTTTTTACTACTAAAATAGGAATATCCGGATATTTTTTCAATAAGTAAGAACAAACAGATACTGCTATATTATTTTTTCCAGCTATACAAATTTTCATTTTTATATTTTATAAAACCCTGATAATCTCTTATATAGTCATCTTCATCATAAGCATGGGAAGCCAATACCAAACAAACTGCTCCAGACGAAAAATCATCTAAAGTTCTCCAAATACCGGGAACAACTAAAAGACCTTGATAAGGACGATTCAGCACAAAGGAACGTCTTACTTTTCCATCGTCTAAAGTAACGGTAAAACTACCACTGGCAGCAACAATCAATTGCCGAAGTTCCTTATGAGCGTGTCCGCCACGGCTTTCACCACCAGGAATATCATATAAATAATAAATACGATGTACACCAAAAGGTACCGTTTGATTGTTTTCGACTACAGTTATATTGCCTTTAATATGATGGTGCTTATCTAATTCAACCATCGTACAGTCATAAATACAGGTATCTTTCATTATGCCACCTCCTCCTTACTTTTAGTAAAAAGGAAAGGCAAATAAAAAATTTTAGGGTTTACCCCCCCCCCGTTAACATTTATACACATTTCAAAAATATCTTGTGATTTATAATTTAAAAAGCCTTGATAATCTCTTAAATAATCATCCTCTTCATATACATGAGAAGCCAATACTAAACAAACTGAACCAGAAGAAAAGCCTTGTTCTGAGGCCCAAATACCAGGAGGAATGTGCAAACCATAAAAAGGGCGGTTCAACAATACTGTACGTTTACTAATCCCATCATCTAATACAACCTCGAATGAACCACTTGCTGCAATCAGGAACTGATGACATTTTTTGTGGGCATGGGCACCACGCGATTCACCTCCAGGAATGTCATAAGAATAAAAAATACGTTTGATTTGAAAGGGAATATTTACCCAACTATGAATAGGAGTTATATTTCCCGAACGATTCTCTATTTTAGGGAGTTTAACAATAGAACAATCATAAACTGTATTTGGGGGCGAAATATACTGATTCTTAATATGAGTTCCCATCCTATTTGCGTTTTATCTTTAAAAATTCATTATAATCACGAATATAATCTTTCTCTTCATAAACTGTAGATGACAGTATCAAAGCCAATGAATTGGTAGAAAAGTTATTCATTTCACGCCATAATCCTTTAGGTACATAAAGCCCATAATAGGAACGATTTAAAGAAAAAACTTTCTTATTGTTACCATCATCCAAAACCACATCAAAGCTCCCGGATAAAGCCACAATAAATTCTTCATTTTCTCTATATGCATGTCCCCCACGTGATTCTCCTCCTGGAACATCATAAATCCAGTAAGTTCGTTCTATTTTGAAAGGGATATTCTTGAATTCTTCGATAATGGATAAGTTACCTCGCTTATCTAAGATTTTAGGGAGCTCTATGATTTGAGCTGATTCAGTTTTCATTTTTAGAAAGTTCTTCTATTACTTTAAGCAAATACTGCCCGTACTGATTCTTTATCATAGGTTGTGCCATTATTTTCATTTTCTCTGTAGAAATCCAACCTTGCCTCAGAGCAATACCTTCTAAACAGGCTATTTTCAATCCCTGGCGTTTCTCTATTACCTCAACAAACGTACTTGCTTCCGACAATGAATCATGTGTACCTGTATCCAACCAGGCAAAACCACGACCTAATAATTGCACCTTCAGTTCCTGATCTGACAGGAATCGTTGATTGATCGTAGTTATTTCTAATTCCCCACGAGGAGAAGGTTTGATATTCTTAGCTATCTCCACTACTTTATTCGGATAAAAATAGAGTCCCACTACAGCATAATTGGACTTAGGGATTTGAGGCTTTTCTTCAATACTAAGTACATTTCCGCCTTTATCAAACTCCGCTACGCCATAACGTTCAGGATCACTTACCCAATAACCAAAAACAGTAGCTTTGTTTTTTGATTCGACAGCATGAACCGCTTCACGCAACATATACGTAAAGCCTTGTCCATAAAAAATATTATCGCCAAGAACCAGACATACAGAATCACCGCCTATAAACTTCTCACCAATGATAAATGCCTGTGCCAAACCGTCGGGAGAAGGCTGTTCGGCATATTCAAAGTGCACCCCAAAATCAGAGCCATCGCTCAGCAAACGCTGAAAACTTGGTAAATCATAAGGAGTAGAGATGATGAGTATTTCACGTATCCCCGCCAACATAAGTACTGAGATAGGATAATAAATCATCGGTTTATCAAAAATTGGAAGTAACTGTTTACTTACTCCTTTAGTGATCGGATATAAACGAGTGCCGGAACCTCCAGCTAAAACAATGCCTTTCATATTATTTCTGTTTTTTATCTCTTACTCTGTCGAACCATAAATTCAGTCCCACCCACACAGCAATATCCGCCAAAAGCATCACCGTGTTGTCAACCACCGGAACCAACAGAATATTCACCGCACTAAACGCACAAGAAATCAGCAAGATCGTTATCATCGCCTTTCTTGGTGTGAAACCCATTGCCAGGAACTTATGATGAATATGGTTCTTGTCCGGTTCGAAAGGGCTCTTGCCACTGCGAACACGAACCATCACCACACGGATCACGTCGAATGCCGGGACAATCAGCGTACTGAAAGCAATCACGAAAGCACCTTCGGTATACGGGGTGACATCCGGATTGTACTGGCTGTATTTGATGGCAAGGAAAGAGAGCACATAGCCCAAAGTCAGGCTGCCCGTATCACCCATAAAAATCTTACGGGCACGTTCCGCACTGCCGAACACGTTATAGTAAAAGAAAGGGACCAGCACACCGAACGTGGCAAAGGCGAGCATGCTGTACGTCCAAAGTTCTTTCTGCATGAACAGGAAGCCGAAGACAAGCAGGGCAACGCTGCTCAGACCGGAAGCAAGACCGTCGATACCGTCAATCAGATTGATGGCATTGGTGACAAAGACAACCAGAAGAACCGTAAAAGGCATACCTATCCAGGCAGGAAGGGCATACAGACCGAAAAGCCCGTAGAAGTTATTGATCCAAAGGCCGGCCAAGGGAAAAAACGAGGCACAGATGATCTGGATCACAAATTTCTGACGGTAGCGCACTCCGACAAGGTCATCGGCGATACCCGTCAGATAAAGCAAAGTCATCCCACAGACCAGAAACATGCACTCAGGCAGCAAGTACACCGCACGGAGGACAGGAACATCATAACCCATCAGGATGCGAAGTGCGAACACACCGCAAGAGGATAACAGGATGGTGGGAAAGAAAGAGACACCGCCCAAACGGGGAATGGCACGTTTATGAACCTTGCGCTCACTCGGCATATCGAAAAGCTTCTTCCGCAAAGAGATAAGCAGGATGCGGGGAATGATAAGCCGGGCAATCGAAGCAGAGATGACAAAAGCCAATATGATGAAAAGGATATTCAAGACAAAGGGGATTTAGGTTATATACAGTGTTGTGTCGAAAAAGAAAAGAGTTCACTCCTCTACTTCCCAGTTGGGATAAGGATTCTCTTCAAGGCTGCGGAGTTGTTCGGCAATCTCACATTCATCGCCGGAAAGGGTACGTCCTCCCCAACTGTCGATGATGCTATGTGCCTCACGGGAGAGGTCGTCGTCAAATACTTCACCATAGCAATAAGTCAGAAGCTGCACCTTCAGCAAAGAAGCGGGCAGGCGGTCGAGCACTTCCCAACAACGGTTCAGGATCTGCTGGATGCGGACTTCCTTGTCACCGTTATTGTAGATCGTCGCGTTATAACCCATCAGAAGCGAAAGGCACAAACGGGCTTCTTCCTCGTCGGTGGAGCCATGATGGGGATATAAAGTGTTGGCACGGCTGAGTACATCACCGTTCAACCGGCTGAAGTGGTCGCTGTAGATGGGGCTGCCATCGGAACCCAGATACAGAAGTTCGTGCGCCAAGGTGTACAAAGCGGTAATTTGAGAATCTAAAGAGTTCATGGGAATATTTACTATTTACGATTTACTGTCTGCTATTTTACTGTTTAAAGATCGAGCGGCTCGATTAGAGAAGGATGGATGTAGGTGGTGGCAACGGCCATCACTCCCTGAATGGAAACCATCACGCGACGGTCGTTTTTCACACGGATGAACTCACCTTCGACACCGGCAAAAAGACCACCCGTCACACGCACACGCTGTCCTTTACGGAAGGCTACAGCGGAAGGCTCCAGGTAAACCAGTTGCTGCTCGTAACTGCCGGCAACCGCCATGAAGCTGCGCATCTGGGAGTCCGGAACAACAATCGGCTGGCGGCTTTCCCGATCCATGATATAACGGATCGGAAGGGATACACCCATCTCTTCTTTGATACGGTCGATACGTTCACGGCACGAACGGACGAATACCAGATTATGAACAGCGGGAACCAGTTTACGTACTCGGCGTTCGTTCTTCACGATATACTCGTAGCGCATCGGGATGAAATTCTCGATGGATTCGCTGTCAAGGTACGTTTTCAAAGAAAGTTCGCGGCTGTAGGTGACTCGCACAGCATACCAATGGATGTTGTCGGATTCCTTCACTAAAGGGTATTCTTTGGGGACACCGGAGTACGAAAGTACCTCCCGGTCAGATGATGTAATGCGAAATCAGTATTACTTGCATTCATGTGATCTCAAGACTCTCCCCTATCACAGCAGGAGAATGATGAAATGTTATGTAAGTACCCTGAAATCGGCCATTTCCAAGAAACAGAAGAATTTCAGAGATAAAGTTCTATGAACGAATGAATTAGAAGTCATTGATGTTTCAAAAAACGTTCGTTTGTTTAAACACCATTTTTGACAGAATTTTAAAATCTCCAAAAAGAAAAATTCAAAAAAAGAAAAGCTAATTTAAGAGTTTTAATAATTGATTGATTCACAGATAGATAAAAGTACCATTAAAAGAGAAAACAAATTTATTTATAAAAATATTTTGCTATAATAAAAATGCTGTTTACCTTTGTTCCATTGAACGAACGTTTTTTGAAACATACTCTTTTCTATTTACACCAAAATCCCCCTATTCACCAACGCCCTTTATATAATCGCGCACACGCGTACACGCATAATACTCTCTTTTTAAACTGATTTTACCCTGTCATGGAAACAGGTCAGGTATACTTAACCTATTTTCAGGACGGGGTGAAACATCAATTAAAAGTAAACAATATACGCGTATATAACGGATTATATACTAAGAACAGTTAATTTTGCCTTCGTAACAATAAATCACATTATACAAAATGAGCAAAAAAAACCGAATGAAGGAATGATTCTCAACATAGAAGACATTCCTTATGTAGTAATTACAAACGGAAAAACTGACGAGAGTAAGAGAATTTTAGAAACACTGGAAAAGAAACCGGAAAAATTCGACATAACTACTCACAGAGAGCTGGTTATCCTCTTTTTCTTATGGTTGAATTACCAGCAAAAAGGAACGAAAAAGCGCAAAGGAATCCGTGAATTGGCACATATCATGTACCGTATGCTATACTTCGGACAGAAACAAACCCCCACAAAGGAGATGTCAGTACAATCCATTGAAACAGAAATATTTAACACACTAAAATTTCTGAAAGAGGAGAAAAAGGGAACGGATAAAGATCTGGAAACAAACATCTTAGACGAAATAAAGACATTCTTCAAAGAAAACGTCTAACAAGGTTTATAAAATCATCCCTAATTTTACAGCCGCAGACACTTACGTCGAGCTTTAAAAAAACAGAAAAATGGAAAACATTAGTATTACTACTTACAGGGGCTTCAGCAAAGTAAAAGGGAGATGCTCCCTGAATGAATTAATTGAAAAGGTACGCAGCAGTCGCTATGCCGCCCTGATTGAGAAAATAGGAAGGCTTATCAGTGAAGGGAAAACCAAGGAAGCGGAGAACGTAAAACGGCAGCTGGACTACTTCACCGTCACGGCAAACTACCACGAATGCAGGCTGGCGCATAGTATCGCCGCATACAATGACATCATCACCATCGACCTGGACCATCTGCCCGAAAAGGAGCTGGACCGGATACGGGCCCTGATAGAAACAGACGAAGCGACACTCGCCTGCTTCCTCACCGCCAAGCAACACGGATTCAAGGTGCTCGCCTATCCGGTAAGCCTCGAAGCGGAAGGATGGCGAAACGCGTTCTTCCGGACACCGGCAATCACTTACTGCCGGTTGGAGCAGTATCACGCGGGAATGTACGAACTGGCCCGTAAACACTACGAGAAACTTCTGGAGACGGAAGTGGACACCAGCGGAAAGGACTTGTCGAGAGGTGTCTTCGCTTCGTATGACCCGAGGGCGTTTTACTCTCCCCGGCGGGTGGCACACATCCCGCAACGGACATTCACCATCGAAGCCCCCGAACCTGCACGGAGGGGAAGGCAGAAGGAAGAGCCCGCAACGGACCCAACAGGGGAAGTCAGCGCCTACACGTGCATGGAATTCAACAAATGCCTCAGCTCTACCCGCAGGCTGATGAAATACACAGAGGGAAACCGCAATTCGTTCCTCTTCACCCTGGGAAACAAATGTTTCCGAAAGGGACTTGAAGAGGCGGAAGTCAAGCGTCTGGCAGCAGTGAAATTAGGGGAGGACGGACAGATGGATACAGACACCCCCATCGCGAACGCCTACACATATACGGACAGAACGGAACGGGCAGAGGAGAAAAAAAAGATACCGCCCGTGGAACAGGTGATAGACTATCTGAACAAGAATTACGCTTTCAGGCGAAACACGGTACTCGACCGACTGGAGATGTGCGACTTGTCCAAAACGAAGGAGGGAAAATCATTCTACGCCATGCGGAACAAGGATCTCAACTCCATCTTCCTGAACATCAGCAGACAGGGCATCGCCTATCCGCTCAACAGCCTGAAGTCGGTCATCGACTCGGACTATACACCGGAGTTCAATCCCTTTACCGACTACTTCGGAGGAAACGTGCGGTGGGACAGGACAACCGACCACATCGGGAAACTGGCGGACACCATACAGGCGGAGGATCAGGAATTCTGGAGGGAAGGATTCCGGCGCTGGATCGTAGCCATGGTGGCCTCGGCGCTCCAACCGGGTAAAGCCAACCAGCAAGCCCTGGTGCTGCACGGGGCGCAGGGAAAAGGAAAAAGTACCTGGATACGGCACCTGCTACCCCCGGAACTCGGAGAATATTACCGCAACGGAATGATAGACCCGGCAAACAAGGATGACCTCTTGCTGCTATCCACCCGGCTGCTGATCAACATGGAGGAGTTTGAAGGTGTAAAGACAGGAGACATCGCCGAACTCAAACGGATCATCGGACAGGAGAACGTCACCATCCGGAAGGTATACGACACTCAGGCGCAGCTTTATCCCCGGAGGGCATCGTTCATCGGAAGCACCAACAACATGCAGTTCCTCAGGGATTACGGGGGAAACCGGCGCTTCCTGGTCATTCCCGTAAAAACCATCGACTACCGCACTCCGGTAGACCACAAAGGGGTATACGCACAGGCGGTGCAACTGATAGAAGACGGTTTCCGCTATTGGTTTGAAGGAAACGAGATAGACGACATCAACACCCGAAACGAACGCCACCGCATGAAAGACCCACTGGAAGAGAACCTGTATGTTTACTTCCGTCCGGCAGGAGAAAAGGACTTTGAGGTGAAATGGAAACCCGCCGCCGCAATACTGGCTACTCTATCTGTATACGGACGGACACAAGCCAACGCGCAAACGCAACAAGTGTTGGTACAGATTCTGGAAAGGGATGCCTTCGGCAAGCGTGTAAACGTCCATGGCATTACGGAGTATGCCGTAGTGGAACTCAGCCAGCAGGAGGTGAGCGAAAACTTCAGGAAAAGGGAGAAGGGAAAGGAGATGGAAGAGTTACCGTTTTAAAAGTATCGGAAAGAAGGAGATAGAAGAGAAATGCCCCGTAACAATATATGTAATCGAAATAACATATATTGTTACGGGGCAGGACATATATTGGCGTTTTATTGACAAAAAGATATTAGCTGTTTTGATTAAAATCAATACCTATTATTTTTGAACTTGTGCATAAATTGCACAAGTTCAACTTCTTATCAAATCCTCCGAACCAATACCGGCATTGGTTTCTCTCTAATTTTATGCTCCCGGCTCTCCCATATATCGAAAGATCAGACGAACTTCCTTGGGCGTAAATGAATGGCGGTATTTATAGTATCCCACCTCCTCGAGTGCAGCCATCAGGAGTTTGTTATGCCGTATCCAACGGCTGAGATTATTGAGGGCGGCATTCGCAGACAAATGGGGTGCATAAAGCAGAGCCAACTCGACTTTTGTATATACACGGATAGGAAACTCTCTCTCGTCATCTTCTAAATCTTTCATGTTTTTCAATTTTAAATTAATAAATAATCGGAACTTTACAATAGCATAAAGATAACAAAAACAAACGACATATCATAGCAGAAGTCATACTATTTCACAAAACATTCATTGATTTTCAATCTTTTATCCATACCGCCTCAACCCACGTCAACAAGCACAAAACAGGGGTTAGAAAGCGCTATCTTTGACATACCGGAAGAAAGGGAAAGAGCTCGTCCGACCTTCCGGATGCATTCTTAATTATTAACCATAAAAAACTATCGGACAATGGCAGTTCCATACAAAAAAATCGCGAGAAAGGATCCGCGAAAAGCGGATGCTATAGAGAAATTTTATCCGCAACTGGTCACTTTAGGTCAAAGCGCAAGCCTGGAAAGCATTGCGTACGAAATGAAGGAGAAAAGTTCGTTATCATTGGGAGATATCAAAAGTGTACTCACCAATTTTGTAGAGGCGATGCGTACCTCACTCTACAACGGGCAGTCGGTCAATATCCGGGATTTCGGAGTATTCAGCCTTTCGGCACGCACCAAAGGGGTGGATGCGGAAAAAGACTGTACGGCCAAAAACATAATGGCGGTGAAAATAAACTTTCGTCCGTCGTCGAGCGTACGTCCGAACCTGACATCGACCCGGGCCGGTGACAGAATCGAATTCATCGATATCAAAGCCGCACTGGAAGGAAAGGAAACGGGAAAAGACGGTGACGGAGACATTGTGGATGACCCGACGGCATAAATCAGAATCACATGAAAGGAGGTGTAGAAAAATGAAGAAATCAAACTGGAACACAATTTTAAAAGTAATGATCGCAGTGGCATCTGCCATACTGGGAGTCCTTGGAGGAAATGCGATGAACTTGTAGGCAACGAAAGCTAAAAGGGATGTGTCATAACTCTTTTCACCACGGAGTAGCACAGAGTATCACAGAGTCTTTTTATTAATAATCAACAACTTAAAATCACCTCTGTGTCACTCTGTGGTGGGTTTTGATACATCCTCTTTAGTTTTCGTACTATCAACCGTTTCCGATCTTATTTTGCTACCATCACCTCGACATCATATCCCATAAACAGTCCGTTTTCTATAACACCCGTCACCGACTTGATTTCTTTTTCAAGAGACGAATGAATATTGCTGAACCAGGCATCGAGAATCAAGTTTCCACTTTCGGTGATCACAGGGCCATCTTTACCTTTAGCCGGCCTCAGTTGGGTACGTGAAGCACCCATTGCCCGGATTTCCCTCTCTACGTAGGGCAAAGCCATCGGAAAGACTTCGACGGGGACAGGAAAACGGCTTCCCAGAAAAGAAACCTGTTTGCTTTCGTCCACCAAAATGAAAGTACGATTGCTGCTGCTTATCAGCAGCTTCTCCTTGAACAGCGCTCCGCCTCTTCCCTTGATCAGATTGCGGTCGGGATCTACTTCATCTGCTCCATCGAAGGTCCAGTCGGGACGGCACATCCATAAAGTAGTCTGCGGAATGCCCAAGCGGACACATTCCATCGATATCTCCATCGAAGCAGGGATTACGGTGACGTGCAGATTCTCCGTACGTATCCTTTCGGCAATAGCGAGCAATGCCAGATATACGGTCGATCCGGAGCCAGCCCCAATGACCTCGCCTTCTTGTACGCGCATGGCAATCATACGGGCCAACCTCTCTTTACTCTCCCGGTTGGTTATCGTGTCCGACCATTGGAGATGTTCCATCAAACTACTTTCCCATTTCATAATAAAACCTGTTTATAACAGACAACAACTTATTTCACCCTACGGTTCAGCTGGTTATTGGCTTTTGAGGGTTTCGACTTTCCGATCCGCTTACCGGTAGGTTTCTTACCTCCCGAAGCTTTGGGACGTCCGCTACCCGGACGGTCATTGCTATTTCCGCTCTTCTTCATAAAAATCTTCATTATAATATTTACCTAAATACCTGCGGGCTATGAAATCCCAGTTCTCGTGCAACAGCCTCCTGCCATCCCCGAAAGGAAAAGCGACCTCCGGCAATAAGCCGTGCTGCATGGCATAGTGCAACAAGTCGATGGGACAAAGCCCCGGAATATAAAACAATTCGGCCCCTTCTTGTTCGGCAATCTCCGGATTATATTCCGGATTTCGTTCGTCGCGGAAACAAGCGGCAATATTGGGAGCCAGCAAGACACCTTTCGGATTGGCAAAAAACACAAAATCTTCTTCATCGGCCAACTCGGGCATTAACGAATCTTCTTCATCGGCCCACTTTAACGCATCGACACAGAAGCGACGCAAATCAACATAGTCTTTTAAATATACAATCTGTTTTCCTCCGGAAGCACTCAGGAAGTTCGCTACATCACGGGGGAGATTCATTTCCGGCAAGACATCCAAAACAGGACCCGGAGGGGGTAACAAGGCACGGACATCCGGAAACCACTCCGTGGATTCATCACCGGTAAGGGGAGCTTGTTCAAAATGGGCATCGAGCACGGCATATACATCGGATGCGAGCTGAAGCAGAGAACTGTCAAACGGATTCCAAGGAGACGGAGAACTATCCGTGACGGGAGAAAGAAGCGTCCACAGCAGAAAAGATACATCCTCGGGATTTATTTCATCATCGGCATACGACTCTGTCAGTGTGTAAAAAGGCAGGAAACGCCCATACAACTGTTTATGCAACCGGATGAATGTATTCCAGCTACCGGAATTATTCACACAATCTTCCAGATACCAGGTGAAATAGAGAACAGCCCGGTTCTTATGAATCATCTGTCCGGTAAGCTCCGACTTCTCAAGTACGGGCAACAGCCTGTTGGCAAAATCCACGTACCACTGATCGGTATCTGCCGATTGCATGCGTGGATGGGCTTCCATCCACTGTTGACGATATATTTTTTGCAATTTCATGAATTGGAGTGTTGATTTACGGAAACAAATGTACTTCTTTTCTGATAAGATTAGCTACATTTGCGGCAATTAATGAACTTTACGGCAATGGATATTACGCTCAGAACGCTCACGGAAAACGACTTGCCTTTTGTAAAAGACATCTACGATTATTACACCCTCCACACGACAGTGGTGTACTTTGTACACTGCGCCTCCATCGACGAACTGAAAAACTACATCCCCGTAGGCGATCCCGTCTACCGGTCGTTCATCATTGAAACTCCCGAAGGAACTCCCTGCGGATTCTGCTACTTCGCACGTTTCAAGCCCCGAGAAGCCTTCCGCATTTCGGTAGAACTGACCCTCTACCTGAAGCCGGAGTTCACAGGTCAGGGGTATGGAAAACAAACCATACTCCGACTGGAAGAAATCATCCGGCAAGAAGGCTTCAGCAACATAATGGCACTGGTTTCGGGAGAAAACGAAGCCAGCATACGCCTATTTGAGAGATGTGGCTTCGAGTGTTGCGCAAACATCCGGCAGGTAGCGGAAAAGTTCGGCAAAAAACTGGATTTGAGGATGTATCAGAAAATCTTATAGTCCTCCTTATACCACATACCTGTTCTCAGAGTCTCTTTAAGGCCAGCTTTATCACTTGCTCCACCGGAGCATCGGGCTCTTCCTTCAGAATGGCAAGCACCACTTTCTGAGAAGGCGCTGCGGCAAAGCCCAGCATCGTCAAGGCGGCAACGGCTTCTTCCTGCACTTCAGCATTCATTGCCGGCAACAAAGCACCGGCAGCACCTCCCACGGCAGTTGCAGCCATGGCACCGGTTTTAATTTTATCTTTCAAATCGACAATGACCCTTTGCGCTGTTTTCAGTCCGATACCCTTCACCGTCTTCAGCATATTGGCATTTTCGGTACTGATCACATTCACCAGTTCGGCCGGTGAAAGAGCGGAAAGAATCATGCGGGCCGTGTTTCCTCCAATGCCCGAAACGGAAATCAGCAGCAGGAAAAGTTCCCGTTCCTGCTTGTCGACAAAGCCATATAAAACGTAAGCATCTTCGCGGATGGCTTCGTAGATATAGAGTTTACAACTGCTCTTACCCTGAATGGCAGAATAAGTGTTGAGTGATATATTAACGGCATATCCCAATCCGTTACAATCGATAACTGCGGTTGCCGGACTCAGTTCGGCAATCTCGCCTTTGATGTATTCTATCATAATGGTTATAATCAGAACGCAAAGATAATAAATATTGTGCTTCACGAACCTTGAATAACAAAAACTAACTTTAACACCCCTAAGAGACTCAAAAACAAAGAAAATGACTAATTTTGCAACCGAAATAAAGAAATGTGTTAAACAAAACCAATAAAAAGATGAAAAAAGTAAGAGCAGCCATCGTAGGTTATGGCAATATTGGTCGTTATGTGCTGGAAGCCCTCCAAGCGGCTCCCGATTTTGAGATAGCAGGTGTGGTTCGTCGTGCTGGTGCCGAGAACAAACCGGCTGAACTGAATGATTATGCAGTAGTTAAAGATATAAAGGAACTTCAGGGAGTAGACGTGGCTATTCTTTGTACTCCGACCCGCAGCGTTGAGAAATACGCAAAAGAAATCCTCGCAATGGGAATCAATACAGTGGACAGTTTCGATATCCACACCGGAATCGTAGATCTCCGCCGTGAACTGGGTGCTTGTGCCAAAGAACACGGGGCGGTATCGATCATCTCGGCCGGATGGGATCCGGGAAGCGACTCCATCGTACGCACCATGCTGGAAGCAATTGCTCCGAAAGGCATCACTTACACCAACTTCGGTCCCGGCATGAGTATGGGACACACCGTAGCCGTAAAAGCGATCGACGGAGTGAAAGCCGCCCTCTCCATGACGATCCCTACTGGAACGGGAATCCACCGCCGCATGGTATATATCGAACTGAAAGACGGATACAAGTTTGAAGAAGTAGCCGCAGCCATCAAGGCAGACCCTTACTTCGTGAACGACGAGACACATGTAAAACTTGTGCCCAGCGTAGACGCACTGCTCGATATGGGACACGGTGTAAATCTGACTCGCAAGGGAGTTTCCGGTAAAACGCAGAATCAGCTGTTCGAGTTCAATATGCGCATCAACAATCCGGCACTGACTGCACAGGTACTTGTGTGCGTGGCACGCGCTTCCATGAAGCAGCAACCGGGGTGCTACACCATGGTAGAAGTCCCCGTCATCGACCTCCTTCCGGGCGACCGCGAAGAGTGGATCGGACACCTGGTATAATCTTTTATCCGCATAACTGAAATAAAAATAGAGAAAGGAGACACACCTTTCTCTATTTTTTTTATCTTTGTCGGAGAAGACAAAACACACCCGATATGAAAAGACTATTCATATTCTCAACATTTCTGTTATGCTTGCTATCGACTACCTTTTCACAGCAGTCCGATAACACGATCAAACCGAATCTGAAGTACGGAAAACCCTCCAAGGAAGAGCTCACCATGACCAGCTTTGCTCCCGACACCACCGCAACGGCGTATGCCGACATCCAGATACCTTATTACTCCAACGGACGCAATCCGACACTGAAAGAAAACGTCAGCCAGCTTGCGTTATTCCTTGATTTCCGAAAACAAGTAGCAAAACAATTTAATAACAAAATTATAATAAAGAGAATATGAAGATATACAAAAAGAAAGAACTTCCCAGACATGAGGAAGAAGAGTTTTCAGTCATAGTACTGACTTGTGACGAACACGGAGAAACCAATCTTGGGTTTTATAACTTTGACACGGAAGATTGGAGTTTTCTTTCGGAAGCTGACCAAAGTTATAGAGACTCTGAATTTGTATGGATATACCCACCAGCCAATCAGATGAAAGAGTTTTTGATAAAATCAATCAAAGCTGAACGCGAATCAGCTCCACCTTCATCGAAGGAAAACTGGTTTAGAAAGAAAACCCAACCTATTAAAAAGAAAATCACTCTGGCTTTCAAGAAAAAATAAAAGTGTACCTTTGCGGCTCTAACCAAAGCCGAAAGGAAACATTGGAAAATAAAAGATACAATAACGTCGAAGAATGGGCAAACACGCTCAGTCACGGAGCAGGTATACTGCTTGGAGTCATAGCCGGCTATTTCCTGCTCGCGAAAGCGGCGGCGGGTGCCGAACCGAAGTGGGCGGTAGCTTGTGTAACCGTCTACCTGTTTGGCATGCTGTCTTCTTATGTCAGCTCCACCTGGTATCACGGCAGCCGTCCGGGTAAGCTGAAGGAATTGCTTCGCAAATTCGATCACGGGGCTATCTATCTGCACATTGCGGGGACGTACACTCCGTTTACACTGCTCGTCATGAGGCACGCAGGCGGTTGGGGATGGGGAATTTTCTCTTTTGTCTGGCTGTCGGCTATCGTCGGTTTTATACTGAGTTTCAAGAAACTGAAAGAACACAGTAATCTGGAAACCGCTTGTTATATAGCTATGGGAGCCTGCATCCTCGTGGCTATGAAGCCTTTGATGGATCATTTAGCAGAGATGGGAGCCGGTCCGGCTTTTTGGTGGCTGATAGGCGGAGGAGTTTCGTATATCATCGGGGCAGTGTTCTATTCGCTGCGCAAGCCATATATGCACGCTACGTTCCATCTGTTCTGTTTGGGAGGAAGCATAGGGCATATCATAGCGATCTGGCTGATATTGTAAGTAAAAGAAAGCCGTCAGGCAGAGTTCATCATTTCAATACGATGCTTCATCATTCAACACAAAAATTTCTTCCACCGGAACCCCAAAATAACGTGCTATCCTCAGCGCAAGGACAGTAGAGGGAATAAACTTTCCGGTCTCTACCGTATTGATTGTCTTTCGGGTTACTCCAATGGCTACAGCCAGTTCTTCCTGGCTGATATTCTTCATCGCCCTGTAGACCTTTATTTTATTGAGCAGTTCTTTATTTTCCATCTTTATAGGGATTATACAGAAGCAATCTTCTTATTTCTGAGAAAAGCATAGCTACCACCACTATAACCAGAGCACCCATACGTACCGAGAGATTAAAAAAATCTCCAAAGCAATAAACTAATAATCCCATTTGCATAGCTGCATAAAAGCCTGCTGTCAAAGCCTTAGAATTATAGTCCGAATATATTTCACTATCTAATGCTCCCATTAATTTCTTATCTTTCTTTATTCTCTCCAAAATATCGGAAGCTCTTATCGCTACAACGACATACAGCAAAACTGCAAATGCAAATATATACCATGTCTCTCCCAAAAATCCCTTTCTGCCAGTATCAAGACAAAATGTCTCCCACATTAATACTCCCATAAACAACATACCGACAATCGTCCGCATCAAAAGAGCATTAAACCTTTTAATCTCCATTTTCTCAATCGGAATATTTTCCATAACCATAGAATTTAGTCCATATTCTTATTTTTAAGTTTCACCCATAGGTTCCAAAAAGAAACCTTTAGGTTACAAATATAGATATTAAAAACTATATTCCAACCAATCATCCATCTATTTTTTAATTCTTCCGTTTTTGTTGAACCAAACACTCCCTTTCATTCGTTATATAAATAGAGACTCTAAAACTGCAAGAACCATGAACTGGGAAAATCACCTGATCAAAGACCTCCAATGGTCCAATGAGATTATCAACAGAGAAGCGAAAGAACGTGTAGCACGTGAGATCGCCGCCACAGCCAAAACAGGCGATGTGATAGGGGCCGGCTCCGGTTCCACCGTCTACCTCACTTTGTTTGAGCTGGCAAAGCGGATTCACGAAGAGCACCTATATCTGGAAGTGATTCCCGCCTCTCAGGAAATCTCCATGACTTGCATACAACTGGGCATCCCGCAGACCACCCTTTGGGACAAACGCCCCGACTGGACATTCGACGGAGCGGATGAGGTAGACCCCGACCGCAACCTGATAAAAGGACGTGGCGGAGCCATGTTCAAAGAAAAGCTGCTGATCAGAAGCAGCGGAAAAACCTTCATTATCGTCGATCCCAGCAAACTTGTCAATATCTTGGGAAGCAAATTCCCCATACCGGTAGAGGTGTTCCCGCATGCACTGTCATACGTCGAAAAAGAACTGCGCCGACTGGGTGCCTCCGAAATATCACTACGCCCCGCCCACGGAAAAGACGGTCCTATTTTGACAGAAAACGGAAACTTTATCCTTGATACCCGTTTCCATTATATTGACGCTTCGCTGGAAGAACAGCTGAAAACAATCACGGGCGTTATTGAAAGCGGACTTTTCATCAATTACGACATTGAAGTAGTTGTAACCAGATAAAAACCAAGCATAGCACATAGGAAAATCACCTTTTTAACATTTCACCCTTCCTTACACCCGGTCTATCTTTGCAGCCGACTTAAGGAACCGACTATTCTGCACTCAATAAAATAGTGAAAGCACTATTCTCCCTTCTTTATCTCATACTATCATTTATCAATAAAAACAAAAAAACATAGTATGGAAAAGCAAAGCTTACCACAAACCGAAAATTTACAATTTCAATTTTCTTTTTTTAGAAATACTTGGAGCAAGGAGTCTACCATAATCACCCTGCACAACCTTTATCTGCAAACCATCGGAACACTTTGGAAAGCACAGACCGAATGCTACCGCAAACTACAAGACCGTCCCGACCGCAGCAATGAAGCCAAAATGGTAAAAGACGCCATGCCTGTCGTCATCATCGAGGGCATCTGCCGCCCGCATTGCAGCCATGCCGCAGCCAATCTGGAAAAGATGAGCCGACTAGCCATGTACGACCTCGACCACCTGAACGAACGGACATCTGCCGTCAAAGCCCTTTTCCGTGCTCTCCCCTACGTGGCCTACACGCAGACCAGTATCTCCGACAGAGGCCTCAAAGTCGTCGTATTTCTCGATGCCCGCACCCCGGAAGAGTATCCTCTCGCCTACGCCATCTGCCAGCAGACACTGGAACGCATCGCCGGGCATCCGGGCGACGAGCAATGCGGCCGCATCACCCAGCCCTGTTCTTGCGTATGGGATGCCGATGCCTACTACAATCCCACTCCCGAACCTTATCCGTGGAGGGAAGAACTCGACACCGACCCTTCGTTGACCAACCTGATCAAGGATAAAAGAAACCTTCCGGGCAGCAACGGCACCCCTTATGCCACCAGTAACGGCTCCTCCTCCCCCTTCCCTCCCGCTACCGAAGCCTGCGGATACATCGAAACCTTCGCCCGTAACTTCACCCATTACCACCCCTGGCAGAAAGGCAACCGCCACGAGTCTATGCTAGCAATGGGAAGAAGCGCACGACGTAAGGGATTTTCAAAAGAAGACCTTGAAAAATTAACATCTGTTATGTCAGTAGAGATCGTGAGAAACGGCTACACGCTGCAAGAACTCAGAAAAGACTTATCAGCTGGATATCAATACGTTGATCTATCTTATGCACCCCAAGAGACCCACAATTCACTGCCAACACTGACAACTGACACCTTTAGGCCTGTTTCTGTGGGAAATGAATCGGGGAAAGAAGAAGAGTTGTCCATAAAAAATGAAGAATTACGAGGATCTACTCCCTGCATTCCTAACCAAGTATACGACCATCTTCCCGACTTTCTGAAAAGAGCCATGAAACCGGCACGCAGCAAACGCGAACGCGATATACTGCTTCTAGGACTGATCGCCAACCTGAGCGGATGCCTGCCACAAGTCCGCATCAGTTTCGACCAGCGTCCTTACAGTCCGCAGCTCTACACCCTGATCATTGCTCCCCCCGCCACCGGTAAAGGACTTCTCACACTGGCAAACATGCTCCCACGAGAAATCGAGAATTATCTGAAAGGAGAAAACAAACGGAAAAAGGATGCCTACGACCGTGAACTCACGGAATGGGAACGAACCAACCAACAAATCAAAAAAGGGACGAAATCTACAGCAGCCTCCCCTGCTCCCATGCCCGAACCACCGGAATATTACCACCTCTGCGGTGCCCCCAGCACTTCCAGAAACCAAATTATCCGCCGGCTGAAAATCAACGGAGACCTCGGACTCATTATCTGTGCTACCGAATTGGACATGATCTCCGGCGCCATCAAGCAGGATTACGGCAAGCACGACGATGTGTTCCGTGCCGCCTACCATCATGAACCGGTAGCCACGGACTATAAGGTAGACGGCGAACTCATCTGCGCAGAAGTACCGCGCCTGGCACTCTGCCTGTCCGGCACCCCCAGCCAACTGGCCAACTTTATCCGCTCTTTGGAAAACGGACTTTACTGCCGTTTCGGTATCTACACCTGCGGAGCACGATGGAAATACCGTTCGGCGGCCCCCATCAAAGGACAGGAAGATTATATCACACTCTACAAGGGATTCGGCAAGGAAGTATTGGAGATGTACTTCTTCTTCCAACAATCTCCTACGGAAGTCACGCTGAGCGACAGACAATGGGAGGAACATACCGCCTACTTCGACTGTCTGCTCAACGAAGTGGCCAGCGAACAAGCGGACGCGCCGGGCTCTATCGTACTCCGTGGCGCACTGATGGTGGCACGCATAGCTTCCATCTTCACCGCCCTGCGCAAGTATGAAGGTGCCATGCAGATGAAGGAATACATCTGTACAGACGAGGATTTTCATGCCTCCATGCAGATCGTACAAACCATCCTCAACCACAGTCTGCTGGTCGCCTCCTCACTGCCGGGAGAGAAAATGAAACCTCAACCTATGCAGTCATACTTCCGAATCCGGTCGGTCGTAGAAAGCCTCCCTAAGACTTTTACTTACAAACAGATTAAAGAGAAAGCACTGACAGAAGGTATCAGCGAACGAAGTACCTGTAGATATCTAAAGAATCTCATCGAGCTAAAGTACATTGAGAAACAGACAGATAAATATATCAGGATGAAAGAATTCACAGACAAATAAGCACTAAGTGGCAGTTGGCAGTGGCAGTAACGGAAAATGCCCGATAAATTGGTATAGAAAACGTACATCAAAATAAAGAAGGACGTCAGAAACGGGACAGAAACCAGTACAAGAGAGAAGCAAAGCATGTACAAGAACAAAGAGATGTAAGTACTAGAATGAGGAAAGAGAAGTACTGAAACTGCCTCTATCAAGTACAAGAAAGAAGCAAAGCATGTACAAGAAGAGAGAAAGAGAAGTACAACAATCGGCTGAATGATATACTGAAAACTGGAAAAAGACGTATGAACAGCAGCAGAGGAAGGTACTTCATTCTCTCTTTTTTCAAGGCTCGCCCAAATGCCGGACTATCTGTTCCACCTCCTGCCGCAGGAAACGGTGCCGCCGTGCATTATATCCGATGCCACCCAACGCCTGCATTAACGGCTGGCATTGCTTGATCCATCTCATCAGTGTTTTAAGAGCTGTCTCTGCCGAACGTCCCGGACAATAAAGCAGAGCCAGCTCTACTTTGTCATAGGCTCTCATTTCAAAATTTTTCTCTTCAATTAATTCTTTCATAATCTCGTTTTATTAGCATTTTATAATGGTATAAAGGTACTAATAAAAGTTCATTTTGTAAAATAATAAGCAGATTTTATTGAGATAAACACAGACTTTTCCGGATAAAAAAGGATATCGGCGGACACCTGCGGACAAATACAGACAAGCAAAGAAAATAATTCGAACAGGGGGAGCGATTAACCAATAATAAGTAGTATCTTTAGCGGAACAAACGAAATCAAAATGGAAAATCAAAACCATGCATTCAACTATGCATATCTATTCAAACAAGTAAAAGCAAGAGTACTACTAGCACAAAAAAAGGCAATTTACACAGCCAATGAAGAAATGCTTTCAATGTATTGGGATATTGGCAAACTACTGTCCGAGAGTCAAAAACAAATAGGTTGGGGAAACAATGCCCTGGAGAAGCTCGCCAATGACTTGAAGAATGATTATCCGGAGATGAAAGGATTCTCTGTCAGGAACTGCCAAGTCATGATGCAGTTCTATAACGAATATAATCAGCAACTTACAAATACGCAACGGACCGTTGCGCATTTAGAATATTCCAATCTTATACTTCCCGTCAAGCAATTAGGATGGGCACATAATGTAGCACTTATGCAAAAAGTGAAAGACATAAAAGCCCGCTACTGGTACATGATCCAATGCCTGAAAAACGGTTGGAGCCGGGATTTCCTTATCGAGGCAATCAAGCAAGACTATTACCATTCTCACGGAGCATTGGCTAGTAACTTCGACACCACTCTTCCCGAAATACAAGCCAAGCAAGTAAAAGAGACATTAAAAGACCCCTATATTTTTGATATGCTTACGTTCACCGAAGAGTACGACAAAAGAGATATTGAACTGGGCCTTATAAAACATATCGAGAAGTTTCTCGTCGAAATGGGTGCAGGCTTCGCCTTTATGGGCAGGCAATACCATATCGAAGTATCAGAAAAAGATTTCTACATTGACATTCTTATGTACAATGCCTTCATGCATAGATATCTGGTCGTAGAACTTAAGAGAGGAGAATTTCAACCCGAATATATCGGCAAACTCAATTTCTATTGCTCGGCTGTAGACGATATCCTTTGCCGGGAGGGAGACAATCCGACCATCGGACTGCTACTCTGTCAAAACAAAGACCAGATTATGGCGGAATACGCCTTACGGGATGTACATAAACCTATAGGAATCTCCGATTATGAACTTGGTCAAGCCCTGCCGAAAGATATCAAATCCGGACTTCCCAGTATCGAAGAGTTGGAAAACAAACTTAGCCGGGACCTACAAGACATAGACAATAAAGAATAAGACATAGCATAACATAGTCCTAAACCCCAATCAGGAACGAATCGTTCCATTCCCTGATGTGAACTGAACAGTATTATTCAGCTTGCATCAGGGAATTTCTTTTTAATCCCGGCCTCAAACCACCACAAGAACAGACATCCGCAGACATTTACGGATAAAAAAAGACATCGGCGGACACCTGCGGACAAATACAGACATCGCCCATCCCCACCGCCGTACTTTTGTCATGTCACAAGCAAGGAACCACCTGTGACGCAACACTTTATTATCATTTATTCAAGAACTTAAAACCAGTAAAGAAATGGCAAAAGTATTTTCATTCACCAGCGTGCTCCGCAAGAACATGATGGAAAAAGACAAGCCGGACCTGTATTACGCTCTCGCCAAATCGAGCGGAGAGATCGATATAGATGAAATGGCAGAACGCATCCAGCGTTCGAGTACCGTGAACTGGGCAGACGTAGTGTGCGTGCTGCGTGCCCTGCAGACGGAAATGATCGACAGTTTCAAGAAAGGAGAGATCGTCCGCCTGGGGAATATCGGTTCGTTCTATGTCACCTTGCGCAGCAATGGCGTACTCGTCCAAAAGGACGTGAAAGAAGGATTGATCAAAGGTGCCCGTGTCCGCTTCCGCCCCGGAAAGGAGATTAAAGACGCACTGAAAACGCTGGACTACAGCAAGTACAAACCGGAAAGCAGCGAAGGAGACAAGACCGATCCGGAAAACCCCAAACCCAAACCGGACCCCGATGACGGTGACGAAGAAGCTCCGGACCCAACCGTATAAGGCAATCATAAACCGGGTATTTATCAAATCTGACGAATCATGAGAAAGATCGATTTAATCGTGATCCACTGTTCCGCAACACGGGTGGACCGGACACTGACGGCCTTTGATCTGGAGACGCTGCATCGGCGACGGGGATTCAACGGAACAGGTTATCACTACTATATCCGCAAAGACGGGACAACACTTCTCACCCGTCCCATCGAACGCATCGGGGCACATGCAAAAGGATTCAATGCGTCGAGTATCGGAATCTGCTATGAAGGCGGTCTGGACTGCCGGGGACGCCCGGCAGATACACGGACGCCGGAACAACGTGCCGCCCTCCGCCTGCTGGTGCATCAATTGGAGCAACGTTTCCCCGGCTGCCGGGTGTGCGGACACCGGGATCTCAGTCCGGATCTGAACGGAGATGGGGAGATCGAACCGGAAGAGTGGATCAAGGCGTGTCCTTGCTTTGAGGTAAAGGAAAGCCTGTGAGGACAATATAAATGAGCAAAGGTATAAAGACGTTTTCAGGAAGTAATTAATCTTTTAAAGTATCGGAAAGGAGGTGTGTAAATTATGGCAATGAAGAAATCCCTTTGGGATATGATTCTGAAAGTAGTCATCGCGGTGGCTTCGGCAGTAGCAGGCGTGTTGGGCGCTAATGCGATGAGTCTGTAAGAAAGTCAAAAATGAGGTCCGCCACCAAGATATCTGTTTCAGCTGCCACAGCAGTATACAGAAATATTTGTGGCGGACTTAGTATACAAAAATCAATAAACTAATAATGAAAATGAAATATATATTATTCACCATAGCTTTTCTATTGGCAAGTAATTGCCTGAAAGCGCAAGGGCAATTTGAGAAAGTAATTGGGTTGACAGGGGCACAAGGCTTTCCACAACCGGGTGTCAGTAATGCCAACACTCAAGGTAAAATACCTGTCGGACTATATACCGGAACTCCGAATATCTCTATCCCATTGTACGAATTTAAGTTAAGAGATAATATCCAACTTCCAATCAACCTCAATTATCATATTTATAATGTAAAACCCAACAACCTACCCAGTGAAGTGGGATTGGGATGGAGCCTTGAATGCGGAGGATGTATTACCCGGATAATTAAAAATGAGCCAGATATTTCTTATGAAAGTTCTAGCAATGAATACAAGCCTATAACCACCGAAGCTGATTTATTAACCACAGCAGACATTCTAGTAAGAGTATCCGGCAACTATATTAATACCCAAGACGAGTATCAATTTAACTTTCTCGGTTACACCGGAAGCTTTATGTATAGTCAAGAAAAGAGCAAGTGGATGGTTCAATCAGATTCTGACATCAAAATTGAATTTACCTCGAATACTTACAATAATACCCGTTCTCAACTTACCAGTCCACTTTCTCAATTTTACAACTATTGCAGATCAGAAGGAACCGGATTTAAGAACCCTTTATCATGTTGGTTGATTGATTCGTTTACACTGACCACGCCAGACGGTTATAAATACATATTTGGAGGAACCGATAAAACAGATTACAATCTACCTTTCAAGGGATTCTTAAACCTTCCTGCTCCCATCACCTGGCATCTCTCCAAAATCATAACTCCTGCAGGACATGAAATAGAATTCACCTACGAAATTATGCCGTTTCAAATAAATGGAAATATGTCTTTCTGTATAAGCTTGGATGCTCTATTCTGGCAAACAGCAATGAGTTATGATTATGAATTACTAGCCCCTGTACAACTTGCAACAGTCAAAGATGTAACAGACAATAAAATACTTGCCCGGTTTCATTACTCCCCAAGTACACAATTACCCTATGACTCACAGTATGCATGGGAAACCTGTATGGACCATGGGCCAGCTACATTTTTTACAAAAGAAAAGAATTTCACGTTAAACAAGCTAAACTCCGTGGTAATATTGGATAAGATAAACTATCAGTTTACTTACACTAATAGCTCCACTGAGCGATTAAAACTGAAAACACTGACTAAAACGACTCCATCAGGAACCCAATCGACCTATTCACTAAATTATTTCCCCAATCACCTACCCGGATATAATACAGGACACTATGACAACCTCGGATTCAATAACGGTGAAAATTTCTCATACTATTTCAGCAAAGAGTTCTTTGAAAATGCAATTTTTGCTGACAAGCAGATAGCCGAAGGCAAAGAGTATACCAACAAAAGAATGGGAGACAAGGGAGGATTTCGTGTGACTGCAGAAATGCTAAAATCCATCACATACCCCACACATGGAAGAACAGAATTCATTTATGAACCCAACGTCATATCCAGTATGGTGTCAGCAGACCGGAAAACAGTACAAAGTGCCCATTTACCTTATCCAGGCACTCCAGATTATACATATCCGGGAGGTCTCCGTATCAAAGAAATCAACAACTACGATAGCAATGATGAACTACTGACAAGAAAGCACTATTACTACACAAAAGAATTCACACCGACAACAAAGGGAGGTGTCTCTTCCGGTATTCTATCTTTCACTCCACAATACCTTTGGGGTTGGCAGCTATACAATCTCCTCAAATCACAAAACGGAGGACCCGAATATTATACCTTGAATGCCATCATGTCTCAAGCATCCAATCCGCTCTGGTACAACAGTCGGGGAGAGTATATCGGATATTCTAAAGTCATAGAGTGCAATGAAGACAAAAATGGGAAACTGATAGACGGATATACTGTCCATACATTCAGCAATTTCGGACCAGGTTATATGGACGAAGATCCCATAGCTATGTTGAATAATAAGTTCTCCCGTGAATACCCTCCTCATGTCGGTACCCCTTATAGTCCATACACTCCATGTTCATCAAACGCACTAAAGCGCGGAATGCTCTTAAGTAAAGAACAATTCGACTGTGCCGGTCATGTGAAACAAAAAGAACTATTCGAATATACTCCTATACAGAAAGATTCCATACTCATCACGGAGATAACCACTACTAATGTCATGGACTATAATTCAGACGACCCTACACTGGGATTCCTGAGGTTTGCTTTCGGAGGTACCTACTATCAAAAATTCTACAGCAACCTACTTTCGGAAAAACGGACTATCACTTACGATGACAATGGAAACACTATTGAGTATAAAGATAAATACGAATATAACTCCGTCAACAAACAGATAAAGCTGAAAACCAGTGAAGACGGAGCCGGAAATGTATACGAAGAAAAGACGCGATACGTGCCGGACATGCTGATATTTCCATTTGTACCTCCCTATAGTTCTTTCTACCAGATGAATCAGCTACACTTCACCGACTATCCATTGGAAGTGACAAAGATAAAAAACGGAAAAGTAACTGAGAATGAGACATATTTCTATAAGTTACTGACTGCAGACAGCAAAAGCTTAGTGAAAGACAAAGTATCCATACTGGGAAAACATGCTGATGCTGCAACATACCAAGGACTCCATAATGTGGGCAACGAGTTAGTAGCCGATGTTTCTAATATTCCCGCAACCACATACCTGGCATACGACTCTTACAGCAACCCGACTCATATCCGTAACGAAAAAGACAAAACAGAAACTGTCTACCTGTACGGATACAAAGGCAAATATGCAATTGCGGAAATCAAGAACAGCGATTACGAATCAGTTACAGGACTATTGGGGAATGATCTTATCAAAAGACTGGCAGACGCAACGAAGCCCAGCTATTCAGACATGCAGAAAGTTGAAAATTTGAGAACGCAATTACCGGCATCATTTATCACTACTTATGAATATATCCCATACATAGGTATCAGCAAAATTAGAGATCCCAAGAATGTTTCTACCTATTTTAAATACGATGATTCTGGACGTCTGATAGAAAAGACCGACCATAAGGGCGAACTGATTAGTTCATATAAATATTCAAACAACCTCTAAAGAGATAAATTTATGAAAATTATTATTTATATTACAGCTTTAATATGCAGCTTACTCGCCAGTCCTGTATTGGCGACAGAAACCGGGCAAATATCCATGACCGACATGGGGCTAAAAGTCACACCTTCTCCTGAAAGTACTCTCTACGAAGGAGATACTTGGATGATAACAGCAAGGAACAACTTTAGCTTGAACGAAGCAGAAATCAAAAACTTCGTTCCTTCACGCATATCAGAAGAATTGCGTCCGTACGTGAGACTTTTCAAAGTTGAGTTTACTTCTAATTCAGACGGTATATGCAACCTTTACTTTCACATAACGGCCGATCCGACAGATACGATACGGTTCGTTATCAAAGAATCCCCTCAGGATTTTCCGATAGAAATAATGCCAGCTGAAAGTAGACATGGAGAGATATCTTTATCCGATCTGGGATTGAGAGTAACGACTTCTATAGATTCACATCTCGAATACGGAGGTCAGTGGATAGTAACGATGGAAAACAAAAATCACTTATTCACTGCAGAAATCGAAAGGCTCGTGCCTTCAAGAATAACGGAAGATTTAAGAAGATGTTTAAGGCTCACAGGGGTAGGAATTTCAGACATATCATCCGAGTTCGTCGTACTCTTTTTTGATGTAACATTCGAAACAACATTTCCAGTACACTTCATTATCAAACAGTCACCTCAAAACATTCCAATAGAAATATTACCTATTGGAAGAGACAACTATATTTCCACAACGAATTATCTGGATAACACAAGAAGTGGGGGAAGAAAAGAAATTACTTACTACAACGGTCTGGGATATCCATCGCAGAAAATAGAAGTGGGTACTTCCAATAAGAACAAGAGTATATACCATCCGATCGTTTATGATAACTTGTTAAGAGATGATGCCAAATCGTATTTGCCATACGCACAAGGTTCGAACACAGAAATGATAGACTGGAAGTTTACCGAAAGTCTGCAAGATTTCTATGCTTTTAACTATAAGGAATATACTTATCACTTTTCAGAAAAAGTCTACGAAGATTCACCTTTGGGAAGAGTACGGGAAGTGTATGGTCCCGGAAGCGACTGGCGTTCGCAAAAAGCAAGTACCAAATTCAGCTATCTGAGTAACATAGCCGGAAATGATACGCTCAACTGTCTTCGGTTTGAAATGACAGAAAAAGATAACCAAAACATGGAGCTGAAAGTAGCCGGCAATTGCAAATCTTCCGAGCTATCCGTCACCCGAACCGAAAACGAAGATCGTCAAGTGACATTGGAATTCAAGAATAAATTCGACCAAGTAGTACTTAGCCGGCAAATTGAGCACAACAACGGCAGTAAGACGAATAACGACACTTATTATCTTTATGATGAGTTCGATAATTTAAAAGCGGTGCTTCCACCTATGGTATCCGCCCAACTCGTAAGCGGTAGCAGTTATTCGAGTCAAACTTCCGCATCCTTAGCTCAATACCCCTATCACTATAAATATGATATGCGTAACCGGTGCATAGGCACCAAGTTACCGGGCTGCAGTTGGGAGTACAAAGTCTATGACTTGGCAGACCGCCTTATCTTCTCCCAAACAGGAGAACAACGAAAAAGAGGTGAATGGCAATTTGCATTGCCCGATGCAATGGGACGCGAATGTATCATGGGTATTTGTAAAAACGCCATAGACCCATTCAACAACCCGATACTGAATACATGCGTCAAATGTGAACGTACGGACAACGCTTCTCTTCTCGGTTATTCCGTAACCGGAGTCGCACTGAATTCAGCCACAGTGCTTACCGCCAAATATTATGACGACTATCAGTTTAAGATGCAGAACGGCACCCTGATTTCCAACAGCAGTTTGAATTATGAAGCAAACAGCGAGTTCGGAGAAAGATATACGACTAGTTCGCAAGGCTTGCAGACCGGAAACGCGACAGCTCGACTGGACAAAAACGGATCTGTGACAGGATACGACTATACCGTTACTTACTATGATTATAACGGCCGTGCCATTCAGATAAAATCGACCAATCATCTGGGAGGATACGAAAAGACATACACTGCTTACAACTTTACGGGACAGCCTGTGCACACCAAGCATATCCACTCCAAAAGTAACTCCGAGCTGATCGAAGAAACCAAACACAGCTACAATCACGCAGGACGTTTGTCTGAAACTGTACAAATCGTAAATGAAAAGGACTCTACGAAAATGAGCTATCTCTACGATGACTTAGGCAATATTAAAAGCTTAACCCGAATAGACGGCACTTCCACACTGACAACGACCAATACGTATAATATCCGTAACTGGCTAACGTCTATCGAAAGCCCTCTCTTCTCTCAAACGCTACATTATACTGATGGTCCCGGCACTCCCCAGTATGGCGGAAATATCAGTAGCATGACGTGGAAAGCAAACAAAGAGTCAATCACCCGTAATTACCAATATTCATACGATAAGCTCAACAGGCTGACCAGTGCCAATTATAGTGAAGGAAGCAATTCGATGACGAATACAAATCACTTCAATGAACAAGTGACCGGTTATGACAAACATGGCAACATCACAGGACTGAAGCGTTATGGGCAAACCGGACAAAGCAGTTACGGATTAATTGACGACCTATCTCTTACTTACACAGGCAATCAGCTCAAGAAAGTGACAGACAGCGCCACAAGTTCAGCATACGCGAATGGTTTCGAGTTCAAGGACGGTGTGAATCTGGACACGGAATATTCCTACGACGAAGACGGTAATTTAACAAAAGATTTGAATAAAAACATTTCTGATATCCAATACAATTTCTTAAATTTACCACGTCGGATACAGTTTAAAGACGGTAGTGAAATTTCTTACCTATATAGCGCAGACGGAACTAAACTCCAAACTACACATATAATCGCAGGAAACACCACTACAACCGACTACTGCGGCAATGTGATCTATGAAAATGGAAGCCGGGACAAGCTATTGACCGAACAGGGATATTTCTCTATAGCAGATAAAAAGTTCCACTACTACATCCAAGACCATCAAGGAAACAACAGAGTGGTTGCCAGCCAAGATGGAATGATAGAAGAAGTGAACCACTATTATCCGTTCGGAGGAATATTCGCTTCAAATTCATCTGTTCAACCTTTTAAGTATAACGGAAAGGAACTGGATACAAAGAACGGATTGAACTTGTACGACTACGGAGCAAGGCAGTATGACCCGGTATTGGGAAGATGGCATACGATGGACCTGATGACGGAAAAGTACTATAAGATTAGTCCATACACTTACTGTTTGAACAATCCTATCCTATTAGTAGATCCCAATGGAATGTGGCCCACATGGGGAGGAATAAGCAGAGGATTAAGCAACGTCTTTAAGGGTACTCTAAGTTTTACCAATGGAGCTGCACGGGCTTTGGCAGATAACATACTGCTTGGACAAACGTCACTCCGTGAAACCGGAATATACAGCAACGCATCTGCCTACAACGCAGGACAGGATGTTGGTGATATCATAAGTATTTTTGCAGGAGCCGCAGAGATTGTTAATGGTTTCGAAGAAGCTGCAGGAGGAATGGCACTCAGTCCGGAAACCGCAGGAATTTCTTTGGGGGTTACCGCGAAAGGCGTGTATGATATCACTCACGGTTCATTGATGGGAACAAGTGGATTCATGAAGCTATTCTCCAAAAAAGGAAGAGTTAGCGAAGGTAGTAATAACGGAAGCGGGTATTCAAAGTCTAGCGGGAAGAATGAAAAGCATTCGAATATTGATAAAAGACAACAAGCTGCAAATGATTATAGTACAGCAAAAGAGAAATATGATAATTTAAAATCTAAAACAAATAAAACTGCGAAAGAGAAAAAAGAATTAGAAACATTGAAAAAACAAAGAGATCACTATAAAAAACAGATGGATTATGCAGGAGACCATGACCATCAAAGAGGTAGAGGAGGTAATTAAAATGAAACTATTTACATTTATTGCTGACTATAAAGGTGGGACATACATTAGTCAGTATGTAGCAAAGACATTAGAAGAAGCCTTGAACTTATGGATAAATAATGTCGATTTTTTTACAGATAAACAGTTGAAGTCATTTAAGAAGAATATCAAATATGGTGATATAGATCCTCCTACCAAATTAAATGGTCTAAGTAATGTTTGGTGTACATGTTTTATTGTATTTAGTACTCTTTTGCTTCTTAATATAGTAGAGACAGTAAAAAAAACGACTAATAAAACATCCTAGCATAGAACAATATATTCCTACATTAGGGTAGATTCAAGTCTCAGAAACAACCATGAAATAAATGAAATTATGAAAACATTTACTTTCTTAGTTAATGCCAACGATAAGCATTGCTTTGTTCATCAGTATCAATCAGAAATGCCGACTAATGATTTATTTCGTGAATTAGTTCATGACACGTCTCATATATCTTCAAAAATGAAGTCTTTACTTATTCGTGAATCTCTGGAATGCTATCATGACAATGGCCCAGTAAAATTAGACTGCGTAAAAAACGTCTGGCGTGATTTCTTTTTAATTGATGATCTAATATCTCTTTACAATGCGAATATAGCAAAAAAATACCACGAGGGATGTGGCGATAGGAAATATTACAAGTTAATGTACTTATATGATGTAAACATGATAGAAACCGACATGAGCGATACAGTGTTTCCTCTATCAGAGAAAGCAACCTTTACTTTCATTACCTATATTCGTAATTACAATGCCTCATATCAGTTTGAAGTGACAACGTTGGAAGAAGGACTTATGCTATGGGCTACAAACATAGACATTTTGAATCGCCAGCAACGGAAGGTTCTGCTGAAATACATTCAAAAGTCTAAAAACAATCCGATAGCAGTAGAAGGAGTAAAGAATGTATGGAGCACATCATATCGGATATTCCGTCCGTTACTGACATTGCATATTGTTAAAACGGTCTCTTGATAAAAGTCACCGACTGAACAATAACTATTAGATTATTACCCTGGCATGAAACTAAAACATTTACATGTCAGGGTATTTTTTCTTGGCTAATTCTAAAACAAATAAGAGCAGGCTCAGCAAACGCAAGGGACTCACAATACATACGCATTTGCCGGTCTACTCTTATTTGTTACTTCCCGGACGTTCTCAATGAAACATCCGGAAGATTAGAACTCCCTTTTCAGGTTCCGAAGCAGTTCTTCTTTCCTCGCTTTATACTTCTTGGAAAGAGGATTGTACGAGTAAAGGTTGGTATGTTTCAAACGTATCTCGTCTGTCTGTTCCTTTCGCCGCTCTTCCCGCTCTTCCACATCATCCGGATCTTCGGACTTACGTCTTGTACCTCTCCTGCTAAACAACTGAAACTTGGATGTACCCCGAAGCTGACGAATCAGCATCTTGATAATCCGGACAATAATCTCTTGTTCCTGTTCGGAATAAGGCCTATCTACTGTCTCTGTATAGGAGAGATAATAAACTTTCAGTTCTTCTTCCAGCTCTTGCAAAAAATGCATCCGCTCAACTCTGGAAAACTTCTTTCTACCAGTATGCAAATCTTTTAAAATCTTCATTTAGTCTATCTTTTTTTAAGTCTGATAAAAGCGTGAGTCCTTTAATAAGTACACTTATGGGGCATGGGACACTTAAAAGAGAGTCCGACTATTTCAATATAACAGAGAAGAAAAACTAATATTTCCTGCAAGAATCATTTCTTAAAAGTTATCCAAAACGGAAAACTTTCTGTATCAGGCAGAAAGAAAAGTTTCCCGAAATTTAATGTTAAATCCTATCCAAGCTATCACAATATCCTTTATCTTTGTATCCGATTTCGGAACTAAAAAGAGGTTTAGTCAATGAGGGAACGCTGTGCAAATCGGCGAC